>ENA-OUOG01000772-OUOG01000772.1-marine-metagenome-genome-assembly--contig:-NODE-772-length-40567-cov-6.466387_pt1 | contig 40567 bp, 24 predicted proteins | sample MGYA00248635_ERZ508505 | MGnify/ENA primary metagenome ERZ508505 (study PRJEB26176, sample SAMN06267871) | marine metagenome | isolation source: Saanich Inlet, British Columbia, Canada | place: Pacific... | reverse complement strand
ATACAATCTAATTCACTACGGTTGTTTTTCAACCGCGCGACGTCTATTTAGTACGTCCACTAACAAGAACGCGTTGGCGCCGAGGAACGCGACGCTGGCGACCCACAGCTCTACGAAGACGGCGACGCCGCGAAACTCCAGGAGGTACGCGACCGCTAGCCACAGCACCTGCGCGAGCTGCCACAGCGCGAGCGCGCGAAGGTGCGGGAACCAAGACGTCTTCGAGTGGACGATTTCGAATCGCGCGAACCTCAGCCACTCCGGAAACGCCAGCGGCGCCAGGCAGAAATACCACACGAAGTACTGCGCGGTGCTCACCGAGTTGAACGCGACGAACCCCAGGGTTTGCGCGAAGAAGCACAGAGGCAAATCCGAGGCGTACTTCACCCCGATGCTCGCCACCACGAGAATCTGCGGGGCGACGTGCGCGAGCTTTCCCGCGACGCGAGACGCCGTTCCGCCGACGTCGTCCCCGAAACGTCCGGAGCGCTCGGAGACGCGCGGGTCCAGGTAGGTCCCGTAGAACGAAGGCGAGAAGTTGTGCCGCGGGTCGCTGCGTCCGAGGTGATACAGAAACGCCTCGTGCAGAAACTCGTCGCCGTACGCGACGTAGCACGCGCCGCCGATCGCGAAGAAGACACCCGCGGAGACGGTCGCGAACACCACCCGGTCGCGAGAGAGCGCGCGGAGAACGGCGAGGCGGAGGGGACTGGGATCTCGTCGCGGCGGCGGCGACTTCGGGACGCCGCCGCCGAGAAACGCCATCGTCGGCAGCGCGTAAATCACGGGGTATATCCTGAGGTGCGTCGCCACGCCGTACACCGCCGCCGCGAACGCGACTCGGTTCCTCAGCAGGCCGTGAAGCACGGTCAGCATCATGATCGAGACGAGCGACTCGCACGAGCCGCGGGTCGAGACGGTGACGGTGAACGGGTTGAACAGCCAGACGGCCATGGCCGTCGCGCACGCTTTTTCTTCGCACCCTCGTCGCTCGAGGATGCCCTTGATGAGCCAGCCCGCGAGGAGATCGCCGGACGCGAACAGGCACTTGCCCCACAGAGGGTGCACCAGCACGTTCGGGATCAGCGCGCCCGCCAGCAGGGGGGAGTATCGGTACGTGTCGCGCTCGTACGGCGAGCGCCCGTCCGCCATGAACCGCGCGGCGTCCGTGAAGACGTCGTAGTCCACGTCCGTGTAAGGCACCTCGAAGAAGGAGTCCTGCACGATCCCCCACGCCAACAGGGCCACGCGCACTTTTGCCGCCAGGATGAGCAAGGCGCGCGCGTCCATGCCGCGCGCGTCCCGCCCTCGCGCCCGCCGCCCGACCCGTCTCTGCGGGCGACCGCTCGAAGCGAAGTGTTAATGTAATAAAGGAGGAGAGGAGAGCGAAAACTTCGGAGTGGACAATTCGCGCAAAAGTTCCAGAGCAAGAAGTCATATGCTTTTTTTGTAAAAAAATTTGAGCGAGAAGCTGGGAAGTGCCAGCGTGTCCCCTTCGGAAGGGATGGAACGCTCGCTTGTTGGATAAAATTTTTCTGCCAAGTGTACAAGGATCGCGATCCGTCTTCGTCGCCGCACTCTTTGTTGCTCCGCGACAAACCCAGCCTTCGAGTCGAAGCGAAGCTAGATGAACTCGTCCGCGCTCGCCCAGTGCCCCAGCGTTACGGTCCGTGGGCAATTCTCCGAGAAGTCGTCCTTCGCTGCTCGCACCAAGCGCATGGCTGCCGCGCCCAAGAAAATGCGCCTCTCCGCGTCCGCGGCGACCGGCGTGGAGGTCAAGGACGTCCCCACCACCCCCATCGAGGGCCAGAAGACGGGCACCTCCGGTCTCCGCAAGAAGGCCGCCGTGTTCTCCGAGGGCAACTACCTCGCGAACTGGGTCCAGTCTCTGTTCCTCGCCCTCCCCCAGGAGGAGGTGGATGGCTCCGCGATGGTGCTCGGCGGCGACGGTCGCTGGTTTAACAAGGAAGCGTCCCAGATCATCATCAAGCTCGCCGCCGGCAACGGCGTGCGCAAGATGTACGTCGGCCAGAACGGCTTCCTCGCCACCCCCGCCGCCTCCGCTGTGATCCGCGCGCGCAAGGCGTACGGCGGCTTCATCATGTCCGCCTCGCACAACCCCGGCGGCCCCAAGGAGGACTGGGGCATCAAGTTCAACTACTCCTCCGGCGAGCCCGCGCCCGAGAAGATCACCGACAAGATCTACGGCTTCACCCAGACTGTGGACACGCTCAAGATGGCGGACATCCCCGACGTGGACCTCTCCAAGGTTGGCGTCACCAAGTTCGGCGACTTCGAGGTTGAGGTGATCGACCCCGTCGCGGACTACCTCGAGCTCGCCCGGGAGGTGTTCGACTTCGACCTCATCAAGTCGCTCGTCACCCGCTCCGACTTCAAGATGAAGTTTGACGCCATGCACGCCATCACCGGCGCGTACGCCAAGCCCATCCTCGTGGACGTCCTCGGCGCGGACCCCTCGTCCTGCGTCAACGACGATCCCAAGGAGGACTTCGCCGGCGGCCACCCCGACCCCAACCTGACGTACGCCGAGGAGCTCGTGAAGACGATGTACTCGGCGGACGCGCCCGACTTTGGCGCCGCTTCGGACGGCGACGGCGACCGCAACATGATCCTTGGCAACAACTTCTTCGTCACGCCCTCGGACTCCGTGGCCATCATCGCGGCGAACGCGAAGTGCATCCCTTACTTCAAGGACGGCCTCAAGGGCCTCGCGCGCTCCATGCCCACCGCCGCGGCGCTCGACCGCGTCGCCGCCAAGATGGGCGTCGAGTGCTTCGAGACGCCCACCGGCTGGAAGTTCTTCGGCAACCTCATGGACGCCGGCCGCCTGTCCGTCTGCGGCGAGGAGTCCTTCGGCACGGGCTCGGACCACATCCGCGAGAAGGACGGCCCGTGGGCCGTGCTCGCGTGGCTCTCCATCCTCGCCGACCGCAACAAGGACGTGCCCGTCGGCGGCGAGAAGGTGACCGTCGAGCAGATCACCAAGGAGCACTGGGCCGAGTACGGCCGCAACTTCTTCTCCCGCTACGACTACGAGGGCTGCGAGTCCGAGCCCTGCGAGAAGATGGTCGAGCACCTGCGCACCGTCGCGGCGGCGTCCAAGAAGGGGGACAAGTACGGCGAGTACGAGCTGGACTACGCCGACGACTTCGAGTACACCGACCCCATCGACGGCTCGGTGGCGTCCAAGCAGGGCGTGCGCTTCGTCTTCTCCGACGGCAGCCGCTTCATCTTCCGCCTCTCCGGCACCGGCTCCTCCGGCGCCACCGTGCGCATGTACATCGAGCAGTACGAGGCGGACGTCGCCAAGCAGGGCGCGGACGCGCAGGACGCGCTCGCGCCTCTCATCAAGGTGGCGCTCGAAACGTCCAAGCTCGCCGAGTTCACCGGCCGCGAGTCCCCGACTGTGATCACGTAAGCGCGCGCGACTGATGAGAGACAAAACGCGCGGTGGACTTATCGACCCGGCGCGTTCTCGTTCGTTCACGGTGTGTAATTTGATAAAGACTCTATTCATTGTTTATCTCGGTCCGGTCGCGCCGCGCATCGTGCCCTCCTCGCGCGTCACGCTTTCATTCGGGTTCCGCGCAGAGCTCGGCCTCGGTCGTCGGCGGGCGTCGGCGGCTTCGTTTCTTTTTTCTTGAATCGACGAGACTTTCCTTCGATCCTCGAATGTGCGTTTCAAACATACCTGCCTGCACGCAGGAGGTGTCACGCGAGGGGGATGATCGCGCGATGCACTCTGCCCTCGTTGCTGCTGATGCTGGCCGCGGCGAAGCTCGTCGCCGTTCTCGTCTTCGCGTCGGGTTTCCTTCTCACTCGAGTCGAACTCACGGAAAGGAGCGCGTGCGGCGACTTTCGCGTCGAGGACGCGCGGGGCGATGGCGGAGGGGACGTGGGCGAGGGTTGCTGGACGAGCACGCCCTTAGACAAAGTGGTGGTGTTGATAATCGACGGCGCGCGCTTCGACTTCGCGAGCCCCGCCTCTTCCGCGGAGAGGGACGGGGCGAACGCGAACGTCGCGAAGCTGCACTCGATCGGTGAGATCTTGGAACGGGACGACCCGTCGACGCGAGAGCTTTTCCGATTCGTGGCTGATCCTCCGACCACCACGCAGCAAAGGCTGAAAGGCATTTTGACCGGTGGCTTACCCACGTTCGTCGACGTCAGCAAGAGCTTCGGAGGCGCGGATTTGACCGAAGATAACGTCATCGCGCAGTCTGCAGCCGCGGGCCGCAGAGTCGCGCTGTCGGGCGACGACACGTGGTTGGAACTTTTCCACGAGTCGCACTTCGCCGGCGGCGTCGAACCTTTCCCGTCGTTCAACGTGAAGGACCTGGACACCGTCGACAACGGCGTGAGGCGACACTTAGCGGCGAAGCTGACGCAGCCCGAGACGTGGGACGTGCTGATCGGCCACTTCCTCGGCGTGGACCACGCGGGCCACACGTTCGGCGTGGAGAGCGCGGGCATGAGACGGAAAATCGAAGAGAACGACGCGGACGTCAAGGCGGTGGTCGCCGCCATGGCGTCGGACGAAGCGTTCGACCGAGCGCTGCTGCTCGTGATGGGGGACCACGGCATGACCATGCACGGTGATCACGGGGGAGGTACGCCGGAGGAAACGGACTCGTTCCTCTTCGCGTACCATCCGAGAGCCGCCGCCGCCGCCGCGAACCGATCGCGCGGAGACGCCAAACGACGACACATTTCGCGCGCGGCGGACGTTTTCGCGTTCGAGACGATGCCTCAGATCGATTTCGCCCCCACGCTGTCCCTGCTCCTCGGGGTACCGATTCCCTTCGGGAACCTGGGCTCCGTCACCCGGCGGCTCTGGGAGGTGGCGCACGCCCGGGAACTCTCCGACGAAGAAATACACAAAGAGGCGAGGAGGCTCGACGCGCGGTACTCCGGGGCGCTTTCGGTGACCGCCGCGCAGGTGCGGCGGTACCTCGCGCGGTACGTCGCCGAAGCCGGCAACCCTTTCGGCGCCGCGGACTGGGCGGCTCTGGAGGTACTGTACGAGACGGCCGCGTCTTCCGGCGCGGCGTCTTCCGACGGCGAGCGCGAAAAAGCCGAACGCTTCTCGCGTTACCTGCGCCGCGCCGCGGACTTGGCGCGCGCGCGGTGGGCGCGTTTCGACGAGGCCAAGATGCTCCTGGGTCTCGCGCTCCTCGCCGCGACGCTGGGCGTTCACGGGTACGCGTTACTCAGGCACAGGGATTTGTTTTCCCGAAGCGCCGGAAGCGCGTCGGGGACGAACGCGAGCGCGCGCTCGAGCCCGCTCGGGATCCTCGCCGCGGGCGTGCCCATGGCGATCGCGGTCGCCAGCCGGCTGTCGAACAGCTTCATCGTCGCCGAGGGCGACGTCGCGCACTTCCTGCTCGCGACGTTCGCGGCGACGCGGCTCGCCGAGGCGCTCTCGTCCGCGCACGAAAACCGCGAGGGCTGGAGGTCGAGGGGCGCGGCAGCCGCGGGCCTTCTGGCTTGTAACGCCGCGCTCCAGGCGCTAGGTGCGACGTGGGTCAAGGGAGGCGCCCTGGACGAGTCGGACCCGCGTCTTCCAGACGACGGCGCGGGACAGTCTTCGTTCCCGGCGCGGGTTCCCGCGCTTCTCGCCGCCTTCGCGGCGTTGCCGTGGATGTGTTCCCGCGCGCTGGCGCGCGCGGAGGGGACGAGAGGGACGCGGGTCGCGGTCTCGGCGGCGCTCGCCGCGGTGGGCCTGCGCGTGCTTTTCTCCGGCACGGGAATCAAGACACTCGCGAGAGTCACGGGATGGCGCGTCGTCGACGCGTTCGCCGCGCGCGCCGACGTCGCGCTCGCTCGGTGCGCGTACGCGGCGTCTCTCCTCGCGGCGGCGGCGTCGGCGAAGCGACGAAAGACGTCGCGTTTGTCCGGCGACGGTGATACCTCGTCGAGATCGGAGACAGTCGCGACCGCGCGCGCGGCGATGTGGAGCGCGATGCCTGTGCTGGTCATGCTCGCCGGCGAGCGAGGCGCGCTCTGGGGAGTGCTCGCGGTGACGCAGGCCTCTTTCCTCGCGCGCGCCGTCGGAAGCGGCGGAGACGACGCGACGCTGGCGTGGGGCTGGTACGTCATGACCTCGCAGCTGTTCTTCGCGGGAGGGCACAGGTGCGCGTTCGACGGTCTGCACTTCGCCTGCGCGTTCACGGGGTTCAGCGAGTTCAACTTTTTCGTCATGGGCACGTTGCTCGCGGTGAACACGTGGTCGGGAAACATCATAGCGTGCGCGTCGTTACCCGCGGCGGCGGCGGAGCTGGTTCCGGAGACACCCGAGAAATCGTTCCCAAACGCGTTTCAATCCTCGCTCGCGCGCGCGTGTCTCGGGTACAGCCTGATGCAGAACGTCGGCCTTCTGGTGAGCACCGCGTTCGTCGCGCTGGAGCGGCGCCATCTGATGGTGTGGGCGATATTCGCCCCGAAGTTCGCGTTCGAGGCGTGCGGCATGGTCATGGGCGAGGCGCTCCTCGCGTCGGCGGCGGCGCGGCACGCGCCCCGAGACGCGTCCGGGCCGATTCGCGCGCGACGCGGAGCGCGTTTCGAGAGAGGAGCGTAGCCTACACGATCGTTAACGTCTTTTTCCTACCTTATTAAAACTCCACGGGCGGCGATTTCGTCAGCGTCGCCTTCGCCTCGTTCACGATCGCGTCGATCTCCTCCAGGCTCTGCGCCGTCGCCTCCGAGCGGTCAGGATTCGTCGGCTGCGTCGGGCCGAGCGGCACGTGTTTGGAGAGGTCCTGGACGAACCACGCGTGCGTTCGGATGCCGGCGATGGTAACGCGCGCGTTCGGGTCCTTCACGAACACGCGCTGCAGCAGGTCCCGCCCTTGCGCACTGAGGTTTTCGGGCAGCGTGTACTTGACGTCCAGCACGCGCCACATCGTCGCGTGGTTGCTGTTCGGGTGGTCCGGGTCCTGGAACGGGTACGAACCGGCGAGCATCACGTACAGCACGACGCCGCACGCCCACACGTCGCTCGCCTTGCCGTCGTACGGCCGCGCGCCCTGGTACACCTCGGGCGAGATGTACGCGGGCGTCCCTATTCGCGTTTTCGGGTGCGAGTCGAAGCCTGACTTGGAGTACCCGAAGTCGCAGATTTTTAACGTAGGCGAGCTCCCGCTGAGGTCCACGAGCAGGTTCTCGAGCTTCAAGTCGCGGTGCACGACGCGCATGGCGTGCAGGTACTCCACGCCGGAGACGAGGTGCTGGAAAAAATATCTCGCCTGCGCCTCGTTGAACGACCTGTGCTGCTGGACGTAGTTGAACAGCTCGCCGCCGCTGACGTACTCCATCGCCACGCCCAAGTGCGTGTCCGTGACGAACACCTCCTTGAACTGCACGATGAACGGGTGGCACAGCGACCGGTGGTTCACGATCTCGCGTCGCACGTGATCGGTGATTTCGCTTCCTCGCGCGATCAACTTCACCGCGTAGCGCTCCGACGTGGACGTGTGACGCATGAGTTTGGTCATGCCGTAGGAGCCCTGGCCGAGCACGCGCGGACTCGGACCGACATCCTCGTACGCGGGGGCGCCGGGCGAACGCATCGCCGCCGTCTCGCCTCCCCGGTCGATGCGCCAGGTTGTCTGGGCAAAAGTTGTTAACTTAAGTTGTTAACAACTTCGGATGACACCTGGCACGAATCCGGAACCGAAAAAAAAAGCGAGAACTGCTGGAAAAAAAAAGGATACCCACGGAGGACACCGACGTGTATCCCCGACCTGTGCGCGTTTTGGGACGCGGATCGGTGCGCCGGACGCGTCGACGTCGCCGCTAGGCGGCGAGCGGCGGTGCGCGACAAAAACAAAAGAATGCGCGCGGCGGGCGGCGTAGCGTAGGCGTTGTGACGACCGCGTTCGCGTGAAAGGTAAAAAGAAAGGCAAAAAAAAGACAACATCTACTGAGCAGTTAGTCAGAAGATAGCGTTGCAAAAAGCATGTACGAGTATTTAGTCTGCAAAAATTTGACAACGGCAGGATTTGAACCTGCGCTCTTACGAACTGCGACGTTCATTTTGGTTTGTCCCGGGTTTAGAACCTTGGATGTTACGTTCCTGAACACAGCGCCTTAGACCGCTCGGCCACGTTGTCGCGACAATCGATAAAGGTGCTCTCGAACACTCGATGAGGAGTGCCGAAGTTTAATCATGGCGGGCACGGCCTATTTTACAAATATATTCTTCGAATGCATTTTTGGCGCTTGGCACGTAGTAGAACACTGTTTTTCTCTTTGGGAACGAACTGCTTTCGTTCGTTCCGTGCATCGCCCAGCCCCGCGCACTGTGGCGCGCGCGCGCTCGCGAGTCGAGCCCCGTGACCGTGGCATCGGCGCGGGTGTATGAGGACGGGTGTCGCGTTCGACTGAAGAACATCCGTCTCTTTGGCGCGCGAAGGGAGGCTGGAGCGACCCGCCACGATGTCCGGTGGCGCTGACGCCTCGGTCCCCTCCACCCGCGCGTTCAAAGCGTTCGCCACGTATGGGTGGCGCTTGTCTCGCCTGGAGAACGGCCTGCGCATCTTCGAGCAGGACGTCGACGAAGAGCGCGAGAACGTTCCGGAGAGGAACGATGACGGCACCTCCGCGGACGGGCCCGAGGGCGACGGCGTCGGGACCCCGACGGCGACGAGCGCGTCGGACATCAGCACGCCGGGGTGCAAGGGGGTCGGCCTGATCTTCGCGCAGCCCTCCGTGATCTTCAACCTGCTGATGGACCTCGGCGCGTCGCGCGCGCAGTGGGACTTGACGTTCGAGCGCGGCGAGATCGTCCGGCGCGTCAGCAAGTACTCCGATATCGTGCGGATCACGCTGCGGGACGCGTTCGCGGACCGAGGGAAAAACCAGATCATCCTCCGCCGAACCTGGAGCTTCGACCGCGACGGGTCGTTCGCCGTCGCACTCGCCTCCGTCGCTGATCCCGCCGCCGGCGCGACGACCCAGCCGCAGAAGGTGTTCGGCGGCTGGCTCGTCACGCCGTTCAGCTCCTCGAGCGCGGACGCGCCCGGGGCGGACACCGGCGAGTGGACCAGCGCGTGCCTGGTCACCAACGCGACGAAGATGCAACGCGGGGGGTGGCTAGAATGGCTCCGCGGATCTTCGGGGGGCGCGTCTTTGCCGGTGCGCACGGTGTGCGCGCAAGTCGCGGGCCTGCGCGAGCTGTGCGAGCACACCTCCGACGCCGAGCTGAACGGCCACGGGTTCGGGGGTGGCCTGAGCTTGGCGCGGCACGACTCCGGGGCGACGACGGCGGGACTCGACGACGACGAGTGTTTCTTCGAGGCGAGCTCGCAAGCCAGCGAGGACGACTGCGCGTTCTACGAGGGCGGCGCGTCGATGTCTGCCGTGAACAGGCGCGCGTCGCTGGAGTACGGCGAGAATCTCGGGTCGCTGCGCGAGGGGTGCTGGCCCGCGGAGCCGGGGCGCGAGTCCCGCAACGCGTGGTGCTCCCCCGACGGGAACAACTTCCGCGTGCGCGACGTCAACTACCTGCGGGACCGGAAGAAGCGCCTCGCCGGGAAGCCGTTCGCGGACTTGGTCGCCGTGGACTGGTTCGTGGATTACCGCCGCGTCGATAACGTGTGCTCGCGGCCGACGGGGACGTGCCAGAAGAAGATCCTGAGCGGGCCGCAGGCGGACGGCCGGTTCGTGTTCTGCATAAACATCCAAGTGCCGGGCGCGAGGCACCACTCCATCGTGTATTACTTTGTGCTGAACGAGCCGCTGGACCGCGAGTCGGTATTCGGGCGATTCGTGGGGGGGGATCAGGAGTACCGCGACGCGCGCTTGAAGCTCATCCCGCACGTCGCGCTGGGGCCGTGGGTCGTGCAGCGCGCGGTCGGAACGAAGCCGCTCATCGTGGGCAAGGCTCTGAAGGTGCGGTACCACTCCCGACCTAATTTTTTGGAGGTTGACATCGACATCGGGAGCAGCGCGGTGGCGAACAACGTGGTGAGGTTCGTGCTGGGGTACGTCCGGACGCTCGTGGTGGACATGTGCTTCTTGGTGGAGGGGAAGACGGACAAGGAGTTGCCCGAGCGGCTGATCGGCACATCGCGCGTCGCGCACCTGGAGCCGGACACGGCGGTGGCGCCGCCGCCGGAGGAGTGACGCGCGAAGCTTACGCTTTTTTTTCCATTCAACGTTTTTTTCCATTCGACGCGAGTCGCTCTTTTTCTTTTCGCCAATAAGGCCGCTCATCGCATCGCGTCTGCTTCGTTTTCGTTTTCGTTTTCGGGACGCGACGCCACCCCGTCTCTTCGGTTGAATATGGCATCCTTCAGTATGTGCGTCGCGGCGCCTTTCGCCTGCTCCACGGTGACCTTCGCGCCGTCCAACGCGACCCGCCGTAAACGCGTCTGTTCCGTCTTCTTCGCTACGGACGCGCCGCTGATGAGCAAGCCGCCGATGCGCCCAGCCTGCGCGGCGTGCGACTCCGCCTGGTCCATCTTGCGCGCCAGGTCCGAGAGCTGCTCGCCGATGAACGTCCTGTTCGTGCGCAGCGGCGAGGAAGACAGCGTGTTGACCCAGTACTTGTTCCACAGCACGTCCAGCATGTGCGCGTCGAGGCCGGACTTGAAGAAGGACACGTCCAGCGAGTAGTACTGGTTTGCGTGCACGCCGAAATCCTCGATTTTGCTCGTGGGGATGGTCTGGTACTTGCTCTGCGCCTCTTCCGGGGGTTTGTACCCCTGCGGATACGTGCGAAACGCGCCGATCTCCACCTTTCCCGCGGCGCACGTGCGCACCGGGTCGATCACGATCGCGAGGAAGGGCTCCGTGTACTGCTGATTTAACATCTGCGTCGAGCAGTCGATCCCGCTCATCCAGCACCCGTACCCGGGGTGGCTGTGGTACCACCCGACGACGTGTTCCCTGCGGCCGACGTTTTTGCTCGCCTGCACGAAATCGACCATGTACTCGTACGCCTCCGCTTGCGCGTTGACTCGCGTCTCCGTGCCCTCCACCGGCAACGCGAACGCGTCGAGCACCACGAAGGTGTCTCCGATGGTTTTCCCCTGCAGCATCCCCATGACCTCCAGGTTCTTGCCGGAACGACAGTGCATGGTCATCTTGATGAGCGCCAGCGCGCTCACGCGGACGTGCTTGAAGTAGTGTGGGTTCTTCGCCCAGGGTTTCTGCTGCTGAATCGCTTTCTGTTGCTGCTCGTCGTACCTGAACATCAGATCGTCGCCCGCGAGATCTTGAACGTTATTCTCCAGCTCCCAGGTGGCGCGAGCGGTCTCCATGGTGTGCTCACGCGCGGCTTAAGACAGGGTTCGACGGCGGGATTCGACTGCGGACACGTCCGATGTCTGACCGGGTCGCGCGCCTCGACCGCCGCGCGCGTTCGTGTGGCCCCGACCCAAGGAGCGGGAAGCCGCTTGCTTGGAAATTGACAGGAGGTGACCTCAAAAATCGTCGTCGACACGCCGGAAATTTTTTTCGCAATGACGTCGGTGACTCTTCGCGTTCCGAAAACATCCCTCTCGAACTTTGACCGGTCCTCCGGCGCGCCATTTCACGCCGCGCGACGTCGCACGTCCACAAAGACGTCGACGAGCAAACAGACTGTCGAACACCTCAAAGGAAGTCGAAGCAGAAGAGCGAGACAAAGCGCGGCGCGGAAACAGAGCGAGTTCAACTCGCCGCCAATGGGGTGGCAATAATCATACCTTCGGTAATATTGACAATAAAACGTTCAAAGTCACCACCCAGCGCCTACTCATCGTATTATTCCCCTTCCGGCGCCCGGTACGAGAAGGACATCTGGCACCCGCGTTCCTTCAGCGGCGCGAGAAAGTCGGGCGCTTCCGCCATCCCGGTCGCGTCGCAGATGAGGTTGTTCAGGCTTTTCATCTCCAAGATCTCTCGCGGCAGCTTCGTGAGACGCGGGTTCACGTCGAGCGCGAACAGCTGCACTGATTCCAGCTCCTTGACCCGGGGAGAAACCCCGTCCGGCCCGAGCTTCGTGATCGAGATGTTGAAGAAGTACATGTTTTTCCAGGCGTAGCACGCCTCGGGAATTTTCTCGAAGTCGTTGGCGTGGCACTGGCACTTCGCGATCTTCGCGCAGTCGGCCAAGGAGTCCGGCAAGTCGGTCAGGTTGTTACGCGCGCACGAGAAGTGTGTCAGCTCGGTGAGGCGGCCGAGGTGGGCTTGCCCGGGGAACGACCCGATCCAGCACCGGTCGATTTCTAGAGCGGTGACTCGGCCATTGCTCACCCCGACACCTTGCCAGGTGCTGATGTCCTCGGAACGCCACGACTCGCGCTCCTTCGCGATGTTCGGAGCCAAGTAACGAAGGATCTTCAGCACGTCTTCGTCGGACTGCTCATCGACGGGCTTCAGCTCGGGCTTGGGGCAATTCCAGCTGTGCTCCACGTCCGGATAGGCCGTCGGGGCTGGAGGGGCGGGGGTGGACAAGCAAGGACCCATGGCGTGTGCAAGGTGGTCGGTGGGGTGTCGAATTGTGTTGTGTCGAACACGAAAGAGATTGAAAATATCCTCTGGACACTTGGCGTAGACAGGCGCAGTTCGCGCGCGAGTGCTGACTGCTGAGAGCTGCGGCGTTGCACATGTTTGACGCGAAAACAGTCGCCGTTCTATCCGGAGCGATTGCGTACGTGGCACCATTTCCGCGACGCACCGCGACGCCGTTCCCCAGGCGCGCACCCGCAGCCCTCACCGTCGCCGCGAAACCACGCTCGACACGATGTTCGCGGTCTCCACCCAGTTCGGCGCGACCGCGCGCGCCTCCCCGGCGCGCGCCCTGCGCTCGGCCGATCGAAGGCGGGCGAGCCCTCGCGTTTCCGTCCCCGTCAGGTCGGCCGCGAGCGCGTCCGAACCCGTCGATGAGGACGCGCGGGCGATGTCCCGACGAGCGCTGATGTCGACCGCGTTCGCGGCGGCCGCGCTCCCGACCCTCGCCGCGCGCGCGGGGGAGATGTCCGACAGCAAGATGGTCGGCGCGTACCTGCCCGAGGCGGAGAACGAGCCCGGGTTCGCCTCGTTCGTGGCCACCCCGCCGCGCACCCCCGCGCTGCGCGCGGGCGCGCTGAACCCCTACCGCGTGAACCTTCCCGCGAACTGGAAGGAGGCGCCCGTTTCGAACGCGCGGTCCGGGAACTACTGCCAGCCTCGATGCGACGAGGCGACGACGGAGGTCCAGTTCACGGAGCCCGGGAGCGGCTCGCTGCAGATCATCATCATCCCGACGACGAAACTGCTCATCGCGAAGCAGGACCCAACCATCGAGGACGTCGGCGACATCAACGGCATCCTGGACGCGATCTCGCCCGCGATCACGGGCTCGGTCGCGGTCGAGGCTGAGGAGGTGGCCAGCGCGAAGACCGTCTCCATCGACGGCAAGTCGTACTACAGGTACGAGCTCGTCACGCCGTTCGCCGAGACCGGGCTGCACAACGTCGCCGTGGTGTCCACGAACAAGAACTACGTGATGATCGCCACCATCGGCGCGTCGGAGAAACAGTACGCCAAGTCCGAGGGCGACCTGAAGAAAATTCTGGACTCGTTTCGGTGTTAACGAGGCGCACAGCGAACGGCGCGCGCGCGCGCGACGCGGCTTTACTAATACGAATCAAAGGTTTCGCTATCTATACGTTTGCGCTACGCGCGACGCTACACGCGACGGCGGCTCGCGCCCCCTCTCGCGTGCTATCGAGGCGGCGGTCCGGGGGGTTGACCCTGTCCCATCGGCGCCCTCCCGATCGGCTGCATTCCCATCGGCGCACTCATCGGTTGCATTCCCATCGGCGCCATCCCCATCGGCGCGCCCATCGGCGCCATCCCCGTCGGCGGCGGGTAGCCTCCGTACCCTGGCGGCGGCATCTGCTGCTGCTGCAGAACGCGAGACACCTGCATCTGGTACGCCACCGCGGGGCTCGTTTCCACCGGGGGGGCGTCGCGCGCGTCGACCTGCGCTTGGAACTGCGAGTAGTAGTTGCGGACGTTCGCCAAGTGCTTGAACCCGAGGTTATGCTGCTTCCTGGCGTTTTGCTGCGTTTCAGAGGGAAGAGGGCGGCGGGAAGGCGTCAGTCCGAAATTCGAGAGGGGCGGGGTCGGATCTGGGGGTCGAGCCCTGGCGGGTTCTTCACGCACGACGCGAATTCGCGGGGACGCACAGAGTCGTGCGTCAACGTCGTCTCGCAGTAATCGCAGCGGTGCCGCGGCATCTTCCTCGGCTCCTCCACGCGGGCGCCCACCGCGCGGGGGTTTGACGCTGCTTCGTCCTTCGCGGTCTTTCTCATGACTTTTTCTCTATTCGAGTGGGGTCGGTGTGTGTGACCGATACCAGCCGTGTCCGACCGATAGACCGACCGACAACGACACAGGGAAAACCATTTTCGTGGCCAGTTGGCATTCGGGGAACGAAGCCGAGCCGCTTCTTATCCGGAGCGTCATTCCAAGGAACACCGTCACCATGGCTGCTCTTACCCAGTCCCTCACCTTCACCGGCCAGCGCGTGGTCTCCCGCGCGCAGCAGGCGCCCAAGCGCGCGTCCGTGACCACCAAGGCTGCCCTCAAGCACGCCGATGAGCTCCTCGAGACCGCGGTACGTGAGACCCTAGTTTCGGCGAATTTACGGAACCGCCCGCGATCGCGATCTTTTTCCCCGTCGCGCGCCGAATGCCGTCGCTGACCCATCCCCCGCGCTCTCGACCCGCAGACCAAGATGACCCAGCCCGGCAAGGGTATCCTCGCCATGGACGAGTCCAACGCCACCTGCGGCTCCCGCCTCGAGGGTGTCGGTGTCGAGAACATCGAGGAGAACCGTCGCCGCTACCGCGAGCTCCTTATCACCACGCCCAACCTCGGCGAGCACATCGGCGGTGCCATCCTCTTCGAGGAGACTCTGTACCAGTCGTGCGCGGACGGCACCTCCTTCGTGGACGCGCTCAACGCCCAGGGCATCTACCCCGGCATCAAGGTGGACAAGGGCCTCCGCCCCCTCGCCAACACCAACGAGTCCTGGTGCCAGGGCCTCGATGACCTCGCCGACCGCGCCGCGGCGTACTACGAGCAGGGCGCGCGCTTCTGCAAGTGGCGCTCCGTCGTGTCCATCCCCGACGGCCCCACCCGCACCGCGGTGACCGACTGCGCGTACGGCCTCGCCCGCTACGCCGCCATCGTGCAGAACGCCGGCCTCGTCCCCATCGTCGAGCCCGAGATCCTTCTCGACGGCGAGCACGGCATCGACGAGACCTTCGAGGTGGCCTCCTGGGTGTGGGCCGAGACGTTCAAGTACCTCGCGGACAACAACGTCTCCTTCGAGCGCATGCTGCTCAAGCCCTCCATGGTCGGCCCCGGCGCCGACTGCCCCACGCGCAACACCGCGGAGGAGGTTGCGGACTACACCCTGCGCATGCTCAACTCGCGCGTGCCCCCCGCCACCGCCGGCATCATGTTCCTCTCCGGCGGCCTCTCCGAGCTCGACTCCACCCTCTACCTCAACGCCATGAACCAGTCCCCCAACCCCTGGCACGTGTCCTTCTCCTACGCGCGCGCGCTCCAGAACACCGTGCTCAAGACGTGGGCCGGTGACGACGCCAAGAAGGACGAGGCGCAGGCTATCCTCGCGCGCCGCGCGAAGGAGAACGGCCAGGCGCAGCTCGGCAAGTTCGTCGCGGGTGACGTGTCCGACTCCGAGTCCGAGTCCACCTACCAGAAGAACTACGTCTACTAAGCGCGAAACGCTTTGGTAGGTGTGCGATCGGTCACGCCGCCGCCGCGCCGTAGACAGAGATTTCTCAATTGAAAACCTACGCGAATCTCGTACACAGAAAAAAAGGCCCGTCTCTTCCGCTACACGTCTACGAAAGTCACACGCGCGCTTATCGCTACACTACGACGTATAAATACACTTCCCGCTTCTTCTAGACGACTTCGCCTCGCCTCTCCTTCGCGTCGAAAACGACAAACGCCGCGGAGGCGTCACGACAAAAGCGACGCGCGGCTCAGGGGGTTTTCCAGCCGCAACGCAAACGCGACGCCGGCAAACGCGACCGCGCCGCTCGCCGCCGCGAGCGCCAGCGCCGCGCCGGCTTCCCAGAACCCGGTGCGCGCGAACCCCTCGGTCGCGGCGCGCGCACTCTCCGTCGCGCAGAACGCCGCGACCGCCGCGAGCGCGCTCTTGGCGCAGTGCGCGGCGAGCCGCGCGTCGCCGCCGCCGCCGATTTTGCGCGCGAGCGCTCTTTGGAGCGCCGCCGCGGCGACGGCGGCGGTGCCCACTGTGGCGAGCGCTATGCCGCGCGCGCCCAGCCCGAACGCCAGCACGAACGCGACGTCGAGCGCGGCGTTCACGAAGACGGACGCGGTGGCTATTTTTAACGGCGCGGCGGCGTCGCCCAGCACGTAGAAGACGCGCGTGATGAGCTCGCGCGCGACGAAAAAAAAGCCGCCTATCACGTACGTCGCAAACGCCGTCGCGACGAGCGCCGTGGCGTCTGCGCCGAACGCGTCGCGCTCGAAGGCGACGCGAATCGCCGGCGCGGCGAGCGGCGTGGCGACCGCCGCGACGAACGCCGTCGCCGCGAACGCGGCGGCGAGCGCGGAGGAGACGTTCAAACGTAAAGCGCGCCATTTGTTCGGATGCTTGTTTTTGTCGAACACCGGTACGAGGGGCGTGACGAGCGCTGTGGACAAAATGCCCAGCGGGGTCATCGCCAGTAAAGTGGCGTACCCCAAGCCCGCCGCCGCGCTCGCCACGAAAGACGCGAAGAAGAGGTCCGTGCACGACGCGAGCTGGTGCGTCGCCGACGTCGCGCACGCGTCCGCGAGCGTCGCGCGCGCTGAGCGTTGCGCGGGGGAAACCGACGACATTTTTCGTTCGCCGCTTCGCTTCGCCATCCGCGCAAACGCAAAGTCGCCCCCGAGAGTCGCCGCGCCCGGGCCCAGCCGCGACACCTCCCTTTTGAGCGCCGCGCACTGCGCGAGCGCGCCCAGCGTCGTGCCCACGGCGAGGGCGTGTTCCGGCCGCGGGAGGAGCGCCGACAGGAGCTCCGGCGCATAGAACGACTCGGCGAGAAGCGGGAGCCACCCGCTCGTCGCGACGGCGACGCAGACGATGACGCAGAGCGAGGAGATGGCGGGCGACGCCACCGGCGTAGCTAACCGTCCGAAGACGGTGAGCTTCGCCATCTGCACGCCGTTCACCGCGGCGAGCGGGATGCACGGTGCCATGATCCTGAGCTGCGCGGCCACCGTGGCGTACATCTCGGGGGGGAGACCGGGCGACGTGACGCGCGCGACGGCGTCGGCGGCGACGAACGCGACCGCCCCGACGCAGAGCGCCGCGAACGCGACGCTCGTGGCGAGCGCGTCGCGCTCGGCTCTACTCAGCGCCTCCGGTTCGGCGCTTCGAGGCTCCGCGCGTCGCGTCTGTAACGCGTCGTCTTCCGTCCTCCTTCCGGACGCGAAGACGGACGCGAAGACGCTGTGCAGCGGTCCGTTCAGGCCGCCCACGGCGACGAAGAAGAACACGGGCAGCGTCGAGGCGTGCGCGTGCGCGTCCGCCACCCACCCGACGCCGAAACGCGCGGCGACCACCGCCTCGCGGAGCAGGCCGAGCGCCTTGCACGCGAGAGCCAGCGCGCCCACCGCGCCCGCGGCGCCCAGCACGGAACGCGAACGGACGCCGTCGCGCGGCTCGAGGTCGCTCGTCTCCGGTTCCGACGTGTCCGTCGGCAACCGAAGCGCCGTGTCCTCGTCGCCGCGCGAGGCGTCGCCCGCGACGCCGGGCGCCGCCGCGCGCCGCGCGCCGCGCGCGCCGCGAGCAGAGGCGCCTCGATATTCAAAAGATGCGCCAGCGTCCTCGACGAACCGGGCGCGCCCGAACAAGCCCGGCGCGGTGGGCGCGCGCGCGGCGCATCGGTGCGCGCGGCGGGCGCATCGGGCGGCGACGCGCGCGACGCGCGCGCCTCGAACGGAGGCGGCGCGCGCCGCTCGCGGCGCGGGGACCGCCGGCGAGAACGAGATCGGCATCGCCGGTGACAGCTCGGCGACGCGATCCGGAGGTGCCCGTCACGTGTCTCGGCCTACCTCCACATCAAAAACGGTTTCGAAGGCATCCAGCGCGCCGTGTGTCCCTGCTCCACACCTCGCGCGCGGAGTCACTCGATGAGGCTCGGCTCCTGACGCCGAACGCCGGGCGCCTCGCTGAGTGCGCTCAACAACGAGTTTCGGTGCGGTACCGAGTTCAGGCCGGCTCGCTTGGATCTCGCGAGGCGTTTCTTGAGATTTTGTGACCGTCGGAACGACAATTTGGATTGTCAAAATCCCGAGGTCGAGGGACACGACGCCACACTGTCTCCGCACACAGTGTCCGCGCACACCGATGAAACGCGTGCCGAGCGAAGCAGAGGACTACAGAACACTCGGGCTCGAACGAGGCGCCGATGCGAGTGCCATCAAGAAGTCGTACTTGCGCTTGGTGGTGAAGCATCATCCCGATAAGGGCGGAACGGCGGAGAATTTTCGACGCGTCTTCGAGGCCTATAAGCGCCTGATAACCCGAGGCGAGCGCGGCGCTTCACAGCCGCGCTCGTCTCGTGCTCACCATAGCGCGCGTCGAGAATCACAGTCCCGGGACGACGACGAGGGCGACGACGACGATTACGAGTGGGAGTACGACAACTCGTGGCATTACGAGTGGTTTCGAGATTTTTTCAGACGGACGCGCGACAAGAAGACGTCCTACCAAGATTTTTTCGACAGGTTCAGAACCAAAGAGGCTCAACAGACGGAACGTGCGCGTCAACGCGCGGAGGCTAAGAAACGCGGAGTCGACTGGATGGGTCGCGATAAGAAGGCGAAGGCTGGGGACGAGACGTGTCACGCGTGCAAGCAGCAGACGGGTATCAACGCCAAACAAGCTGCAAAGCACGGCTTGGTTTTCCGCGAATACAGAGCCCACCCCTTTTCGCGCGTCACGTGCTGGGGCTGCAAGACCTCGCACAAGTCCGTGATGACCCAGAACATGGCGATGAAAACGTCGTGGAAGGCGGATGGCGGAAAGGGAGAGAGGCTGGGGAAGGTTTTGGACGGCCACCACGAGGTGTTTCGGCAGCTTCGCAGAGAGAAGAAGACTTTCCACCATCAGCCGGTGACTGACGACATCGAGACGCGCAACTCGGAGTACTTCTGGGTGGCTGATCTTCAACAGCACGCGGAGAGGTTCGAACCGCTTCAGAGAAAGCGCAAGGTGCCCTCGACGCCACCCGTGTCGCCGCCTCGGAAGAAACACGCACCCCAGGCTCCGAAGACGCCCGTGAAGCGAGAGCCGCAGCCGGACGTGAAGCAAGAGCAGCAGAAGCCGCTGTGGGAGACGCACAAGTCCCCAGAGGGGTACACGTACTACTATAACACCACCACGGGGGAGACGCAGTGGGACATGCCGGACGATTTCCCGGGAGTCGCGCCGCCCTGACCGACTTGCGCGCCGCGGCGCACTTGACGCGAGAGTCGCAAAATTGTACTTTGAAAGTATTCGTCTACTGGTAGGAGTACATCAGTCTTAAAAAGTCACACCCTCGCTCGTTTCTCGGGCGGGCTCTCTCCCCGCTCCGCGCTCGTCTCCCGCGCGCGCCGCCTGTCCCCGTCCCCGCCGTCCCCCGGGGGACTCTCCCCGTCCCCGGCCGCCTCGTCGCCGCCGGCGAGCGCATCCGCGTCCTCGTCCTCGAGCGCGCTCCGCCGGGGTTCGAGCTGGCCCGCGTTTTCCAGCACCATCCTGTGCGGTATGCGCGGCAGCGCGATGTCGCAGGCGAAGTCCTTGCTGAGCAGGTCGTGCACGAACTCGTCCACGTGTCGCAGCTGGAACTTCCCCTGCGGCGTGGCGTACCGTATTTTCCTATAGTCGTTGAGCAGAGGCTCGAGGTACTCGTACACCTCGAGCGGCTTCCCGGTGAGGCGCAGGTAAAACGCGCCGAGGCACCGCACGTACTTGTAGTCCTCGTTCCGGATGAACTCCAGCACGATCTCCCGCTCGGGCTGGATCTGGAGCATCTTCAGCGTGAGGCACAAGAAGTCGCACGCCTTGTTGTTCCCGCCGGTGATGCCCCCGAACGCTCGCAGGTCCGTCGCGAGGTCCACCAGCGTCTCGGCGGAAACCCCGAAGCACTTCTCCTTCCAGTACGGCATGTCGTAGATCTTCGACCGCGTGATCTTCTCCACCAGGTTCTGCGAGGGAAGAAGCGAAAGAGGGGGAGGTCAGACGCGTGAGACGCGGGAGTGCACGCGGGAAGACACTCGAGGGAGGTCGAGGAGGCGGACGCCAGGAAGACGCGGCGTGGGTTTCGGTTCGCCGAAGTGCCCGAGGCTCGACGTACCTGAGGATTCGTCCCATGGACGCTTCGCGCCAGGGGGTCCGTGGTGTTCGCCATGGCCTCGTGCGTGTCCCGTGCGCGACTCGATGGTCACCCGCGCTCCTCTGTGGACACGTCTACTCCACACGCATGGACGATACGGGTGAGGCCGGGTGTCCCTGGCAGTGACGAGGACGGCGCGTCGAAGCGAGAAAAGCCTAAATTTATTTTTTTTGAGTGGGCACTTTCAGAAGACTTCAAAATCTCAGATTGCGCTCCGAAGCCACGACTGGCGTCCAGGCCTCAGAGCGAGTGGCACGGCGCCTGAGGCCTCTCGTGTATCGGAACGCCGCGGGGTCGTCCGACGCGGAGCGCGATCCGCGATGGCGGAAGTGGCCGACGGTCGGACCTTCCACCCGCGCCTGACCAACCTGGGCACGTGCGAGTTCGGCTTCGCGCTCGCGCTGCCCCGCTTCTCCGAGGCTGTCGTGGAGGATGTCGAGCCCCCGAGCGAGCCCAAGATAGCCGCACCCCTGCTGGACAGGCTGACGAAGATTCTCCAGAACACCAATGTGGCGTATTTGTGAGTGTCGCGCTCTCCACCGCGCCTCCGGAAGACGCGCCTCTCGCCAGATCCCGCGCGCGCACGATCGCTGACGAGCGTTTTCAAAATCCTCTTTTCCCGCAGGTCGAGCACGTTGCGGCTGCCGAGTACGCCTCCGACGGGACGCGCGCTTCGCGACGCGCTCGCGAAACGCGCGCCGGACCTGTTCCACGTCACGGGTGCGTCCCCCATCTTCCACATTAATTTGTTTTACGCGCACACGACACGAATCATCGCGATGGGCGCGCGTTCGTGATGTGCGTTCGTCTCACCCGCTTCGCTCCCCCCAGCCGACCGCCCGTCCCGCAAGGCGAACCCGCCGCGCCAGCTCGCGGCGAAGGGCGGCGCCGCCGCCGCCGCCGCGAAGGAAAACGCCGCCACGCGCGCGAGCGCGTTGAAGGTACGCCCCGAGATGATGATGATGTCTCATAGAAACGACCGAACGTGTCGTGCGTTTCACGCGTCGGGCGCGCCTCGCCGCGTTCGTCTACGCGCGCGCCGCCGCGCGCCGCGCGCCGCGCTCCTCTGACGCTCGTCCCCCGAACGAAAAAAAACGACGAAAACGAAAATCGAAATCACCCGAAACAGGTTTCTCGCCAGGTCAAGGCTGGCGCGACGCGCGCGGTGGAGATCCCGAGCGGTCCTTCCTCGGCGGAGCTGCTGGAGACGTTCGCGCAGACTTTGGAGGACGTCTTCGAGAAGGTGGATGAGTCCGCGTCTTTGGGCGCGCGCGGGGGACGCGCGGCGTTTGCCGAAGACGGCGAGTGGCTCACGCGCGAGGAGGTTGCTGATTTGGCGACCAAGGCGGAGGTTCTCGTGGACGGCGGACTGATGCGCTCCGTGCCGCCGGGCTCCGTGGTGCGCCTGCTGGACGTCCTGGAGAAGCACGTCGCGCGCGCGGACGACGTGGACGTGCGCGAGGACGAAGACGAGCGGAGCGCGAGCGCACAGACGGTGCTGCGCGCGCTGGACTGCGCGTCGCTGGCGCTGCGCGTGCTGGGCGCCGACGACATGCCCAAGGAGGTGTACCGCGAGGAGAGCATCGAGGCTTTGGTTGAGTTCGTCAGGCACCACGCGAACCGCAACGTGTTCGCGTTCTACGACGCGTCGTACTACCAGATCCACAGGGGCGAGAAGGCGCCCGGAGCGGAGGAGGAGCCGGAACAAGAGCAGGAGCCCGTCTCGCCGGCGAAGAAGTCGCCGTCCAAGCGGGGTAAGAAATCCGCCAAAGACGCGTCCTCCAGCCGACGGCGGTCCGGCGCCGGCGGGGGCTCGGTGAGCCGCAAGACCTTCGCGGACCCGCCGCGCGTCGCGAGGAAGATGCACGACGTCCTGGCGGGCATCTTGACGAAGCTCGCGCGGCTGCTGTACACGATTCACCTCCCGGACGCGACGGTGCTCCAACTCACGAGCCTGTGCGTCTCCGCGCTGGCGGTGGACGGCGTGGACCTGATGCAGGCGCGCGCCGTGGACGTGGTCGTCGCCGCGTTCAAGCAGTACCCCGAGCACAGGAGCCTGATCCTCGACAACCTGCTCGTGGCGCTGCTCAAGCTGCCCACCACGGGACGCCACCTGCGCCGGTACATGCTCCCCGAGGACGACTCCAAGTCCGTGCAGGCGCTCTCGGCGATGCTGATGCAGTGCGTGCAGATGAGCGTGACGTTCGAGGAGGCGCCGAGCGAAAACGCCGCGCGGGACGGCGCCGGGAAACCGGGCGACGGCGCCGGAAGCGCGTCGGGGTACGGGCCCGCGTTCCAGTGGAGCCACTACTTCTGGAAGGAGCTGCTCAAGGGGTGGCACTCCGCGCGGGCGCAGGAGATTGACATCAAGGCGCTGATGCAGAACCTGGTGTCCGACCTGCTCACCGCGCTGAACATGCCCGAGTGGCCGGTGGCCAGTCTGATGCTCCTCAGCCTCTGCGCGCAGCTCCTGTCCAGCCACGGCATCAACTCGCCGGAGATTCGCGTCCGCGAGCTCGCCATGGACTTCCTGGGGCAGGTCGCCGCGCGCATCAAGGAGGACACGGCGACGTGCGAGAGGGAGAAGACGTGGACGGATCTGTTCGCCGGCGACGTGGAGGACGCGGAGGACGCGGTCGCCCCGGAGACGCTGGCGGCGTTCGAGATGGCGCAGCAGGACGCGGCGGACGCGAGGTCGTCCTCCGACTCCGCGGACATGCAGGTCACGGAGTCCGGCCGCGCGGACGCGCTGGTGCTGGAGGCCATGCTCCTCAGGCACGTCCGCCAGGTGGAGGCGCGGAGCCAGGCCCCGGGCGGAGCCGAGGGCTCGGCGTTCACCTTTGCGCTCGCGCAGCTCTCGCGGGAAGCCGAGCGCCGCGGGGTGGGCTTCCGGTCGGGCGGGACCGGCGTCGGCGGCGACCGCGAGACGTACAAGTCCCTGGCGAGTGTTCTTAAGAGCCACGTGGATGCGTCGGGAGGATTCTCGGACGCCGCCGGACATTCCGGCGTCTCGGGTGCGTTTTTGCCCCGCGAGCTCGCCATCCGCCTGTTCCGCGAGCTGCAGCAGCAGCTCCCGCTGGCGCGGCAGCTGCACATCCTGGTGGAGCGCCTGCTGGGCGCGCTGGAGGACCCCGCCATCACCGTCCGCGCCGCCGCGGTGCGCGCGCTGTCTAACGTCGTGGACGCGGACCCGCGCGTGCTGGAGTGGGACACGGTGCGTTTAGCGGTGCAGCGCCGGATGTCGGACAACGGCACGATGGTGCGCTCGGCGGTGATCGACCTGCTCGGGAAGCACGTGGTGCGCGACGCGCGCGTCGCCGAGACGTACTACGCCGCCATCGTCGCGCGCATCTCCGACGTGGGCGTGAGCGTGCGCAAGCGCGTGATACACATCCTGCACGATTGCATTCAAAACGCGCCGGAGTTCAAGCACGGCGTCGAGGCGTTGCGGTTCCTGGCGTTCCGCATCCTGGACGACGACGTCGGGATCCAGGAGCTCATCGTGCGCATCTTCCGCGAACTGTGGTTCTCGAAAGCGCCCGCGTCGGAAAAGTCGGCGCGTAGAGGCGCGGGCGCCGAAGCCCCAGACCCGACGGCCGAGCGCGCCGAGCAGCTCGTCGCCGTGCTCTGGGAGGTGTACTGCGGCGTGAGCCGCGTGGGGTACGCCAAGCTGCCCCTGCTCTCCACCTTCCCGATCGTCGCCATCCTGCGAAGAGTGGTGTTCCCGGCGGAGGACGACGCGAACGACGAGGCGCGCGGCGACTTTGCCGAGACTGTGTCCACGGCGCGCCGGCTGTGCGGCGCGATTTTAGACGGAATGCTCTCGCAGGAGGAAGCAGAGGGACGGGAGGATTTGGAGGAGAGGGATGAGGGAACCAAGGACATTTCTTCTTTCCCACACGCGGTGCGGTACGCGCTGGGGCTCCACGTGTTCTGCGCCACAGACCCGCAGCTGTGCGTCGCGGAGGGCAACCCTTTAGCGTTTGCCGCCGCGCTGCACCCGTACATCAAGCGCGCCGAGAACACGAGCGCCAACTCGCTGCAGCTGCAGTGCTGCATCTCCGTGGTGGACGCCGTGGTGAAGGAGTCCGGGTGCCTGTCCGCCGCGACGGCGGCGGAGATCGAGAAGGACCTGCGGTTCCTGCTTTTGCGGAACACGTTCCACGGCGTGCTGTACTACGCCAGCCGGTGCATCTGCTCCGTGGCGGAAACCGCCGCCGGCGGCGATTCGCGAGTCGCGTCGGGCGCGCTGCAGATTTGCCGCCGGTTCGTCAAGCTTCTGGATGAGGTGTCCGAGCGGGACGAGCTCTCCGCCAGCGAGCGCGCGCACGTCTCCCGCGCGCTCTTCGTGCTTGGGCACCTCGCCCGGTTCGGCGCGGACACGCTGGAGGCGTCGCGCGAGGAAGCCGTGTCCCCCGGAAACCTGCTCCGGCTGTTCCGGTGCTTCCTGCAGCGCGCCAGTCCCACCGAGTTCGACCTCAAGCGCGGCGCGCTGCAGGCGTGCGGGTTCCTCTTCGTCGCCCGGCCGCAGCTCATGCTCTGCCCCAAGGGCGGCTTCGGCAAGGGCTCCATGGACGGGATCATGCGCGCGGCGCTCGGGTCGTCCGCCGAGCGCAACCTGAAGGAGCAGGCGCTCCTGAACCTGGACGAGTACCTGCGCGAGGAGGAGATCCGCACGCTGATCCAGATGTCGGACGACGCCAACGCGCAGGCGGGCGCCGCCGGCGGCGGCTCGCGCGCCACCGCCGCGGCCATCGCCGGCGCCGGCGGCGCGTTATCGCGCGCGAAGCGGCGCAGGCAGGCTGATGCCAAGCGCGCGGAGGCGAGCGATGCCGCCGGGAAGAAGGGTGAGAGTTTCCAGACGATCAACGGCGAGCACGATAACAGCTTGGCGAACGGCGTCGCGCAGCGGTACTGGTCGTTCGTCGTGGAGCTGTGCACCGACCCCGAGCCGTCCGTTCGGCTCAAGGCGCTGCACCTGGCGGAGGTGGTGCTGCGGCAAGGTCTGGTCCACCCGATGTCGTGCTTCCCGCCCCTCATCGCGCTGCAGGCGGACCCGGTGCTCACCGTGCGCAAGCTCGCCATGCGCCTGCTGCGGCAGCAGCACGGCAAGTACCCCGACTTCTTCGATCACCAGCTCGGCGCCGGGCTCGGGCTCCTCTTCGAGTTCTGCAAGCGGCTGCAGGCGGCGGCGCGGCGCGCGGCGCGGGGCGAACGGCGCGGCGGATCCGCCGCCGTTCCCGGCGGCGGATCCGCCGGTCTGGTGGCGAGCGCGGCGGTGGTCAACCAGGGATTCACCAACATCTACAAGCTCGTGAACGGCACGCGCTCGACGCGGTTCAAGTTTCTGCGGGCTCTGCTGCGGCGGTACGAGGGTAAATCGAGCGGGTCGGACGCGACGTACCTGTGTTTCCTGGCCAACGCGATCGGCGCGCTTCCGTTCACGATGAGCGACGAGGTGCTGTTCGTGATTTTCCACCTGAACCGGATCATCTCGCTGCGCGCGTCGACGCTGCAGGACTCGCTCGCGAAACGCATAGAGCAGGCGGAGGCGGCGGGCAAAGAGGAGCCGCCCGAGGACCTCCGGGAGGACGTCGAGCTGTCGCTCTCCGCGTCGATCATGCTGTCGCTCAAGCGGCACCTCAAGCTGACGTACGACCTGGCGGACGCGAGGACGCAGGCGTACAACCCGGCGGAGGCCTTGAAGTCCGCGGAGGCGTTCCGGTACGACGAGGACGCCAGCGATATGGACCTCTCCTGGTGCGACCCCGCGGCGGGCGACACCGTCGCGGGCTGCAGGGCGCAGGCGGACCTCTTCGCGCGGCTCATGCAGAGCGACGCCGACGACTACGGCGAGTACGCCCCGGCGTCGCGCAAGCGCGGACGGCCAAAGAAGGCGCGCGCCGTCGACGACGACGACGACACCGACGAGAGCGACGACGACGACGACGAGCCGTTCTCGCCGGCGATCCCCAAGACGGCGTCCATCGCGTCCCCGCGCGGAGGCAAGGGCACGCCGCGGGGCAAACGCGCGAGAAGGGGGGGAAGCTCGACCCCCACGCCGCGGAAACGACTCGCGCTGTGAAATCGACGGTTCGACGAGACGCGACGGAGACGTATGCGTACAAATGTAGATTGACGTGTAACGCCGAGAGACGAAGAGACGAATCGACTTTCGACGCCCTTCTCGCCTTCTCGCGACGAAAGCGCGAGAACGGTTCACTCGTCACCTCACGTGTGCTTCTAAAAATGTCTAGCTCGCTACGCGTGGAAAGTCTAGAAGGAGATGGTCTTTAGATCCCCCAGCCCCGCGAGTTTCCTCAACTTCGCCTCCGCGTCAAGCGGGTCGCCGCCCGCGCGAGGCGCCGGCGAGGCTGCCTGCAAGAGCCACGCCTCGAAGTTTTCAACCTCCGCCTTGGCGCGCGCCAGCCGCGGGAGCTCGGTTTCGAGCGAGAGGGGCGCGACCGGTTCGTCCGAGTCGACGCGTCTGCGCTTCCGGAAAGACGCGGGCGCGACTTCTATTTCGTCCGAAACCTCCGCGGGCGTTTTTCGTATTTTCGCGAGCCACTTTGTCTCCCGATCCGGTTCCGGCGCCTGCGTCGGGAGATCCGACAGAGGCGCCTTCGTCGGCGTCGTCTCGTCCGTCGCCGCGGAGACGCACGCGGGCCCCGCGCCCGAGGACGTCTGCGCGGCTTCGATGTCCGCCAGGCGCCGCGCGAAGATCTCGCGGAACACGGCGGGCCAGACCCGGTGCGGGCGACGAGGGTCCGCCTCTTCGCAGCCGCGCGCGCCCGCCTTGGCGAGGCACGCGGCGACCGCGCCGGGGGGGAGGGGCCCGGAAGGGTCCAGCGCCGAGAGGTACGACCCGACCAGAGACTCGAGCGTCGGAAAACGCTCGCTCGGCGCGTCCGGGAACGGCGGGAGCCTCGCCGAGGCGAGGATGTGTTCCGACGCCGCGTCGTTCTTCGCGAGCGCGCCGCCGCGCCGCCGCAGGAACGCGCCGGGCGTGTCCGCGTCCGCGAACTCAGCCGCGAAGCCGGAGGGAGCGACACTCGCGCCCGCGCTCGCCAGGCGCGCGCGCACGGAGTCGACGGCGTCGTTCCACGCGCCGACGCACGCCGCGGGGGTCGTCGCCGCCGCGTCGAGCGTCCCGCCATTCGCGAGCGCGTCCCGCACCTCGTCGCGCAGGTACGCGTCTAAGAAATACGGCTCCGGGGGCGCGACGGATGCCATCCATCGCACGCCTTTCGCGAGCACGTCGTTGCGCCGCGCCCAGAGCGTCCTCGCGGGTTCATGTACGCCGTGGAGATCGTCCGCCGCGTCTCCGCCGCCGATCGCGTCGACGCGGACGGCGACGGGCGGTGGAGGTTGACGCCCCGTCCCGGTTCGCGCGGCGGCGCTCATGACGGCGCTCGCGACGGCGGACTCCACCGCCGCCGCCGTCGCGCGGCGGGCGGCGGCGGAGCGCGCGGAGTTTTCCTCGACGAGGACCAGCAGAGGAATCGTTTTCGTTTTCGAATTCAGGCGCGCGGCGCGAACGAGGGACGACGCGAACGCGCGCAGCCGCGCCTCCTCCGCGCTCGGTATGGCGCCCGCCCCTCTTGGCGCGGAGGAGACGCCTCCAAACGCAGGCGCGAGGCGCAGGACGAAGAGCGCGGCGGAGGCGGAGGCGTACCTCGGCGGAGGCGCGTCTTTCGTGTCCCGAGCGCAGACCCAAAGCGTCGCGTCGTTTTTACGCGCGTCGTTCGCCGTTTCTGGCGTCGACGCCAGAAACGGCGTGTTCCGCTCCTCCTCCGCCACCGCCAACGGACGCGACGCGTACAGCGAAAGAATCGATTCGTCGTCGTTCGCGCCGGGGCGCGCGCTTCGCCCGCGCGAGAGTTTCGCGCGCACCCACGCGCGCGTCGACCTTTCCGCTTCGCGCGGAAAGGTCCCTTCGCCCCCGCCTCCGTCCCCGTCCCCGCCGGGTCCGGGTCCCGAGCACGTCAGGAGCTTCCAGTGCGACAGGCTCCCGAGCGCGCTCGCGGGAGTCGTCCCCGCGTCCCGCGCGACGGCGTCGACGAGGATCCGGGGGACGTCCAGGGGCGCGCCCCACGGCGCGTTCCTGGCGGCGTCGAGTTTGGCCCCGAGCGCGGCCAGCGCGGCGGAGAGGCCCGTCTGAGAGACCCCCGCGTTTAGAGACCCCCGCGAGCCGGACAAACCCGAGGAAGACGCGGCGCGGAACGCGGACCGCCCGATCCCGGGGATCGGCGACGCGTCCGCGCGAGCCGCGGCGATGCGCGCCTCCCGCCGCGCGTGCGCTTGGAGCCGGGCGCGGCGTCGCCACCGGAAAACCGCCAAGGCCAGACGAGCCTTTCGGCTCTTCTCGGCGCGTCTCGCTTGTTTGTTTCGCATGGCGGCTTCCAACGCCGCCGCCACCGCGCGAGCCTGCTCTTCCCTTCGCGCGGCTTCGCGCTCGCGAGCCTCGCGCTCGCGAGCCTCGCGCTCGAGGGCTTCCCGTTCTCGCTGTTCCGCAGCCTCGCGCGCCGCGCGCGCGGCGCGCGCCGCCCTCTCCGCCTCCTCCGCTTCCTCCGCGCGACGCGCCGCCTCGCGCTCCAGGCGCGCCGCGTCCTCGCGTCCTCGCTTCGCGCGCAGCGCCTCCGCCTCGGCGGTCTCCCGCGCCTTCTTCGCCGCCTCCGCCGCGGCCGCGTCCTCGCGGAGCCTCGGCGCGGGGGGAGGTTTCGCGGGCGACGTGAACGCCGACGCGCGAACGGCTTCGGGGGCTTCGGCGCTCGCCTCGGGGGGCGCGAACCCGGCAAACCCGGCGGAGACGGCGGGCGGTTTTCGTTCCGCCGCGGGCTCCGGCGGAACGAAAACGGGCGGGAAGGCGACCGTCGCGCCCCGCGCCGCCGGCGAAAAGGGAACCGCGTTTTTGTTCAGCGCGAGAGAAAAAGGTTTCGGTTTCGCCGCGGGCTCGCTTCCGCTCGCGTCCGCCGGAGAGGCGGGCGCGAGAGGCGACGCCGGCTTCGGCGACGTCGTCGTCGTCGCCGGCGGGTCCGATTTCCCGACGGCGCGAGGCTCGCGCGGCGGCGCCGCCGCCTTGGCGGGCTCCGCTTTCTGCGCCGCCGCGAGCTGTTGCTTGCGTCGTTTTATCTCAGCCTCCTTCGCGGCGACCGCGGCGCGGAGCTTCTCCATGTCCGCCTCCGTCGCCGCCTGCTTCGCCTTGAGCCCGGAGACCGCCGCCGCCTTCTCGGGCGGCGAAACCGTCGCCGCGACGCGCGGCTTCGGGATGGCGAGCGGCTTGGGCGACTTGGGCGGGGACCTCGCGCTGTTCCCCGTCTGCCGCGGCACGATCTCCGCCAGGTACGTCGAGGCGCGCTTCGCGTCCACGATGGGCGACCGCAGGATGGGAAACTCGTCCGCGGGCTCGATGAACCCCGCCTCGCGGATCATGAGCACTTTGCCTCGCGCCGAGTCGGCTTCCGGACTCGGCGCCGCGTTGTGTTTCCCCCGCCTCCGCGTCTGCACGGTCAAACCGTGGTGCACGGCGAGCGCCTCCGCCTCCTCCGCGCTGGTGTGCAGCAGACGCGCCACCTCCGCCAGAGGCATGGCCTGCTTCCCGTACGTCGCGTTCACCACCTCCAGCGCGCGCGAGCGCACCTTGGAGAAGTACTTGTGAAGCACGCACGCCTGCAGGTACGAGGCGCTCCGCACCAGCCGGAAAAACTCGATGATGTTGTTGGCGTGATACGCCCGGTTCGCCGCCAGCGCGAGCTGCACGTCCGGGGACTGCAACACCGCGGGCCGCGCGCTGCGCAGGTCGTTCAGCATCTCGCTCTTCTGCACGTTGTACCGGCCGTGCGAATCGATGCGCAGCAGAAGCTGAAACGCGAACATCTCCGCCTCCGCGCCCGGGCGATCCGTGCCCACCCCGCGCGCCGCTCGGTCGTCGTACATGTGACGCAGCGAGGTGAGCGTCTTCGCGAGCTGCTCCACGTTCAGGTGGCTGTTGTGCCCGTCCGGGTTCGTGACCGTCGCGGTCTCCTCGCACAGCTCGTGCTCGGAGAGGATCGCGAACCGCACCATCTGTTCCAGCAACCGTTCCGCGAACCCGTCGGTGATGGCTTGCAGCGACAGGTCCTGGCGCACCGACCGCAGCCGGTCCCACAGGAACTTGCTCTTGAGCATGAACGGCACCTCCGGTCGGTCGTCCAGCAGGCCGTACAGGTACGAGGCGGTCATCGCCAGCGCGTCGCGCGTGCGGACCATGTCCGGCGTCACGTTGTCGACGATGCGCGTGTATTTCTTCACCGCCAGCGTCTCGTCGGAGGAGTTGCGGTCGTTCGGATCTCGGCGCTCGAACAGTTCGATGTCGTTCTTACGCATGCGCAACTCGCGCTCCCCAGGTGGACACATCAACACGCACGTACCGATGATGTGCGTTCCGCCACCGCGGTTCTCTCCGCCCACCACGACGTCCGCGAGGTCGTCTTCATCCTCCTCCTCCTCCTCCTCGACCACGACATTCTCGAGCGGGCCTTTCCCCCCGGCGTTCGCACCGGCCGGGGTCGGCTGGCGCTTACCCCGACGTCGACCCTTCCTCTCACCTCCGGCGATCCCACCGGGCCGCGCTGACCCGCCCGGCGCGCCCCCGTCGGGCCTCCCGAAGCCCCTCCCCGAGGGGCCCCTGCCGTCGTCCATCGCGCCCAGGTTTGAACTCGTGCACGGTGGAATCGGGCGAAAAAGCGCCGGCGAGTCGGAAGCGCATAAGATAGGCACTCGCAGAGCTCCGCGAACGTTTTTCGGTCGCCGCCGCGTCGTCGGGATCGCGTTCCGGTCGCGCGCACGGACACGCTTTTCTTGCTTCGTTTCGATGTTCGCATCTACAAATTTTCTAGGCCTACGCTGACGAGTCCGTCCGTGACCCGGTTGCGGCAATCCTGCGCCACGCACTCCGCGATCCACGTGACGTTGCGAATCTCCTGCTCGCGCATCTTGAGGATGGCGTAGAAGATGGCGTAGTTGAACTGCTCCAGAAACGCCGCCGCGCACATCTTCTGCTCCTCCTGGTAGAAGTGCTTCTCCAGGAGCTGGTCCGAGGAGATAGAGAGCCTCGAGGCGATCACAGACAGCACACCGGGGGTGTTGTCCATCACCGCGCGGACCTGGTCGAAGTCGTCGCACGCCACCAAATCGAGGTGCCCCGACGGTTTAAGCGCGCCGAAGTCCGAGAAGAGCCTTCTTCGGTCATCGCGCGACAGCTCGGTGTCGAGCGAGTTGATCGTGATGTTGATCGCCCTCCGGTCCGCTTCGAAGTGCAGAATTTGACGCATGAGGTGCGCGGTCGCGCCGCCTAAACTCTCGCAGAATCGCAAAAAGTCCGCGAGGTACGCCTTGTACAGCACGTTGCGCATGATCTCGACGTTCATCTCGTCCAGGTCCTCGCTCGACACGCACTCGCTGAAGTACGGCGCGAGGGGCGTGTCCACCAGGACCAGACGGTAGAGCTCCCGCATGTTGCTCGCCACCGCGAGCGTGGCGATGGAGTCGAACATGCCGAGCGGGTGGCACTTGTCCAGCAGCTCCTGCATGTCGCGCTCGTGAAGCGAGCCCGTCACGATGAGCACCACGTTGTCAATCATGTGGCCGTACGTCAGGAAATCCAGGAACGTCGCCAGGGGTTCCGACGCCTGGCACCGCACCATCTCGAAGTCTTCCACCACCTTCTGCGTGCACCGCGCCACGATCGTCGAGGGATGCAGCGGAGAGGGCTCGTTCTGTATCACGGAGACGTAGTCCGTGGAGCACAGGTGGAGTTTCACGTCGTCGAGGGTTTCGCACTGCGTCAGGTTGGCGTAGTCCTGCGTGGACAGGAGGCCAGATTTCAAGCCCCGGACGATGCCTTCGTTGTAGCCGTCCTTGGCGTTGAACAACAGGCCCTCCATGCCCCAGGCCACGCCGGCATCCGCGGCGGCCATGGCGCGACCTTTCTCCGGGGAGAGCCGAAGGGCGAGGCGCGGTCCGCCTTCCGCGCGCCAGATCTCTGCGGTGACAAGACGCAGAAGTCCGCGTGAAGAACACTCAGCTCAGTCGCTCATCTCACTGTCTCACTGCGGGATTGTCGACTGGTTTTTGAAAGCGCCCCTGCAACCCCGGATCTGGTCACTGAGATCTCGCGCACGTGGCGTCGAGGAGGTCTCCCCGGTCAAGATGTTTATGACACGCAGCGAGTACGATCGCGGGGTGAACACGTTCTCCCCCGAGGGTCGTCTGTTTCAGGTGGAGTACGCCATCGAGGCGATCAAGCTCGGGTCCACCGCCATCGCGATCCGCACGGACGAGGGCATCGTGATGGCGGTCGAAAAGCGGATCACGAGCCCGCTGATGGAGCCCTCGAGCATGGACAAAATCATGGAGATCGACACGCACATCGGGTGCGCGGTGAGCGGGCTCACCGCGGACGCGCAGTCCATGGTGGAGCACGGCCGCGTGCAGGCGCAGAACCACTACTTCACGTACAACGAGTCCATGCCTGTGCAATCGCTCACGCAGTCTCTGTGCGCGCTCTCTGCCAACTTCGGCACCGACGAGGAGGGCTCCATGAGCCGCCCGTTCGGCGTCGCGCTGCTCGTCGCCGGCCACGACGCGGACGAGGGCTACCAGCTGTATCACACCGACCCCTCGGGGACGTTCGTGAGCTACCAGGCCAAGGCCATCGGGTCGGGCAGCGAGGGCGCGCAGACGTCGCTGCAGGAGGAGTACCGGAAAGACATGACGCTGAAGGAGGCGGAGACGCTGGCGCTGTCCACGCTCAAGGCGGTGATGGAGGAAAAAGTGAGCACGGTCAACGTCGACATGGCGTGCGTCTCGCCCGCGTACAAGGTGTACAGCAAGGAGGACATCAAAGCCATCATCGAGAGGCTGTGAGGGACGACAAAAGCGCGAAGAAAACGCGCGCCGGACGCGACGGTGGGCGTAAGATTATATTTTCACAACATAACGTCGCGTGTCACCGCTTCCCGCCGCCAGCCTTGACGCCTCGCGTGGTCCGCGCCGCCGCGACCGGCGGGACCTTAGGCTCCGGCTTGATTTCCGTTTTCTTTCCCCGCCGCGGCGGCCGCGCGGCGGAGACGCCCGCGTCCCGCAGCGCGTCGCGCACCATCCCCTCCTCGGCGCCTTTGTTTTCGTCGGCGTCGTCGCCGCGCAGTTTGAGATTCTCGAGCATCTCGAGGTTCATGTTGGCCAACACGTGGTTCCCGTCGTGGATCTGGAAGGGCGTGGCGTTGAAGTCGAAGTGCACCACCTGCTGGTCCTCCGAGATCTCCACCTCCACCGTCGCCGAGGGCTTGGTCTGCACTAAGATGAACGGCAGCGCGATCCCGCTGGGCATCATCCCCGCCGCCGCGCGCGCGGCGTTGCGTTGGAGCAAAGCCTGGTACGAGTTGTACTGCTCGACGAGCTCGGCGAGGTGCGCGTTTTTCTTTTCAATCTGCGCTCGCGCGCGCGCCTTCTCCGCGCGGAGGTGCGCGACGTCCCCGTCCCCGGTCGCGGGGAGGCCCTTCCACATGATTTCTTTTTTCTGTTTCGTGATGATGTTCATAGCCATCAGCACGTTCAAAGCGTCGTACACGCGGCGGCGGATGTTTTTCTCGTCGTACGCCTGATCCGCGCAAAACTTGGGGTCGTCGGGTTTGGAAAACTCGGCGACGAGCTCATCCGCGACTTCGTTGTACGTGGTGGTCTGCTTAGACTCCACCTTCTCGCACACCTTCATGGAGAAGTGTCTGAGACCCTTGCCGTTCTTATCCTTATCGTCCCCGGGCGTCGACGCAGGCGCAGACGCGGCGCTCCCGGGAGCGCCGGTTTTCCGCCGCTTGGCGGAGCTGCCGGGCGCGGGCGGCGTCGCCGCCGCCGCGCCCGACACGCGCTTCACCGCGGACGCGGGCGGGGACGCGGGCTCGGCGGCGTCCGACGCGTCCACCTGTTTAGACCGCGAAGGGTGAGCGTTTCGGTTCGGGACCGCGGGACCGGTCAGACTTCGCGAGGCGCGCGCGCGGGAACAAAAAAAAAAGAAAAACCTTTTGGCTTGCTCTTCAGACGATTTTCGTTTTTCGCGACTGGATCACCGGGTGCGACACTCGGACGAGGCAAAATATCTGTCGCGAGGAACGAGCGTGCGTGGGCGATCGCGCACCTTCTCCATTCGAGCGAGGTTCTGCTGGACCGCCGCGACCGCGGCGGTCACCGCGCTCTTGCCCACCAGGCCGCCGTCGCCGCCCATGCTGCGCCGGAAAGGCGCGATCGTCTCCTCCTTCACGGCCAGCGCCGGTAAGTCCCCGGCGGAGCCTAATCCGTTGTCATTTATCCCGACCCCGTCCATGCCGGACGGCCCTGCGCGCCGAAACAAATCGCGAGGGAGACGAGGGGGCGGTCAGCGGAGCGTCGGGGGACGCGAACGGGTTCGGTCCCTCTGCGCGAGGTCGGGGGGCGCTCGATGGCGATCTGACGAGGCGCGCGTCCCCGCCCGTGGCCGCGGGGACGACCACCCTTCGGAGTCCGCTCCTCGATCGCGGCGCCCCGAGGTCGTGGCCGACGAAGGGACCGAAAAGGCACGCGCGTCTCTCGTTGTTCGCTCGCAACGTACCTGCGTCGTCTTCCGGCAAACCCGTGTGTTCCTGGATGATGTCAAACTCCGATGCGAAGTTGTACATGCCCTGCGTGCGTGAGACCGGTTGGGGTTGTCAGCTCGGCTCGGGGACGCTCGCGTCGGCGCGGGGATGGGGACGTCCGGCGCGACCGTCGTCACGTTCACGGGACTTTTGCAATCGGAGGGGTGTCGCGAGAAATCGCGATGCCGTACCGTGTCTCGGAGACTGCCCAGCAGGTCGGCGTTGAGGGCGTCATCGCCACCGATGCCGGCGGCGACGGTGTCGACGGCGGGCATCCTGCCCGACTGTCCCGAAACCGTGCTCCCAACCGTGTCGACCCACGGGCGCGGGCGCCTCGGTATGCCGCGTCACGACGTTTCGGTCTGCAACTCTTTATCAGGTGTCTCTAATAAGAAGCCAAGTAGGCCCGATGAGTCAGCAAACCGGATTTTTTCCGCGATCGATTGAACAGTTCAACCTTCGGGAGTCCGCTCCTCGGCTGATCTCGCTTGACCGCGGGGAAACAAGATGCTCGAGTCGATGAGGGTGGCGAACGGGTACAGCTGAACGAGAAATGTAGCGAAGGACGAAAGTCTGTTCTGTTTCATCACGACTCTCGCGGCGTGAAGCGTCTCGTCTCGTTCGAGACACGTCCTCCGTCTTTTCCGAGGGAATCTGCCGACGTTTCACTCGTTCACTTCTTCGTCACGTTGCCGGAGGGCGAGGTGTAGGTGCTAGACCCGCTGCTGCTCTTGTAGTACGTCGAGCCGTTGTCGTTCGCGTAGTAGTACGAGCCATTGCTGTTCTGGTAATTGTAGGAGCTCCCTTCTCGGGAGTTGTTGCCTCCAGGCGTCGAGTAGTTGTTGCCCTGTGAAGCGTGACGAATTGGCACGTCAGACCGAAAACGAGATACTTTTATGGCGCGGGGGACGCGGACTGACCGCGACGACGCGACGCGGTGATACGGTGGAGGGGGGCGACAGAAGCGTACCTGTTGGTTGGTTCCGCTGTGCGGCATGGTGTTCGAGGGAGTTGAAGACAGGGGTGTGCGCTGTTTTGTGAGGATTCCTCCTCGACGTGGCGAATAAAAGTAACGCCGTCCGAGACCGCGAGACCACCTCGAGACATCGTTTTTGGCACTTCCGAGCGCAACAGTGCCAGAGTGAACGAGGCTCCAAAACTCCAACATCAGTCAGACCCGCGCGGCGTTCGTGCGGGCTGCCTCGAGGCGAACGCGTCTGCGGCTGCCGGAGGCCCGCCGACCATGGCTGAAGAAGAGGTGCGACGCGAACCATCGCGATTCTTCGCCCGCGTCACCCAGCCGCGCGCTCCTCTCTCGCCCGATCTCGTTTCGTTTAAAAAAGGTGGGCACCTCGTCCTTCCGCTGACCGAGCGTCTTCCCCCACCAGGAGTACGAGGACGATTTCGACGAGGAAGAGGAGGAGGAGGAGGACGATTACGGGGACGATGACTTCGAGGAGGACGATTCCGAACCGTCCCCGGCGCCGAAACCGAGCGTCTCGTCCGCCTCGAACGCGCTCGAGTCAGACATCGCCAGGGCGACGCGGGAGGAGAACGAACGCGCCGCGCGTTTGAAACTCTCGGCGGATCCGGCGTCGGCGGATCCGGCGCCCGTCGCGCCCTCGGGGCTACTCTTCGCGCAGACCTCGGGCGTGGCACTCGCGCCTTCGCGCAAGGTCAAGGGCCTGCCCACGAGAGGTACGCGTGGGGGACCTCTGACGGACGCGCAGAAACGCGCCGCGCGCTCGCGGATAAAGCGGTGGCGACTCGTCGACCGCGCCGTCGGCGTGACGCACGCCGACGCGGCGTGCGCGTTCGAGTCCCTGCTGGTGCTCGAGCCCATGACCCCCGCGCAGATGTACGAGGGCGGGCTCGGGCCGTACGCCAAACGCAGGGTCGCGGTCGCGCAGACCGGCGGGGACGGAGAGACGCGCGAGTTCGAGACGCAGACCGGCGACGGCGACGGCGAAAACGAAAACGCGCGCGCCGTCGCCGCGCAGTGCCCCGACGACCTCTCGGCGCGTCGCGAGGACCTCGAGGCGCAGAGCGCGCTCGAGGCATCAAACGGCGGTGGCGGCCGGAACGCGGCCGCCGCGCGCAGACAGCTCGCGGCTGCGCAGAAGGCGGCGAAGTGGGCTCGCGCCAGCGGGGACTTGCAGCACTCGCGGGAGAAACGCCTCGCCGGCTTTATCGCGCGCGCGGGCGCCGAGACGGAGGCGCTGCTTCGCGAGCGGCGCTTTATTGATTCGTCGACAAAAGCCAAGGCGGCGGACCTGATGCGCACGCGGGGTTCCTCGCTGAAGCCGCACGCGGTGCAGGGTCAGCCGGGGAGCCTGACCGAGGCGTACGTCGCGCTGGAGGAACAAGAGCTGACAAACGGGCGGAGAGTCACCGCGGCGGCGTTTGCGCCGGATGAAAAAGGCGCGAGGTCGCTGCTGGTGGCGTACGCGCCGCGCGACACGCGCGCGCGCGGCGCCGCCGGAAGAGGCGTGCTGCTCGTGTGGGATCTGGGCGCGTCCCGGAAATCGATCACACACGCGATGACCCTGGAGGGCTCGCCGAGTTGCGTCGCGTGGGGCCCGCGTACGCCCGGGGGGTCGTCCTTTGGCGTCGTCCTGTGCGGCACGGAGGAGGGCGCGGTGTGCGCGTGGGACCTGCGCGAGCCGGCGTTGGCGGCGGCCCCTTTGGTTGGCGAGCCTGAGGAGGCTTCCGAGGACGCGGCTGAAACCGCGGCGCTGTCCAGGCACGGCACGGCGTTCCGGCGTCCTTCGTACTCCACCGAGGGTTTGTGCGTTCAATCCGTTTCAAACGACGCGTTCGGCGAGCCGCGCGGCGCGCTGGTGAGCGTCGCCGTCGCGGACGGGCGCGAGGCGCGAGAGCAATTAGTCTGCAAATTCTCCGGGCGGTTCGCGTTCCACGCGCTCGCGCTGGACGTCGACGGGAACGTCGACGCGTACCTCGTCTCCGAGCTGCGCCGCCGCGAGGCGGAGGACGCGGCCATGTCCGACGTCGGCTTGCGGTTCGGGTCGCGCGTGCGAGTCACGCGCGCGGCGGCGGGTATCGAGTACGGGAACAAAAAACATCGGGAGCAAACGCGCGCGTTTGGCATGCGCGTCGCGGATCTCGGCGACGCCGGCGTCGAGTTTTTCGTCGCCGACGATCGAGGCGGCGTGACGCGCGGCGCGCGGTACGGTGCCGCGCCGCTTCCAAGAGCGTTCTCCGTGTGCGACGCGCTGGACGCGGGGAGCGCCGCGGCGGCGCCGCCGCGCCTGGCGACTGTGTCTCTGGACATCAACCCGTGTTCTGTGTTCGACCGAGACTTCGGTTCGCCCGATTCGCGCGATGTGCCGTTTCCCCGCCTGCTTCTCGCCGCGCACGAGGGCGGCGCGGTGGCGCTGTATCGCTCGGACAGGTCGCTCGCGCTGCGTCGCTGGGACGGCTTCACGTGTGGGTCGGTGGTGGCCGTTCGGTGGTCGCTGAAACGGCCCTCGCTGTTCTTCGTTTTGGACGACGCCTGCGTGGTGTTCGCGTTCGACCTGCTCGCCGCGGACCCCGCCGCGCCCGTGCACTTCGAGGCGTTCGGCAAGAAGGAGAAGATCGTCAGCCTCGAGCTCGCCGCCGCGAACGAGCCGGGCTGGGATAAGCCGGGGCAGCACCTGATGTGCCTCGGGTACGACGACGGCCGCGTGGACGTGCACGCCATCGCGCCCGAGTTTGCGCGCGCCACGCCGCAGGAGGTGCGAGCGCTCAGAGAGGCGCTCGTCTGATGGGAGTCGAAAGAACACAGAGTATCGCCGCGTTTAGATGTGTTTCTAGCTAGCTACACCTAGTGTGACTACGTCGCGCGCGAAAAAGAAAAACAAAAAGCCGCCTCGTCACGCCTCGCGCGCGGCGGCTTCGCCCTCCGCCGACGCCGCCGACGTCGCCTCTTCAAACTCCGCTTCGGGTCGGTCCAGGAACTCGTCCGCGGCGCCGTCATCCACCCACCCGCTTTTGCGCGCGCGCTTAGTGGCGTTCCACACGTTCTGCTTGAACCGCGCCGCGACGCCGACGCGCGCGCACGCCTCGCCTATACTCAGCGCGTCTTTCTTTTCTGGATCCGCCGAGCGCGCGCGCGACCGCAGCCACAACGTCGCGGCGCGAAGCTCGAGGGGCTTGCTTCGAACCGCAAAGCGCGTTCGCGTTCGCGTTCGCGTCGCGTCCGCGTTTTCGTTTTCGTTTTCGTTTTCGTTTTCGTCCGACGTGAACGCCGGAAAGTCGTTCCAAGAGTCGCTCACCTCGGGAACCCACCCGCCAGCTTGTGTCCCGAACCCGTACCGATACCCATAAGCGCGGCCGTACGCGTACCCGTACTTGAACCCGTACCCAGCGGTGGCGCCCCGGCGCGCGGGGCACCCGCGTTTGTTGTGTCCTTTCTCCCCGCACCACGAGCACGTGCACGGGTTCTGGGGCCCGGGCCGAGTCTTGTTGAAGTCGCGCTTCGTCTCGTGGAACCGCCGGTTGTGCCCCAGCGCGCCGCACGCCGAGCACCGCACCGCGATGGAGAGCGAGGCTCTCGGCCGACCCACGGGACGGTTTTTTTTTCTTTTCTTTTTTCTTTCGTCTTCGTCTCGTCTCGCGACGGAGACGAGACCGCCGCCGTTTAAATCGCCTCCGCGCGGTTCGTTTAACCGATCGCCGTACTTGGCCTCGTAGTACGACACGAGGTCCGAAGAGAACCCGTCGTTTGGTTTGGGGGAAGCGAGCGCGCACGTCCGCGCGTTGTGTCCCTCGCCGCCGCACACGCCGCACGTACGGCGGCGACGCGGACGACGCGCGAGGTTCGCGTCTGACAAGTTGGCGGTTTCGGCTTTTTGTTTTTGTTTTTTTTTCGTCGTAGACGCCGCGGCGGACCCGACCCCCGACCCTTTCGGCTTCCTGCCCGGTCGGTGAGCCCGGTGGTCCTCCTCGATGGTCGCGCGCCACCGTTGGAGCTCCGGGGAGTTGGGGAGCCCGAGCGCGGAGAGGCCCGTCATCTGCCGCGCCAAGCCTTTGAACAGCGCGTTTTGTTGCCGCGACGCCTGCAGCGAGACGGCGGACTGGTCGGGCGGGGGATACCGGGGCGGCGGTTTCGGCAACCTCGGGCGTCCCCTGCCTCGTTTCGGTTTCGGACGACGCCGAAACACGGGCGCGGGCGTGGGCGGTCGAGCGGAAGCTGTGTCAGCGTCTATGTCTACGTCTTCCATGCCGCGCCGCGCGCTGAATTCCTCGTCTCGAGCGCTGTGTTCGTCCTGGCTCGACGCGCGGAGGACCGTCGACGAATTGACGTTGCGAAGCCACCACGACCGCTGCGACAGTCCCGTCGCGTCAGCGCGCCCTCGTGCCGTCCCAGACGCGTTCAGGCGGACCCCGCGTTTCGGTAGGGGTCTCACCGCCTCCCTCCACCAACATGGGGACGGCCCCACCAGCGCCATCGCGCCCTCAGGAGTGAACCTCGGAGCACCACGTGAGAGATGAAAT
>ENA-OUOG01000770-OUOG01000770.1-marine-metagenome-genome-assembly--contig:-NODE-770-length-40595-cov-5.507108_pt1 | contig 40595 bp, 59 predicted proteins | sample MGYA00248635_ERZ508505 | MGnify/ENA primary metagenome ERZ508505 (study PRJEB26176, sample SAMN06267871) | marine metagenome | isolation source: Saanich Inlet, British Columbia, Canada | place: Pacific... | reverse complement strand
GTGTGCTTTTTCTAACCTGGGTTGTAAGTGCTGCCCAATAAATCCGCTAGCACCGGTTAAAAGAATTTTCATGATGTGTCACGAGTACCTATAAAAAATGAGCCTTTTTACAACATGCTCGGGTTGTTTCATAATGGAGAAACATTATGGAAAATCGTCTCCTGGGCACCATCTGCTCAGTTGTTTTACAAGGGGAACAGAACCCTTAGAATTGGTACCCGGAAAGGGACTTGAACCCCCACGCCTCGCGGCACCAGAACCTAAATCTGGCGTGTCTACCAATTTCACCACCCGGGCATTTGGTGCTTCCTGTCGGATTCGAACTGACCACCTACGCATTACAAGTGCGTTGCTCTACCAAATGAGCTAAGGAAGCATTGTGTATACTATATATTCTATTTTATAGGATGTCAACAAAAAACTTTACGTTTCGGTTGAATTGCCTGGATGCGGAACCATGTTAAAATCTTCCAACCGATCTTCCCTAACACAAAGAACATTTTCGATAGTCCAATCATCATAGTAGTAATTGAGTGTTTGTATAATAGGAGCAGGGTTATTTTTTGCCCAATCTATGCATTCCTGTTTGTTTTCAAACGTAGGATTATACCACATAAAGCCTTCGTGTAGTCCTCCTAGTGTGGTTGATAGGAACACCAATAGATACCATGACATAGTTGTCTCCTGCTGTATTTGTACTTAGCAGGAAAGTTATAGTTGATCTAGCACCAGCTCACTGATTATTTGATGTCCCTGTGTATTTGGATGGAAATCTTTATCAGATACTGTTAATTGTTTACTACAACAAAAATCAATCATGTTGTTTGAACTTTCTAGCAACATCAAACGATTAATATATTTTGATAAAAATTTGTCATTCTCAAAATCTTCTGAATAATCTTCCATCCATAAAAATTTAAAGTTGTATTTTTGATTTTCTAAAAAGTTAAACAGTAGTCTTAAGTGTGTTACTGATTGCTGACGCATGTGTTCAATCGAAATATGATCAGTTACATTTTTGTGAGTAGCCGACGATAAATCTAAGAAGTTATAATTTAATAAATCTTCATCCCAAGGCGTATGTGCTGAACTATCAATATTGCTTCTGTCGCACATAACATCGTAACGATAAAAGTTAGAAATATTAAAAATTATTAATGTGTTGTCGGGGGAATAATTGTATTTGTTAAGCAAGTCTACAATGGTTTGGCAAACCAGCATATTTCCATGAGAAGAAGCCGCTGTATTAATAAAACTTTGAGGTTGTAGTTTTTGTGCAATAAAACTTGCCCATGATGCAGGTGTCTTTTCTCCAACGTCAACATCGTATACAAAACTATTGCCACCGGGCGTATCACCGGAAGGCGGTGCTCCGCCAATTCCGTCTTGTGTAAAACTGCATCCGCTGGCTATTATATTTTTGTATGTCATCCTTTCTTTTTATTTTTCTTTTGATTGCTTACAAGGCTTCCGCCTGTGATGTCCGCGGCCATTCCAGTGTCGCCAATGATCATTTTTTTCAATCTTGTTTGGTCCAAACTGCGATCACGTTCAATGGCATGTTTAACCGCCAGCAGTTCACGATTTCTGTCGTTGCTGCATCTGCGCTGAAGTTGATCCAACACAATGCCGTACAATTCATATTTTTGATTACTACCAAGACCTACTACCATGTCTCGTGCTTCTTTATCGTAGTTGCGTGTTTGTGTAGCCATGGGTATCTCCTACAGGCGATTGTTAAAAACGAACTCTAAAGTTTTTGAACTAACGTACAATATTCCTGGTATAGCAAATGCTACAAAAATTAAGTCTGCACTACCATAGGTCAATCTTTGATTGACTGCCACTATTGCCAGTGCAATGCTTGCTAAAACCAGATAGTGATACCACTTCATTTGATTCCTAAACTCCGTCCAATTGTGCGTTCTAGTTCATCGACACTTGTCATGTCTTGCTTACGTTCTAGTATAACACGTTTTGGGTTTAAGTCAAACCTTTCTTGGAACCAAAAGTTTACAGTATCCGCTGTGTCTACGCACCAGCGGAAGATTTTACGCTTGCGAATCTTCATCGTGGCACCGTTACTGTTTCGCCTGTTTTACAGTTGTACAGTGTTGTGCCAAATGCAAACACACTTACTAACAACCAGCCATCTTCACGTTTATAATCTTCTAGTTTCATTTCCATTTATCCAACGGGTTTTCTACTTCAATCTCTGGCCGTGCTTGCCAGCAACTCCATATCCATTTTGCCAGTGCAGGATCGCCACCTGCACGAGCTAGCATCTCGTCCCACATTTCTATCGGAACAGGAACAATAGGAATATCTTGTTCGAGCTTTTTCTTCTTAGCCATACAGCAATGCAAATGCCATAATAACCACAGGCACAGCAATCCACCCGACGGTTGCATACACAAACTGCTTGGTATTTTTAACAACAACTTGCTCTTCTGGTAGTTTCGTTAGAATAACTCCTTTTCAGTAAGGACACGGAACTCGTATCCGTGTCCCTTACAGTATTTACGAGCGGTGTCCCATTTTGCTTTATTCACTTTGTAACCACGTTGGAATCCTGGTTTAATCTCAACCACAATAGTTCTACCGTCTGAGGTTTCTACAACAAAGTCTGGATAGTAGTTGTGCCACTTTTCGTCGGGCCCAACGTAAGGAATGTGTAGCTCTTCGCTACTCCAAGTAACGATTTGATCACTGCGATCGCAATAGAGCATGAATCGTCTTTCCCACAAACTACGATAGGTAATTTTCTTTATATTACCCTGGTATTTGTGTTCGTTTACCGGACGATATCTACCGCGAATTGCTGTGTTTTTCATGGAACTACTCTAATCTAAAATACTATTGTACAAGTATTTTGAATAAGTGTCAAATGAGTTCTTTTGATATTACCATTTAAAATCAATTTCTTGATCAGAAACATGTTTTATGTGATCATCGTTTATTTTAAAAACTGCTGCATATCTTAGCATACATGAAAAATCTCTTTCGTTGTACACATCTAAGCAATAAGGTATTTTGCTATAGTTGTCTTTCATGTGTTTCGTGCTAGCCCAAAATTTATCAACGAAATCTTTGTAGCCCAATCTGATGCATTCATTCATGGCTCTTTTGGTTTTTTCATTTAACCAATTCGGAGAGTTTTTTCCTTGCCATCCTGTGAACACATTGTAATCCAGTGCCGGTTGTCTTCCAATTGCATCATAGTGCATTTTTCTATGATGATCAGACATATTTTTCATTTTACCTCCCCACATTCCGGTAAAATCAGGAAAATGTGTTTGTATAAAATCTTTAGCAACCGCTGCTTGTTTCACTGCAACTTCTGGCACAATGCCATCTTGAAAAAATGCACATTGATCAAATCCCATGTGTTCTCTATAGGCGGAATCAAATAATACCCAATAATAATTTTGTTGACCTTCAACCTCTTCAACATAAATCCAAGGTTTTTCCCACCCAGTTACATTTAGCATTTCTGGCATTCTTTTTAGATAAACGCCATCCCAGCAAGGACGAAAACACAATTGATTACTACCTGCAAATTTTTCATACCAGGTTATATCGTCGAATGTTTTGTACCCTTCCAACGTTGGCTTGACAAGTTCGAATTGTTTGTATTGGCTCCCGTAATTCATTCCGGGTAAGTGTTCTTCGTTTACATATGGATCGTCCACAAGACTAATAGCTTCCATTACCATATGATCAAACTCAATGCCGTTTTGATCGGCTAGTTCAAGAATAGTTTGACTATCTACGCCACCACCGTATAGTAATCTTAATTTTGAAAAATTTTCTCTAAGATATTTTAACTTTTTAACATACAGATCTTGCAGGTGTTCGTTTTTAATAGCATCAAGATCAACTGACTCGAGAGAGGAGATCTCCTCTCTCGACAGTTTAAAGTCTGCAAAACTATTACGTTGGTACGCAACTTTATTAGCCTGAAAAAAGTTATCAAACAGATCGTCACCGACGTTATAGTAATACTTCATTTTTTATCTGTTGCCCCAAGTGGCATGACTTTCTGTTGCAATTTCAAAGTCTTTATCGATGTCTCCAGTCTTGGCGTCGATTACTGCCTTACCATTGGCTAACCATGCGGCAAACTCTGGAGTCTGGTATGCTTTTTCGGCTGCAACTCGCATTTTATCAATGTCAATATTTCTGCCAAGAAGGAAAGCATGTTGAGTTAGTCCTGGAATCTGTTCGCACTGCATTCCTGTTTTCTTTACCTTGCCTGCACCTTTTGCATTTACATATACCGCATCAACTTCGCCGGCAATTGCTGCATTGATAATAGCGCCATTGTTTTTATAAGGAATAACTTTTGTGAAACCCATGGCTTCTACTGGAGCAGCTGGATAAGATCTATGAGCGCCAATGGTAGCATCTGCCTTTGCTACGCCGTCTTTGACATAACAAACATACATAGGTGAACTATATTCAATACTAATAAATTGATCCTTGGTAAAAAATTCAGGAATACGTGATCCAAGATTCGAAATCCATGGCATGATAACTGGTTCGTCAGTGGCTAAAAATCTTTCAACAAGCAATTCGTATGGCATGCTAGATGGGCGATTTACTGTGTAGCCCTGTTCTTCTAGTGCAACAGCGTAATGATTACTGCGTTGCGCTGTGCTTCCTGAGTCTGAACCACTTCTAATAAGTGTGATTTCTTCTGCTGTCACCGACGATACAGCAAATAAAGCAATAAATGCTAATACAAAGTTTTTCATAATAATTTGTCTCCTTAATGTATGAAAAATAGATACTCCCGAACAACAACACTTTCTATGTCGTTGCTCAATAAAAAAGCTGCAACTGCTGGGAGCATATTGTAATTTCTTAGTGCAATACCTATCGCGCTAAAAAATATCAGTTGCAACATCATGCTTACTTCTCGATAGTTTATATAACCTATGTAAAAGTTTACAATTCCAACCACTGTTATTACAAAAATTGCAATGTACTGATAGGGAATACGAAATAAAACCATAGCATGTTTTGCTAAAGGCCAACTAATTATAACACCAAGTATGTTAACTAACACGAAATATGGTAAAATTGTTGCAAACATAAAAGATATATTGTTGCCAATGTTGCCTAATTGATTCGGATCCCATCCTGCTTCCACTAGCATTGAGTATAAAAAGATTTCACTGCCAGTAATAGGAATACCAAACAATAACAAAGGCAACAAACTAGCAAACTGTCCGCTGTTGTTTCCTGTTTCACACGCAATAATTTTTTTCATTGGTCTATTTGGGTGTAATTTGCTTTCAACAGCATGACTCATTGTGGTAGATAACATTGTGCTCAGACCCGGTACAAGTCCTCCTATAAATCCAATAAGACTACCTCTTATTGCACTGGTAAAGTTTCTTAAAAATGCTACCATTGGCATAGCAAATGATGTTTTAATTTTGTGTTTGATTACACTGTGAGTTGCATATTTGTTAAACAATATTGGAGCTACAAGCAACCCCGAAACAAGCGGAAGTTTTTCTATGCCCCATTGTAAATCTTTGATGCCAAATGTAAATCTATACTCTGGGCTTACGGGGGATTCGCCAATCATTCCAAAAAACATGCCTGCAGCAATTAATAAAATGTTAACGTGTATTTTATGATTGTTGTAAAAAATTATAAACGCCAGCATGACACCTAGGAAAAGTATACTTTGAAATCTTGTACTAACAATGGTAGCAAAACTAGCCAGAGCATACTTGCTGAATATGAAAAATAATAATACAGCAACAACTGCACCTAGTGTACTGCCTAGCGTACATATACCCACTGCAATATCACTGCGACGTCTTCTTGCAAATTTGGCGCCTTCGTGTACAGCAGGTATGCTATTATTTTCGCCCGGTAATCCTGCGAACACTGCTGGGATAGTGCCGGTAAACTGAACAGTAGCCGCTAACGCCATGTAAAATAATAGTAATTCTATTATGCCAGATCCGTGTAAAAAAGGGAACAACAATATAAGCGAAACAAGTACACCTACTCCGGGTATTAAACCTGCTACTGTACCTGCTAGTACACCACTGAGTACAAATAATAATTCTGTTGGCATATTATACCTGAATCTCTTGATAATTGTCGGATAGCTCAGCGAACTTTTTGCCTTTCACACCGGTAACAACCAACATTGGGCGATTTTTGTGTCCTGCATTTGCAGTTGCATGCGGTGCATCTTGCAAACTAAACCAAAAAGCATCACCTCGATTCCATGTAATAATGGTTTGTCCTAGCATAACAAATTGTCCAGGATACCAATCGTCGAGAAACACCAAACAGCGTACCATGTTGTTTTCATCGACTGCATCTTTGTCTTTGTCAAATGCTGTTGTGTTTCCTGTAGTCTCTGCTTTGTCGAGGTGCATTGGTATCATTTGTCCTGGGCGTTGGACATGCACTTTTGCATACCAATGATCCATTCCTAAACTTTCAGCAATTTGCCACAATTTAGGGAAGTTTGTTGAGTCAATTTGGCAAACATCAAAGGTGTTTTCAGCATCTCCGCCGTATTTTCTGTACAAGTCGTGTTGCTGTTTACGTTTTTCGGTTACTGGACGCTGGCTGATTTTTTCGTCTTTGACTAAAGATGCAACTTCGTTGTCCCAATCGCCCTGAAATTTTGCAATGCATTTGAACATTCCCTGATCTTGTGTATCCTTGAGAGTGTGATCAAAATGATAACTGCTGAACTGTTTTCTATATTCGAAAAAGTCTTCGCACTCGTTTATTTCTTTCATTTTTGCCATTTAATTTCCAAATAACATCATAAACCACATTATAACACATGGTAATATATTTTTACTAATTTTGGTTAAATGTTAGTGCGAATGCACATACGGGAAGCGGCGTTATAGAATAACATTCTAACAATGGAATCAATATTCCCCGTCACTGTATTGTCCGACGTCAGTAAGTACTGGCGCTACAGAGATATTTATAAAAAGTTTTTAATCGAAGAAAAAAACCCTGTAACTTTCGCCACAGGGTTTATATTACTAAATGTAGTTGACAATGTCAACTATTAATCAGAATGCGTAAGCAAGACCAATTGTGGTAGCTTTGCTGTCGGCTGAAAGATCATCTTCTGAGGTTTCAACAAACGCAGTTAGTTCAGGAGCAATAGCATAATGAATACCAAACGCAGTTACGTCAGCACTTGTAGAGCCAGCACTTTCTTCTTTGGCATTTTCGTAAGCTAGTGTTACATCGCCGATCGAGTAAGTAGCTGCCATTGCAGTATTGTCTGTGTCAACATCGCTAGCATCTGTTGTTGTATAAACTTCATAAGCAAGTCCTACACCTGCAACAGAGAATGTAGCATTCATAATAGTTGCTTCTGTGTTGTCGTCGTTGTCAAGAACACCATAACCTACTTTAGCAAATCCTAGGTCATAACGAGCAGACACAGACGTACCGCCGTCGTTGCCATCTTGGTTTGTATCTGCTGCATATGAAGCATTAATTGTTAACCCGTCAACTACTTTTGGTAAAGTCCAACGTACTGCATGGTCGGGTGCAGAAGTACCTGTTGTGAGGAAGTAACCCCAGTCCGTAGTGTCGTCGATTGCATCAACAGCACTTGAAGTATCGCCGAGATCCAATTTACCAAATGATCCGGCAATTTTCAGACTATTACCGCCATCGTTGTCACCTGATTCGTTGATGTTGAAATCTGCACTAATAGAAAGTCCACTATCAGTTTCTGTTGACGCTTTAAAGTTGATGTCTCCGTCACTTTCTGTTTCGGTTGCACCATTGGTGTTGTGGTGTCCCCAAATAAAGTCGCCACCAATGGATACTTCGGCAGCAGTTGCCGAAATTGAAAAAGCACATCCTAGTGCTGTAGCAATAATTTTTTTAGTCATTTTATTAAGTTCCTCAAATTTAAATGTATAAAATTTTATCTTAGACTCGGAGTCTAGATCATAGCTATGTTTTTAGTAAACTGTTAGTGCAGAATTGCACATACGGAGTGTCGGCGCTTAAAAATCAGTAAAAGATATAAATCCAAACGTCAACAAAAATCCGGCGTCAAAACAAGTTCGGCGCTACAACTGATTTACTTATTTCGTAGATACACTGGGAATAAAAAAAAGACCGCTTAAAAAGCGGTCTTTGCGTTTCAGTTTATCTGTTTAGGACAAATTACTGTTCTGCTTTGTATGCTTCCAATGTTTTTGTAAACTTGTTAGCATGTGAACGTTCTGCTTTGGCTAGTGTTTCAAACCAATCAGCAATTTCATCAAAGCCTTCTTCGCGAGCTGTTTTAGCCATGCCTGGATACATGTCTGTGTACTCGTGAGTTTCACCTGCAATAGCAGACTCAAGTGCTTCAGCAACGTTTCCAGCGGCTAGTCCAGTTTCCGGATCGCCTGCACCACCTGAGATCAAGTACTCCATGTGCCCGTGTGCGTGACCTGTTTCGCCTTCCGCAGTATTACGGAATACATTGGCTACTTCTGGTGCACCTTCGATGTCCGCCATGTTTGCAAAATACAAATAACGACGGTTGGCTTTTGATTCGCCTGCGAATGCATCTTTCAATGCTTGTTCTGTTTTAGTACCTTTTACGCTCATATTATCTCCTATTTAGATTCTAAGTATGCGATTACCGTCTCTGGTGATGTTTCACCATACGGGTCTGGGTTGTCCTCTGTTGATTCTGGTTCAACAAACAGTTTTTCAACCACACCATCCTTTGCTACAAACGCATATCTGCGACTACGTTTGCCAAAGCCCACAGCAGTCATGTCAACTAACATGCCCATGCCATCTGTGAACTCGCCATTTCCATCTGGAATTACTTTAACACGCTCGATGCATTGATCTTTTGCCCACTTGTTCATAACAAATGAATCGTTTACACTCATGCAATAGATCTCGTTAATGCCTTGCTCGAGAATGTGATTATACTGTTCTTCAAAACCTGGTAGTTGGTATGTACTACATGTCGGTGTAAAAGCACCAGGCAGTGAAAACACAAGCACTCGCTTGCCTGCAAAATAATCGTCAGAAGTTTTTGGCTCCCAACGAAACGGGTTAGGTCCTTCGATGCTGTCATCGCGGACTCGTGTCATAAAACGTACCTGTGGTACGGTAGCGCCAATTTCCATTGTGGGGGTATCTCCTTGTAAAAAATAATATATATCTAATTGTATATTACAAATCTATTAAAATCTAGCAGATATTGCGGTTTTGGCTATGGTATTTTTCTATGAAGTTAATAGACTACGTTAATGGCGAGAACTCAACTGATTCAACCCAACGAAGAGCATTAATACGTTCTTGCTCGTTAACCAGTTGTTTGTCGTTGAGTTTTTGTTCGTAGCTGTGAGTGAATCCGTGTTTCCATTTAATGGTCACAGTATATGTTTGTTGTGCTTGACCAAAGCCATTAGAGTTCATCGTCGTCCCAAGGCACTGGTGCCCATCCAAGTTGATACAAGTCTTCTAGTATTTCAGGAGTTACACTGCCTTCGCCACCTGAACAATACCAGTCCATGTAGTCACCCTCGCCACGTAAGTTAGCAACAATACCACCGGCATAGCGCCAACTACAACTCCATGTGTCGTTTTTCAGCAAGGGCATGACTTCACGTTTGATCCACTGCATGTTGCTAAGAGCACGATACAGGTTTGTAGCATACACATGATCACTGAGAACTTTAGAACAGATAGTCTCACTGTTCATGAGTTCGCTTTCTAAATTATATTCTTGTGATTCCATTATGTATCTCTAAATAATTGGCCTCCCGGGCAGGACTCGAACCTGCAACCTACAGCTTAGAAGGCTGTTGCACTATCCGGTTGTGCTACCGAGAGTATATGGTGGGCCCACCTGGACTCGAACCAGGGACCAACGGATTATGAGTCCGGTGCTCTAACCAACTGAGCTATAGGCCCAATAAACCTTTTTGTTCTAATAATTGATAAACTTTTAAATGACACTCTCTATCGCCGTGGCATCCATCAGGAAATAAATCTAAACGGTCTTTTAATAGTTTTGTTCTAGTTTCAAATTTGTCTATATAGTTTAACATCTGTTTTTTGTCTAGTCTACAGATGTCTACAACAATTTTAACCAATTCGTCTGGGATAAATCCCCCTGCACTTGCAACTTGTGGATATTCGCTGTTGCTTAAAGCAAGATTAACCATGCTTGAACACCCAAATTTAAGATTGCTCATGTCATTAAAATCAGGGAGAGTGTCGGCCAATCCGCCTATAACAACTATTTCTAGTCCTCTGTCCTTTGCTAAAAAATTAAGATCGTTGTACCATTTTGTTGTTAAGTTGTATTCTAACTTATCAACTTGATCTATGTGCAGTTGTAAAAGTGGATTTTTTGTTTTATCAAGACCGGTATACTCCAATCTCCATTCAAAATTTCGATGCAGATTTTTATTGTCGGTAAGCCAGCAATGAAAATAATCTAGTAAGAAGTCTCTCCACCAACTGGTCTGAAAAACAAATATTTTTTTGATTTCGGGTACATAGTTGTAGTTTATGTCGAGAAAGAGTCTAATTTGTTTTAGGACATCAAAATTACCAGCACCGGGTTTGCTAATGTTTATAACAGTGTCGTGTTGTTCTAAATATTCAGCCAGTCCTCTATGAACAAGACTAAGTTCGTAATTGCCACGTGGAGGATCCAGAACAATAGAAGGATCTCTATGAACCCACTCACCGCAACCCCAGCTATCGCCTGCTATCAAGTACATATACTAATTTATCTTTACCAGCTACCGGGCCATGCATAATAACGATTAATACTGGTATAAATGCTGCAAATTTTATCTGCAACCTCAGAATGTCCTCTACGATGCCACATGTCTTTTGCTTGGCGTGTAATCATAGCAATCTCATCTGTGCTACCACTATGACGTTCCCAACCTACATGCACTGGACGTCCGCGACGGGCAACAAACCCAAGATCCCATAATAATTGAATCTGCTCTTTACGGTCGGTAACTTTACGATCTTCGCTAACAAGATAAAACCCAGTCTGCGGACTTCTAGAAAACAGTGCATCACTGCCATACCCGTACAAACTAAATGCATGTGTGTCCTGACTGCTTTCGTGGTGTGTCCAAAACGGTTTGCTATAGTAGTAGTTTTTGCGATCAAAAAACTCAGCAATGCCATTCATCCAATCTTCGCTTACTAGACTAGTAGTAGGTACAGCATATTCTGTGCCAACAAATTGAACATTATCAGCTTTGACAATCAACACTGGCGCATCAATTTCTTCGGCTTTTTCTTTTAGCCTGTCAAGATTGCGAGCACTTTCCAGTTTACTTTCTTTTTCTACAGTGAACATCTGCAACTTCCAACCGTCTACTTCGTCTTGGCTAGGCTTTGTCCACCAGGTGTTGCGATTGTTTTTTAGCTTGCGGTGGAGTTTCCCCCACTCTGCAAGATTTTTGTATTCTAAATCCATAACTTTTACCGTTGGAATTTCACTCTATATTCACGTCCGTTATCCCAGAATGTAATTTCGCTGTAGCTGTAAACTTCCACAGTTTCTTCTTCATAACGTGTTTCAGTACGACACTGTTGTTGTGTAACAGTTTGACCTTCTTGACGATTCAATAGCCCGCCAATAACAGCACCGGCAGTACCATTTCCTTTCATCTCGCCAATTTGATTACCAATGATACCGCCGATGATTGCACCTTCTAGATCAAACGGACCTATGCGTGTACCCGGGCCTGGTGCTTGCACCTGTACATCGTGACATACTTCTACTGTGTACGGTTTTTGTTTGATAACAGTTTTGTATACATCTCGAGTTTGTCCCATTACATTTGCATCAGCAAATGCCAAACTACTTAAAAAGCTGCCACATACAGCAATTACAATCAAATGAAAAGTCATTTCTTTTCCTCCCATAGGGCTTGTTAACCACTTCATTCTTCTGGCTCCCAGTTTTCGTTTTCCCATGTATTGTAGAGATTACTAAATCCCCAGTTCATTGGCGAATACTCTGAAACGTGTTCTTCTCGCCACGCCATGATTTCATCCATTTGCTCTCGGGTGAGATCTACAATATCATCTACACCGTAGTGTTCCATAACCTGTTCTTCAACACCGTCTGTGACATCACGTTCAATGTTTTCTTCCCATTTGTGCATTCTATGCCATTCAAAAGCCATTAGTACATACCTCCTGGTACAAAATAATAGTCTAGCAAAATCATTGCCATACCTAGTGCAAGTCCGTAAAGGATTATGTTTACCTTAGTCATAGTACAAAATCCTGTACGAAACCTAATATGCCAAGTCCTAATGCTACTAGCAAAAAACCCTGTGCCATTCTGACAGCAATATAATCGCTCAATGTAGTTCCTCCGATGCTTCCCATACCACCAGGTGTTCATCACCTGCGGTTTTAACAGCAATACAATCCATTAGTTCAAGCTCCATTGGCAATACCATTTCCACAGGTACTTCTTGAATCTGTCCTTCTACTGCGGCTTGCAAATAAAGGTCTACATAATCGTACATGCTGTTTCTCCATTGATAACTATATTATTATAGCAAAAAGAGTAGATATGTCAATCCATTACAACCAACTTTTTACAAATACTTTTCAACAACTTGGATATGATGTTGTATATCAGCCTAGTTGTTTGATTAACAACTATGATCAGCAGTGTTGGCCTATACAGTTTCCTAAAGTAAACTGGACTGATCGTACTCTTGTGGTAATGCATTGTCAAGATTTCGTAAGCATCAAAAATGATTTGTCCCCAGAGCTACAAGCAATTGAAGAACATTTTGGCGAAAGAGCTAGCCAAGTTGTAGTAATACACTGGAACTTAAATTTGCACAAAGTGTACAATGGTCCTTTGCGTTTAATACATTTTCCTACACACAGCTATGAATTACTATTAAATTTGCGCGAAGAAAAGTCAAAATGGATTAGTAATTTTGACAAACCAAGAACTAAACAATTTCAGTGTTTAAATGGAATACCAAGACGACATAGAGTTCAAGTTGTTGATCATTTGCAAAAGCATTATGATATTGTTGGAAAGTTTATAAGTTTAGGCGATAGAATAACCTTGCCAGAATATGATTATAGCACATACTTTGGTTGTGAAAATGAAGTCAACTGGTATAGATTGCAATATGTTTACAGCAACAGTGCTATTAACATTGTCACAGAAACACAGTATACAGAGTGCCCAGGTATCATTAGCGAAAAAACGCTGTTTGCATTTTTAGCACAACAAATACCTATTGTGATTGGATATCAAGGTATTGTAGATGATTGTGAAAGTTTAGGATTTGACATGTTTCGCGACATTGTGGATACCAGTTACGATCATCAAACAGACGATAATCGTTGGCGCAATGCATTACGTTTTAATCGTGAATTGTTATTAGGAAATAAAACGTTTGATGTTGATCAGCGTCTTAAAAGCAATCTTGAGGCAGTGCTAAACTATCCTGATTTGCTTGTAGAAAGATTTATCAATACAGTTCAAGAAAACTTTCCAGGTCTGGGTACATTTGGGCCATCATAGCCTCTTTGCTGTTAAAGAATTCAACCCAGTTCTTTTCCATATAGTACGGCCAGTTTAGTTTTCTATCTAGTGCTAATATTAGCCTTTTGTTTTTAGTAGCTCTGGGTTGTTTAAGTTCAAAACGCCATGTTTCTAACTTGCATTCTTTTTTGAGCGCACGGTAACCTGTTTTTGTTAAACGCAGTCCACCGCCTTCACGCAGATTAAACCACCAGGTTACCATTGCTTCTTCTAAATTAACACGTTTGCCGTCGGGAAGTTGATTGATTAGCAGTTTTGTGATTGCTTCTTTATGCTTTGCCATCGGGGTAGATTATCTCCCCTTCCTTTAACAGAACAACTGAAAATTTGTTTGTTTTAAACTGCTGATTAAGTTTTTTAGCAAGATTAATTGCGTGTCCAGGATTTGAGAAACTTACTTTCTTATACTTAGGTCCTGGATACTGTACAAGATAATTTGATGTTTTTAGGTTAATAGGAGCGTTATCAAAAAACACAGCCCATATACCTTCGCTGGCTAGTACCTGCTCTGTTTTGTATGTTGCTTTGTCTGTTAGTTCAACTAACACTTTTGGCTTTGGTCTGCTCATAGTTAACTCTCCAGTTTATTTATCATAAACTATGCCGTTAACTAAAAGTTACCTCCACCTAGTTCTACTTGGATGACTTCCTCTGAAGATGACGATTGTTTTACTGCTTCTAGATCTAGCAACAGTCGAGTAATGTCGTTGTGTAGATTTTTAGCATCTGCAATAGGGCAGGAGAAATCCTTCTGCCCCTTTAATTCGCATTGCTGTAGTCGATCTATAAATTTGCGTATATATAATCCGCTCATTATTTGTATTCAAACCCGTCACGAGTTTTAACCGGCCCGATATAATTGTAACGTTGTAACAAAATTAACTTAGGGCAAAACATTGTTTCTGTGTTACCGTTAATGGTTACACGGTAATACCCGGCCGCATGCCAACTTTTGCTTTTTTCTTTTTTTGTAAAAATAGGCAAACGTTCTTTTACATTGTACACAGCATTGTAAGGTTTACTATCTGTTGGAAACCCGTTTACTTGATTTTTGAAAGTTTTTTGCTTTTCTGCAGGATCCTCAAAAACAATGTTGGTTTTGTTTTTGATTGTTTTGATCGTTTTAAATTCTTCAGTATAATTGTCAGTTCTGAGTACAAAACCACCGCGATTCTTTTCGACTGTGCCTACCTTGCCATTGTCGTCTTGAAGAATCCAAAATTTGTTTTTAACAATAGGTTTAGCTGTGATCATTTAGTGTTCCTTGGTATGTCTGATTAAGCCACTTTCCGTATTGGGTCGCTTGTTCACTAATGCGATTTAAATCGTATTTACCACAAAATTTCATGAATCTGACACCAACTTGTCCAATATCCTTGTGACTAATTTGCTCTTTTATGGCAGAGTCTACTGCTACTTTAACTTCTTCTGGTTGTGCATTCAAATCAATAAGATGACGATTGCGATTGTAGTCATCTAGCACACGATGCTCTTCTCCGTTGTGATCTGTCCAACGCTGTAGCATAAGGTTATTCCAGTTATATCCTTTTGTGTTGCGATCTGCGTATGCTTCCAGTAAGCCCACTTTGTTTTTGGTACCTTTTTTACGCACACCCGGGTAAGCACTAAACACATTATCTGTACTGTCGCCACGCATGCATTTTTCAAACAACAACCATTCAGGATCAGGAATAGCCTTGGGCTCTTTTGTTTTCTTGTCCATCACAGGTTTCCCTTTGCTGTCAAAGATACCTTTGCTTGTGATCAATTCGTCAGTGATGCCGTTGTATTGTTGTACGTTTTCTGCAATAAGTTGAACAAAATCTGTATCGCTACTAATAATAGTGTGTTCGTCTTCTGGATGAAGATGAATCCACCTTGCAATCAGATCGTCTGCTTCTGCATTTGGTTCACGGATAACACTGCAATTGGTCTGCTCCTGTAAATATTTAGTGAAGCTATCGAAGGTTTCCCAAAAAAGTTGTTCTTCTTCTTGCTCAGTTTCCGTAAGAGCTGCTCTTGCTACAGCACGATTTTTTTTGTAAGGTTCGTAAAAATCTTTGCGCCAACTACGTCCTTCTAACATAAAAACAACGTGATCAGCATCAAATTGTTGATACACTTTGTTAATAGCACTCAGCGTGATGTGCAGTGCATAGCCAACTTTTTCCCAACTGTCACTAGCACGGAATGCTACATGTCGGGCACGGAAAAATGTATTTGCAGTGTCTATAAGTAGATATTTCATTTGTTTAGTATACGATTATACCAGTTTGTTGTCAAGTAGATAATGTAAAATATAATTTGCCCAATGGCGATGTGCTTCTGCACCGTAATGATAACTAGTAGGACTTGCTGTGTCATACTTTTGTTTCAATATTGCATCATATGTACTAGTAGGATCGTAAGGTCCTATGTAACTTGTGCCCCAATCTTGCGGATTTGAAATTTTGCTAAAGTCATTGTTGCCATTGAAGAATACATGCTTTATGTTTCTAGACTGTAACCATAAATGAAAGTTCCAAATTTTCAAGTGTGCTTCTGCTGTTTTTTGTTGCCAATCTATGCCGGCGATGTATTCTTTGTACTGTTGTTGATGGCTTTCTGGAACTATGTCAATGCCGCTGGCATTAACTTGATAGTATTTGTCATCAATCAACCATTCTTCTCTTTCCCATGTACTCCACTGTATAACCATTGTGGTTCGGTACAATTCTTTTTCGTGGGCTTGAATCCAATCTCTGGTAGTTCGTATAATGCGATCATTTGAGCTAGCACTTTCGGCGTTATGATGAAGGCTAGCTTTTAGTCTATCTGCTAACAGTTTCCCCCAGCTAACAGCAAAATTATCAGGATGTGGTCTCCTTTCCAAATACCAGTATTGACTGTCATCTTCAGCAAAAGCATGATTGTTTACTGCTTCGGCAGCAGCAGTATGGCTATCGCCATTTACATACAAGATCAACTTACTTCAGTCCTGCCGTCGCCTAAATCTCTACTGTTAGTAAAACGGCTCATGTTCATTGCTTGATCTTGTTCGTATGTTTCTAGCACAACGTTACGACAAACATTTTGAAACCATTGATCTACTAAATCTTCATCTGTTTTACCTTGATAACCAGCACGAATCAAGTTAGCAACAAACTTTTCATTCCAATCTAATTCAAATGCGCCTTGGTTTAAATTTTCTGGATCAACATCCATGCTTAGAATAGCAATGTATGGCTCGCCACGTTCTGTTGCTAGATCTTTTTCGCTTTTCTTTTTAGGTTTAGTAGCTGTTTTAGGCTCTTCTTTTTTCTTTTTACCAAATAATCCTTCAAACATTATGATATCCTCGATCCATATATTTTTTTAATACCTCGACTAATACTACATGTGTATCGTCAAACCATTCACTAACATGATAGTCGTAACGAAATGGTTTGTAAGAGGTGTTAGGTGCAGTATCCATCCAAATTATAAAATCAGGATTTAGATACTCTATTGCTTCGTCACTGCTACAACGTTTGTCTATTACAACACTTTTATCTGCTGCTACAATGCCGTCGACATAGCCTCTTAATTCTTTTTCGTAACTGTCTTTGTTTACATATTTTGCATTGAGCAGTTTAGCAAGAGGTTTAGCTAAAGTGGTTTTACCACTTCCTTCGTTGCCACAAACTAATATTTTCATTCTTTCCTCTTTAATGCTAGTAGTGTTTGATACTTATTCCATGCATCCTGGAGGGTTGGATCTTCGTGATGACAATGCTCCAACCAACTAACATCTTTAGGTTCGCCGTTTGCTCTGTAGAGTGCGTCTGCTTCGGGCAAATATTGTATCCAGCTTTCCCAGCTCTTTCCAAAGAAAGCATTGCCATCTAGCATAGCAAGTGTTTCTGCAATTGGCTGTAATATTTCGACGTAATCAGGCGGAAAAACTCTTCTCCAACCACCGTCCAAACGTTGTAGTGTATACTGTTGCTCGTGTATTCCAGAATCTGGATCCAAGTAGATGGTATCACGTACCCCAGGCATTTTTCCAAATATCCACTTGTAGTCGAGGACTGTACCTATAGCCCTTTTTCATAGCAAGTTCTGCTACAGCGTCTGTGTGTAGGTGATAGACGCCAGGATCGCCGCCTACAGGCATTAGGTATACTGGTCCGCCAAAGCCAGCATCACGATATTCTGCTACAGCCCGATCAACATCTGCTACATCATCTTCTGTTCCTACTACAAACTTGAGATACGCAAAGCCTAACATTTCGTAGCTCTTTACTATGTCGGGACGAATAGCATCTTCCCACTTCTCTCCCGAACAAGGCAGTTTAGCACTGATGCTCCACGTTAAACGTTCGTAATCTCTACCACTTCGCGTAAAGTCTTCGAACAAGTAGTCACGAAAATCATCATGCAACTCTTGTGTGCCATTTGTTTCAAATGTAATGTCTTTGAGTCCAAAAAATCTTGCTTGTTCGATCAGTTCAGGATACGCACGTTGCCATCCTAATAGTGGTTCACCACCTGTGATTACCAAGTGTGTATCTCGCCATACATCGACACTAGGATTGTTTGGGAGCAAGCTCATAGCCTTTTCGTTGATTTCTTGTGTGGTCATCACAGGCGAAAACTTTTTAAACTTTGGATGCCAACTAGCATAGCTATCACATCCAAACTCTGCAAGTGGCAAGTCCTCATACACTTCGTACTTGTCAACGTCTTTTGCAATCAGTTCAGGCTCTTCAGTTTGCTCGCCACGTGGTAAACCAAATCCTCTACACTGAAAGTTACAACCAAAGGTACGCAGGAATACACTAGGTACTCCTGCCCATTTACCTTCGCCTTGTAAACTGTAAAATATTTCTGCTGTTTTGATCTTTTGCATTACTTGATCACTTCTTCATTTGGGTTCCAACGTCTCCACCATTCTTCCCAGGGAAAAACAATCCAACTTGGATCCTCTGCTTTGTTAATCTCTTGACTGCAATAGTTTGGTACTAGTTTAGCATCACTAGCAGCATTGTCGTACAAAACGGCAAAACGTGTTGTTTTACCCCATACTACATTTTCCCACACTGATTCATTGGGCATGCAAGTGCTTTGCCAGTCGTTGATAATCCAGTTAATAGTATCTCCTGAATCGTTAATGTCATCTACAATGAGAATGTTTTTGCGATAATGTGGATCCCAACGAGCACCAATGGTAGCCTGCTCTTCTTCAGGAACATACCCAAACGCCCATTCACTTAACCAACAGTTACTTTCAGGCCCAATCTCGCTGGTATTATCTCGTAAACTAACATCTAAACTGTGCATAGGCACACCAAGATATTGACTCAGCAATACTGCTGGTGTTAGACCACCTCTGGTAATACCCACAATACAATCTGGGCGCCAGTTGTCGTTGTGCATTTGACGAAGGATATCCTGCGTTTGACGTTGGATATCATCAAAGCTCACATATACTTTTTTCATTATTGTTCCTTTTTAATCGGTGTTACAGTAATTTGATTGTTTACATCACTGTCTAACATTTTTTGCCAAGGGTCTACTTCTCCAACACTCCAGCGATCAAACCATCCAGTGTCCTGTCCTAGTAGTTTTCTTAACCAAACAATTTTTACAGCCCAGTGTTGCTTTAGGCCGTGGAACTGTGGATGGTTAATATCAAGTGGATCTTCGAAGTTGCCTTCTCGATAAACCCTTTCTTTATATGTGTCATCGTCATTATTGCCTGTTAAATCTGCTCTGTCGTGCAACACTTTAACAGGAATACGTTCGTAGCAATCTGCAAGATATGCAATTTGACTTACCCAAGCATCAGTCTGTTGATGCTCACTGAGTTTCTCAAACATAATAATCCAGTCCCTTGGAAGAATTGGAAAGATACTGTAAGGATGCAAATTGTGAGTGTCGAACGCTAACAATTTAAACTCGCCTGTGTGTTTTGTAATCTCAGTGTCCCATCCTTGTGTTTGCATAACAGCATCGTCATTCCAGAAAACAACCCAGGCACCGTTGCTTTTTGCACCCAAGAAATTATTGTACATATGAAGTTGCAAATAACCCCACCGAGGTACTTGATAGACTGTGCAATCTACATCTTTTTCTTCGAACCAAGGAATCAAGTGTTCTGTGTAATATTCCGCACTAGCAGTATCGTCGTCGTCGATTGCTAAGAGAAACTCGAGGTCGGTTGGATTGTCAGCTAGTTCGACCATGCCTTGAATACTTTTAAGCGATACTTCGGGTCGACCTCTTGTGGGTAGTAGTACACTAATTGATTTAGTAGGAGTTAAGCTGAATGTCATTTGATCTCCAATCTTTTAACAGCATCTTGTGGTGCTTCCCAGTCCCACACAGATTTCATCGGAAGAAACTCTCCACTTGGTGCTTTTCTCTGAGCGTCGGTTTTTGCTGTTTCTTCATCGACTTCGACCATTGCGTCATTGCGATCATGCTCATAAACACGAACACGTTCAACATAGCAACGACCGCTAGTAATATTGTAGATATATGCATTTACATGTTCCCAGATAAACAGCGAACTCATTTCCATTGATACGCCGCTCGGTAATACACGCAGTGTGCCTAGCAATCCAGTTGAATCTGTCATAGTATTTGGAATCTCTGCTATACGTGGATCGTCTGCCGGTAACACAGTTACATGATCAAAATAATATTCTAAGAATTCTTTTACAGGTTTTAGTCCGCCAAATGGAACAATCCAGCCATGTTCGTCTGGATCACCTGCAAATGTAAATTCTACACTACGATCATATCCGTGTACTTGAGCACAATGCCCAGGAGATCCATCTTCTTTGGTGTCAAACCATTGTGCGTGTCCGCACGGCAAATTTTTATAAACTTTAGTTGCTTTTACTTTAATACCCATCTCTTGCCTCCTTGTGAGTAAGTTTGATGGCGCAGAATATTTTAAGTGGGATGAAGCCGAGGCCACTGTGTGTGGAATGATATTTAGTCTTCGTCATCCCACTCTTCATTTTCTTCACGAATACCAAAGCAAGCATCTAGTTCTTCGCCGTCTTCTGTTTCAAAAAACTCATCATCAAACTCTGTGTATTCACGATTTTCTCCGTCGCTGTAAACACCTGCTAACGCCATGCCTGGCTCATAGTAGGTAGCGTATATAGAGAATCCTTTGCTTTGTAGATAGTTGTAGAAATTAATAGGCGGAGCCCATGCACTATCAAAACTTACACTTAGAACTTTGCTGTCTTCGTCTAGTTCACAGTGATGTGGATCTACGTCCCATTTGGTTCCCCAGCCCTTGAGACTTTTATCGTAGTCCCATTCACCCAAGGGCATGATGTTTTCAAAGAACTTGCCTTCTTCGTAATCAGCAAACTTTTTCAGTTGTTCAACATCTCCTTCGATGTCTAAATTATTCTGGCACCAATTTGGCATGTTATCCTCCCACTGCCGCTACTAATACAAGTATTATAAACACTACAAATGCTGTTGTCAACAGGAACCTAACAGCACTGGGCCAAACCAGTGCTAGTAGGATTAAAAACAGCAGTGTAGCTATCATTAGTATTGTTCTTCCCAGACGTAAGCATAGTAGCCTTTGCCAACAGTGTCTCCACCGTTGTTGTCTACTTCTTCACCGTCGTAGTTAATACCAAACAGGGTGTCTTCGCCGTTCAAGGATTCGTCAATCAAAAACTCCAGTTTCTTGATGTCAAACAGTGTTTGAGATTCAATAACACCTTCGAAGAATGTACCTTTTTCTGAACTCATAAACTGGAAAATGTAGTCACCTTTTTTAGCGTATTCAAACATTCTCTCATCTTCATTGAGTCCGCGACATAGTTCAACTTCCCAGTCTGTTTCTTCGCCAACACGATTTAAAACCTCGCTGATATCTTCTCCATCGACAACGTCTTCGATGTAAGCATCACCGTAATCTGGACCTTCTACTTTTTCAATAGTAATACGGGCACTGTCAGATGCTACACCCCAAATATGAGCCAATTCATTCGGTGGCTCATACCAAGGACGATTATCGCCATCTTCGTCCTTCATGATTTGCGCATATTCAGGAACTTCGGAAATGTTTTCAAAATCAAACTCGCCATCTTCGGCATTGATAATATAGTTTACAGCATCAGAGTCGCCGTCTTCGAGAACTTCTTTCCAGAACTCGTATGCTTCTTTGCTGATCTTCATGTATGCTGCTTCAGCACCATATCCACTTACTGTGACACGATAGTAGTGCGGACCTTTGATTGCTTCTACTAATTCGTCATTTGTTACGTCAGTCATAACTTTTACCTTTTGTTTAATGTGTCCCACACTTGAATTTTTTCCATATCTCTGAGCTCCATTTTGAGTTCTTCAATACGAGCTTGTAAGACACCGATAGCAGTAATAATAGTACCAGTGCCGTGTTCTCGTACTCTGATTTTGAGCACTTCTATTTCGTCGGCTAGATAAAAGATCTTATCTATACGACTGATTCTCGATTCCCTTTCAGGATTCATTACACTCCCCACATAGAGACGCCAGCATATCCTTCATACTGGATCTTGAAGTCTTCGTCGGTGGTGTAGTAGTATTGAAATGCCTTCCACTGCTCGTCAGATAACTCATCTTCAATTAGATCTAAAAACTCTGACTGTTGTGCTACACCAGCTTCTTCACGCAGTTCTTCATCTTCGCCAGCATCTGTCCACATTTCATATGTTGCGTCATATGCTTGGCTGTTTAGATCCTCCATAAGATCCCAACATTCTTCTCTGCTAATCATTTAAGTAGTTTCCTTTTTCTGGAATGACATGACGTACACCGCCACGTGGATCCTCACAATCGCCGTCACGTCTAAAAATCAAATGAACGTGTGGATACATGCATGTCTGTCCTGCACTCTCTCCTGAGTTAAGTCCGACATTGTATCCTGTGATATCGTTATCCTCTGCCATCACATTGTGATTACCCATAACCAGTGCAAACTCAAAACAACGTAAAATACCATCTTTGTCGTTTACTTTAGGCACAACCAAACTGTGCCCTTCGGTGACTGGAAAACCGTCGCTGTACACAACATACTGTGTAGTATCTAGGATAACATCCGTCCAAGGAGCTCGTCCGTCTGCTTGTGCCTTCTCTAATGTGTCTGTCATAGTTTTGTCTCAAAAGTAATACTAGCGGCATTGTTACCGTTGCTAGTAGTGCTAGCATTTACATACACGTTGCCGAGTTTGCTAGTAAACGTACGAGTAGCATTAACAAAGTATTGTGCGTCATTGCGTACATTTACATTATAGTCATTGTACAACAAGTTGCCCGAATTGTCAACTGCTGTAGGCAATCGCAAGTTTAAACTGCCTCCAACAATAACTGGTTCAACACCTGTTTGTACACTCCATTCGTTGTCGCGATAACCCATTACGCTATACACTGCACTGATATCCGATACATCAGTAATCAATCCAGGAGTAAATTCAGTTTTAGTATTCAACACACCAAACTGGTGCCACACACCATTTGTGTAAGTTTTGCTGATATTTGCTTCCAGTGTGCTAGTATTTTCAATTGAACCAAACACACCATTAAATGCCATCCAAGGACTAGCCTGCATCTGTGTGTGACTGAAACTGTAGTTCCAGTCTGTGTTTAAAATGGTACTGTTTGTAGCAACACTGTATTGGTCGCTGTCGCCAATTGCCCATACGCCTTGTGCTGTATAGTTGGTTGTGAGATAACGACTTGCCCATGGTTGTGTTGCTTGACCAACAGGTTCGATGTTAAACACAGGATTGACGTCTGCACCCATAACACTCATATCTACACGATAGTTACGACCAAGGCCGTCCACTGCTTGTACATTGCTCAACAAACCATTGCTAAATCCTGGAATACTGATGTTTCCAGAAATAGTGATTCTCGAAGTAGTTCCGTCTGTAACAATACCCAAACCATCTACAGGTTGTAGTGCAAGATCCAAATCAACTACTTCAACACCATTAATGCTAAGTGGAGCAGTTTGTGCTAGCACTTCGTTTACAGTTACAGCACTTAAATAAGGCCAGTTTGCATTGATTACATCTGCAGCAGTTTGTGCTGTAATTGTTCCTGTAGTACCAATTTTAGCAAGATATGTTCTTGCTTGGACATTACCACTGTCTGTGTACATCACTGTACTGAACAAATACTTTTCGCCACCTGGGCCTACAACAATGTTAATAGGTTGTCCCCAATCTAGTGCATTTGCTGTAGCATCGTGGATCTGATTGTAAAATTCTTTGAAGACATCTTCGTACTTTTGTACAAACTTGCCGTCACTGGTTTGAACAAGAACTCGTGTGCTGTCGTGATATCCTGTTTCGCTTACATCGTCGCTAGAGCTTAACAAGATATCGTCTAACCCATCGTTGTTGATGTCAATTAGAATAGGCTGATAACTTGCCTGTGTGTCGTGGTCATAATCAACTAGTACGCTGTCTGTTACATCAGTGAACACACCGGCGCCATCATTGCGTAAGAACTGAAGTGCGCTCATGTTAACACCACCACCGCTCAAGTTACTCATTACAACAACGTCCATTGTGCCGTCGTTGTTAAAGTCCATTGAGAAATTACGAATTTCGTGCGGTGCAAATGCTACTGCAACTTCAGCAGTAAAGTTACCATTATAAAAATAACTTGCAGGTAAAGTTGCTACTTCTGTGAGTGTAACAGTGCCTCCTGCTGTAGAAAAAGAATACAGTTTCGTGTCACTTTGTACACTAGTAGGTGCATCGGTTAACACAATAGTCATTGATCCATCGCCTAGATAGTCAGCAATGCTGATACCACTTCCGCCAACTGTGCCTGTGTGAGTTTCGAATGTACCGTCGGCGTTACCGTAATTAACTACAATCCGATTGGTGCCGCCGATGTTGCTCATTACAATATCGTCACGTCCGTCGCCGTTGAGATCACCTACCCAACTATCGTGCGTCCAGTCATCACCACCTGTATTGATTGTACTACGAGTGAAACTGTCAGCTCCTGTATTTCGAAAAACCAATGGGTCAGCATACAGTGTGTTCATATCCGTACTTGGTGCTACAAACATGTCAACATTGCCGTCGCCGTCAAAGTCGCCAAATTTGATACTGGGTTCAGAGCCCACAATTTCGTTATCTGTGCCTGAAAACCATGTACTGGTTTCGTTAGAGAAACTGCCTGTGTTCCAACCGTATAGTTGCATGTTGGTATTACGCCATGTAGCAGGTGTAGCTGGTTGAGTTTGCCGACCACCTACTACAACTTCTTCTACATTGTCATTGTTGAGATCTTTTACAAATACATCTGCAACAACAGCATTTACGCCTGTGCCTGTGAGTGGAGTATAATGATTTACTTGAGTAGGAGTTGCATAGCTTACACTGCTACGCAAATAACTAGTACCTGTATTAACATTGCTTCCGCCAGGGCCACCACCACCGCCTCCGCAACCTGCTAATACTACAGCACTTGCTAAAATTGAAAGTTGGAATGGATTTCGCATTGTCTAGCACCATAAGTTTTCCCATTTGTATTATTATAGAATAAACTTAGGTGCAAGTCAACCTTTTTTGTTTATTTGGTGAGCATCTTGATCCAACTACGATGTATTAAGTCTTTGATGCTGTGTAAATCGCCTGCTATTGCTATGACCAATCTATTATAATCACTGTCGTTATAAACCCAATGAGAATACTTGTAGTTGTTGATCAGCCAGGCACTGCGGCTAGTTACTGGCACTTCTCCGAACCCGTTGAAACCAAAGTGATTTCCATCGGGCCAGCGTAACGCTACATAAACTTTATTCAAGTGAGGTTTAGGATTCTTGTCTATGTGGGGAAACAAATAACCACCGGGCGGAATGTTGTAAACATTAACTAGATGCAAGTCGCTGTTGTTGTAAAATGTGTTTACCCATTGTCTTAACGGGTTGGACTCGTCTACTGTCCACACAAACTCTTGTGTGTGTCTATATTTCTTACACAACCCGTCTTCGTCGTATTCACATGTTTTTAAGTCCTGTTCAACTGTTTGCATCCATGTATCCCAATTGCTTGGGCCAAATAAAATATTACCGTTCCACTTTTTTACTTGGTAGTTGTCTGCAACCATATTCCATCGTTTGCGCCAGTTACTACACGCTTCGACAGTTTGATCAAACACACTGTCGCTGATTTCTGGAACATCCAAATCTAAACGTATAAATGGGATGCCACAATGCGTAAATTTTTCTAGATCAAATTCATTATAATAATGCAAATCTTCGATTAATCTAGGAAACTGTCTTTTCATAACTGTCCACTATAAATTTGTAAATTGGTAATTTTATATCTAGCTCGTAAACACCATTGTTATAAAAAACTGTTCCTGGGCAATAGCTCACAGGTGGATCAAATTCTTTTACAAAGTTTATATCATATTGCGGATATAGAACACCGTTCAGAATTAAATGTTGTAAATTAATATTGTCAATGTATAAATCCAATAGTTCAACTGTGGTCTGGCTACTGCTGTTATTGTTGTGTTTTCTGTCTAACAGTCTTATTTCTATAGTATCATATGCTGCCAGTTCTATATCGGCTATAATAGTTTGAGTTCCATTGACACAATCAAATACAATATTCTTTGTGCTTTGTTTACTGCTTATTGCAATCTTTGGATTACCACAAACAATTTCATTTTCTACTACTATTTCTATGTTATTCATTTTCTATCATCTTTGCTAAATCGTGTATAGTTAAGTCAAACTCTTGATTTATTGCTGTGTCTGATCCAAACCGTTCAAATGCTTCAACTTCCTGGCCGCCTACACTTATTAGTTTGGTTTGATTATTGTGTGCTTGCTCTTCATTTTCCCAGAACTGTCTATAGTATTGCTTTAAAAAATCCCCTACAAAATCAAATTCGTAGTAACCATTGAATCCAAAGTACAGTGTATTTTTTATATATTCTGGAACAGTCTCGCCTCGGTCTACAAAATCTTGTGCTAGATTATTAGGCCATTTTACATAGTAAGGCTTGTTATATAGTACTGTGTCTAAAATTTTGATTTCTTCAATAGACAACGATGTAAGTTCAATTGCCTTATCTGCTGTGATATTCCCGTCAGAATCAACAATAGTATCTTCGTTGCTTTTTAGCATGTGGTGAATTCTTAATGTATTCAAGTCCAATGGTTGAATTTCAAATTCTAATACATTGTCTCCTTGTTCTAGTATACCGCGATGAAGTATTTGATTGTTAACTTCGATGAGACAAAATGGTCCGCTGTTGCTATAGTGACCTTGTAGTTCCAATGCAATTTTCATTTAGAAAATACCCGGAATGTTGATTCCGCCTTTTTCTCTATCGTATTTGAAATCTTTAGATATTTTAACAGTGTTTACATTGTTAAAACTTTTTACTTCCTGCCAGCTAGTAAACAACTGTTTGGTATAATTTTTTGCTTCAAATACGCGATATCCTAAACTTTCTATATGTGATTGTAACACAATACGTCTACGAAGTCTTTCTTTATAATCTAAATCTGGATTATCTTCGCATATCCAATCATTGATATGATTATTAAACTTTTTTAGTCGGTAACGTTCTATATTGTCTGTTAGTGGAGTATTAGGCAATAGGTTGAGTGTAAGTCCAAGATTAACTTCTTCAATGGTTCCTCTATCCGAATAAGGCTTGTATGCAGTAAACATGTCCATAGTTTCTTGAAAGTTTTTTGCTGTTTCGGTTGGATAACCTATAATCATTAAGAACCGACATTTGATTCCTACTCGGTCTAATTGTTGTATATTATAGTCTAAGTCTTCTTGTTTGAAGCCTTTTTTCATGTGGTCTCGTACATCAGGACTACCGCTTTCTACACCAATCAGCAACGTTCCGCACCCTGCTTCTTTCATTACATCAAAGTATTCAGGAGGCATGTGTCTTTCTGGACGCACAATATAGTGTGTATCCCATATAAACTGTAAATTCTCAGGCAGACTGCTTCTGTACTCAGCAAATGCAAAGATCATGTCTTTAAATGCTTTCATGCTACCATTAATTAAACTATCAGTAAATCTAAAAGCATTTACACCATAACGTTCCACTTGGTGTTTTATTTCGTTGGCAATATCTGCACCAGTGCGATACCTATACTTGGGCCACATACTAGCAACATCGCAGAATGTGCAACTGCGTACACAACCACGACTGCCTGTAATCGGCAAAGCAACCAATCCTTTTCCGTTGGTATACGTTTTTAATTCATAGTCGCTGTAATCTGGATAAGGTATGTTACCGATGTCGTCTATTTGTTCTGGCGGAATTCCGTTTATTCCTGGTTGTTTTAGATTTCCAGAAAGTACACCTAGTATAGAACGTTCGCCCTCACCTCTTATGTAAGCATCAATGATTTTTTGTTGGTATAGTGTTTCAGCAAAATTAAAATCGGTTGCAATTCCGCTACCGCCGATTACTATGTTAATAGTTGGATCAAGTTCTTTTACTTTAATAGCAAGCAACCGACTTGCACGTTGGCTGTTGTAACTAAAAACACTTATTCCGAGCCATTTTGGATTTAACTCTATTATCTCTTCTGCCCATTCTTCTATTATTCGACTTACTACAGCCCAAGTGTTTTGACTATAAAAATTATAAAATAGAAAAAAATTATCTATTGCAATATTGAGATCATTATCTGGGTCTTGTGCATAAAGATCATCTAGTCTACTGTTAAAGTCTATTACTTTACAAGAGTACCCTGAATCTACTACACTGCCTTTAATTAGAGCCGCACCTGCTGGTGTATAACCAAAGTCGTCTTGGATTCTGGGTGGAATAGCTAATAATAAATCTATCATAAAAAGCCCTGCAATTCTATTTATAAACTGTCTTGCAGGGCTTCAACGTTATACCGCTACAAAGTAGATAACACTTACTACTGCAATAGCAATTGAACCTGCATTGAGGTCTTCTTGTCTACCGCTTAGTGCTTTGATAATAGTGTAAGCAATAAAGCCAATTGCAATACCGTGTGCAATACTAAACGTCAATGGCATAAGCACTGCGGCTAGTACTGCTGGTGCATACTCTGTTACATCGTCCCATTCAATATCTGCAATGTTACGCAAGAAGTATGTTGCAATAAACACCAATGCGGCGCCTGTTGCAAAAGCAGGAATGCTTTGTGCTAGTGGAGCAAAGAACAAACAAGCACCAAACAATACCGCAACTGTAACTGCTGTAAGTCCTGTCTTGCCGCCTTCTTTAATACCAGCACCACTTTCGATATATGAAGTAGTGTTGCTTGTACCAGCTAGTGCGCCAACTGTTGTTGCAACTGAGTCTGCCATTACTGCACGATCTATGCCTTCTACTTCACCGTCGTTGTTTACTTTACCGGTAAGGTTAGCAACTGAAGTAAGTGTACCTGCTGTGTCAAAGAAATCCACAAACAGGAAAGCAAAAGCAACACCAATAAATCCTGCTGTAGCTAGCATCGAAAAGTCTAAACTAAATGCATGTTCTGGACTAGGAATAGCACCTGCTACGCCATTGAGATCCGCAACACCAAATACCCAAGCAATAATACTAGTAGCAAGAATACCAAGGATAACTGCACCCGGAATGCCTCGCTTGTCGAGAATAGCCATTAGTAGGAAACCAAGTCCTGCTAACAGTACTGGCATACTAGCAACATCTCCAAGTCCCACTAGTGTAGCAGGATTATCAACAATTACGCCTGCATTTTTCAAACCAATAATAGCAAGGAACAAGCCAATGCCTGCGCCGACGCCCAGTTTCATGCTTCGCGGAATACTGTTAATAATATACTTTCTAGCTGGAGTAACACTAAGTGCAATAAACACAACACCTGCTACAAATACAGCGGCTAGTGCTTGTTGATATGTATAACCCATACCAAAGATAACACCAAATGTAAAGAACGCATTAAGTCCCATACCTGGTGCTAGTGCTACAGGCCAATTGGCCCAAAGTCCCATGATCAGCGTACCAATCACTGCGGCAATAATAGTTGCTGTAAACACAGCACCAAATGCCATTCCTGTGCCATCACTGGATAGGATAGCAGGGTTGACAACAGTAATGTACGCCATTGTCAAGAATGTGGCAAGTCCGGCAAGCAATTCAGTTTTAACTGTAGTACCTGCTTTTTCAAGCCCAAATAGTTTTTCTAACATTGTATTTCCTCTGTTATTTTGGTGCAAATTGTTGTTGAAGTTTAATATTATCCATAAACTCCTTCTTAACTCCGCAGTCCTCTTTAAATGCACCTTTGAGTACTGTGGTTTGAGTCAATGAACTATGCGCTCGAATTCCGCGATTTTCGCAACATCCGTGAGTGGCTTGAATGTACACCCCAACATCTGTTGAGCCTGTGGCATCCATGATTTCTCGAGCAATATCCATTGCTAGTTCTTCTTGCAGTGTACCACGTTGGGCACACCATTGAGCAATACGAGTGTATTTGCTCAACCCAATCAATGTGTCAGCGGCAATAATACCGATGTACGCCACGCCAGTAACTGGCTGATGGTGGTGACTACACATTGACTTGAGTTCGCTTCGTACTACTAGCATACCGTCGTAAGCATCATCTGTTACGTTAGGAAATGCTGTAGCATTAGGACGTGGATCATAACGTCCACTCATAATTTCGTTCACATACATCTTGGCAAGACGTCTGCCTGTGTCTTGACTGTTAGGGTCATTGTAGCGATCAATAACAAGTCCATCTAGCACTGCTTCGAACTTTTCTGTAAGCTCTTCAATCAGTTCTTCTTTTTCACCTGGATGAATGTATTCACTGATGTTGTCGCCGGCCCAGTAACGTCCGCCTAGTGTGTCAATGCGTTGTGCAATAATTTCTGATATTGGTTGTTTCATTTTTTCTCCGAGTTACAGACGAGGATGTCTATAGTTGTTTAATTGTAAGTGATTATTTAGGCAATTGTCAAACTATTTGGATATTTCTACAATCTGGATAATTGTAAAATTCTGGTTTTTGTTTAACAAAATCGTGATTGGCTAATTTAGTCAAGCCAATTATTGCATCTTCAGGTTTCATGTAGTAATGATACCCAACTCGAAATACTTTCTGATCCGGCCAACGATCGTATTCGTACAATTGTCTACCGTCATAACGCATTTCGTACACAGCCTGTGCAAGATCAGCATCGTCGGTTAGTACGCATCCGCCTTTGCCAATTTCCAAGGGCTTTGTTCTTCCAAAACTGCAACACTGTACATGACCTTTTTTGTACATGTCTTTTTCAAAACGTCTTGCACTGTCAAAAACATTAGTACCTTCGAACAGATATTCACCTTCCCACGTTTGATCAGTTAGTTCATATTCGATATCTAACTTGTGCATGGTCATTAATACACTAAGATATGTAATGCCAGTGAACTTAATCTCACTCTTGGGTGGTTGAGCACGAAAAACCATTTCAATTGCATGAGTGCAACTGTCAGTGGCAATGCAGTAAGGAGCACCAGTATATTTTGCTACTGCTTGTTCAAAGTCTCTTATTGCATGAAACGGTTGTTTATAATCTTTAAGGTTCATCAACCCAACCTGTGATTTGCACAGTGTATCTATCTTCGGTTCCTATGTTACCAGCGGCGTGTTCTACATTGTATTGCCAAGACACCCAGTCGCCGGCTTTCCAGTTTGTGTTTGCTACACCGTCAATTTCAAAATAATGACCGCTTTTCCAATCTTCTAAAAATACAACCGTTCTCCATATTTTTTTTGGATCGTCGATTTTGAATTTTTTAATATAGGTAGAATAGTGATCTCGGTGCGCTGGTAAAAAGTCAAATGGCTTCATCTGATAAAAACTAATGCCAATGTCGTTCCACTTGTGCAAGTTAAAAAATCCATCTGCATAGTCTGGCATACTACTACTCATGTCGTATATCCAGCCGTTTATATTAAATCTATCGTATCCTTGTGATTTCCACAATAAAAAATACTCATTGGAAAAATTAATAGGCCTGTAGACATAGCCTAGATCTCTGTGTTTTACCCCCCACCAAGGATCGACGTGTCCTGTTTTAACTGTCATGGCATTTCCGTATTCTTAATAATAATTTTTAACATACCATTTCCAGGCAGTTTTAATAATGCTATTTAAGTTGTGGGTTGGTTGCCAGTTAGATAAATTATGAAACTTTTCAGCACTGCCAACGAGCACAGCAGGATCACCCGGGCGGCTAGGACCCCAGTGTACGGATTTGCTATTGCCCATAGTAACTTCTAATGCAGTATCTAATACTTGCTTGTTGCTATATCCAGCGCCTGTTCCAAGATTGTAAACACCGTTGTATTTGTGCTCCGCAGCTAATAAATGTGCTTGTGCAATATCTTCAACATGCACATAGTCGCGGATACATGTTCCATCATCTGTTGGATAATCGTTGCCATTGATAGTGATGTCGCTTCTGTCACGAATTGCTTCAAGTACACGAGCAACAAGGTGTGTTGCATTTGGTGCTTGCCCGTGTCTACACTTTGAATCAGCGCCACACACGTTAAAATAACGGAATATAGTAGTATTCATTCCGTATGCATTTGCGTAGGCTTCTAACATCATTTCTGTCATTAGTTTACTTTCTCCATATGGGCTCAGTGGTAATGGAGGATCTGTTTCCTGACACGGAGGCATAATAGGCTCACCGTAGGTAGAAGCACTACTTGAAAAAATCAACTGCGTTTTAATATCATTGTCGATTAAGTAATCCATTAATGTCTTGGATGCAACAAAATTATTTTGATAGTATGTACGAGGATCTTTTTTACTAGGTCCTACGAGACTTGTTCCTGCACAATGTACAATAGCATCGGGACTACTGCTTTTAATTAACTCTAGCGCATCATCACTGTCAAATGGTGCAATTAAAAACTTGCTGAAGTATGTTGACTGCGACAAGTGAGCAGGAGGGTGATTTTTGTCAATACCAATTACATTCCAGCCTTGGTCGTGAAAGTGTATTGCTGTTTGTCCTCCGATGTATCCACCGGCACCTGTGATTACTACTGTTTTCATCTGTATATTATACCCATTGACTCATGAATTTGTCAACTACACTTCCGATATATTCAATTTGTTCTGGTGTAATTACTGCACTAGCTCCGTGGAAGAATGTATCTGTCATTACTCTAGTTGCAACAGGGAAGTTGTCTCTAGCATCTACTGGATCCATCAGGTGACTGTAAGCAGGTTGCAACATAATATTTCCTGCAAAGTAAGGACGAGTCTGAATCAAATGATCTTCATAGAATTGGCAAATTTCACTACGTTTAAAGGGAGCACCTGATCTAATAGTAAGAGGAAATGCAAACCAACTTGGATCACTGTGTTCTTGTGCTCGTGGCAAGTGGAAAAATTCTTCGTACTTTTCATAAATTGCAAACAGTTGAGCATGATTGCGTTTTCTTCTAGCATGAATTTCATCTAGTTTGTCCAACTGCTTCATGCCCATTGCACACTGTACTTCAATAGGTTTGAGGTTGTATCCAATTTCGTCGTATACAAACTTGTGATCAAAAATTTCGTCAGGCATAGTAGGAATCCAGTTGTTGAACCTTTTTCCACAGGTGCCCTGTATTAGTTTATTAGCATGTGGCCCAACACAGTAACAGCCTCTGCCCCATTCGCGGAAACTGCGAACAATAACTTCTTGCTCTTTGGTTTTTGTAGCAACAAAGCCGCCCTCGCCCATGGTCATATGGTGTGCTGGGTAAAAACTACAACTTGCCATTTCGCCAAAACTGCCTAGTTTTTCTCCTCGATATGTACTACCTAATGCATCACAGCAATCTTCTAAAAGCACAAGATTGTATTGCTTAACCAATTCCATTACACGATCCATGTTAGGTGGATTGCCTAGTACATGAGCAAATGTAATAATTTTAATATCGTGTTGTTTGATTAAATCTTCGGCACATTCAAGATCCAAGTTAAGAGTGTCTACTTCAATATCAAGAAAAACTGGCTCAAAACCCATTTGTAATGTTGGATTTAGTGTTGTAGGAAACCCAGCAATAGGCATTAATACTTTTGTGCCTTTGCCAAAGTTATAACCTCGTTTACTGGTCATACTGGCCATCATCAACAAGTTACTGCTACTGCCACTGTTGGTTAGTACACCATACTGCTTGCCGAAATGAGGAGGAAACTGTCGTTCAAACTTCAGCCCGTTCATGCCCATTACTAGCCAGCCTTTAAGCAAGCTCTCTACTGCGGCTACATATTCTTCACTGTCAAAGTAAGCACCAGCATACGGGATAAAATCTTTGCCTGCTTCCCAGATTTTGTTTGCTTCGTTTTCGTCAATATATTTGCGTACCGCATCAAGAATTTCTTGCATTTTTTATCCTTTGTTTATACATTTCTACATTGATCCATGTAGGATCGTTCCAACTGCCTAGGTCTGATGCTGGCATATTGTCTACTAGTTCTTGCACTGCATCTTTGAGATTAATAGGAGTCCAAGTGCCAATGGTGTTGTCTAACAGTGTAGTATCCACCCTATAACTCCGTGGGTCTTTTAGATTTCTATTTACAATATCAAGATCGGGTATCTGATCTTTTAGTGCATCGTGTACACCTTGTGCTATTTGTTCAATGGTGTAGTTTTCAGATGCAACATTTAGTATCTCTGGTAACTCGTGTTTTGCATTGATTAATCGCAAATACACTTCGCACAAGTCTTTTACATGTATCAAAGGTCTACATAAATCTGGATCATTCATGTAGATTGTTCCATCGCAAATAGCATTTTTAGTCATGGTGTTGACTACCAAGTCGGTTCTCATTCTTGGAGCATAACCGTATACTGTTGCTTGTCTTAGTATGCAAACTTGAAAGTCATTTCTTGCAAGATGTAGTAGTGTTTTTTCTGCTTGGTATTTGCTTACAGCATAAGGAAAATCGCTTTCTGGTATGTCTTTTTCGGTAAGCACATCTCGTTTGCTCATTCCATAAACACTGCAACTTCCAGCAAATATAAATTTGCCTACTCCTGCATTTCTAGCCAACCAAGCAGGATAACTAGTACCACTGAGGTTTTGAATAAAGTTATCACTGGGGTTAAAGTTTGCCATTGGGTCATTGCTGAGCCCAGCAAGATGAATTACAACATCGTGTCCTCTAAAGTGTCCTTCGTTGGCTTCAAAAATATCAATGTTGTGAATTGTAAGACACGGATGATCCTGTAAATTACAGCCAAAGTGCATTGCATCAATGACTGTAATATTATGTCCTTTTTCTAACAAAGTAGGAACAAGAACACTTCCTATGTAACCTGCTCCGCCAGTGATCAATATATTCAAACTGTAATACCTAACCGCTTGTTTACTTCGGTCATTACACCAAGTCTATTAGGAGCACCTCTACTGCTGTGCCAATGAATAATGTTTGCATCGTTGACATGTATTCCATTCCATCGAGCAGCTTCATCAACATTGTTATCCGGTGAGCCCATCATGTGTGCCTGGAAAGCCATTTTAGGATCCAGCACTTCTTCGAGGGTAACTCCTTGATTCCACATCATGTCATTGTAGATATTTTGCTCTTGTTCCCATACAGTTAAGTTTTCACTAGCATCAAGACTGTATTGCCAAATGCTTTCATCTAAGTCGGCAGGGTAATATCTAGTATCGCAGTTGAAGTTGTTTTCAAAGAAGCCGTTACGTTTAGGATCAGTGTGATTAAACATTCTGAACTTGTCGTACTTGCCAAACACTTCTGTAGGTTCAATCATTTGACAATCTAGTCCACAGAAGAAAATGTTTGCAGGTTCTCGATGAGCAAGTTCATAAATGCTTTCGAAGTTAAATCTAAACACTTCAAGAACATTGTTCACTTCGGTTTCTAGTAGCACATACTCCCAGTCGCCTTGCAAATTGTGTTTAAAACTTGCATAACTTTGCTCTTGAATTTGCTTGTACAAACTGTACAGGTCGCCCTCACTGCTACGATCTTTCCACCCATAGTCTGTGCTGTTAACTTTAACTAGAGTCTGCACAAAATAGTTTTTCATATCAGTCCTCAATTTTTACTACAGGGTATTTAGATGCCGCAACATGATCACGATATCTATTTCCTGCACGATTCCACTGTTCGCCTTCGCCTAACATGATGTCTACAATGCGATCAATAGTGCCGTTATTCCAATCTGAGATCAAGCCCATATTATGATGTGGTGCATTCAACAAGTTTGTTAATTTGTTTTCCGCATCGTCAATGCTCCACGGGACATACAGTCGATCTGGGTCGTTAGCAAACGTTTCTGGGAAACTGCGATACGCAGGATACAGCACGTTAGCACCGCAAGTGTCTGCTTCGCTTACTGTGTTAGATACCCAGTCTTGTAAAGCACAATTAAACATCACACGTGAATCATTCAAGATAGCATAGTATTCATTCTTCTTGAGATTTTCATGGATTTCCAGTTTGCCTTCTGCTTGTAGTTTTCTAGCACGTTCAATGTACTTAGGATTGTTACTACGAAGCGGTCCGCCTTGACAGATAGCAAATACAGTATCTGGATATGCTTGTGTGTAACGTTCTACAAGATCCATGAAGAAGTCTGGCTGTTTCTCCTGATCAAAACGAGCACCAAACACCACACGACGTTGACGTTCGTTGAACGGCTTGAGTTCTCCTACACGTTCTTGTACTTCTTCCTTGCCAAATGCAAGTCCGGAGATGTTGTACAGTGGAGCAGTGTATCCTGCAATCTTCATGTGTGCAACCATTTCTTCGTTGGTTGCTAGTACACGCACACCTGGAATCTGATTAACCATACGCTCGTATGTGCTCATCCATTCAGCCATGTTGCCCCAAACGTGAACAAAGTCATCTGGATCAATAGCCTGTGCTAAACAGCGCACATAGATAGTGGGCTGATCCTTTTCGGGTACTTGGTTGATGATGTACGGCAAGCTCTCAATACCTGGATGAAACATGTCTTCAAAGTAGATCACATCGTCACTGGTAACTTCACCGTTGCGCATTAATTGTACAAGATTCATCATCTGACTCATAGCAAAGTATGAACGTCCATGTGCATCCAGCACCTGTCCTACAGAAATTGCTTTGGTGTCGTCAATGGTTTCACCTGGCACATACACAACATCTAAACCGCGTCGTTCAAAAACTCGGCGGTTCCATTCTGTAAGTTGAAGAGTGTAGCGGGCCTCGTAACTTTCGAGACCCATATAATATAGTTTACGCATCAGTGTCTCCGTGGTGGACGACCGGCGTCGATGCTCCACATATCCTTGGCATTTTTGCCCGCTTCAAATTTACGGAACTGTTGATAAGGATATTTTTTATTGTTGTACAAATCCGCTTCATTGAAACGGTACCCATAATCGCGACAAAAGTCACGATACCGATCGAGATCGTTGTAGATCTCACGAGTTGTCATATTATGATAACGTGCCATTATGGCTCCTTATTTTATTAGATAACAATTGAATTATAAGGTTCTTTAGTGTTGTAGGTTATTTGACACCCGTTCTCGTTGTCCTCAGCTACACTGATTGTTACGGAACGGCCCGGATAGCGTTCTGCTATATGTATATATAGCTCATCTGCAATCATCTCGCAACTTTTATAATCTAGTGCAAGCACTCCCTCTTCACTATAAAGTCGCTCAAGCCAGCGTTTGAACTGGATGAATTCGATGTCTCGATCGTTGTGGAACACTTCAATGCACACCCTGAAGTGAAAGATATGACGGTGAGGAACACCAAGAAACGAAACATCGTCCCAGCCGCCTGTTGCAAGTTTTGGATCTGTATCTGCACCTGGATACTTATGCACACCTTCCTTGGTGAAAGTTACCCATATTTCTCTTTTAGCTCGATCCATTCTGCGATCGATAATTTCTCGTTCTGCTTGATTCATAGTTTTGTATCGCCTCGGTATTCTCTCCAGTCAGTGTAAGTGTCTGTGGTCATGAGATCATGTAACCTATGACACCATACACCTGGATTGGTTGCGTTAAAGTCCTTGTCATCCAACTTGATCATTGTATTGTAGTTCCACTGCTTGATATACGGAAGTGGAATGCGAAGTTGTGGGATAAAGTTGTTGTGTTCGATTAGTACACTTTCTAAAAAGTCTTCTGCTAGTGCAACAGGAATATCCAGTGTACACAACATGCCTTTTTGTAAAAAGTGCGAAATCATGCTCTCCCATTCAACCCAGTCGTCGCCGACAGGATCAAAACTGTGATTAGCACCAAAGAAAATATGTTCACAGTTAAGTGCTGTTAGCATAACTTCGATTTGATCAACAGGTTGAACATCTACAACAAAAAGTGTTTGCATACCGTATGCTGGTGTGCGTTCTACTTCTCGTCCTACAAAGAAGTTTGTGTTTTCGTGTCCTTCTCTATTCATTGTATATCCTGGTAGTTTTTAAGTATTATACTTAGAAATATTTAGATTGTAAACCAATTTTATTTGATAATTTCATTGAGGTTTTGTGCGCTGGTGCTGTATGCAGTTATTTGATCACCGCACTGATTGGCACAACGATCTAGTCTTTTATCGTTGGACCAACTTTTTTCTAATTCAGTAAAAAATTTTCCGTTAATAATATCGCTAAGACTATTTTTAAAAAGATTTATTTGATCAAATCCGCCCGAAGACTCGATCATATCAAATAACTTTTGTCGATCGTTGTGATTTTCAGCTTCGAACCCATAAAATCTATCCGCTAGCCAACCACATGGTAACACATAGCCTTCTGCACTTATGTAAACAGCACAGTGTTTTTGAGCAATGCATTTTATATCTACGTTTTTTAAATATGTTTTGTAATCATTGTCTGTTGCAATAATTTGGCTATACTGTTTATAACCATCGTTTTTATATTCTTCGATTGTGGGAAGTTTTAGCCAGTGCGAAACTGTTTCGTTCTTATTAAGAACTGGAAACTGATCAATTCGCTGGTGTTGTTTGTTGATAAACCTGGCAGTCTTTTTTATAGCAAATGCTTCGCAACCAATGTTCTTGCTATACTCTTCTGCTTCTTTAACTTGATGTTGATTATGTTTGAATACGATAAAGTGCCACAGACTTTTTCCGCCTGATCGGTTAAAACTTTTAATATTGTCGACGATTTTTTTAAATTTAGTATTTTTTCTGTATAGGTGATTGGTATCTTCTAGTCCGTCTACACAAAAAATTACTTTATCTTGTGGTCGTAGAATTGTAGCTAGTTTTTTCCACCACGACGTGGATCTCAATCCACCATTGGTACTAATAATAATCTGTGCTGACGTGTGTTCGGTTAACCAACTGATTATGTCTAAGAATTCTTTGTGCATACAAGGATCACCGTATGTACCAAACAATCGAATTTTCTTCAACGATTTTAAAAATTCAATTGGAAAACGAGACTTTAATGTTTCAAAATCTAGATTTAATCTTGAGAGAGTGGGCCAAGTATATGCGCCAAAATAATTTCTAGAACATTGCGGACAAGCTGCATTACACTTGGTACTAAGTTCAATTTCCAGTGTAGTTGGATATACAGTGTTATACAAAAATTATTCGTCCCAGTCTAACCGTTCGTGTGCTTCTTCGTGAAGTTGTTTTTGTATTTTAGCAATTTCGTCACGGTACTGCAATCTTTTTTTCTTTAAATCAGCAACATCTTCGGTGTGTGTTACTGTGTGTTTTGTGAGGTCATCAATTTTGTGATCTAGCATTTTGTGTTGTTCTTGTAGCCAGTTTAATCTATTTTTAAGATTCATTTTCTGTCTCCAATGCATCAAGCAGTGTCTCATCAAACTCCATTTCAGGAGTATCGTCGTCATCAACATCAAAAAGACTGTTAAACTGCGAGTGTGCGTTTACAATCTTTTTACCTGTAAATCCTCGTGTGCCTTTAATGCTATCCCAGAACTTGCTATATTCTTCGATAATAGCCATACTCTTAGCACGATCTTTCGCTTCAAAAACTCTGTTCACAACATCGCGGAACAAGATACGATCAAATGTTTCTTGTACTAACATACCTGGAATAACACCGTCGTCGTACATTCTGTTGGCACGTTGTACTGCTTCGATGTGCATCCACACATTGTGTCCCATTAGCAATGCGTATGAAAAACTATCCCACGATGTTTTGCCTTCCTTGCCAATCTTGTTTAGTTCACCCGGAGCATACCAACATACATCTCCGATGGTCATACGTGAACTAATTGGGCTATCTTCCCAAAGCTCATGAATACCCTCTGCTAATACAGCATCTTTGAATGCTCGACTGTCTTTGCTAAACTTCTTATTGTCAGCAGTGGGTTCCATTTGATAACTCCACTTGCCTCTATCTTCGATACGAATGTCATTGTACACTTGTCCGTTAGCAGTAGCCAAGAATGGGCTTGCACAGTCGAAACTGATAGTAAAGTTAGGATTGTGATTTGCTCTTACAGCACGTTGAATGTCGGTAAGCAAACATGCCCACTCTAGTTTACTAGTACCCAAGAAGTGCATCCAGTCATGTTGTCCAGGCTCTAGCAATCCATCATGGATAAGTGTTACAAGACGTTTGAGTACCAGGTGAACATCACACATGTTCTGTCCTCCCATACCCCAACCATCAAACGGACGATCATGTTGATCTGGGTCACAATAGCCTTTCATGAGATCATACCAGTGATCTGCTTCTGCGTGATTACCACCTTGTAATACGTTTAAGATTTTCAAGTCGCCTTCGCGATTTTTAATCCAGTATTCGTTGTTGTACTTGGTAGCATTAACAGCATCGTCATAACTGCGGATGTTACTAGCGGCAGCCGCTTTAGGATCACGAAATGTCCATGTTGGAATATCCATGGTCATTCCGTATGTGGCAATACCCATCTGCCACTCCAATACCATGCGACGTTTCTTTTCTGCTTCTTTGTCGTTAGGGTTTGTCCAGTCTGCAGGCCACACGCCTTTTGCAATCTGGAATCCTCCAGA
>ENA-OUOG01000768-OUOG01000768.1-marine-metagenome-genome-assembly--contig:-NODE-768-length-40724-cov-5.646075_pt1 | contig 40724 bp, 23 predicted proteins | sample MGYA00248635_ERZ508505 | MGnify/ENA primary metagenome ERZ508505 (study PRJEB26176, sample SAMN06267871) | marine metagenome | isolation source: Saanich Inlet, British Columbia, Canada | place: Pacific... | reverse complement strand
TGGCGCCGTTCGTCTCGAGCCTCGTCGTGCGGCTGGGGAAGTGGGACTTCGCCACGCACTTCGTCCCCGACCCGGGGAGCGGAGGTCAGGAGACCGCGAGCGGCGAACCCGCCACGGTCGGGCTGCGCGAGGACGGGGGTTCGGAACTCAGCGCCAGCGCGATTTGTTTCCGGGGGCCCGAGCCGCAGTTCGTGGTGATTCGCGAGAGCTTCGCGGGGGTTTCCCCGCGTGTCACGTTCGACGGCCGCGTGCTCCGGTCGTCCAGCGATCCCATCATCGACTCGCACACCGGCGAGATGAACACGCTGCTGCGCGTGTTCCCGCCCCGGTCCTCGAAGGGAGACACACCCATCGGCATGGCGTGGGTGACCACCGGTTACTGTACTAAGCGCTCGCCCAAGTCGTTCACCCGGGACCTCGGTCTGTCCTCGCGCCTCGGCTGCGACGAGAAAGACCTCGGTCTGTCCTCGCGCCTCGGCTGCGACGAGAAAGCTCAAAGCGCCGACGCCGAGGACCCGTTCGGGCGAGTGGGCGGGGCTGTGCCCCTGCTGTTCATGCCGAATGCGGAGACGGCGCTGGAGGTGAACGAGGTGGTGGAGGTCGCGCGGAAGAAGATGGACGGCGCGAACGCCAACAATCTGGTGATGCGGTTGGGGAACAGCATCACCCGGGCGACGTACAACGCGCGCGACGTGGACGCGATGATGGAGGTTATTGTCGCGATGGGCATGAAGCGGTGCGAGGCGATGCTGCGGGACCTCGCCGCGGAGCAGTCGGATTTCCGATCGGGGGACGTCAGCAAGGCCCCATCGTGCAAGGGCGCGAAGGGGCAGTACGACTACTCGCGCGACGTTAGACGGAGGCGAAGGGTATCCTGGAAGACGAGCTCTTCCAGCGAGGATAGAGACGTCGTCGAGGGACCGGCCGCGGACTCGCGAGTCTTCGACGACGCCGTCGGGATGCGGACGCGCTCGAGCCGGCGAGACCTGGAACGAAAACCGGCGCCGGTGCGCCATAGTCTAGTCTAGTTCTCTATGATAGCTCATCGGGAACGCGCGACGCGTGTCCGATGTATGTGCGATATTTCATGGAATCTTCGCGCGCGCGTTCACCCGACACCTCTCGAGCGAGCGTCGTTCACACCTGGACGATCCCTTCCGCGACCGGCAGCATGAGCGCGTTGACGTACTTGACGCGGTTGAAGACGTGCAGCGACAGCGCGCCGAAGGCGGCGTAGATGAGCGTGAGGACGGTGAACACCGCGATGAGCTCGCCGACGGCGACAGAGCAGGCGATGAGGATCCAGATGATGGCGAGCGACAGACTCATGGTGGCCACCACTGCGGAGAGCACCTTGATGGTGATCACCGCGCCGACGACGCTGCCCCGTCCGCGACACCGCTCGAACAGATGCATGCTGGACGCGATGATGCCGAGGATGGCGAGTGGGAGCGAGATGGGAAACACCCAGATGGAGAAGAAGAGCATCACCACGGACGCGGCCATGTATCCCGTCATGAGCGCCCTCAGCCCGTTCCACGCCTCGATGGCGTCTGGGAGGTCGGGGTTCGCGCCCCGCGCGGGGAACCCGTACGCGCTGTCCATGGGCATCGCCACCGCCGTGGGCACCGCGCCCGCGGGGGCCACTCGCGCCACCGGGGGAGGCCCATCCGGGAACGTCTGCGCGCGCGGGACTTCGGCGGGAACGCCCTCGGCGACGTCCGTCGTCGCCGCGCCGACGGGCGAGGGGTGCGGGTCGTACGGCGCGTCACGAGTCTCGTCGAGCCGCGCGTAGCCGGTAGGAGCCATGGCGAGAGAAGACCACGCGCGCGGTGCTCTACAGGCCAACGGGCTACGGTAAAAGTCCACGTGGGAGAACAGCCGACTGACGCGCCCGCGGCGCGCGGCGCGGGGGCGCGCGGATCTGGGACGCGTCAGACTGCGACGAGTCGGACGTCGAGACTTTTGAGTTCGAGGCGTCCGCTTTCCCGCGCACACTTCGCCCGGTTGCGCGTGGGCGATGCGCGGCGAGAACCCGCCGACCGAGGGAGATGCCTCGCTGAGGGCGCTCGAGCGCGCGGGCGAGCGGTTCATGGCCATGTTCGATGACGAAGACGAAGGGGCCCGACCGAAAAAGAAATCGAGAGGGAAAGATGCGCGACGCGCGCCGAGCGACGAGCCCCCGCGCGTGACGTCCACCTCGACGAAGGTCGGGAAGTCGAAGGGCGCGGAAAAGCGACGGAGGGGTGACGTTGGGGACGACGACGGCGTCGTCGCGCCCGTCCCGAGCGCCGGCGCGAACCGCGAGCGCGTCGGCGCCGACGCGCGGAGACGCGCCACCGCCGCCGCCGCTTCGTCCCGGCGCGATCCCGAAGTCGTCGTGTTCTCCGGCGACCGCCCCAACCTCGCGGCGTCGCGGGCGGGCGCGCTCTCGGGGGACGTCAAGCGCCGCGCCAAGAGGCTGTTCATGTCCGACTCCATCACCCGCGTGCACGAAGTGGCGAAGCCCGAGTCGGACCCGAGCGTTCAAGCGGACAAGCGCGGCGCGGCGGGCGGCGTCGTGGCGGGCGACGCGCCCGCGGGCGAGGTCACGGGCCTGACCGGCGCGTCTCTGAATGACATGCGGAAGCAGGTCCAGGCGTTCGGGGCGACGGGTCTGGACAAGTGGTCGAGGAAGGCGCTGGAGCAGAAAACACGAGTCGCGCTGGGCGCCAAGCCGACGAAGGGCGTGCGCACGCCGCCGACGGTGGGCGTCGGGATGTGGAAGAAGAACGAGGCGCGCGAGGAGGCGCGGCGGCTCGAGGTTTTCGACGCCGGCGGCAAACTCGCGAAGAAAAAGCGGGGGCTGCGTAAGGCGGACCTGAAAGGCGAACACGGCGAAACCCGCGACCGCGGCCTCGCGTGGGGCAGCGGGAACTTCAGGGGCGGGATCCTGACCGTCTCGAAAAAAGAACTCGCCGGGGAGAAGCGCGCCGGTTCGGGGGCGGCGTACCTGGCGGGTACGAAGCTCGCGGGCGCGGACGGGAAGCGGGGGGGGGGAAAGAGAACGAAGAAAAGCGGCACGGGCTCGAAGAAGGGAGGGAGGCCGCAAGGCGGGAAGAGGGGCAAGAAGCGGTAGTGGTTCGTGCCCCTCGCGCTTTCGCGTTTTGAAACCGCGCGCGTTCCGAGCGAATTACTTTCGAAAGTAAAAAAAGCGTCTCAAAAGCCGGCGACGAGGCTCGCGAGCGCCGTCCTCTGGTCCTCGGGCAACCCCGCCATCGCGGCGTCCACCGCGGCGGCGTCCCTGGCGTGCATCCTCTTCACGGACGCCGCCACGACGGACAGCGTCTCACGCGTCGGACCGGTTTTCGAGCCTTCTTTTCCGTCCTTCGGGGTGCCCGCTTTCGCCGCCTCCGCCGCGACGCGCGCCGCCGCCGCCACGACGCCGCCCAGTCGCTCCGCCGCCGCCGGGACCTCCGCCGACGCGATGACGTCGGCGAGTTTCGCGAGCCCGCCCCCGTACGCGGACGCGCACTCCTCGAAGTCCTCGCGCAGAGGCACGCCGGCGAGCAGCGCGTCCATGAGCGGCGGCCCGAGGCGCGCGTCGCGCGCCACGGCGCCGTTCGCGGCGAAGAGCGCGCGCGCCGCCGCGCCCGCCGCGTTATCGCGCGTCCCGGCATCCCTCTCCGCCCATTTCCAATCCGCGCCGTCTTCAGAATCGCGCGCCAGCAATCCGCACAGCGCCGCGACGAGCGCCTCGCGCTGGGCGGCGACCGCCTCGCCGCCGAGCTCGGCGAGAACGCCGGCGCAGTACGCGCAGTTCCGCCGCAAACCAGCGGTGTGCGCGCGGGAGATCTCGGCGATGCACCCCGCGAGCGTTACGGGCGCGACGCGCGCAACCGCCGACGACGCGCCGAGCGCTTTCACCATCTCCACCAAAGTGGCGTACGCCACGGAACGCTGTCCTTCCGGGCGCGACGGCTGGACGCGCCGCGCGAGCGCGGCGAAGTGCGGCTCGAACGCAGCCGCCGCGTTCGCGCCGGCGACAGCGACCAGCGCCGGGAGGAGCTCCGCGCACCCCTCCAGAACGACCACGCCCAACTCCGCCTCCTCGTCCTCGTCCTCGTCGTCGGGAGTCTCCCGGCGCGCGTCGCCGGATCGGAAGTCCACGTCGTCGTCCACGTCCTCCTGGCACACCGCACGCCCCTCCAGCACGCGCAGGCACAGCGTCGCCAGGCCCTCGACGTGCTTACCAGCGTGCAGACGCGCCGCGCCGGGGCCGGAGGCGCCGCCGGCGGCGGCGCCGGCGGCGTCGAGGTCCACTCCGTCGCGCCTGGCGACGCTCTTGATCACCTCCGCCGCCGCCTCCATGGCGGCGCACACCGCGTCGCGGTCGTCGTCCTCGCTCAGCGCCCTGTGCGCGGCGTTGAGCGAGGCGTCCACGACGTCGAACGCCGGCGACGCGTCGGGGACCGAAGCGAGATGCGAGACATGCGCCGTTCCGGGTAAAGGCGCGGCGCGGAGCGCGCACTGCGCCAGTCTCGCGAGCGCGGCGTGCGCCTGCGCGCGCACGACGTCGTGCATGTGGTCCGCCATGGCGCTGAGCGTCGGCGCGAACGCGGCGACGAACGGCGCGAAGGCTTCCGGGCAGGAGTGCGCGTACGACGCCACCGCGCGACACGCCGCCGCCTTCTCCTCGACCACGCCGGAAAACACGGAGTAGTTGATCCCCGCGCCGAAACCGCTTTCGCTTTCGTCGCTCGCGTCCGAATCGTCGCCGTCGCCGCCGCGACGCGCCTCGTCGCGCTCATCCTCCGAGTCGTACACGACCCCGTCGTCCAGCTCGAGCGTCGCTCGCGCTTTTTCCAGACACGCCGGCAGGTACGGCGCGAATCGCTCCCCGAGCGCCTCCGCGGTCTCCGCGAAGAGCCCGTGGCCGTACTCGCGGAGCTCGGAGTAGTCCAGCTCTTCGTCGAAGCCGGCGGCGGCGGCGGCCATCGCCGCCGGCACGTGCGGCGCCATCGCCTCGGCGCCGCCCGAGGCGGAGATGAGCATCCCGAGAACCTCCAGCGCGCGCGCGCGCGAGCGCAGGTCGTCGTCCCCCGACGCGGTGAGGCACTTTTCCAGCCGCGGGAGCAGAGCGGGCAAGTGCGCGTGCATGGCCGTCCCCGCCGCCGCCGCCGCGGACGCGACGGCGCCGAGCACGGCTTCGCGCGTCTTAAACGCCCAGGCCCCGTCGATCGCCGCGTACGCGATGTCGAGCGTGGGCTTGACGTACGGCGCGACGTCTCCCTCCTCGAGGCGCTCCAGCCACGCGTCCAGCACGTAGACGGTGCGCTCGAGGCACCTCGCGTCGGTCTCGACGGTGAGCGCCGCGAACGCCGCGGGAAGCACGGCCGCGTGGAAGTCTGTGGCGTCCGCCACGCACTCGGCGAACTGCCCGAGCGCGAACGCCGCGGCGCCGCGAACGTCGCGCGAGCCGTCGCGCAGCGCGGCGACCACCGGCGGAACGATCTGCGGCATGGCGCGCTCGAGTCCCTCCGCGCATCCTTCCGCGACGATCCCGAGCACGGCGACGCCCGCGTGCCTCAGCCTCGGGTCGTCGTTGGCGTCTGAGACGGCGTGCGACGCGAACGCGAGCACCTCGGGAAGCACGTGCTTCGCCGGCGCGTTGAGCGCCAGGAGGTCCACCAGCCGCGCCGCCACCGTCTGCACGTGCGCCTCGTCCTCGTCGTCGACGTCGGCGTCGCCGGCGAGCTCGCTCTCCTTGGGCTCGCCGCACAGCGGGCACAGCGCGCGCAGAAGCGGCGGCACGACCTTCGCGCGGCACAGAGCTTTCGGTTTGTGCCTCGCCAGAAACGATACCGCGTCTAGCGCGCGTCGGCGCGTGACGGCGTCCAAGTCGCGCGCGCCGGCGACTTCGACGCAAAACGCGACGACGTCTTCGATTCGGCCCGCGAGCGCTTTCGGTTGCGCCTCCACCAGCTCGTCGAGCACCTCGAACGCCAGGCTCGCGTCCTTCTCCTCTCCGGCCGCGATGGCATTGCGCGCCACGGCGAGCACGGGGAGCACCAGACCGCGCAGAATCTCCGTCTCGTCCTTCGAGCCCTTCTCGGGCGCGTTGGTGGCGAGTGCCAACGCGGCGCGCAGCGCCGCCACGCGCACGCGCAGCGACGCGTCGGCGAGTCCGCTCTGGAAAAGGTTCCCGAGCGTGGCGTAGTGTCTTGTCATGGTGCCGACGATGGTCTCCGTGAGCGACGCGAAGAGCACGAACGCCACCTCCCGGTGCCCCTCCTCCGGGCTCTGCGCGCACTGCGCCAGGAACTCGGGGAGCGCGCTCCACGCGCCCATAGGCACAGTCGCCTTGGCCACCTTGCTCACGACGTCCGCGATGGCGCGGCGCACCGCGGGGACGGGCTCGCGCACGACGCCCTCGAGCAGCGCGTTCTTGAACTCCTCCTGGTGCGCCGGAGGGAGCGTGGACCAGTGCGCCAGGACCTTGCGCTTGAGGACCACCGCGGCGAGCTGCCGCACGCTCGCGTCGGCGTCCCCGCGCGCGTGGCGCAGGAGCGCGGCGATGCACTGCCCGCGCGCATCCCTGATGAGCGCCTTGAGCGTCGCCTCCGCGACGCCTCGCGACTCGTTCTCCGCGGACAGCAACGCGCGCAGGATCTCGGGGAGGTGCTCCAGCGTCGCGCCCGACGCCGGAGCCGCCGAGGCGGGCGCCTTGAGCTTCGCTCGAGGCGGCATGAGACCCCGAACTGTGGACGCGCGTCGGATCCGCCGACGCTAAAAAACACGAGTCGGCGGCGGCGGAGCGGCGTCGCCTCTCTCACGAGCAGACGAGCTGACGAGTGAGCCGGCTAAATTCGAGCGACGATCGCGAAAATCGAGAGTGAACGACTTGAGACTGACGCGACGACTCCGCCGACTCGGCGCGCTTTACCAGATATGAATCGGTACATCCGCGAGCGGAAGCCTTCGCGCATCGCGGTATCTACGTTCCCCGCCGCACCGCGCGGCCGCGCGCGGCCGCCTGTATCGTAATCGCCGCCTCGGTTTCCTTCCGCAAGGGCGCCGCCGTTTGGTTCGGCGACGCCGCCGGCGCGGTCGCGGCGGATTTGGCGGTCGCCGAAGACGCCGCCGCGCCCTTCGACGTATCCTTCATATCCGTCATGGAACCCGACCTGGACAGGTCTGCCGAGGAGCCCGACCTCGGGGTCCCCGCGGGGCTCACCTTCGCGGACACGCCGTCCATCCCGAAAAGCCGCTTCACGCGACCGAGCGCGGTCGGCTTCGGACCGCCGCCGGACGCTTCAGGCGTGTCCTGTTTCCGGAACGGCGGCGCTACGCGCGCGCGCCCGCCCGTGTGCGGCTTCTGCCGGCGCATCAGGGTCGCGTTCCCCGGCGTGATCATGTGCGGCAGCTTGTACCCGTCGATGATCATCTGCATGGTCTTCTCGCCCGCCGTGATCGGCATCGGCGGGAAATAAACGTCCAGCCGGTCCTTCTCGAGCTCCGTCTCCGGCACGTTGAGCAGCTTCGACGTGAACCTTCGCGCCGCGGCTTGCCTGGCGTGGTCCTCCTCGTCGCGAGGCACACTCGCGTCGCGCTGGCCGGGTCGGCCGGGCGCCCGGCCTTTGCCGCCCGCCTTGCCCATGGCGCTCCAAAACGCCAAGTCGCCCGTCCCGCCGTCCTCCGTCGTCGCGTCGCGCTCTATGCCGAGCCATTTGTTCAGGGGGAGCGCCTGGTACAGAATCCAAACACAAACGCACGCCAAGACGTACCCCGGGAACCTCAGGTCGTAGAAGAGGAAGCCCGAGAAGACGCACTGCACGAGCGCCATGACGTTCATGAACAGAACGACTCGTTCGGTGGCTTGGTTCTGCTGTCGCACGGGCTTTTTGCACCGCTTGAGCGCGAGAATCTTGTCGGTGAAGTACGTGACGAAGAGCGCGAAGAGCGCCAGCGCGTACGATACCGGCAGAATCGGCCCGTACACCATCGCCAGCGCGACTGTTTTGCACTGCGCCGCGTATTTCGTCGCGAGTATGAAATCGGGAGGGTCCACGGAGTGGTCCATCATGATTTGCGTCCTCGCGTGAAGTGCGAGGTGTTTCCGCCTCAGCCGACCGAGAACGTCGACGTACGCGATGACGTTGGGCAAAATCACGTTGAACAGCTGAAGGTAAAACGCCGTCTCCGCCAAGCCGCCGGGGGCGTACCACAGGCACTTGCCGTTCTCGGCCATCAGCGCCTTCCCGGTGGGGCTCTCGACCCCCCCGGGGACGGAAGGATCCTCGCCAGGCACGTAACTCGGCGCGTATATGTTGCCGCCGTACCAGTCACCGGGATCCATTGATTCGGGATCGGTCCCGGAGGGAACGATGTTCTCCCGGGGGCAACTCGAAAACGCGGCGGGGACGAGGATGGAGTTGATCACGTGCACCACGGTGAGCTTCAGCATCAGACTCGCCTCGAACTCGCTCTGGGTGCTGAACTTCTGCCAGATGCTCAGCTTTCGCGCCGCGAACGACAAAAACGCGTTCACCGCGACGATCACGAACGAGGACGCCATGGTCAGGCTCTGAATCGCCGCCGCGTCTCCGAGCGCCGTCTCGGTTCCCGTGGCGCGAGCGTACAGCGCGCGGTCGTACGACTCGACGCGCGCGGCGTCGCGGATTTGTTGAAAATAAATCTGCAGGGCGACACCCGCGAAGAGCGCGGCGAGCATGCCGAGAAACGCCACGGCGTTTTTCGCGAGCCGCTTCTCGCGCGACTGGCCGTAGTTGGCCCACAAAACGTCGCTCGGCTCGGGCGGCGCCTCCACGGTGAGAGTCTGTCCCCGAAACTTCGGCGCGCCGATTTTCCATTTCGGGAACAAGCGGGTCAACGTCTTCTCCAGTAAAGGACGCCGGTGATCTTCGAAGCAGTTATGCAGGTGCGTCTCGTAGTTGAACGTCACGAACGCCTCGCCGACATTCTTTACCGGCACGCGAGCGGCCTCGACGCACTTGGCCCTGCGTTCCTTCACGAGCGCTTCCAGCTTCCTCAGGTGCGCTTCCGTCCCGGAGCCGCCGCACACGAGGTTGTTGAACAAAAACACGCTGAGTCGTTTCCGGAGACGCGTCAGTGTGTACCCGAACGGTCGCCTGGTCTTCCTCGGACCCCGTCCGTTGCCACGCGTCTCCGCCTCGATGGCGGCGAGTTTCGCTCGGTAGGCCCTGATCTCGTCGCGCTTGTTGACTGCGGCTTGGTACTTTTCCTCCGCCGCGAGAAGCGCGCCGATGTTTTTCGTGTACACGCACGCCGCCACTTCGCCGTAGTGCGCCATGTGATTCGCCAGGTCCTCGCGCCGAAACTCGTGTTCCCCGAGACCGCTCACGGCAACGGCGTAGTCCGAGGTGGTGATGTTCGCCTCGTTCACCTGACGCGCGACGATGAGCTGCCGCCTGTGGAAATTCAGAATCCACGCCAAGACGATGACGGTGGTGAGCACTTGCACGCCGTACACGCCCTCGGGAGACGCCTCGGAACCGCCCTTACCGTGGACGCTGGATATGTCGTCTCCGCTGGAGTCTTCGTCGATCCAGCCGGTGAACGAGAGGTTCGTGTCGTACGCGAGCGTCTCCACACAACACAGAGACCTCTCCTCCTCGGTCAAGCCGGACATGCCGCACGGCAAATGCCTTCCGCATAACGAATTCCCGTTATTCTCCAATTGAAAAGAGTCGAGATATGGACCGTAGTCCCACGTGTAGAACGTGCAGACCGTAGGACAGTTGTAAAACGAACTCGTCATGTTGTTGTTACACCGAGTTCCCGCGGAGTTGGAGATGATGGAGATGGTCTCCTTCTTGTAGTCGTCGTCGGATTTCTTGCACCACGAGTACACCACGTAGGGATCGCGTTCTTCCCAGTAGGTCCACTTCGCAACCACCAGGTACTTGTTGCTCAGGTTGTTGTTCGTCCGGAACTCGTGCAGGTGGTAGCACCCGACGCAGATGAACAGCGCGAGCATGAGCCAAGCGAAGTGCACGATCGCGCCGAAGTACTGGCCCAGACCCATGGAAAGCTCGCCGATCTCCGCGTGCGACGCGAAGATGGACAAGTTTCGCGCGGTGTCGAGGTCGAGTTTGCCGGTCTTGACGAGTTCCAGATTTTCGCTGCGCATGTCGGGAAAAAAACGCGCAGCAGGCGCCGAGGAGGTCGGGGAACGGGTCAGCGGGAGGAACGGGGGAAGCGTCGGTTTTTCGAAACCGCCTTGAGGCGAGTGCGCTTCGTGCGAGAACGACGCGCGCGCGTCGGAGTCTCGGCGACCCTGAGACCGTTCCGGCGAACGCGTCGTCGGTGATTCCGAGCGCGTTCAATTTACCTCAGGGTCTCCTCTTCGAACTTCTGAAGGCGCTTCGCGCGCGCTCGGCTCTCGGCGAGTTTGAAGTTTCCCTTCGCCTTGACCGCCGGCGCGGGTGACCGAGGCGTCGGTGACGTCGGCGCGGTTGCCGGCGTCGCCGGCCCCACGGCCGGCATGACTCGACACGCGCGGCGGCTCCGTGTCGCGCGCGTCGCTTTTTGGCCGACCGACGCGAAAGCGTGCCTTTTCGCGCGACGTCTCGACACAGAGTGCTCCCGTTTCGGCGGGGGAAAACGGGAAATCACGGTTCGGGTTTTCGATCCGTCCCGCAGACGTTCGTTCGCGCGTCATCGTCAGCGCGTCCAGTCAGCAGCGCGCGGCGCGGGGGCCCATGGCTTCCCCCTTCGAGAGCGTCGAGGACTCGCCGTTCCTGCGCGCGCAGCTCCGGTCGCTGGACGAGGGCGTGGACGAGCTCAGGGAGCGGACCGCGCGTCTCAGCAAGGGCTGCTCGGCGTACCGGGACGGCCTCGAGGATGCGTACGCCAACGAGGTGAACTTCGCGGAGTCGGTGCGGGCGTTTCACGGCCCGCTGGATGACCCGTTCGGCGACCAGGTGGGCGCGTCCGAGATCGACCGTCTGCTGGGCGCGTTCCGAGACATCGCGGACGCGCGGGGCGCCCTTCTCTCTGCGGTGGAGACGGACCTCTGCGCGCGCCTGGAGACGATGGTCTCCGTGGATCTGCGGGACGCCACGGAGGCGAAGCGACGGTTCGAGCGGTGCTCCGCCGAGCACGAACGCGCGCGCGCGAATTTCCTGAAGCTCACCAAGGACGCCAAACCGGAGACGCTGCGTCTGGCGGAGGTTGAGATGACCAACGCGCGACGCGAGCACGACGCCGCCAGATTCGGGCTCATGTCGCGTCTGCACGAGGCGGATTCGCGAAAGCGCGTCGCGTTCAAGCGGCAAATCGCCGTCGCCGTCGACGCGCACCGCGTCTTTTTCGAGCGCAGTCTCAAGACGCTCGCCGAGCTCGAGCCTTTCGCCAGGCAGGTCATCGCGCGGTGCGACGCCGAGGCTGAGGCGTGCGCGGACGACGCGCGGCGGCTGGTGGACGCGATGGCCGCGCACACGGCCGCGCGCGAGTCGGAGACGAAAACCGCGCGCGGCGACGACGGCGACGACGGAGACACTCGTCGGCGACAGGGTGAAAAGAACGCCGCGCCGCAGACGAGCCTCGCGTCGGATCGCAGCCGCGCGATCCAAACCGCCATGCACCGGCGTCTGCGCGGGGGCTCGCTCGGCGGTGACGAGGATTTTCCGAGTCACGCGCTCGGCGGCGTCCTTGGCTCCGACGCGGTGGAACGCGACGACGCGCCGTCGGCGTCGGGCGCCTCGGCGCGCGTCGAGGCGGGCGCTCCGTTCCTCGCGCAAGGGTACCTCCTGAAGCGTTCGTCCTCGATGCGCGCGGACTGGAAACGCCGGTTCTTCGTGCTGGACGCGTTCGGGCACCTGGGGTACTATCGCGACGCGGACGTGGGGTCGGTCAGTCAGAACTCCGTCGACGCGCCGTACGCGCATGTGAGCCGCGCCAAGGACACGGTGTCTCTGCTCACGGCGACCATCAAGCCCGACCTCGAGGACGCGCCCGCCATGCGCTTCTGCTTCCGCGTGGTGTCTCCCGGCAAGACGTACTGCCTGCAGGCGGAGAGCGAGGCGGACCGCGCGCGCTGGATGGAGGCCATCACCGCCGCCGTCGCGGGTCTGCTCAGCAGCGCCGCCGCCATCGAGCAGAGCGTCTCGAAGATTGCCTCGCCGCCGCGCTCGCGAGGGTCCAGCCGCGGGCACTCGCGCGCGGGGTCCTTCTCGGCGGCGTTCGGGTTCGGGAAGAGCCACCGGCGGACGGCGAGCGCGGCGAGCACGGCGAGCGCGGGAGACGGCTTCGACACCAGCTTCGAGCAGGTCTCGCCGTGTCAGGTCGGGAACCACCACAACCGCGCCGGGAACCAGGCGGGCGACAAGTCGGCGATTGGCGACGACGACGCCGACGCGAAAGAACGCGAAAAAAATGTCGACCCGCTCGCCGTCTTGGCGCGCGTGCGCTCTTCTCCAGGGAACGCTTCGTGCGCGGACTGCGGCGCGCCCGATCCCGAGTGGGCGAGCCTGAACTTGGGCGTCACGCTGTGCATCGAGTGCGGCGGCGCGCACAGGCAGATGGGCGTGCACGTCTCGAAAGTGCGCTCGTGCGTGCTGGACGTGCGCGCCTGGGAACCCGGCGTCGTGCGCGTCTTTGAGCTGTGGGGAAACGCGCGCGCGAACGCGCTGTGGGAGGCGAGGCTCGGGGACGGGGACGGGGACGGGGACGGGGACGGGGACGGGGACGGCGCCGTTTCCCGAGACGCGACCGACTCGGTTCCGCGCAAACCCTCCCCCTCGTCGCCTCTCGCGGCGAAGACGGCGTTTTCCAAGGCGAAGTGGGCGGACCGGCGGTGGATCGCGCGCGACGCCGAGAACGCCGAGGACGCCGACGCGGCTTTGGCGTCGGCGGCGGCGCGCGGCGACGTCGCCGGCGCGATGGCCGCCGTCGCGCGCGGCGCCGACGTCGAGCGCGCGGGCGCGAGTTCGTTCGACGGCGCTTCGAGCTCGAAGCGACCCCTGCGCGTGGCGTGCGAGCTCGGCCACGACGCCGTGGCGGAGTGCCTGCTGCAGAACGGCGCTTCCCCAGACGCCGCCTCGGGCGAAGACGGCGGCTCCGCGCTGCACGCGGCGGTTCGCGCCGGTCGCGACGACGTCGCCAAGCTGCTCGTGCGGCGCGGCGCGTCGGTGACGGCGCGGGACGCGAAGGGGCGCACGGCGCTGGACGCGGCGATGGACCGAGGGTCCATCCAGGACGAAGAGCTGTTCTTGATGCTGTCGTCGGGACCGGGCGTCGCTTTTCCGGGGGGGGCGTAGTCGTTTGACGTTTGACGTTCGACGCAATCTACAGAGTTCTTCGACGCTCTCGTTCTACGCTCCGCGCCGCGTTCCCTCCCGCTCACAAAACGCGTTTCCATTGCCCGACACGCGCGAGCGCGTAGTCGCCTCGCGCGCCAGCGCGGCCATCACAAGTAAGCTATGGGGTCGCACAGGCACGCGTTCGCCTCCGCGTTCTCGAACGCCGAGCAGCACACGCTGTGCATCGCATCGTCAGCGTGCTCCGAGGGGTCGCCGTCGCAGTATCCCTCCACGTCGCATCCGGGGCTCTGGAACTTACCAAGCTTCGCGACGGACGCGGGCTTCTTGCGGAACATCCCGAGTTTTCGGCTCGTCTCGCCAAGCGCGGCGGCGACGCCGCCCGGGCTCTCGACGCCGACGTTGTCCGTCTCGTAAACCTCGAAGCCGTAGTCCAAGGGATGGCAGAGGCAATCCTGCTGCGTCGAAACGTCGAAAGACAGCGCACAGCACCTGGTCATGTAGTCGTTGAAGAGCCGCAGGTCGCAGAAGGTCTCCTTCTGCGCGCACGCGGTGACCGTGACCATGCCGTTGTCGCCGATAATGCCGATGCCCTCGGGGATCTCCGACGCCTCCGTCTGGCCGAGCGCGAAGCGCGCGCGGACTTGGGAGGAGACACCGCCCGCGGCGACCACCGCGACGACGGCGCAAGTCCCGAGCGCGAGCGCGACGACCGCGGCGGCGAGCCTCCCGTGGCGCGCGGGGGCCTGGCGAGCGATGGGCTCGGCCTTGTCATCGCCGATGAGCGAGACGCGCTCGGCGGCGGTGCCTTGCCGCGCGGCGACGCGTTGGGCGAACATCCCGGCGCGGACCGAAATGTGTAACCGCCGCACCTCACACGACCCTCACTTGATACTTGAACACCCGAACTTTTCCCGAACTGGATTGTGTGTCTCGGACGTTCCCCCGATCCTTCGACGCGCACTCTTCGCCGCGCGCGACGAGAAGCGCCTCTCGCGCCTCTCGGAGACCATGTCGTCCTTCCCGCGCAGATGCGCGCTCGCCTCGGCGATGTGCTTTCTGGCGGTGGTCTCCGTCGCCGCGGTGGAGGTGGAGACGATCGTCACGTCCGAACGCACCGCGATGACGACCACCTCGGCGCTGCGCTCGGACGCGCCGACGAGCCAGCCCGCGTTCAGCGCCGCGCACGCCCGTCCCGGCGAGCCCGTGTACGTGCGCGCCAACCGCGCGGTCGCCCACGATGACGCGCACCTCGGCCAGGCGGTCGCCCACGATGACGCGCACCTCGGCCAGGCGTTCGCGCGCGTCAACCGCACGTTCACCGTCTACACGTGCGGCATCCCCTCAAACGTCTCGGCGTACCTCCCTTTCCAGCCCGGCTGCCGCGCCAAGTTGGTGGGCTGCCCCCGCGGCGACTGCACGCACTGGCCCATCGAGAATGGCCTCGAGATGGAGGAGACGAGCGTGAAGGGGGTCTTCACCGTGACCACGGACCTGTACGACGAGGGGGACGAGTTTGCTTTTGCATTGTACGAGCCGACGTGCACGCCGTGGGAAGAGGAATACTGCATTTTAAAGGGCAACTGCGGCAAGCGCCTGAACTGCGAGCATCGGTACGACTCCGGGCTTGCGTTTGACTTCAAGCAGGTGTCGTGTTACTCGGAGAACCGCGAGATGGAGAACCACACGTGCGCGGGCAACTCGCCGCTCGTGGAACAACCGTGCGCCACCAAGTTTGTCACCTCAGGCGACGGGTACGTCTGGTATAACCGAGTCGTCCCGGCGGGCGCCGCGAACGTTTCGTACGTCTGGGGCTCGTGCGACGAGGCGCCGGCGGATGTCGACGCGGCGTGCGGCTCGGCGTTCACGAAGCCCCCCTGCTTTTCCATGCCCGAGGTGGAGGACCCACCGGTATGCACCGCCGCTGAGCTGGACGCGAAGCGCGCCGGCTTTGTGGACTACGCGCCGAACCTGACGCTCGCCAAGTACGCCGGCCACACCGGATTTTGCGCGTCCGAGCCCGTGTGTAAGAACGCCACGAACCGCGACGTGCTCTTTCTGCTCGACGCGTCGGCGTCGCAGTCCTCGCGCGCGTTCAGGGACGACCTCGTGCCCATGATGCAGAAGCTCTACTGCGCGGCGCACACCACCACCGAGAGCCGCGTCGGGGTGATGATCTTCCCCGGGTTTGACGCCGACACGTGCAACGGCGGACAGATGCTCATCCCGATGGGGCGATACGAGCCCGACGACTTCGCGCAGCGCGTGGAGGCGATCCGAGACAGGTGCTGCGCGACGGCGACGCCCACTGCGGAGGCGCTGATGTTAGCGCGCGACGTGTTGAAGGGCACGAACGAGTTTGGGCTGGAAAACGCGCTTGTGTACATGATCAGCGACGGCGGGCCCGCCATGAACTTCGGGCTCGTCGATTGCTCGGACGCGGCGGAGGATCGGTATAAGCGCCTGAGCCGCTGGACGGAGAGCGTGCTCGGTACCGAGCCCGCGCACTGGACCGGTATCGACGGCGAGGTGGGCGACCACTGCCACTACTCGTACCGCTACGTGCAGCTCTACGGGATGCTCCACCAGATGTTCGCGTCGCGCGTCGTGTTTGTCGGGGTCCCGAACAACGCGCAGATGTACCCCTGGCCCTCGCAGTTCATCGGGGGCTTTATCCCCTGGGCGTGCTACGTCAACGCCAGCGGACAGTTTTGCGCGATGCAGAACGTCGGGCACGGCGTGAACGTTGGGAGCACGCATCCCTCAAAGACGCACAACCCGGACATCGCGACGCGCGAACCGCGGGGCTTGCGCGTCGGCTGGGGTAACGCGCGGGAGTCCTGCGTCTTCGAGAACCCGGTGATGTACTCGTTCATCTCGCGGCCGTTTTACGCCAACTACCACAACGTCGCGCGCTGGAACGACCCCAACATCATGCGGCGGCCGTTCGAGATGTTGTGCGACCCCAACCCGTGCGTGGACGAGACCCTGGACGAGGGCGTCGAGCACGTCGGGCTGTGTTACGGCGACCGCTTCCGCCGGAACAACGGCGGCGACTGGGGGAACACCAAGAAGTGCCTCGAGGACCGCGGCGTCGACGCCTGCCGCGCCAAGTTCGCGTACGACGCCGGGATCGACGTGGACCGGGCGACGTTCAGCGACGAGAGCAAGGGGGCGTCGACGTACCGAATCACGTTCACGTGCCTCGTGCGACGCGCCGGGGATTCCGCCGAGGAGACGCTCGGGTCCATGAGCGTCGCGTGCGAAGACCTCGATAAATGCGCCGGGACGTGGAACTGATCGAGGGTATCTCACGTAGTCGACGCATGCGGTTTCGTTTCGTCGCGCGGCTTTGAAGACAAAGTACGCGACGTACGGTAGTGTATTTTTACGCGGTTTGACTGTTTATTACGGTACTCTCGAAAGCGCTCGTCGAACGCGCTCGTCTCCGTTCGCGTCAAAAAGTCATTCGTCGCGCGCGATTCGCGATTCTCCGTCGCCGCCTCGTCTCCCTCCGCAAAACTAGTCGCCGCAGTAGTAGTACTCCCCCGCGGCTTTCTGCTCCTCGTCCTTGACCGAGGCGTACTTGTTGATCCTCGGCCGGTAGTTGGTGGGGTCGCGCCTGAACGTGATCTCCAGGTGTTTCAAAAACTGGTTCATGCCGGTGAGTAAGCCGACGGGCGCGTGCGCGGTGGCCTCCACCGCGGGCGTGCCGGTGTACACCACGACGCGGTCGGCGAGGTAGGACGCCATGATGAAGTCGTGCTCGACGATGAACGCGGTTTTTTTCGAGTGGATGATGAAGCGCTTGATCACCTTGGACGCCCAGATCCTCTGCTCCGAGTCCAGGTACGCCGAAGGCTCGTCGATGAGGTACAGATCCGCCGGCGCGCCCATGCAGAGCGTCAGCGCCACGCGCTGCAGCTCGCCGCCGGAGAGGTTGATGACGTCGTTGTCCATCAGCGCCTCGATGTTGAGAGGCTTGATGACGTCCGAGATGAACTGCGGGTGCAGGTAGGAGTCCCGGATCTTCTTGTGCAGCAGGTTGCGCACGGTGGAGTCGAACTTGGGGGAGATCTTCTGCGGTTTGTACGACACGTTAAACTCGGGCAAATCATCCGCGTTCTCGTCGTCGGGCTTGATGAGACCCGCGATGAGCCGGATGAAAGTCGTCTTCCCGGTGCCGTTCTCGCCGAGCAACACGATGATCTCCGTGTCCGTGAACTCGCCCGCCTCGACGTGCAGCGTGAACGAGCCCTGCGTCTTGGTCATCTCCGGGTACCCGAAGCGCAGGAACTTCTTGTCCGTCGCGCCCTCGCGCTCATCCGCCGTCTCCGCCACTTTGAACGTGAGCGCCTCGTCTCGGAAGCGCAGGTTTTCCGTGGGCACAAAGCCCGCGAGGAAGATGTTAATGCCCTCGCGCACGCCGAAGGGCATGGTCACCACGCCGTACGCGCCCGGCTTGCCGTACAGGCAGCAGATATAGTCGGACAGGTAGTCCAGCACGGACAGATCGTGCTCCACCACGATGATGTACTTCTCGATGTGGATGAGCGAGCGGATCACGCGCGACGCCTTCAGCCGCTGCTTCACGTCGAGGTACGAGGAGGGCTCGTCGAACATGTAGCAGTCGGCTTCCTGCACGGCGATGACCGCGATGGCGAAGCGCTGCAGCTCGCCGCCGGAAAGCGCCTTGACGTCGCGGTCGAGCACGTTCTCCAGGTCCAGCTCGGGAATGAGCTCGTCGATGACGCCGCGGTCGTCGCGATCCTTGAGCGTCTGCAAAACGATCCCCTTCACGGCTTTGGGGATGTGGTCCACGTACTGCGGCTTAATCAGCGCCTTGACGTCATCTTCCAGAATGCGCGTGAGGTAGTTCTGCAGCTCCGAGCCGCGGAAGTAGTTGATGATCTCCTGCCAGTCCGGCGGCGCGCTGAACTTGCCCAGGTTGGGCTTGAGCTTGCCGGACAAAATCTTCAGCGCCGTCGACTTGCCAATGCCGTTGGTGCCCACCAGCCCGAGCACCTGCCCCGTGCGCGGGGTGGGGAGCCTGTGCAGCTTGAACGAGTTGGGGCCGTAGCGGTGCGTGGTCTCCTTCTCCAGGTTTTTGGGGAGGTTGATGATGTTGACAGCCTCGAAGGGGCACTTCTTGACGCAGATGCCGCAGCCGATGCACAGCTCCTCCGAGATGTACGCGATCTTAGACGAGGCGCCCACCTCGATGCACATCTTGCCGATCTTCACCACAGGGCACGACCTCTTACATTCCTGCTTGCACTTCTTTGGGCGACACCGGTCCGTGGAGACGATCGCGATGCGGTCCAGGCGGTCCGCGGGGCTCTCCTCCTCTTTCTTCTTCTTGGGAGGCATCGTGCGAGAGTCTGTCTTCCCCGCGCGCGACGGATGGGAGGCTCACGAGGGTCGCGAGGAACGCGTCTCGCCGTCGAGCGCCGTGCGAAGTGCGCGCGGGTGTCCGCTTCCCGTGCGCAGAACGCGGGTCGGAAGTGCGCGCGTGCCTCGTCCGCGCCGGTCGCTGTGGGCAGGGGATGGGGCGACGCGCTCGGGACGCGCGTAGCCGCCAAGAAAAACCCTGATCTCCGAGCGAACGAGACAGAGATCCGATCCCAGCTGACCCCGCGAGTATAAACCGTAAAGTCTTGAGTCAACGAACGACGCGTTAACTCAAGACTTTCCGGTTCATCCATCCGAGGATTGCCAAAAAGCTGCACCGCGCGACTTTTTCTTTCTAAAAGCCTCCTCCTCGGCCATCCTTCCCCACTCGCCCTCGGGCGCGTCGGGCGGCGGGGTGCGTTCCTGCGGGGCGCCGATGCCGCCCGCCCCGGCGTCGCCCCGGCGGCCGCGTCTGGACCGCACCGCCGCGCACGTCTGCCTGTGCGCGTTTCTGTTGCAGTGCAAGCCCTCGGAGCCGCACTTGGTGCCTTACCTGACGGACGTCAAGGGGTTCTCGAGCGCGCAGGTGGAGACGGACATCCTGCCCGTCTCCGTGTACGCGTCGCTGGTGTTCTTCCTGCTCGCGGGCCCGGCGGCGTCCGCGACGTCCACCAAGACCGTGCTCGTCGTCGGCGGCGCGTGCAAGCTGCTGACGCGCGTGCTGCTGCTTTGGGGGAAAACGCTGGGCGCCATGCGTCTGATGCAGGTGGCGTTCGCGGCGGGCGCCGCGAGCGATTTGATGCTCTACGCGTACCTCGCCGAAACTCGCTCGCCGCGCGACGCGGACCTCGACGTCGTTCGGGACGCGCGCGCGTCGATGGCGGGAGAGGGCGCAGAGGGCGCACGTCACCGCGCGTCGCGAGAGGGACCGGACGCCCCGACCGAAAGCTCCCGGGTTCGATTCGCGACGGGCGCGGCGAGCGCGTCGGCGCTGCTCGGGTACATGCTCGCCGCCGAGCTCGGGCAAATCGCGTACGAGCGCGGCGCGTCGTACGAGTCGCTCTTCGCGGCGTCTCTCGTCGCCGTCGCGCTCGGGTGCGTCGGCGTCGCGACGCTTCCCGGCGACGGCGACGGCGCGGCGAGGAAACGCGACGCCGGAGGCAACGCCGGAGGCAACGCCGACGCGCCGGGTGCGTCGACGTCGGCGTTTTCGCCGGCGCCGGCGCTCGGCGACGCGCGTCTTCGCGCTTTTGGAAACGAAAGAAAAAGAAAACCCGGCGCGCGTCTCGTCGACGCCGTCGCCGCGGCGTGCGCTTCGTGTTACGGGTCGACCTCGGCGATCGCGCTGTCTGCTTGGTGGGTGATCGGCACGCCTCCTGCGTCCACGCTGGAGACGTACGTGTTGTCGTTGCTGAGCGACGTCGAGGAGGGGGGAAACGACTCGGGGGGGCACGTCGTGTTTTTCGCGCGCGCGGCGTCGGCGGCGGCGGCGGCGGCGGCGGCGCGCGCGCCGGAGTCGGTGGCGTCGGCGCCCGAGACGTACGCGGCGGCGTCGGCGGCGACGGCGGCTTGTGCGGCGGTCTTCTCCGTATCCACCTCCGTGGCCACAGCCTCCGTCGCGTACACGCTCGCGGTCGCGTGCGTGCACGGCGTCTCCGTGCTCGCGTTCGCGCAGACGTCGCTCTGCGCGGCGGCGGCGCGGCGCGGCGCGGACTCCGCCGCGTACGCCGAGATGGCGGATGCGGCGGATCCCGCTTCGGGAGCCGTCTCCGCGGCGGACGCGGAGCTTCGAGTGGGTTCGCCCGCGTTCGCATCATCGCGCGACGGTCCGAGAAGGGGCGACGACGGTTTGCTTTTCGGCCTGAACAGCTTTTTCGCGCTGGTGGTGCTCGTGCTCGCGCAGGCGTCCGTAGACGCGTCGCGCGGCGGCGCGCGCGGCGCGGCGGCGGCGGCGGCGGCGGTCGCCGCGCTCGCCGCCGCCGTCGTCGTCTTCGCGGCCGTCGCGCGGCGGTTCTCGTCGGGCGCGGACTGGGCGTTCGCGCCCACGCCGAGCGATGTGTCGTTCGAGTGGCTCAGGAGGCTTTCTCGCTCGTGCGAATGAGCACGAGGGTGTGGATGGTCGTAAGTAGCGTAGACGCGCGGCGGCGTTTTTAGCAGCTCTTTTTAGCTCGTTTCTCGCGAAAAATCATTCGCGCCCGTTTTCGTTTCTCGGCGCGCGAGCGGATCTTCTGGAGGAGTCGCGTCGGGTACGAGATCCCCACAACCGCGCGCACGCGTCCGAAGTCGTGCTCGAGGTTCGCGATGGGCGCGTCCGCGAGCAAACCGGCGGAGGTGAAGCCGAAGAAGATCTGCTGCGCGTGTCCCATCACCAAGCAGGCCCGGGACGCGTGTCTGCCCGAGAACGACGAGGAGAAGTGCAAGTACCTCATCGACGCGCACTTGCGGTGCTTGAGGGACGAGGGGTTCGACGTGTGAGGGTCGCGGCGGGCGCGTCGGCGCCGACGCGCGGAAACGACAGCGGCGAGAGCGTCCGCGCGCGCACAAGGGACGCTCGTTCCTGGTCTGCGTGTGACGCGACGCGAAGCGAACGCGCGCGCGAACGACGCGTCATCGTCTTCATCATTTTTTAGCGCGACGACGAGACGACGCGTGTGCGCGAGTGGAAGAATGCATGCTCTCAGTCGTCGAAACCCGCGCTACCGCAACTCCTCTCCCCTCGCGAGCGTTGCGATTTCCCGCTCCATCTCCGCGAGCTCCGCCTCCAGCGCGGCCGCGACGGTCTCGTCGCACACCGCCGGCGTCGCCAGCACGGCGGCGTATTCGCACCGGCTGGGCTCGGTCACTGCGAACAGCCGCGGAGACGCGCCGCACGCCAGCGAAACCGTCATCGACCGCGACGGGCCGTTCCAGCACTTTTCGCCCTCCTCGAAGCGAAATTGGTAAATCGAAACGGAATCGGTCTCACTCGGCTCCAGGGGACGCATGCGCCCGAGCCTCGTGCCGTCCTGTTTGCTCTCCGCGAAAGGACACACGCTGTACTCGTACTTGTCCACCTGCGCCTTGTAGCACTGCCCGAGCATGTGCTGAAACTCGGCGCGCGCGCCCACGAAACGCGCGAGATCCGCCGCGACGTCGTCGAGGCTCTTTTTTGTATCGTCGCGCCGCGCCTCGGCGGACGTCGCCGCCTCCGCCGCCGACGACGCCGCCGCGGAAGCCTTCGCGAGACGCGCGCGCGCCTTGCGCGCTTCAGGGGTATCGACCACACGGCTTTTGCCGTCCGAGATAAGATCCGAACCCGAACGTTTCTTCCCGCCGCCGAACCACGACCGGAGCGAAAACGAGCTCTTCTTTTTCCCGTCGCGCGCGTCTTCGGGCGCGTCTTCGGGCTCGAGCGCCGTCGGACCCGCCGGAGACGCGATACCGGATGAGTCGTCGAAACCGCCGTAATCCGCGGATGACTCGCGATCGGGGTCGTCGTCCACGTCCACCAGGGTGAGCCCGCTGGTTTTCGTCGTCGACGCCGAGACGGACTCGGCGGACCCCGAACCTTCGCCGGACTCGCGATCCGTCTTGATCCACTGCCTCGCGATGCGCTCGCCGCGCTCCTCGTCCGTCTCGTCGCCAAACGCGGGATCCGCGGGATCCGCGGGATTTTCGACGTCGCCGTCGGCGGCGACGTCTTCGGGAAGACGATCCTCCGCGACGGCGATCTCGGCGGGAACATCGTCGGGAACGTCCTCAAGTGTCTCCGGAGGCGCTTCGAACGCCTTCGCCTCTTCCTTGGCGCGTTCGTGTTCGGCGGACGCCGCGTCGGCGGCGGCGCGCGCCGCCTCCGCCTTGGCGCTCGCCGCGGCGGCGTCCCGCGTGAGCTTATCGCGCTTCTCCATCCAGCGCTTGCGCTCGGCGGGCGCGGCGTCCACCAGCGCGGCTTTCTTGCGCAGTCCGGCGCGATGTTCGCTCACCTCGCGCCTCAACTCGTCGCGCCGCGAAGCCCCGGCGCCGGCGCACGTGTTCGCGCACGCCGCGCCGCCCGCGGCGCGCTCGTCGGAGCCGTCGCAGCAGTCGCAGATGCCGTCGCCCACGCGCGAGGATGGGACGTTCACGGGCTGGTGACCGCGGTTGCGGCAGTGGAACGAGCCGCTGGAGCACGCGCTCGTGCCCGGCTCGTCCGCGCCGTCCGCGCAGTCGCAGTAGTCGTCGTTGACGCGCGAGAAGTCCAGCGACACCGCGCCGCCGTCGCACACGAACGTCTCGCCCTGGAACCGAGCCGCGTTTTTGGGATCCACCCCGAGCGGGACGCCTCGGTGCGCCGCGCCCGCCCCGAGATCGGCGCCCCCCGCGGCGACCGCGCCGGCGAAACAAAGCACCGCGAGCGCCACGAGGGCGACATCGCGCGTGCGCGTCATCGAGCGGTGAGACCGGGCACGCTTTGGGTGCGGCCTCGTGTGAGCGGTCCGTGCGTGGCGCGCGAGATCGGACTCGAGGCGCGATGGCCGATCTGGCGCTTGCGAGTCTGTCGCAAAATTTCGCGCGAGTCGCGTCACCCTTTGATGATTGCGCAAGGTCGCGCGACCTTTGATCTGAGCGCCCACACCTCGCTGCGTCGAGGGAGCGGAGCGTGCCCGGCCGAGGACAGGGTTCATGAGCATGCTCGCACCAGTCGTGTTGCGCCGCGCGACCGCGGCGCGCGGTCGCGCGTGCGCTGCCGTCGGAGCCGCGCTCGCGACGCGCCCCGCGTTCGGTCCGGGCTCGGGAAACAACGACGTGTCTTTCTCCCCCGCTTCCGGGTGGATCGACGCGTCACGCGTGAGAGACTCTCTCGCGCCACTCCTTCCCGCGCGGGGCTTCCACGCGCACGCCTCCGCGTCGGCCGCGCAGGCTGAGCCCGTGGACGTCGCGCCGCCCCCCCCTCCCACCGCGGCGCCCCCCCCTCCCACGGGGGCGAGGAGCAAGAATCGCGCGCACACGCTCACCGAGCAATTCGCCGAGGCGCTTCGCGGCACGGACGGCTTGACCCCTTCGAAGACGGTCGAGCTTTTAGACCGTTTCATCGTCGGGCAGCATGACGCGAAGCGCGCGTGCGCGGTGGCGCTCCGCAACCGCTGGAGACGACACAGGGTGGACCCCAGCTTGAGGGACGAGATCGTTCCAAAAAACATCTTGATGATCGGCCCCACCGGCTGCGGCAAGACGGAGATCGCGCGGCGACTGGCGAAGATAACCGACTCGCCGTTCGTCAAGGTGGAGGCCACCAAGTTCACGGAGGTGGGCTTCCACGGCCGGGACGTGGACCAGATCATCAAGGATCTGGTGGACAACTCCATGCAGATCACCAAGGGGAAACTCCGAACGCGGTTCAAAGCCGAGGTTGACGAGATTGTGGAAAACAAAGTCGTCGACTTCATGTGCGGCGAGACGAGCGGCGACGTCACGCGCGAGGCGTTTTTAACAATGTACCGCGAAGGCGCGCTGGACGCGCGCGTGATCGAGCTCGAGCTTCCCGACTCCGGGTCGGACGGCTCGAAGGCGTTCGGGGACGGTAACCAGGGAGGCGCGTCGCACGAACGAGTGGTGATCCAGCTGGAGAAGCTCATCGCGCCCGGGATGCGCCGGCGCGGCGGCGTCTCCAAGAAGCGCATGACCGTCGCGGAGTGCCGCCCGCTCATCGAGGAGATGGAGTACGATCGGCTCATCAACAGCGACGTGGTGGTGAAGGAAGCGCTGAGCGCGGTGGAGAACGACGGCATCGTGTTCCTGGACGAGATCGACAAGATCGTGTCCTCCTCGGACTACCGGCACGGCGCGGACGCCTCCTCGGAGGGCGTGCAGCGGGACCTCCTACCCATCATCGAGGGGAGCACCGTGCAGACCAAGCACGGCAACGTCAACACGGACCAGATCCTGTTCATCGCGTCGGGCGCGTTTCACCAGTGCAAGCCCAGCGACATGCTCGCGGAGCTGCAGGGGCGCCTGCCCATCAAGGTGGAGCTCAAAGGTCTGACGCGCGACGACCTGCTGCGCATCCTGACCGAGCCGGAGGCGAACGTCCTAAAGCAGCAGAGGGCGCTGCTGGAGACGGAAGGCGTAGAGCTCGAGTTTTCGGCCGACGCCGTCGCGCACGTCGCGACGATGGCGGCGGAGGTGAACCGCACCGTGGATAACATCGGCGCGCGTCGGTTGCACACCGTGCTCGAGCGCATCGTGGAGGACATCTCGTTCCACGCCCCGGAGCGCGTCGCGGCGCACAAGGAAGCGGGCGGCGAGGGTCTGCTCAAGGTGGTCATCTCCGTCGCGGACGTCGACGCCGCCATAGGCGAGCTCATGCAGAAAACCGACCTCAGCAGGTTCGTGTTGTAAGAGCGTCGCGCGCGGCGTTCGAAAGTGTAAAACGATGAGGACTCTTTTTTTTTCCCGAAACACGCGACGCGTTAGATACATAAAACATAGCCGCTTCTCGTTCGCCTCTCTCGTCACAGCGCGGGCCCGACGAGCACCGAGGAAGGCCCCGCTTCGCGCTTTGCCCCCGTCTCGGCTTTGTGCGTGTGCGTGTCCTTCTCGCCGCGTCTGTCGAGCGCGATGGAGTCGGGGTGCCGCGTGGGCGGAGAGAAGTCGGCTTCGAACGCTCTTCCTCGGCGAACGCGCATCGCGACGGATCGCGCCAACGCGTCGTCCAACGCGGCTCCGTTTCGCTCGTCAATCTCCGCCAGCGTGCGTTTCGTTCGCTTCCCGTCCCGCGAGGTCACCGTCACGACGCGCGACGCGACTGAAAGTCTGGTGGCGGTTTTCGTTTCCAAAGAAGCGCTTGAAACGCACTCGGCGCACACGCAGCTCGTAAATCGCTCGACGCGCGAAGCGCGCGCGAAAGCGCCTTCGCCCGCGCACCGCCGGTGGTACAGCTTCGCGCACGCGTCGCAACGCGTTTTGGACGCGGACGCGTTGTGCTCGTCCGCGTCGCCGCACGCCACGCACGGCTCACGCGTGATGTCCTCCGGGTGTTCGTTCTCGTACGGAAGCAGGATGCGCTCGTACAGGTCCAAAAGCTTGTTCCCGATGTCGGTGTACGTGTGGTGCCGGTAAAAGTTGTGCGTCTGCATAAACGCGTATCCCATCTTGATGCGCCGCTTCGCGGACTCGCGATCAAGGAAGCCGCCGCGCGCGCAAACCTCCTTGTACAGACCGAGCACGTCACAAGGCTTACCGGTGCGCCGAAGAGCGTTGTCCAGGGTGTCCCAGACGCACTCCCAGTCGTCGCCGCGCGCCTCAGCGGCGCGAAGGAAATCGAACATGAAATCCTCGACGCCGCACGTCTCCAGCGCGGGCCGTTTCCAGCCCGCGCCAATCGCCGTGCCCTGGTACTTTTCCTCGGGGAAAGGGGTCTCGGGCCGGGAAGGCGCCTTCCCGCTCGCCGCATTTTCCGCGCCCGCCGCGGGCGCGAGGGCGGCGTCCGCGGCGTCCGCCCGCGTGATGGCTTCCTCCCGCGCCGCCTCCGCCGTGGCGTCCGCCGCCTCCACCGTCTCCATCGGCTCGGCCTTCGCGGTCTCGCCCGCGGCGACGGCGGAATCGGTCGTGGTTTTGCCGGGGGTCAACGTCGCGGTGACCGCCCCGGCGGAGCACGCGATCTCGACGCGAACGAGACGCGTCCCGGTCGCGTCGGGCTCCGAAACGTCGGGCATCTCGACGGCTTCGGTCGCGGGCGAGCGCGCTCGCCGGCTTCGCATCGAGTTCTGGACCTGCCGTGAGAAGCGGCAGCTTTTGGTTCGCGAGTTCGAATTCTCGGCGACGACGAAGTCGAAATCGTCAGCCTCCGCCGTGACCCGTGACCGGTCGGCACTGATTTCTCTCGATCGGCGTGATCACCACGACCCGCGGCTTTCGCGCGTCGTCCACAACAGCGCGGACGCACAGGCTCCGCGGCTGGCCGCTGTTTTCGGCTCATCGCGCGCGCACTCGGCGTTTACGCACCCGCCCTCGGCGTTTACGGTCCGCGCCCGCGCGATGTCCATGTTCGGCAGCTTCGGCAACCTGTTCGGCGCGAGCGGCCCTTCGCTGTGCGCGGACATCGGTGAGCCGTACGCCAAGTCGTTCGGGGGTTGGACGCACCACCGGGGCACGATCAAGGAGGACGGCACGGCGTGCTCGGTGTTCAAGTTCGTGGGGAACGCGCAGAGCGACCGGCGTTCGATCGAGACGGCGCGCAACGGCGCGAAGCGCTTGAAGCTCACCCGGCATCCCAACGTCGTGCACCTGCGCGAGTCGCTGGAGGTTGAGAAAGGGGACGAGATCACCATATACGTGGTGACGGAAGCCGTGCAGCCTCTGGAGGAACATCTGCGCTCGGTACCGAGCGGGACGCACCAGCGCGACGAGTACTTCGCCCTCGGAATACGGCAAGTGGCCACCGCGGTGTCGTTCCTCGCCAACGACTGCAAGCTCGTGCACGGCGGCGTCTGCATGGCGGCGGTGTTTGTGACCGAGCGTCTCGACTGGAAACTCGGACACCTGGATCTCCTGTCCGACCTGCAGAACGTCGGCAGAGGCACGATGGGCGACGCGAGGATATGCCACAGCGGTTACGTGATTCCTGACCAGTACAAGCCGGAGGAGTACAGGAGAGGAGACTGGGCGAGCGTCCCCGAGGGTCCGCCCTGGGCGATCGACGCCTGGGGCCTCGGGTGTCTCATCCAGGAGGTGTACCGCGGTGAGCCGCTCGGGCGCACGGATCAGCTCCGGGAGATTGACCACGTGCCTCAGGTTCTGCTCAAGGATTACCAGCGACTTTTAGGGAGCCAGCCCGCGAAGCGGTACAACCCGAAGAAGCTCGTGGAGAACTCGTCTCTGTTCGCGAACAAGCTCGTGGAGACCATCGCGTTTTTGGACACGCTCACGCTCAAGGACTCCATCGAGAAGGAGCAGTTTTTCCGACACCTTCCCCGCGTCCTCGAGACGCTGGCGAAGGCCCCGGTCGAGCGCAAGATCCTGCCGCAGATCGCCGAGGCGCTGGAGTTCGGGTCAGCGCCGGCGCTCGCGGTGGCGCCCATGCTACACGCGGCGCGCGACCTGCCAGACGCCGACTTTGCCAAGAAAGTCACGCCGTCGCTCGTGAAGCTCTTCGCGTCCTCGGACAAGGCGCTGAGAGTGGCGCTCCTGGAGCACCTCCCTTTGTACGTGCGGCACTTGTCGGACAAGATCGTGGACGAGACTCTTTACGAAAGAGTCGCGACCGGGTTCACGGACGAAGACGCGTTTCTTAGGGAGCTCACGCTGAAGAGCACGTTGAGCTTAGCGCCGAAGATGTCGCAGCGAGCGCACCAGAGCCTCCTGAAACACCTTTCCAAGCTCCAGATTGACGAGGAACCGGCGATCCGGGCGAACACCACGATTCTGCTCGGCAACATCGCGGGGTACCTCTCCGAGGCCACCGCGAAACGCGTGCTTTTAAACGCGTTCACGCGAGCGCTGCGAGACGCGTTCCCGCCCGCGCGCACCGCGGGGCTCATGGCGCTCGGCGCCACGACGTCGTACTACGAGCCCAACGAAATCGCGGGCCGAGTTTTGCCCGCCGTCACGCCGCTCGTCGGCGACGTCGAGAAGGACGTGCGCGACCGCGCGTTCGCCACCGCGGAGACGTTCCTGGATCTCATGAAGAAGCACTCGAAGCGGCTCGAGCAGGGGCCTGAGGCGGCCGCCGCCGCGCTCGCCGCCGACAAGGAGCTCGCGAGGCAGAAGGAGCGCGCCGCCGCGCGCGCCGGCGGCGCCGCCGCCGGAACCAGAGACGGAGCTCCTGGTGCCGGAAACGTGCTCTCGTGGGCGGTGAACGCCGCCGCGCGGCGCATAGGCCGGGGGAGCATGGACATCGCCGCGGGGGGCGGTGGGGGGGGAGGGCGCGCGGGACACGTCGAGGAGGAAGCTGCCGCTCGTGGCGTGGACATGGGCGCCAAAGCGTTTTCTTCGGCAGCGCCGCCGCCGCGTCTGTACGGTGAGGCGTACACGCCCACCGGCACGCCTGGTGTTTCGCCGGCGCCGAGCCCCGCCAAGGGGTTCGAGACGGCGGCGGAGAGTTCGCGTTTTTCCGCGACGGCGCCCGCCGACGCGGCGGTCACCGCCGACGACGACGGCGACGGATGGGGTGACCTGGAGGAGGAGGAGGACGAGGCGGAAAAGGCGGCGCGCGCGCGCCTGGCGTCGAGAGGCCGAGACGCGTCGAGAACCGCGGGGGGGTCCTCGCGAGCCGCCGCCGCCGCCGCGCCTCCCGCCGCCTCCGGAGGCGACGGTTGGGGCGACGACGACGATGATTTGTTCGGGGACCGTCGGGATGACGGTTTCGGAAGCAAACCCTCCGGAAGCGGGCCTTCGGCGCCCGTCGCGGCGCAGAGGGCTCCCGCGGCGCGCGTTGGGGGACACGTCAGCGTGGGCGGCGCGCGCGGGGCGGGCGCGCGCGGTGTCGCGGGGACGCGCGCGAAGCCCGCGCCGATGAAACTGGGCGCCAAGAAAATAACCGCCGCCGACCTCGACCTCGAGTCCATGCTGAACCAGTGATGAATCAGTCTTATGATGACGTGAGACGCGCCGCGTGGCGATCGGGTGTGTTCGGACTTCTCTGCGCTATAGTATGCATAATACCGCTCCGTCTCTGACCGAGATTTGTTCGGCGACCTTCAGAAGAGCGGTCGCAGCTCCGCCGCCTCCGCCGCCATCTCCGCGGCGCTCCTCGCGACGCGCTCGGCGTCGGGATCGAACCTGCGACCTTTCGTCTTCTGGGTTTCTCTCGTGGCGTCACGCGCCGCGTGTCCATCCGCATCCGCGCTTCTCTCCCCCTCCCTCTCACCGCTCGCCTCGACCTCTCGGTAGATGTCGTCGTTGTCGGCGAAGTCGCCGGCGACGCGAGGCAGCACGTGCACGTGCACGTGCGGCACCGTCTGGCCAGCTTGCGGCCCATCCTGCAGCGCGAAGGTGACGCTCGTCGCGCCGACGCGACCCTCCAGCGCGTGCCCGACGCGCTTCGCGAGGCTCCACAGGTCCGCGGTCTCGTCAGCGGTCAGGTCGTGGAACCGCGGGACCACGCGCTTGGAGACGATCAGGACGTGGCCGGGCACGACGGGCTTCAGGTTCACGAGTCCCACGCTCAAGGAGGTCTCGGCGAAAATCTGCGAGGCTGGTATGGCGATGGGGCCGAACCGCATGCCACTGTCCAGAGCCGAGGCGCTCGCGGGGCGCGACATCGCGCGCACGCCGGGACGCGGTCGGCGCGCGAGTCCGGAGGACGCGGCGACGCGGCGCAGCGACCACGACGCGCGCAGCATGCTGTGAGGGCTGCGCTCGAGGAAGACGAGAACTCCGAACGAAATCTCATCAAGTTTCGTTTTCGTCGTCACCCACTCACTTCGAGCCACGCGCGGCTGCTGTCATCATGCGGACCTCGGGTTCGGCGCCTCTCTCGGCGCAGGCGCGCGCGTGCGCGCTCCTCGTCGTGTTCCTCGCGATGTCGTCGCTCGTGAGCACGGCGAGCGCGCTTCAACCCGCACGTCGGTCGAGCGTCCTGCGAAGCCCGGACGCGCGATTCGGGACCTCCGAGGTGGAAGCGCCCGCGCCGCACGGGTGCGCGAGGCACGAGACGCAGACCGAGTGCCACGCCCCGTGCGTTTGGTGCACCGCGGCGGCGGTGCCGAGCTCGTGCTTCGGCCCGAAGGAGGCGGCGAAGCTCCCGCCCTCGGTGTTCGTGTGCGACCAGTCGACGTGAATCAGATGAACGCATCCTCGTCGTAGAACGATTTTGGATAGACCAGCGTACCAAAAATGTAGCGTGACTCTCTCGTACCTTCGAAGGTACCTACTCTCGTCTTCACGCGGTCGCCCGGACGCGTTTCGCGATCGCCGCGCTCACCTCCTGCAGCCTCTCGATCACGTCGTCCAGCGCCGCCCCCGAGTCGGACCCTAAGACGCCCAGAGCGAGCCTCGAGTACTCCTCGCGCGTCGCCTCGAACTCGGCGCGCAGCGCCGCGAGCGAAGCGTCTCCGTCGTCGCCGCGCCTGACGGGCCGCGCGGGCGAAGCCGCCGGCGACGGCGCGAGCGAAGCCGCCGGCGACGCCGTGATGGACCCGCTCCTGGCGGCCGCGACGGTCGCGACGCGACGCTTCGCGGCGGCGCGAGCCCGCTTCAGAGCCTCCATGGAGCGCGCGCGCGAGACGCCGGAGACTAAAGAGACGTCGCTGGAGACGTCGGAGACGTTCGACGGAGGCGCCGGCGGAACCTTTGCGCGTCGGACTCCTTCCGCGACGCGTAAGGTGCGAGAGTCGCTTCGCCGTTCCGCGGCGCCGATTCCGCCGGAGACGCTCGCGTTTTCACGTTTTCGTCGAGCATCAGCCTCCCTGGCGTGTCTTTGTCTTTGCCTCTCCTCGGCGCCGTCGCCGGGGTAGCTGAAGCCCCCCGCCGCGCGAGCCACAGCCGTCGGCGTCGGCGCCGCCGTCGCGCGTTTCGCGGCGCCGCGGAACGGCGGCCGCGGCGGCGGACGCGAAAAAACCTTCGCGGTCGCGTTCTTCGTTCGAAGCGTTTCGTCCATCCTCCCCGTCCTCAGCTCGCGTCTCGCCGTCTCGCCGTCTCGGCGGCGCTCGGCGTGCGCCACGTCGCCGTCGTTTTCCCGGTGCGCACGCGAAGGCGAGAGCCCGAGCGCGCCGTCCGCGCGCGACGTGGCGAAGCCCGAGCCCCAGGGTTTCTTCCCGCGACGCCGAGCGGGCGCCTCCGCGCGGCCCGAGCGCGCGTCTCGCGCGCGGCCGCGCGGCAGCCGCGCCGGCTCCGAAACCGAGCCGAACGCGCGCGCGTCCGAGTCCGAGTCCGACGCGGCGGACTCCCACTCGTCGGAAGAGTAAGAGTCGCCGCGGAGACTCGACGAAGACGCGCGCGGGTTCGGGTTCGGGTGAATGTTTTTTTGTCGGCGCGGCTTGGCGCGAAAAGCGCGTCTCTTGCCGCGCCGCGGCGCGCGCGACATCGTCGACGTAAGCGCCGCCACGACGCTCTCCAGCTCGCGCACGCGAGCCGCGAGCCGCGCCTCCCGCGTATTTTTGTCGGTCGCGCCATCCTCCTCCTCCCGCGCGTCTTTCGCTTCGCGCCGAGTTGAGATTTCTCCGGACGCCGCGGAGGCGGAGGCGGCGCGGTTTTTTTCGGCCGCCTCCTCGGCGAGCCGCAGCCTGGCGCTCCACGACGCGTCGAGCTCCCGCGCGCGCGCGGCGTGCTCGGCGCGCGCCGCCGCGAGCTGCGTCTTGAGCATGCCTATTTCCGAATGCGCGGTCGCGCGAATCGTGTCCGAGGCGTGCGCTGCCTCAGACGCCCTGAGCGCCGCCTCCGCGGTCTCCGCGCGGCGCGTCGCCGCCTCGAGGTCGGCGCGCGTGAACCCGAGTACGAGCGACGCGTCGTTTTCCTTTTTATGTTTCGCCGGCTCCGCGAGCGTCGCCGCCGTCGCCGCCGTCTGCGACGCCGCGTCTCGGCCTCCCGAACCCGCTCGTCCGTTCGGGAACGCTCCGCCGTCTCCGTCGTCGTTCACGTCGCGGTCGGGCGTGTGAGTCGTGACGGATCCCGATCGAACGACGTCGGTGAAGCCCTCTATGCGTTTGACCCGCGCCCGCACCGTCTGCGGCGACGGCGACGCGTTCGGCGGCGACGCGACTTTTTCGGGCGAAATCGCCGATCGGCTTTGGTGCCGACGCGCGGAAGAATCTTCAGCGCCCTTCGCCGCCTCCTCGTCGCGCTCGGCCGCCACCTTGAGGAGCTCGCGCTGCGCGTCCTCGTACTTGGCGCGCCACGCGTCGCGGTCCTGCTCCACCGACCGCGTCTTCGCCCCGAGCGACTTGAGCGCGGCGCTCACCACCTCGGACGACCGCGCGGAGGCTGGCAAATGCCCCGCCAACGTGTGCGCGCCCAGAGGCTGGTCCCCGAAACGTTTCGCGAACGCGTACGCGTCGTGGAACCGGCCCTGGACGTGCGCGCTGGCGCGCTCGAACGACGCGAAGGGCACGCCGGGGTAGCTGGACACCACAGGCGACGAAGGCGCGGTGGGAGGATCCCGCGACGACGGCGTCGTGGGGTCCTCCATCGCGGCGGGTCCTCCTCGCGGTGAGGAATGATAGTGTTTCCCCTTTCGTCGGACGAGGAGAAGTGCCGTGAGTGCAGTCAAGGCACAACGCGGCGTTGTTACTTTTGACCCGCGGAGCCGCAAAATACCTTTCTAAATATCCGATTCGAACATTGGCGGGCGCCTTACGACACCGCGCCGCACTCTCGGTCGCGCCCTCACCGGACACGGCAGGGCCTGTTTCCGCCCTTCGCCTCGCGTGCGACCCACGCTTTGTCTCGCTCCCGCGATGGCCGCCGTCTCCGCCGCCGCGCGCGTCCCCACCGCCGCCCGCCCGCCGGCGACGCGATCGCGGGACATTCGCCCGCGTCGCGCCCCCGCCGCGCGCGCCCCCCCCCGCCGCGGCGTGATCGCCTCTGCGAGCGACGCGGACGACGCCATGAAGGACGAGGCTTCGGGCGCCGCCATGCGCGCGAAGGAGTCCAAGGAGGCTGGCGTGGACGGCAAGAGGCCTCCCCGCGGCGGTGACCCGCCGCCCAGCGAGGGCGGCTGGGAGTGGACGCTCAACTGGGACCCGATCGTGTTGGACGAAAACGGCGTGGCTCGTACGAATCCAAGCGACGCGGAGTTAGACGCGGCGAGCATGATCATCGGCTCGTGCCCTCGCACCGCCGAGGACGTCGACCGTTTGGTGGATGAGGCTGGCGTCCAAGCGATCATCTGTCTGCAGTGCACTTTGTGCCACGGCGCGCTCAAGATCGACTGGGACCCTATTAAAAAAAGGGCGCTCGAACGAGGCGTTTTAATAGTGCGCGTCTCCGTGCGCGACTTCGACCGCCTGGACCAGGCCAAGATGCTTCCCGAGATGGTGCGCAAGCTCGCGCTGTTCCAGGCGATGGGCAAGAAAACGTACGTGCACTGCACCGCCGGGATCAACCGCGCGAGCTTGACCGTGCTTGGTTATTTAACCTTCGTAAAGGGCATGTCGTACGACGACGCGTTAAAAGCCGTGCGCGAGTGCCGGCCGCAAGCCAACCCGTACGCGGTGTCGTGGAACATCGCGCGCGCGCGTCTGCTCGCGGAGAGGCAGGAGGACGTGTACCTGCACACGGTGGTGGAGCAGGGCGGGAACTCCGCGGAGCAGGGCGGGGACTGGATCGCGCGCGACCTGCAGAAGGCGCACGTCGGCGTCATACAGAGTATCTTCCAACGCGCCGTCGAATCGGACATGAGCCTCGTCGACGCGCTCGCAAACGTCGCGGACGATCCCCACAACGGAGAGCCGGAGAAGTGACGATATCTGACGATATCACTACCGCGGTGAGACGCAGACGCGTGAGCGATGAATTGCGCATGGCACGTACACGGCGTCGAGCGGTAACGCGCGCTTTTCTTTTTTTTTCGGTACTGTATGTATTTCGCTAAGGTATCCTTCCGCTCATCGCGCGTCGTCGTCGTCGTCGAGCTCGACCACCAGCGCGTCTTCGAGGCGCATGCCGATTCCGTGCGTCAGCGCGGCCCTGTAGTCCCCGTACTTCAGAGACAGCACGCTGAAGCCCTCGTGCGAGGCTGTCTGGTTCGAATTGCGCTCGCGTTTCCCGGACGGCCGAGCCGCCGGCCGCAGGCCCTCGCGGACGTCCTCGGTGGCGAACGCGGGCCCGGCGCACACCGCCAGGGGAAACGCGTCTCGGTCGCACTTCTCCTCGATGGAGCGCAAAACCTCGGCTCGTCTCCTCTCCCCGAGCGCGGACGAGAGCTTCGCGACCGTGCAGTCCTCCGCGGCGCGCTCGGTGACGCCGCCCCACACCAGGATCATCTGCCGCCGCAGAGCGCGCGCGGCGGGCAACTTCGGGTCCCCGTGCTCGACCAACAGATCGTCGAGCCCGCAGTTGGTGAACACGAACAGCGCGCCCGGGCCGTGCTTGGCGAACTTGCACGCCGCGAATCCCGCGAGGACGTCGAACTGGTCCACCGCGAACCGGTGGAGCTTGCCGGCGAGGGGGCCGAGCCCGGCGTCGCCCGCGTCCGTCATCGCGCCGACGTACGCCGGCGCCACCGCGCGCGCGTGCCGGAGTGGCGGGAGACTCGTGTCGGGACGCGCGAGGTTAGAGTAGACGAGTTTCTACACGTTTCGGGGCGATGAACGTGATGAGATGGCGTTTTCGCGAAAAAGGACTTTTTCGTGACACTCACGCGCTGACGCGCGCCTCCTCTACTCCGTGGGCAGCTTGTGCTCCATGGCCGCGAGCGACACGGAGACGTGGTGGCATATGAGCCGAATGAGCTTCTCGTCGCTCTCGTCGAACCCGACGCGTCTCCGGCCAAACACGCGTCGCCACCACTTTGTCCGCCGCGCGCGCGCGATCTCGCGCTCGACCCGACGCGTCACTTTCGCCGGGACCCACCCCTCGTCCCAGTGCGACGCGTCGTCGTCCGGGACGTCAGGCGCGGAGTCCGCGTTCTCTGTTCCCGCCGGGAAAGGGACGTACGGCCCTCTGGACGTCTTCTTGTAAAATCCCGACCCGTTTAACCCGTTTTTCGACGAAACCGTAAACTCATCCGTCGACGGTTTCGGGTTTTTGTTCACGAGCTGCACGACGGCGACGACGCGTCCGTCGTGGCCAAACACCGGCGCGGTGAGCAGAGACCTACTGGTGAACCCGGTGATGCCGTCCTTGTCCACCGTGCGGTCGAAGCGCGGGTGCGCGTACGCCTCGGACACGTTCGAGAGCTGGCCGGACTCGGCAACCGCGCCGACGATGCCGACGCCGAAGGGCCGTCTGACGGTCACGTCGCTTTTTTTGTTCCCGTGCGCGGCGCGCGTCCAGAGCGTTCGGTTTTCGTAGTCGACGATCCACAGCGCCGCCGCCGCGCACTCCGCCACCTCGTGGCCGCGGTGCATGATGGCGCGGAAGATGGCGGTGTACTCCTTCTCCTCCTTCGCCTTCTCCACCGCCAGCGTGTCCACGAACAACAAGTTCACGAGACCGAGCGAGCAGCCGGTGATGACGCCGAGCACTTTTCCCGCGGTGGACGCGAGGCGCGTCACGCGCAACACGTTCTGCTCCGGCGTCAGGCGCGGCGCAGCGAAACCCAGCCGCAGCGCGGCGTTCTCGATGGTGCTCCCGAACAGAACGCCGGAGGTGTCGCTGGCGATCTGGCCCATCGCCGCGGCCGCGAGGCTGCTCAGCCCGAACGTCACGCCCACGGACGCGTCGATCGCGTCGCCCGCGTGGATGAGCACGGTGTTGTCCACGAACCCGAACGCCACAAACGGCACCGCGTTGAAGAAGAAGATGGTGCGCAGATCCCGCGCCGAGGGGCGCGGGACGGGCGGCGGGGCGCCAGTCGCCCCGCCGCCGGCCGCGCTCGCGAACGAGCGCGGTCGCGCGGACGATCGACACGCGCGCGCGCTGGGGAACGCGAGCCGTCTCGATCCGAGCGCGTTTCCGGCCGACCCCGCGCTGCCGGCCGCGCGCCCGGCGAACGACGCGGCACCGGACGCGGCACCCGTGCGAAAGGACGCAGCGACGGCGGGTTGGAAGGCACCGGACGTCGAGGCGGCGGCGGAGGTGGCCGCGCGGCCCATCAGGCACGCGGCCGCACGTCGCATGGCCATGCTCGGTGGACCGCCCTACGCGCCAAACTCGAGCGTGCGTCCCTGCGGCGGTCGCGCCGCTTCGCACTGGAGCGCCAATTGCGGAGACGCCCGAAACGTCGCCACTCGCTCGACGTTTTCCGGAACGACACCGACGGCAACTCCGAAGCCGCATCTTTGTCGCCACAGGTGGGCTGCGCGGAGGGGTCGCGCGCGATCATGGACGTGCTCCACACGAACATCGTGGTGGTCGACGGACGTCGGTACCGCGTGCAGAGCGACGCGGGGGAACCGCGCTCCGACCGACGCGACGACCCGGGCGAGACGCCCGTCGCGGCCGACGCGCCGTCGGTGGTCCGCGACGCCTCTCCCGCCGACGGCTCCACCTCGCGCGCGGCCTCGGGCGAGTGGCTGGAGCGCGTCTCGGTGGACGCCGACCTCGCGAAGCGCGCGCTCGGCGGCCCGAGCGGGGCCGCGCGCCGCGCGCTGGAGCGGGACACGGGCGCGCGAGTCGTGCTTCCCGGCGAGACGCCGGAGGAGGAGGCGTTCGATGCGCCAACCCCGGTGGCCAACCGGGGCGAGGCGCTCGTCGTGGCGCCGACGGCGGATCGCGCCGCCGCCGGTCGCGCCGTCTTCGAGTCTCTCTTGCGCTCGGCGCTCGAGGCCCCGAGCACGCCGCACACGCATTTCGTGGGCGTGCCTCTGAACGCGGACGCGCTCGTGGACGCGGCGCGCGCGTTCCGGGCCGAGTGCCTGACGCGCGCCGCGCGAGTCGGTTCGAACGATCGATCGTCGTCGACGCTCGAGTTCGCCGAGCCCGGGCGTTTAAGGCTCGCGTTTTTCGAGCTCAAGCTGTGCGGCGACGACGCGCGCGCCGCGGCGGCGGACGCCATGAAACGCGCGGAGGAGGACGTTTCGGTTCTTAAACGACGTTGGGAAGAGGAAACGGGAACGAGCGCCGTCTCGTTTTCTCTGCGTGGCGCGTTTCGAGGGTTTCGAAACGATGACGACGACGCGCTCCGGCTCGAGACGCGCGACGACGCGCGTCTCGCGTCGATTCGCCGACTCTTCGCGGCGGCGTTCCGAGACGCGAGCGCCATCGCGCCTTCGTCGTTCTTCTTCGCGGATCACGATCGACGGATCGACGCGCGTCGCGGCGGCGCGACGGATGATGACGGTGACGTGATATCGCACGTCGAGGTGGCGAGGTGGCCGAACGGCGCGGCGGCGGACGACGCCGACGCGGAGGCGTTTTTTCGCGACGTTTTCGACGCGCGCGATTTCGGACGCGTCGACGTCGAGGAGGTTCGGCTGTCGAAGTCGCGCGAGTTCGACGTCGCGCTCGGGGGGTACTTCAAGTGCGTGCAGAGCGTCGAGCTGACGCGGGGTAACGCGGTGGCGCAGTGACGTAGTGGGTGGCGTATACGCGAGGTGCGAAGTGATCTGTCTGAATAGCGGACTTATGACCGACCACGCGCGATGGCGCGCCGATGACACGCCTTCCGAACCGTCGCTCCCGCTCCCGCGTTGTTTCATCACATTGTTCAATTTCGGTCGGCGACTCTCAAACGAAACGTCGCACTGAGAGCACATCGCGTCGGTGGAAGGACACACTCCGAGGCGCGCGCCGCGATGGCTTCGTGCGCGAGCGCCGCGTTCGCGCGAGCGTTCGCGCTGGTGGTGTGCGTGCTCCTCGCGCTGGCGCACCGGGCGTCCGCGGGCGGGTGGGACTCCGGCGGGCGCGCCGCGGACCCGGTCGAGGTGGAGGATGTGCCCGCGAATGCGCCCGCGTGCGTGTCCTGCGAGGTCATCGCGCGCGAGCTGGAGACCGCGCTGTACGCGCTGGAGGGCCACGACGTGGACGTCGCGGGTCTGACCGAGGAGGAGCACGCGCGCAAAGCGGCGCGGCGTCGGTCGCTGATGCACGGCCGCAGCGAGCTGCGCATCGACGAGACGCTCGAGGGATTCTGCGACGCGTTCGCCGGCGACCGGCGGTTGGATGGCTCGGACCGGGACTCGGACGTTTTGCCCGGGCACTGCGTGAGCCTGCTGGACGCGCACGGGGAGACCGTGGGGGACCACGTCTTCGCGCACGGCCCGCGGCACATGCGCGACCTGCTGTGCGTGCGACTGGCGCGCGCGTGCCCCGTGCTCGTGGGCACCAAGCGCGACGACGAAGGGGAGCTGTGACACGTTTTTTATATCTTCACGCCGAAACACAATCGCGACGACTCGTAGCTACGACGCTCCGCGCGCGTTACTCGCGTCCGCCCGCCGATCCACCGAAGGGCCCGCCGTGACGTATGCGTCGTCGCGTTCGACGTAAAAGACGCGCGAATGCCTACGGCGCGCATTACTTGCGTATCCTGTTCCGCATGCGGAACCCTCCGCCGTCGGCGTCTCCGCCGCCGCGCTTGTTTTCGGTTCCCGTCGCGTTTTCTCGGTGGCGCACAAACGCCGGCCTGGTTCGCGGGTAATCCTGTTTATGCATCGTCGCGCCCCTCTGCTTCTCCTCGGGGGTGGGAGGCGCGGGCGCGCGCGCCGCCTCGGGGGACAAACCAGCGAGTAACCGCGTGAGCTCGCGCGCGCTCACCGCGGGCGCGACGCGGGTCATGAGTAAACAGTCCTCGCCGTCCGCGTAATACTTTGCGCGCTTCCCGACTTGATCAAACCCGAGCTTTTCGTACAAACGTAAAGCCGCCGCGTTGGACGCGCGGCACTCCAGGTTCGCGTCCGCGGCGGGTGCCAGGTCCAGCGCCGCGCGCACGAGCGCCGACGCGACACCACGGCGCCGCATAGAGGGAAGCGTCGCTACTTCCAGGATCTGAACCTCCACGTCGCCGATCACCCACGCGACGACGAAGCCGTACGCGACGTTTTCTTCGTCCGCGTCCGCGTCAGCGTTTGCGTCGGCACGCGTTTTGGTTCCGGCGGGCACCGCCACGAGCGCGTTCCCCTTTTCGATCTCCTCGGTGACCTGCGCGGCGGACCAGTCCACGCCCGCGGCCGCGGCGAGGCGCACGACCGCGTCCGCGTCGGACGCGTCCGCGCGGCGGACGCGCCAACGAGGGGACGCGTCGTCCCCGGACGGGATCGCGTCGCCCTCGTCGGCGACGGCGGAATCATCCGTGGCGATCGCCCGAAACGCCGGAACGGGTTCGCGGACGGAGACGTGCCGACAGAGGGGCGCGCGACTCGGGAGGGGGCGTCGCCGGTATCGGGAGACGCGACCCGCTGGCGCGAACCCGCCGACAGACGCGTTCGACGCGCATCGCGCGACCCACATCGCGCCGCGCCTTGTGGCGAAAAGCGTGCGAAAAGCCAACGAACTTTTTCCTTCATCCGAGAAGTGGAGTAGAAACTAGTCCTCCCCCGTCACACCGCGCGGCGCCGGGGATGACCTCGGCGGTCGCCTTTTCCCCGCGCCGTCCTCGCGCATGAGCGCCTCGAGCGCGGACGCGTCCGCGCTCCTCGCGCCTCTGCGCGGCCTCCTCGGCGAGACCTCGCGGAGCACGATGAGCGTGCTGTACGCCTCGCCCGGAACCGTCACGTCCGCGGCTTCCTCGCCGAGCCAGGTCCGAATCGCGCGCTGCAGCTGGTGTCTCTGCGAGACGGCGCACGCGCGAGTCGCCGAGGGGCTCTGGCTGGCGCGTGCCGCGCACAAGTGCGGCGGGTGCTCGCGGCGCACGCTGCCGTGCCGCCGACCCGGCTGCGGCGCCTTCGCCCGGGGCCACGGAGACGAGAGCGGCGGGGATGAAGATTTCTGCGCGGCGCACGGCGCGCCGAGGCTCATCGAAAACAAATGGCCGGACTCGCCCGCGGAATTCAGAGACGCGCGGGCGCTTCTCGAGCCGAAAGGCCGGTGCTCGTGGTGCCTCGAGGAGCGAAGGCACGCGTTTGTGCGGGGCGAAACGCACGCGTGCGGCGGGTGCGCGCGCCCGACGCGGAGGTGTCGCGGGAATCTTTTCACCAAAAGCGTCGCGCGCGCGGAAACGCGGCGCGCGTCGCATTCGTGCGACGCGTTCGCCAAGGGCGACGAGCGCTCGTGCGCTAAGTGCTCCGGCCTGGTGTACGACTGGACCGCCTCGCGCGCGAACGCGGCGGCCACCAGGCGGGAAGGCTGGTGCAGCTGGTGCGGCGAGCGATGCGCGCACCTCGCGCGACGACGGAGGACCGAGGACGGAACCGTCGAGTGCGAGTGTCTGGTGTGCGGCGGGAGCACCGCGGAGTGCGCGTCGTGCCCCGGCGTCATGCGCGCGCTCGGCGCAGACTCGCGCGGGCCCGCTATTAGTGCGATTCGGGACGCTGCGTGCGCGACAAAGGCGTTTCTCGGGAGCGTGAAGCGTGTCGTTCTTTCTCGCGGTGACGAACCGCCGAGAAAAACGAACGC
>ENA-OUOG01000767-OUOG01000767.1-marine-metagenome-genome-assembly--contig:-NODE-767-length-40735-cov-5.680309_pt1 | contig 40735 bp, 22 predicted proteins | sample MGYA00248635_ERZ508505 | MGnify/ENA primary metagenome ERZ508505 (study PRJEB26176, sample SAMN06267871) | marine metagenome | isolation source: Saanich Inlet, British Columbia, Canada | place: Pacific... | reverse complement strand
GGGAAAACGCCGCTTCGCGTTTCCCGCGCGCTCAGGAGCTCGGGCGCGCTCAGCACCGAAGGATGCGTGTCGGCGGTCTGAGTGAGACGCCACGAGTCATGCGCGTCTCCGCGGCACGCGCTCTGCGCGCCCTGGTGCCATCCGCGCGCGCTTGCGCCGCGCCCGCCGCGCGCGCCCCCTCCGCCCGGCCGTGCTCGCCTCGAGGCTCGACGCGTCCGCCGGTTCGCGGGATCGGTTGGCACCTGCTTCCCTCCGCGGGAACGCGTCTGAAGTCCACCTCCGAGAACGACGAGGTTCTGGCGGTTCCGGACTCCGCCGCCGCGCACGAGCGCGCGCTCGCCGCGGCTCGCGCCGTCCAGGAGACCATGGCCGGCACACCCGGCAAGGCGTTCGAGGAGACGGAGGTGGATCGCGCCAAGGCGCAGATCTTGCGTTTCCTCAACTACAAGCCGCGCACGCGCGCCGAGCTCATGACCAAGCTGGTGGAGGACAAGCTGTACGACCCGACGCACGCCGCCGCGGCGATCGCGTACCTGCAGGAAAAGGGCGTGCACAGCGACGTGGACTACTCCGAGCAGTGGGCGAGGTACAAGTGGCGTACCGCCAAGTGGGCGCCGCGGCGGATCGAGACGTCGCTCCGCGAGAAGGGCGTCGCGCGGGACGACGCGCGCGCGGGTTTGAAACGCGTCTTCGCGTCGCTGGGCGACGTCAGCTCGCCCCGAAACGGTTTGGAGCTCCGAAGCGATTCCGAAACGCACATCATCGCCGGCGAAGAGGAAGACAAAGCCAACGAGTTACTCCGAGCGGCTCGGAAACGCTGGGCGTTGTCATTCGGGATGGCCCCGACGACGCGCCGAAGAAGACTCGCCGCGTGGCTCGACCGACGCGGCCATTTTGGATCGACGACGCGCGACGTGATCGGCGCGCTCGAGCGCGAGGACCGAGAGAGGGAGTGGGCGGAGGAGGCTGAGCGTGATGACGCGGAGAGGGGGTACGAAAAGTCGACTGAGTAGTCTGAGTAGTGACCAGTGAGCGAAAGGCGTCGAGTTGAACCTGCGCGGTTATTCCTTAAAAAAAAATAACATCACGCGAGTGCGTTTTTGGCAACCTCGGCTTTGCCCGCGGCGAGTAGGCTTTTGAGCGCGCTTGTTTCGATGGGCACGCCCGTGACGGCGGTGATGAGGAAGAACCCGCCGAACATGTACGCGAACGTGCCTAGGACGTTGACGCAGAACACGGTGAGGCCGAACGCTAGGGGCTTGCGGTTCCCGGGCACGTACTTTCGGAAAAACTCGACGATCTTGTCCGTCTGCGGCGAGATTGCGACGGACAGACCCATGCGCGCGGGCCGGAGGAAGTTCTGGATCATCCACAGGCCGAAGTACGTGGTGACGAAGGTCTGCATGGCGGGCTTGGAGACCAGCGGCGACGCCGCGTGCAGGTTGCACGCGGTGTACATGGCGCCCAGGAGCGACGAGACGTAGAACAGGTTGGAGATGAGTCCGTAGGAAAGCAACGCCGCGCCGCCGAGCGCGGCGATGGTGCTCTTGTCGATCTTCCCGGCGCGTCGCCACCACGCCGCGAATCCGGACTCGCCGCTGGATTCGGCGTCGGCGACCGAAGGCGACGGCGAGCCGGTGGTCTTGCCCGAGACGCCTCCCCAGTCCGCGTCGCCGTACCCGTGCCCGTACTCGTAGCCGTAGCCGTAGCCGTAGCCGTAGCCGTAGCCCTTCGCGGGGCCCTTGCCCGCGGTGACCGCGAACGAGACGCGACGCGCGTTGTTGGATGGCCGGATAGAGGCGAAGGTGCGTTCGCCTCGGAGGAAAGGGCGCGCGGGCGCGCCGAGCGACGCGCGGGGGCGCGCGGCGCCGCCGCGAGGCGAGCCGGCGCACGCGGCGGACGCGGCGACCACGCGAGAGGCCTGAGCGAGCGTGGCCATGGTGCTGGCGCGCGCTGTGCAGTGCCAACCCTCGGACGAAGCAGAAACCGTCTAACAAGTCCAGCTGGCGCAATCGTCGCATCTGCGAGGTCGCGGGGCTCGAGCGCGTTTGCGGGCGAGTTTCTCGGGCGTGCACCCGCGGCGGCCGGAGGGCACCGCGCGGGCACGCGCAACCTCAGATTTCCCCGCGCGACCTCGACGCGCGACCCGCATCGCTCATCGTCGCGCCGCACTCGTTCCCTCGAAGCGCCCGGACCCCCCCGCGTCGCGCGAGCCCAGCACCGCGCTCTCCGGGCGGACCGCGGGACCGGTTTCTCGGTCAGTTCCCGTTCCCTGGACGGGTTTGTGAACGCGTCAAACTCGCGCGTGCGACGAGACCGGAAACGCGCGGAGACGGGCGCCGCGCCAAAGCCAGAGGCACGGACCGGTACGCGCCCGTTGACGGCCCACGCGTGCGCGCCGAATCCGTCGCGCCGCGGTCGAGCCTCGCGTCGCGCGCGCGCGGGCGCGCCCGCGTGCGTCTCCCGCGCGCCGTTCCCGCTAAAAACTCACCAACCGCTCGACACTCTTTACCGCGCAGGCGAAGGCTCAGCACGAGATGGCTGGCGCTGATGGGGCCACCGAGGGCCCGCCCGATGCGACGTACGCGGCGCTGGAGGGCCCCCGTTTCGTCACGGCGCCGGAACCCGCCCGCCAGAGCGTGCTTTCCCACTCGAAGAGCCATCCGCGCATGTTAGAGAGTGCGTCCACCACCGGGCACCCGCCCCGCAGGCGCTTTCTTGCGCATCGGACACTTTTCCTTCCGCGACCGAACGACCCGCGGCGTCTCTCGCCCTCGAGCGCACCGCTGACCGCGCGTGACGCCTTCCGTCTCCCCACAGGTAACGCCACGTCGCACGTCTGGCCCCTCGGCGCTCTCGCGGAGCTCCTGGACAAGTACGCACCCCTCGACAGCTCGCGATCGCCGTTTCGCGAGATCGCGCGCGCTTTCCTTTCCGTTCCGTCGGCGGACGCGTCATTTTGATTCTCGCCGGGAGCTTGGTTTTTTCCGCGCGACTCGCGCGGTCGCCGGCGAGTTGCGCGTCTGACCTCTTTTCCTTCTCCTCTCCTCCCGTCTCGACAAAACGCACAGCGCGCAAGACCAGGAATGCGGCGCGACTCGCGTCGACGTCGACGCGTTCGAGTTCGAGCCCGGGAAGATGGCGCTCTCGGTGCAGGACGACGGCGTCGGCATGGCGCGCTCGAACTTACACTGCATGCTTTCGTTCGGGTTCTCGAGCAAGGAGCACGTGGTGGGCAACGTCGGTCGGTTCGGCATCGGGTTCAAATCAGGTTCGATGCGCATCGCGCACGATGCGTTGATCCTTTCAAGGCGCGAAGGCCAGGCGAGCGCGGCGCTTCTGTCCACCACGTTCCTCAACGCGATCGAGGCGGACGACATCCTCATCCCGATGTTCACCTGGACGACGGAAACCGGGGGCGGCGCGGGGAAGCACACGTACGTGGCGAGCGAGCCGAGTAACACCGCGGAGTGGGAGGAGAACATGAGCGTCATCGAGCAGTACACGTACTTGGCGTCGGAGGCGGCGGTGCTTCGCGAGCTGGACAAGATCACCACCCCGACGGGCACGCGCATCGTGCTGTTCAACCTGAAGGACCCCCCCGAGTTTGACTTTTCCGTGAAGAACGACGTGCGCATGCTGGGCATCGACCCCGACGAGCAGAACCGAACCTCGGCGCGTCGGCCGGTGTACCAGCAGCACCGCCCGGGGCAGCAGATGACCCTGGACGTCCCCGAGGACTACTCCCTGCGCGCGTACATGGAGGTGCTGTACCTGCGGCCGACGGTGACGTTCTCGCTGCGGGGCGAGCTCATCGAGCCGCGGTGTCCCATCTCGCGGCTGGCGCTGGAGTACTACAAGTTCGAGGACTACACGCCCAAGGATCTGCCCGAGGAGCGCCGCGCGCCGATCGCCGTGCACTGCGGGTACCAGGAGGAGAAGAGCAAACACTGCGGGTTCCACATCTACAACAAGAACCGCCTGATCCGCATGTACCAGCGCTTCGGCGCGCAGCTCCAGGCGAACGCCATGATGAAGGACATGCTCGGCGTCGTCGAGGCGGATTGCCTCGAGCCGACGCACAACAAGCAGGCGTTCAACACCACCGACGTGGCGTACCAGAAGTGCCAGAAGCACCTGGAGAAGTGCATGAACGACTACTACTTCGGCGTGCAGAACCTGCGGCTGGCGGGCATCGGCGCCGGCGGCAAGAGGCGCATCGGCGCGCCCCAGGGCGGGACGAGGAAGAAGGGCAAGAGCGCCGGGAAGGACGGCAAGGGAACGAAGGGCAAGGGCAAGGGGAAGAAGAACGGATCCGACGGCGACTCGGACGACGACGACGCGTGGGTGGCAAAACGCGCCAAGTCCGCCGCCGGCGGCAAAAACAAGTTGGATCTGCGCACGTTTTTCCCGCGCGTCCTGCGCAAACTTATGTCGCACAAGAACTCTTGGGCGTTCAACGAGCCGGTGGACGCGGAGTACTGGGGCGTCCTGGACTACTACGAGATCATCAAGACCCCGATGGACTTCGGCACGATCGCCACCAAGCTGGACGCCGGCGAGTACCGCACCGAGGGGAGCGCGCACGGCCCGCAGAAATTCGTCGCCGACGTCCGGCAGGTGTTCTACAACGCCTGGACGTACAACACGCCCGGCCACCAGGTGTACGAGTTCGCGCAGGAGGTGGGGCGCATCTTCGAGACGGAGCTCGCCAAGGCTGTCGGCGACGAGGACGTCTGGAACCTCAAGGCGGGGAACGTCCTCGCCATGTGCGGCCCGGCGCCGGCGAAGGAGAAGCCCGCCGGCGCGCTCGCGGCGGGTGACGGCGCCGCCAAGCCCGAGCCCGGCGCCGCCGCGTTCGCGGTGGACTCGGAGGCGATCAAGGCGATGGTGGAGACGCGTGCGGCGCAGGCCATCGGCGAGGCGAACGCCGCGCGCGACGAGGCGCTGGCGAAGCTGCACGACGAGCGGGCGGCGCGCGAGGTTTTCGAGGCGGAGCTCGAGGCGCAGATGGCGGAGTCGCTGCGCGCGGCGCGCGAGGAGGAGAAGTCGCGCTACGCCAAGCTGGAGAGCGAGAAGGACACGCTGCTCAGCGCTCTGTCCGACAGCTCGGAGATGAAGCGCATGTACCAGGAGAGGGTGAAGGCGCTCGAGGCGGAGGTGAAGGCGCTCAAGGAAAAGGTGGGGGAAGGGCAGGTCGTGTCCTGAGCTTCGCGTCCCGAGCTTCAGAAGTCGTCGCGGGCGTCGTTCGTTCGCGCGGCGAATCGCCCTTCGACGAAACGCGAGAGACGAGTCGCTCGAGAGTTCTATGAATCGACGTCGTGTGATTACAGGAGGGGCTCAGCGGGTCCCGGGGCAGCCGCGTCCTCCTCTTCCGCGTCCTCAGCCTCAGCCGGTCCCGCCGCCTCTTCCGCCTCAGACGGCGCCGACGCCGCCTCCTCAGCCTCTTCGGCTTCGGCGGGACCCTCGGCCTCTTCCGCCGCCGCCGGTTCCGGCGCTTCTTCTTCCGCCTCAGCCGGTCCCTCAGCCTCCATCTCCTCCGGCGCGGGCGCAGCCTCCGGCGCGACCGCCTCTTCCGCCTCGGCGGGCCCCTCCGCCTCCATCTCCTCCGGCGCGGGCGCTTCCAGGTCGGTCTCCTCGTATCGCGACGCGAGCGTCTCCTTCAGGTTTTCGAACGCATCCTCCATCGCGCTGACGTCCTGGTTCACAAACGCCTCCGGGATCTCGTCGCGCGCGTTGTCCTCGACGTCCGCCTCGGCGAGCTCGGGAAACTGGTTGACGCGCTCGTCCAGCGTCCTGACGTCCTCGTCGTTCACGATGCGCCTGAGGTCGTCCCCATCGAACGCGCCGTCCAGGTAGTTGCCCGCGCTGGTCTTGCGCGCCCTCTCGGGCTCATCCTCGGGCGCGACGATGGCGCCCTCGCGCACGAGCTCCTGGATGAACGCGTCCTCGTCGAGCTCGCCGTCGTCGCGAATCACCTGCTCCGCGATCGTCGCCTTGTTCTCCTCGACGTGCTTCAGCAGCTTCGCCATCGTCTCGTCGTCCGTCTTCTCCGAGGGCGCGCCGGGCGCCGAGACCACGGGATCCAGCCGGTTCATCGCGTTCGGGTCCTTGGTGCTCGTCGCGGAGGCGCGGTAATCATCCTCCGCCCACGTCGCGTCCTCGAAGCCCGCGTCCTTGGGCGACTCGGAATCCTCCGCCTCGGAATCCTCCGCCTTGCCGACGCTCGCGTCCGCGGCGCTGAGCGACTGGCGCGCCTCCGCGAGGATCTGTTCCCTCCTCATATCCGCCAGGCTCGAGCTGATCTCGAACCCGAGCGCGCGGCTGATGTCCCCCGGCGCCACCGGGCGCACCGCCTCGCCTCGCGCCACCTTGGCGACGGCGCGTCGTAACAGCTCGCGCATCTGCGCTTCGTCCGCTAGCACATCCTCGAAGCGCTCGAGCTTGACGCGCCGTGCGCGCGCCAGCCCCGCGTACTCCTCGAGGTCCATGGCGTCCGCGGTGTCGAACGCGAAGTCCTCGAGCGCTTCGTCGCTGAGGTCCAAGTCGAGGCTGGACTCCGAGCCCGACGCCGACGCCGTTCGGTGGTGCGCGCGCTTGGCGGTTTTCCGCGCGCGATCGTCGTCGACGTCCGCCGGCGCCTCTTCGCTCTCCGACTCGAAGGGCGAGCGATGCGCGACGCGCTCGGCGCGACGCTTGGGCGCGCGGGGCTCGTACGCGTCGTCGTCCAAGCCCACGCCGGCCACCTCGGCGGCATCCTTCTTCACGCGCGCGAGATCGCCGTCGAGTTTTTCCAGCTCGCGGTGCATCTCCTCCTCGTCAGCCTCGTCGTCGCGCAGCGCCCAGGCGGACCGCGCGGTCGAGGCGCGGTCCGCGGTCTCCACGGCGGCGAGCGGATCGGGCGCGCGCGCGGGCATGGACGAGTGGTGCGTCACGACAAGCGTCGCGAGGGTCACGACGAGAGCGCCTGCGCGTGCGTGAGGGGGGAGGGCGCGCGTGGGGGTCCGTGAGGTGAGCGAGGTGTTGCGCGCGTGGGCGCGGACCTGTTTTCTACGGCGTAGTGTTTCGCGTGTAAATCTCCGACGAAGCGCGGGAACTCGAGAGGGGTGCGCGGCGGGCTGAAAGGCGCAGCGGGATGAGACCGCACGTACCTCCGATGGCGGGGACGACATATTTCGAGAGCCCTCCGGATTTCTTCTCCCTGTGCTCCGCGTTGAGCAGGGGCACGTGCTCCGAGCCTTGCGCTACAGAAGTTTTGATGCGCGGTAAGCCCCGAAGGCCCGAGTTGGTACGCTCCGGCATCGCGGCTGATCTCCGGGCCTTTCCCCCGTGGTTCGACGCTCGACGGCGACGACGACGACCTCGCCTTACGTGCAGGCGGTCACGCAAACTGTCACACCCCGACGTGCGGTGCGCTTCGCTGAGTGCCCGCGGCACTCGAGACGGACGCTCGATGGAGGATTTTCTTGGAAAGCGTGAACACCCCATTTCTCGTTTCCGCAAAATTTTCGAGACTGCGATCGCACCCGACGATTCGCGTTTACGAGTTTTATGGGAACGCGTTCGACTTTTTCGGTTACCGTCTGCAAGTCGCGGCTAGACCGAGCTCGCGGCGGGGCCCACAAGCCGCGCGCGTGCATCGCGCGAACCGAGAGGGAAAGAAAAAGGGTAGCCGAGCGATGATGAGGAGGGCGAAACGTCCGTCGGCTCGTCAGTCGCGCGCGCCCCGTGGCTCGATGGGCCGCGCGGCGGACGGGGACTGCTTCGAGTGCCGCGTCATAGGCACGACCGTGTGCGTGGGTGCGTGCTGATCCCGGGATGCAACCCCGCGGACGTCGCCGTCGAGCCCCGCCCCGCCCGTTTTCGCCGACCCGTCCGACTCATCGCCAGTCTCGTCCCTTCCCCACTCGCAGGGTCCAGCGGCGCGATCGCGTACGAGCTGTGGGCGGGCGCGCCTCGACCGCCGGCGCACAGGTACGTCATGGCCGCCTTCGCGGGCGGGTTCTTGGCGATGGGCGTGTACAGAGCGGTGATGTGAGGACGGGGAAGGAAGGCGGACAGAGGGTGTGCTTTTCGTGATACACAGTTCTTACATTGGAGTTCTCGACGTCTCAGGAAGATCGAGTCGCGGCTCGCGCTCCACGCTTCGACCGACCACCGGGTGAGGGCACGAGCGTCGTCGTTCCCTCGACTTCTTCAACAGCACTCGCAAATCTCGAGTTTCCACGCCGCCTTCAAGCACGCGCGCGAGCAGTAATACGCGCGCCTGCATCGCGTGCATCGAACCTTCGCCCCCTTCTTCGCGCAACGGTTGCACCGCCGGTACTTCGCCTGCGAGTCCGCGAAGTCGTCTCCGCCGACCAGGCGCTTCAGCTTGAGCAGCGCGAGGACGCCGACGACGACGCCGCCGAGCGCGACGACGGGGAGGGGGAGCTTCTGCGCCAAGCCCGCCATCGCGACAGCGCGGACGGTTGTGGACTGGTCGTTTGGTTGGACACGGATGTCTTTCGCTCTCGAACGTGAGCGAAATATGTTCCATGACGAGGAAACAGTCAGACAAAGGTGGAAAGTGCACGATTACGAATAAATCTGTGACTGTTTTTCGTTCGTCTCGCGACTCCTCCAGCAAACCAAAGACTGGTGGCAGGAAGGATCGGGGATCGGGATCTCGCGCCGAGCTCGCTCGCTGCGAGCGCCGCCGATAGCGCAGGTTCGAAAAAGTGCGCCGTCCCGCGCGCGCGTCCCCGCCCGCGGCCACTGCGACGCGCGCGAGGGAGGGTTGCCTCCGGTCTGTGTTCACGCACGACACTCGCGCCCCCACGCGCACCTTGCGGTGACGCGGCGCGACGCCACGCGACAGCAGCGCGCGGTGAGATTTCTCGCGGACGTGCCATCGGGCGGACGCATCTGCGAAAGAGCAGATACGCGCGCGGCCGACTGCTCCTCCGCCCGTGGCCTGTAGACACCGCGAGAGATGGGGAAGAAGGGCGGCAAGAAGGGGAAGGCCCTGCAAGATCTGAGCGACGATGAGGAGGTGGTCGACCCCCTCGCCGCGAACGGCGGAGGCGCGGACTTCGGTAAGCCCAAGAAGAACAAGAAGGGCAAGCGCAAGGGCGACGTGAGCTCCGACGACGAGGGCCCGCCTCCCGCGGCGAAGCCCGCGGCCAAAACCGCCGCCGAAGAGGACGACGACGCGCCCGCCGGCCCCACGAAGGCGCAGCTGCGCAAGGCCAAGAAGGACAAGAAGAAGGGCGGCAAGGGGGGCAAGAGGCAGGACGACAGCGACGACGACGACGAGCTCCTGACGCTCGGCGCCATGGCGCCTGCCGAGTCCTCCGAGGACGAGGCTCCCGCGCCTCCCCCGAAGAACAACAAGAAGAAGGGCAAGGCGCCCCCTGCCGCCGCGGGCTTCGCCGCGCTCATGGGCGGAGGCTCGGACGAGGATTCCGAGCCCGCGTCCGAATCGGAGGACGAGGCGCCGGCGCCTGCCAAGCCCGCCGCCGCGGGCTTCGCCGCGCTCATGGGCGGCGACTCCGAGCCCGAGGAAGAGGACTCTGAGCCCGAGCCCGAGCCCGAGCCCGAGCCCGAGCCCGAGCCCGAGCCCGAGATTCTGGTCAAGAAGAAGAAGAAGAAGGGCGGGTTCGACGCGCTGATGGCGGAGGCGGAGGAGGAGCCCGCGCCGCCGTCGCCGGCGGCGGAGAGCGACGAGGAGGTTCTCGTGGTGAAGAAGAAGAAGAAGAAGAAGATCGACCTTTCGGCTTTGACCGGCGATGTCGCGGCTCCGGACGAAGACGCGCCCAAGCTAGTCATCGCGGAGGTGCTGGAGTGCGCGCCGCATCCCATGGCGGAGAAACTCACCATCTGCACCGTCGAGTACGGCGCCGCGGAGACGGCGCGCGTGGTGTGCGGCGCGCCCAACGTCAAATCTGGACTGAAGGTGATCTTCGCGACGGTGGGCGTCGTGATTCCCTCCACCGGCGAGAAGCTCGTCAAGACCCCCTTGCGCGGCGTGATGAGCGAAGGCATGATCCTGTCCGCCGCGGAGATGGGCTGGATGGACAAAGCGGTGGGGATCATCGAGTGCCCGAAGAAGGCGCCCGTGGGCGAGCCCGCGCCGACGGACCCGCCCCCCGACCTCGCGATGGCGGACCCCGCTGCCAAGAAGAAGAAGTCCAAAGACTCGAAGAAGGACAAGAAGGACGACAAGAAGGAGAAGAAGGCCAAGGACGCGAAGAAGGACGTCGACCGCGCGGACAGCCCGGCGCCGATGGACGCCGAGGAGAACGGCGCGGAGGTGCTCCTCGGCGCCAAGAAGAAGAAGAAGAAGCCGATCGTCGAGGACCCCGAGCCCGAGCCTGAGCCCGAGCCCGAGCTCGAGCCCGAGCCCGAGGCGGCGCCCAAGGAGGACAAGAAGAAGAAGAAGAAGAAGGGCGGCGCGAAGGAGGAGGAGAAAACTGGGGACGAGGACCTGGACGCGCTCTTCGCCGAGCTCGGGATCGAAGCCGACGCCGCCGCGGAGCCGGCTGGCGAGTCGAAAGCCGCCAAGAAACGGCGCGAGAAGAAGGAACGCGAAGCGGCGGCGGCGGCGGCGGCGGCGGACGGCGGCGGCGGCGACGCGCCCGCCTCTCCCGCGCCCGCGGGCGACACCGGCGACACCGAGGGCATCTGGGAACAACAGCTGGAGGAGCTCGAGGCGTTGCAGGCTTCCGGCGAGAAGCTCAACGACACGCAGAAGAACAAGCTCAAGAAGCTCAAGAAGAAGAAGAAGGAGAAGGAGGCCAAGGGCGACGGCGACGCGCCCGGTAAGTCCAAGGGTCCCAAGGTCTCCGCCGCCGTGCTCAAGATGCAGGAAGAGCTGCGTCTGCGCGAAGAGGCCGCCGCGGCGGCGGCGGCGGAAGAGGAGGCGCGCCTGGCGAAAGAAAAAGCCGAGGAGGAAGCGGCGGCGGCGGCGGAGGCCGAGGCGGAGGCGAAGCGCGCCGCCAAACGCGAGAAGGAGCGCCTGAAGAAGGAGAAGCTCCGCGCGGAGGGTAAGCTGTTGACCGCGAAGCAAAAGGCGGAGAAGGCCAAGATGGAGGCCATGCGCGAGCAGCTGCTGCAGCGCGCGGACTCCTCCGGCGCGCTCGACGTGGACGCCGGCGCGCCTCCCAAGCGCACGCTCATCGACGACCGCAAGAAGAAGAAGGAGATGCTCGAGCGCAAAAAGGCGCAGGAGGAGGAGCGGAGAGCCGCCGAGGAGGCGGCGGCGAAGGCTGCCGCGGAGGAGGCGGAGGCGGCGAAGGCTGCCGCGGAGGCTGGCGACGGGGAGGAGTCCGACGACGCCGAGGATGACTGGGACGCGGTGGACAACCTGGACGACCTGGTGAAGATTCCTAACAAGGCCGAGGAGGAGAGGGCGGCGGCGGCGGAGGCTGAGGCGAAGGCGGCGGCGGAGGCGGCGGCGAAAGCCAAGGCGAAGGCGGAAAAGGAGGCGAAGGAGGCGCTTTTGGCGGCGAAGAAGGAAGAAGCCGCCGCCGCGAAGGCGGCGCTTTCCGCCGCCGCGAAGGCGAAGAACGCCGCGGCGAAGGCGTCTTCGCCCGCGTCGAAACCCGCGGACGACTCGGACTCGGACTCGGACTCGGGCTCGGACTCGGGCTCGGACTCGGGCTCGGGTTCGGGTTCGGACTCGGACTCGGACTCGGACTCGGACTCGAGCGATTACTCCTCTTCCGACTACTCCTCTTCCGAGTACGACTCGGACGAAGAGCGCGAGCGCGAGTTCCAGGGACGCATGCGCGAGGCGAAACGCCTGCGCCTGGAGCGCTTCGAGGCGAAGAAGCTCATCCGCAGCAAAGACCGCCTGCGGTGTCCCATCATCTGCATCCTCGGCCACGTGGACACCGGCAAGACGAAGATTTTGGACAACATCCGGCGCACGAACGTGCAGGACGGCGAGGCTGGTGGAATCACGCAGCAGATCGGCGCGACGTTCATTCCCGACAGCGCGATCATCGAGCGCACGCACCCCGTGAACAAGGGCGCGCTCGACCTGAACGTCCCCGGCCTGCTGGTCATCGACACGCCCGGCCACGAGTCGTTCACGAACCTGCGTTCGCGCGGCTCGTCGCTGTGCGACTTGGCCATTCTGGTGGTGGACATCATGCACGGCTTGGAACCGCAGACGCTCGAGTCGCTGAACATGCTGCGCATGCGCAAGACGCCGTTCATCATCGCGCTCAACAAGATCGACCGCATGTACGACTGGGAGACGCAGAAAGACGCCGCGACGCGGGACACGCTCGCGGCGCAGAAGAGCCACGCGCGCCTGGAGTTTGAAGATCGCGCCAAGAAGGTGATTGTCGAATTCGCCAACGAGGGCTTGAACGCGGCGATTTACTGGGACAACCCCGACCCGCGCAAGTTCATCAACGTCGTTCCGACGTCCGCCATCACCGGCGAGGGCATCCCCGACCTGATCCACACGCTCGTCGACCTGACGCAGACGCGCATGAACGAGCGCCTGCAGTTCTTCGACGCCGTGCAGTGCACGGTGCTGGAGGTGAAGATGATCGAGGGCCTGGGCACGACCATGGACGTCATCCTGATCAACGGCACGCTGCGCGAGGGGCAGACCATCGTGGTGGCGGGCATCCAGGGGCCCATCGTGACCACGATCCGCGCGCTTCTCACGCCGCAGCCGCTGCGCGAGATGCGCGTGAAGGCGAACTACGTGCACCACAAGGAGATCGCCGCGGCGATGGGCGTCAAGATTGTCGCGCAGGGCCTGGAGCAGGCCATCGCGGGCACGGCGCTCATGGTGCAGGAACCCGAGGACGACCTGGACGAGCTGAAGCAAGAGGCGTTGTCGGACATGAAGGCGGTGATGGCGCGCATCGACAAGACCGGCGAGGGCGTGTACGTCCAGGCGTCCACGCTCGGGTCCCTGGAAGCGCTCTTGGAGTTTTTAAAATCAGACGCCGTGAAGATCCCGGTGGCGGGCATCGCCATCGGCCCGGTGAACAAGCGCGACGTCATGGGCGCGAGCGTGATGCACGAGCGGAAGCGGCCCGAGTTTGCCACCGTCTTGGCGTTCGACGTGCCGGTCACCGCCGAGGCGGAGAAGATGGCGAAGGAGCTGAACGTGCGCATCATGACCGCGGACATCATCTACCACCTGTTCGACCAGTTCACGGCGTACATGGCGGAGATCAAGAAAAACAAAAAGGACGCGGCGGCGGCGCTCGTGTCCTTCCCGTGCGAGCTCAAGATCATGCCCAACTGCATCTTCAACAAGCGCGACCCGATTGTGGTGGGCGTGGACGTCGTGCGCGGCATCGCGCGCGTCGGCACGCAGATCTGCATCCCGTCGCAGGGGTACATCGAGATCGGCAAGATCGCGTCCATGGAGCTCAACCACAAGCAGGTGGACACGGCGAAGCCGGGGCAGAGCGTCGCGATGAAGATCCAGCCCGGCACCGCCACCGAGTCCTCGCGCCTCTACGGGCGGCACTTCGACCACAAGGACATGCTCGTCAGCCGCATGACCCGGCAGTCCATCGACATGCTCAAGGAGAACTTCAGGGACGAGCTCACCAAGGACGACTGGCGGCTGGTGGTGGAGCTCAAGAAGAACCTCGAGATGCACACCGGGGACGTCATATGAAGGAGGAGGAACGTTCCGCGTTCTTTCCCCGCGCGGATGACGATAGTCTACACATTTTTTACAAACGTTTTACACGTACAGACGACGACGACGACGACGCCGCGTCGGGCGTTTTTTTTCGCGTCGTACGACGCGTCTCTTCGCTTCGTCTCCGACCTACACGTGCTCGAGCGCCTCCAGCGGGAAGAACCAGCCGTACGTCGGGAACCGCCCCCCCGCGATGGCCACGAGCCCGTTGGGGACGCTCAGGCCGACCACCGGACTCTTTCGGTACGCTCGGCTCACGACGCCCACCAGGAAGGGCTTGCCGATGGTATCGTCCATGCCCGCCTCCCAGCCGACGGCGTAGTCCTGGTCCTCGCCGTCGCCGCGGCACAGCCGCTTGACCGTCGCCATCTCCGTCTTCACGCGGACCCACATGCCGATCGCGATGGACTCGGAAGTCAGAGGCGTCTCGCGCTCCTCCACCACCGCGAGCTTGCGCGACCACTTCATCTTCCTGCGCGCGCGAAAAAAAAGGTTTTTTTTGGTTCGTTTCGTCAGCGTGATGCGAGAGGGGCTCGGGTCATGTGACTCGACACGCGGTCGGCGAAACGCCCCGCCTCGGTCGGACGTCTCGGAAAAGCCGAAATGCGACGCGACCGGAACGCGCGGCTCGGGCGGCGCGCGACCCGCGCGCGGCCGCGAGACGGGCGGTACGCGGCGCGTCCGTCGCGCGAGGCGCCGCGCCGCCCGGACCCCGCGTGGTCGGCGGCGGGAAGACGCGGCGCGCGTCGAGGACCGCACGGGAGGTTTTCGGACGTCACGGATAATAATGGGAAACGTACTTGAAGCCGGGGGGCATGTCTCCGAGCTCGAGCGCGTCGAGCTTGCGTTTCGCCGAGACCTCGGGCATCGGGGCCTTGTTCGCGGCGAGCCACCCGCCGTATCTGAAGTGCGTGCACACGGTCTCCATAGACGCGAGCTCGCGCCCCGGCAGGAAGCTCAGCACCTTCTCCAGCAGGTCGTCGTTGAGTTTCAACAGCAGACTCCGCTTTTCGTTCTCCTCGCGTTTGTTGGCGAGCGAGTGCTGGCGCCGAGTGATGGGGCCTCGCGGAACGGCGACGGCGGTCTTCGCGCGGACCTTCTCCGGCGCGCGGTTGGACGCGCGCTCGGGCGGGGCGTTCACGAACGGCGACATGGTCGCGCGACGCGCGTTCGAAATGCAACCTCGCGCGAGAGAAAAGCAGGTCTGTTTATTTTTTTTTGGGAACACTTGCGGACCGGAAAAACCACAGACTGGATGCGCACGCGAGGCCACGAGTTTTTCCAGCTGTGCGACACGCGGAAAGGTTCGACAAAGCTGACAACGCCGAAAACACTTCACAAAAAGTTTCTGATATTTCTCGCGCGCGCCGCGCCGCGCGTCTCAGCCGGTGATGGACTCGAACTCCGCGAACCTCCTCTCGCGCATCTCCGGGCATCCCGTGTCCTTGACGAGACCCCGTTTAATGGCGTTCTTCTTGAGCTCCACCGTGTACTCCTCCGGGAACCGGTACCCCAGACCGTCGTGGAACTGGTGGTACATCTCGGCGGCGTAAAACGGCAACGCGTCCGAGTCGTAGACCCAAACGGCGTTGAACACGTCGTCCTCGTTTGGTTTAACGTTCGGCGCGTTCCCCGCGCCCTCCAACAGCTTCATGCCGTTCACGTTCTCGGACTCGATGATCCGCATTAAAGGCGATGACATGCCTCCAGGAACGCCGATCATGTTCCGGTACCCCGCGCCGGCATCCTGCGGGTCCAGCCGCTGCATCCCGAACCCGCGGATCTTCTTGAAGTTGGCAAAGTACGTCTTTGCGAACGCTCTTAGGTCCTTCTGCGCCTGTTCCGGGCTCGAGTCGCTCAACACCGTTCTAACAACCTCGCCATGGCCGAGACGCTCGTACACCGTGTCCGGGCTCCCGTAGTAGTAACACACCTTACCGTCCTTGCCTTTCGCCGAGAAACCACCCGCGTACCCCACGAGAGAGCTCACCTGGTCGTTCGATCGACCGAGCTGCTCGCGCTCGGTCTGCACGAACTCGTGCTGCCGCCCCCAGAAGCACCCGTTGCCGAAGTACACCTCCGCGCCGGGCGCGGCCGCCGCGAGGTCGCCGAGCGCGGGCGTCGCGGAGGGGAGCGAACGCGCCGCAGCGGACGCCTCGAACGCCTCCTCGGCGTCGAGCGCGCGCGCGGGGGAAACCAGCAGGCTGGACAGCGTCGCGGCGAACGCCGCACCGAACACCGCGCGCCGGGACGCGCGAGGGCGGGCCGCCTCGGGCGGGGGGGGCAAAGCCGCGCGCGTCTGGACGCGCGCGCGGCGCGCGGGAGCCGCGCGCGCGGGCGCGAACGGGCGGGCGTGCACCACCGACGTCATCGATGCGCGGTTGGGAGTGACGCCTATCTTCGCGAAACGAACGCGATGAGTTGGCACGACTCCGATCAGCCTTGAGTGACGCATCAGTCACAACTGCTCGTCACCACGAGCATTGACGAGGCGCGCGAAGAAAGCGACGACTTCAAGAATTGTCCTGTCCGTCTCGACCGATCTAGCTAGCTCCACTCGAACCCGCGCGCTGGCGCGCGGCGGGTCACCATGCGAGGGTCGGGTCAACAAAATTACGGGCGGCGCTCCGACTACGGGATCGGAGGAGGCTACGGTGAGCCGGTGCGCCGAGGAGGGAGGGCAGTGCCGGACGACCCGCTTGATGTCGTTTGGAGATACAGCAGGAAAGTCGTTCCTGACAAGGACAGGCGGAAAACGAGCGAGAAGCCGCTGCGAGAGTGGTTCGACATGGACCACAACAGCAACGTGGAGATCGAGCGCCGGGATGACGGCGTGTCGTCGACCGTGGCGAAGGAGTACCAGAGGATTTACGGGGTCTCCGACAGGAGGGGGACGCGAGACGACGAGTTCGAGGGGAGGGGCGATTCGCGAGATCGACAACGAGAGCGCCCGTACGAGCGCGAGCGCGGAGATTACGAGCCTCCCCGCGTCGTCGTCGCGCGCACGCACGGCGTACCCGCCTCGTACGGAAACGCGAGTAATCCGCCGCCGCCGATGGAGGCGCCCCCGCCGGATCCCCCTCCGCCCCCTCCCGCGCAGCCGATGCCGCCGCACAGGCACGAGGGGTTCGCGAATCCGCCGCCGCCGCCGGCGGCCCGTTCCGCTTGGGACCGCGGACGCGCGCCCAACCTTTCTTCCGCCGCCGCGCCGTTTTACCCGGGCGCGGGGCATCGTCCGAGCGCGGCACCGATGGGAAGCCTCCCGTACGGCGGCGGCGGCGCGGCGTCTATGGCGTCTATGGCGTCTATGAAGTCTATGGCATCCATGGCGCCGATGGCGTCCGCGGCGCGCGGCGCGGCGCCGTCGGCGCCGTCGGCGCCGCCTAAGAAATACGTTCGGCCGAGCCGGTACGACGCGTACGACACCGACCGCGACGACGACAGCGACACCGACCCCGAGGAGGCCCGCCGGCGGAGGGAAACGCTCGCGCGGGATCCCTCGCGCCGTCCGCGGGACGCGCCCAGCGAGCCTGCGAGCGAGGACGCGCGGCGGAGACGCTCGGGGTCGGAGTCGCTGAGCCGGCGCGACTCGCTCGGCGCGCGCGCATCGCAGGGCGCGCTCGGCGCGTCTCGCGCGCTTCCGATACCGAAAGCGCTTCAGGGGGCGGGCACGCACGCGGCGTCGCGGGTCTCCGGCATTCTGAACGCGATCCCCGGCCCGGGACGTCTTTCCGCTCCGAAGCCGATGATGCCCGTCGGCGCCGCCGCCGCGCCCCGCGTCAAGGACACGGGCTTCGAGGAGCGCGCGCGCGCTTTGGCGGATGAGAAGAAGCGCAAGGCGGCCGAGGCGGCGGCGGCGGAGGCGGCGGAGTTGGAGGCGGAGCGCGCGGCGGCGAAGCGCGCCAGGCTGGCGAAGGAGACCAAGGAGGCGGCACGCGCCGTTCCGAAACCCGAGCCGAAGACGATTGAGGTTTCGGACGACGACGGCGCGGATGACGAGCTTCGCGTGACCCACGACGACGACGATCGTCAAGTGGTGCGCGTCGAGCTCGACGACGATTCCGGATCCGACGTCGCGCCGGACGACGACGAGGACGACGAGGCGCGGCGGGAACGGAGGCGAGCGGCGAAGAAGCTCAAGAAAGAGAAGAAGCGAATCGCGAAGAAGATGTCCGACGAAATTCGCGAGAAGGCGGAGAAGGAGAAGTCCAAGGCTTCTGAGAAGTCCGTCGAGGAACGACAGGCGGAGCCCATCGCGCCTTTGGGCGGGAAGTTCCCGGACGACGCGGTGTGGATCATACACAACGACAAGTACCCCGCGTATCACCTTTTCGCGCGGGACGTGTACGTGCAGAGGCTGTATCGCGGCTCGGGGGGCGGGAACGCGAAGGAACCTGTCTGCGACCTTTGTATCAGACGCTTCAAGGTGAAAGTCTCTGAGGCCTCAGACCCCGAGTACACCGAGGTGAGTTTCGAAAACACCGACCCGACGGGGAAGATCGCGAAAGGGAAGTCCACGCGGATCCTCCGGTCGATGCTCGCGCTGTTCCGCTGGGCCGCGCGCGAGTGGGGACGCGACTCGGACGACCTGAAGCAGTTCTTCAAGGAGTACGGCGAGGGGAAGGGCAACAACAAATCGTTCAAGGACACCATGGACGGGAAGGTCTGACCGGAGTACTCGCGCGACGCGGAAATAAAATAGACTACCGTCTCAAAACAAAGGACACGGCCTAAACTACGTATCTACGCTCGACCTCATTTCCCCCTCGTGGCTTCGCGGTCTGTCCCTCCGTCTCCGCCGCGCGGCTCGCACCGCGTCGGCGACGCGCACCGCGTCGACGACGGCGGCGACGTCGTGCACGCGCACGACGTCGGCGCCGGCGGCGATGGCCGCCGCGCACGCCGCCGCCGTCGCCGGGTCTCTGTCCGCCGCGTCGGCGCGCCCGGTGACCTCCCCCAGGAACCCCTTCCTGGAGACGCCCACCAGCATGGGCGCCCTGGCGAGCGCGCCCGCGCCGCTTCTCGCCAACTCCGAACGCACCACGTTTAAATGCGCGAGCGCGTCCCAGTTCCCACGCGCGGTTTTCGCGAAACCGATACCCGGGTCGGTCCAGACGCGCCAAGGTTCGATTCCCGCGTCGTTCGCGGCGCGTGCGCGCTCGCTCAACTCGCGCCCGACGACGCCCGGCACGTCGTCTTCCTCATACGTCGTCATCGCGCGCGACTGCATGGTGCGCGGGTCGCCGCGCATGTGCATGCACACGTACGGGAGGGGTCGCGCCGTCGACGCCACCGCGCGTAACATCTCTTCGCACAGCGTCCCGCCGGAGACGTCGTTGACGACGTCGGCGCCCGCGTCGGCGGCGGCGGCGGCGACGGCGCCGTAGAAGGTATCCACGGAGACGCACGCCTCCGTGTCACGCAGCGCCTCGGCGAGCGCGCGGATTACGGGCACGACACGTCGAGCCTCCTCGGCGGCGGAAACGCGCGTCGCGCCGGGCCGAGTGCTCTGCCCTCCCACGTCGACGAACGACGCGCCCGCGGCGACCATCTCGCGAGCGCGTTTGACGGCTTTTGAGATACAGATTTCGTCGTCCCCGTCCAGCTCGCCTCCGTCGGAGAAGCTGTCCGGGGTGGCGTTCAGGATGCCCATGATCTCTGTGTTTTCCCCCCAGGTTCGCAAAGTGTCGTTCTTGCCGAACGGCGCGACGCGGCGAATCGCGTCCGTCCCGACGACACGCTCGCCGCCGCGCGAGAGCCACGTCGCGCGCGCCGCGCGCAAGCCGGCGCGAATCGGGTCTCGTCGCGAATCGGATCGGATCGGGAGCGACGCAGCGGCGGTCTCGCGAAGGATGTCGTTTTCGTCGAACGCGTCCGCCTCCGAGCCGCGGAGAAGATCCGCGAGCGGCGCGAGCACGAAGTCGCGCTCGTGGAGGCGGGGGTGCGGGATCTCCAGGCGGTCGTCCTTGAAGGCGCCGGCGTCGTGGAACAAGATGTCGAGGTCGATGGGCCGCGGGCCGAAGCGCACGCCCCCGTCTTTTCGGCCGAGTCTCTTCTCTATTCGTTTCAGGACGTCCAGGAGCTTCACGGGACACGATCCGACGCTTTCGTCCTCGACGCGCACGATACACGCGGCGTTCAGAAACGCAGCCTGGTCCGTGACGTACGCGGGCGCGGTCTCGTACAGGCACGAGTGCGTCTGCGGGAAGACGCCGTGCGCGCGCAGCAATCGCAGCGCCTCTCGGAACAGACCCACGCGGTCGCCCTGGTTGCTGCCGAGCGCGATGACCGCCGTCGGCACGCGCGCGGGACGCGAACGGTCGTGCGTCGCGCCTGCGGACGCACGCGCCGCGGACGCGGCGTGGACGCCGCGGTCGAGGAGGGCGGGGCCGGCGGTCGGGAGCAGAGACCACCGGCCGTGCGCGGCGGCGGCGGTGGCGCGGAGGCGCGACATCGGAAGATGAGAACCTGCGCGACCGACCCGCCCCCCGGGGGGCTCCCGACCGGCGAGGGGCGCGGCATCCGCGCCCGGCGCGAGCGGCGAGACGACCCGCGCGCCACGCGTCGCGCGCAACGCGCGCGAGATGGACGACATCGACTCGCGCGCGCCTCCGAGTGTGTCGAGGTTTCGGAGGAGACAAATAGAAAACGACGCGCGGAGCGTCGGAGGAAACAATATCGCGATGTTGAATCCGGCACCACTGGTATAGACGGGCCGCTCCACAACGAGCACCGCGGGCGCGTCGCTGCGACGGAGGGTCGCGGCGGAGCGTCCGTTCGGCGAGAGTGCGCGATGTCGTCCGACCTCGAGGCGCTCGCGCGCTTGCTGCGCGTGGCGCCCGAGTCTCAGACCGCGGACGATGCTGACGAGGAAGGCCGACGACTCGAGGCGTTCGCCATGGGCCTCGCGACGGGGAAGGCGACCGCGGGGGACGATCGCGCGTCCACGGAGACGTTTTGCGCGCTCGTGCAGGGCCGCCTATTGTCGCGGGCGTACCGCCTGCCCCCCGGCGCGCCGGGCGCCGCGAACCCGGGCAGCGTGCTTCGTGTCGTGCAGTGCGTGCGCCTCATGCTTCGGCACGGCCCGTTCGTGGCGCGCCTTGGCGAGATCGCCGGCGCGGCGGAGGCGCTCGGGGACAAGTTCCGCGCGTACGCGGACCTGCACCGCGCGCACAGCGACGCGTCTCTCGCCGACCTCGCCGAGGACAGCCACGACGAGGCCTCGAAGGACGCGGAGACGCCGAGCGCGCGCGCGTTCGCGTTCCGCGAGGAGATCCTGCGCGAGCTCGCGTCCGTGTTCAAAAAAATCGCGACGACGCCCGTAGACCACGCCGCGAAGGTCAGTTCGCGTTCGCGTTCGGACGAAACCGTCTTTTCCGTCCTGTCGCGCGACGCGCACGTCGTGGCGGTCAGTCTGTTGTCCACGCGCGACCCGTCGCTGTTGGCGTCGGCGCTGGTGATCCTTCGCGCCACGACGTCGCGCGCGTTTGGCGAATCGCGCACAACAGACGTCGCGCGAAGCGACTGCTTCTACTTTTTAGTCGCCGCGCTCCGCGAGTACGACGCGCCGTTCGACCGGCTCGCGACGGACGTGCTGCAGAACCTTTTACGGCTCGAGGAGGGTAGGGACGGCGCGCGCGCCGCGGGCGCGGTGCGCGTCGCGCTCGAGCTCATTCGCGCGGAGGCGGAGAACGAAGGCGCGGAAGCCTCCGCGCGAGATGAACGCGGCGGAGACGAACGCGACGCAAACGCGCGCGTTAAGGAGGAGAAGCGCGCGTTGGCGCTTCGCGTGTTGTGCGCTCTCCTGCACGACCGCGCGGCGGTGGCCGAGGCGCGCGCCGCGGGCGCGCCCACGGTGGTCACCGACACGCTTCGGCGGCTGCGGGAGTCCGCGGGTACGGCGGACGAAACGGCGACGGCGTGTTTGTGTTGTTCGGCGCTGACAAAACTCGCCGCCGACGACGACGGCGGCGAAGCCGTCGCGCGCGCCGACGGCGTCTACGCGCTCGGACGCGTGTTGATCGGGGCGTTCGAGAGACGCGCGTCGCACGCCGAGGCGTCGGCTTCCGACGCGAGCGCGGGCGCGTCTTCCGACATCACAGAAATCGACGAAATCAAAACGTCCCGCTCCGCGGCGGCGCGCGAAGAGACGTGCGCGCACGCGTTTCGCGCGTTGCGTTTTGTTTTTTCGTGCGACCGCGAGCGCGTGCGCGTCGCTTTCAAGACTCTGTTCCCGCCGGACCTCTTCGCGGCGTTCATCGACGTCGGGCAGTACAAGCCCGAGCTCGATCGGTACGCCGGTATCGCGTCGCGGTGGCTCCGGCTCCCGGAAACGATTGTGGCGCGATTCGCGGACGCGCTCGAGGAAGTTGGAAAGCGCGCGTCGGGTCGCGGCGGAGGCGCCGACGGGGATGGTTTTTTCTTCGACGACTGGCGCGCGCGTCTTTTTTTCGCAAAAGCCGATACCGCCGGCGAGCGTCCCGCGAACGCGCCCCGCGTCGTGCGCGGGTACGCGCTGGTGGAGTGCCTGGGCGAGGGCGCCTTCGGCAAGGTGCACCGCGCGCACAAAACGAGCGCGCGCGGCGTCGGCGCGGCGCGCGCCGTGAAGGAGATGTTCCCGAAGGACGAGCGCGCTCGTTCCTTCTCCGAGCCTCACCCCGAAAAAGAAGCGAGTCACTCGAGTGTCGGTCGCGAGTCCGGTTTCGCGGACGCGGTGGCGAGCGAGGTGCGCATCTTGTCGAGGCTGCACCACCCGAACATCGTGCGGTACGTCGAGTCCTTTACAGACAAAGGCTCGGTGTTCATCGTGATGGAGCTCGCGGAGGGCGCGTCTCTGGCGGAGCGCATCGCCGGGTTCCGCTCGGCGGACACAAACGCGCCCGAACCGTTTCTCTGGGACGTCTTTACCCAGGTTTTGCTGGCGCTGCGCTACGTGCACGACGAAGCGGGGGTGGTGCACCGGGACATCACGCCGAACAACATCTTGGTGGACCGGGACGCACGGCGCGTCAAGCTGGTGGACTTCGGGCTCGCGACGGCGCTGGACGTCGAGCCTTTGTCGTCGGGAGATACGGTAAACGAGGGTGACGAAAAGAAACGCGCGAGCGGGGGAGGAGCTGCCGCGGTGGGCACGATGCCGTACTCGTGTCCGGAGATGATCAAGCAGGAGCCGTACGACCACAAGGCGGACGTGTGGAGTTTCGGGTGCGTGATGTACCACGTCGCGGCGCTGAAGCCCCCGTTCGGGGGCTCGAACCCGCTCACGGTCGCGTCGCAGATCGTGGAAGGGCGGTTCGAGCGGCTTGAGACGGCGACGCCGCCGGGTTTGTACTCGCGCGCGCTGCTGGACGCGGTCGGCGCGATGCTCGTCGTCGACCCGGCGGCTCGGCCGTCCGCGGAGGCGGCGGCGGCGATGCGCTGCGGCGTCGTGATGCGCGAGGCGGACCGCGCGCGCGAGGAGTGCGACCGCGCGCGCGAGGAGCTCAGGCGGGAGCGGCTCGACCGCGAGCTCGAGGCGTCCATGGAGCGCCGGCGGCGGGACGCCGCGGCGGCGTTCGAGAGGCGCGGCGCAGGCGCGCGCGACGTCTCGGCGGACGAAGCCGGCTTTTCTTTTTCGGGCGGGCGGGTCCGCGACGCGTTTTCGTTGCGGCGAACGACGAGCGTCCCCGCGGGGCGTGCGTCGTTCGTCGCAACAGCGGACGGCGGAAACAGGGTTAAGATCGCCCCAGAGAGGCTTCGCGCCGTGCACGACCCGGCGACGGAGATGCTCGCGGTGATGCACAAGCTGGCGTTCGTGGACCGCCTTCCCCCCTCGGCGACGCGCGACGCTCGGCGCGCCGTCGCGCACAGGTTCGCGGAGTTTTTTTTTTCCAAAGAGCGGTCGGCGGGGGCGGTCAAGGCGGAGGCGGTGAAGCTCATGCAGGGCTCGCCCGAGCCGACGCCGCACGGCCGCGGCGCGGGGAAGGAAGAGACGTACGAGGACGTCGCGCGCGCGCTGGAGGAGCTGCTGCTCGAGCACGGGTACTACGCCGCCACCAGGGCGGAGTCGAGGTGAGATGAGGCGTTTTATTTTTATGATTACGACGCGACGCGACTCGGAACCGGGCTTTCTATTCTACGCTCCCTGCGCGGCCTGCGCCGGGTCTAGAGGCACGGGCACGAAGTGTTCAGGGGCGAGCGCTCGCAGGATCTCCTCTTCCTCCGCGTTCAGGAGGTGCATCGCCGTGAGCTGTACCAGCGCCGCCGCCGGCGCGGCGCCCTCCATCCGGTGCACTTCCCGTCCCTCGCGCATCCAGAGCGTGGTGGGATACGCGCCGATGCCGTGCTGGCTCGCCAGGGAAGACGCCTCCTCCGCGTCCACCTTGGCGATGTCCAGGTCCTCAAGCGACGGAATATCCTCGAGCGCCGCTGCGAGCGTCGCGAGCTCGGGGGCGAGCACCGCGCAGGGCCCGCACCACGTCGTCCCGAAGCTCACCACCGCGCTCGATCCGCACAGGAAGCTCATCTCAGCCTCCTCCGCGTTCCAAACCTGAAGCTCGCCAGCGCGAGCGACGTGTCTGGCGCCGCGGGCGCGGCTCGCATCTCTGCCTCCCACGCGAGCCGCGCGCCTGGAGGAACACGACGCCGCCGCCGAGCGCAGGATGAGCCCGCGCGCCGCGACGACGGCCACCATCGCGTCGTGCGTCGTGCGTTGTGTCGCTGGCTCACAAGAGACGGCACCGAGAGCGCTCGGAAAAAATCCCGGGCCAACTCGTGGCTCTCGTTCCTCGAAAGGCCACGTGTCTCGAGTTTCGTTTTTCGGTCGACGCGACGACGAGAGGAGCGACGTGCGCGCCCTGCGACGCACAACTCCTGACGCGATGAGCGCGGTGGCACACGTCACCCCCGCGCGCACGGTGCGCGCGCTCGCGCCCCCTCGCGGCGCCTCGCGACGCCGCGCCGGCGTGGTCGTCCGCGCCGCGGCGGCCAAATCGAAACCGTCGGCGGATGGCACCGCTGCCTCGACCGAACGCAAGCCGAAGGTTGCCGTCGTGGGCGCCGGCTGGGGCGGTTTCGGCGCCGCCAAGGCCCTGTGCGAGGCTGGTTGCGACGTGACGCTGCTTGACGGCATCCCCGACCCCACGGGCATGACTCCGAGCACCACCCCCACGGGCAAGCCCTTCGAGTACGGCACGCGCGGGTTCTGGAAGGATTACCCGAACATCGAAGCGACGCTCGCCGAGCTGGGCGTCCGCGAGTCCGACGTGTTTTCGGACTTCACCGCGTCATCGTTCTTCTCCCCCGACGGCCTCGAGGCCACCGCGCCGGTGTTCAGCAGCAGCGACTACCCGCAGTTGCCCTCGCCGTTCGGGCAGGTGTTCGCGACGTTCGACAACTTCAAGCGGCTTCCGCTGGAAGACCGCGTCACGATGGTGGGCTTGCTGTACGCGATGCTCGACTTGGGCAGGGACGACGAGACGTTCGAGGCGTACGACAGGATGACCGCGCACGACCTGTTCATCAGGATGGGGCTCAGCAAACGTTTGGTGGACGACTTCATTCGCCCGACGTTGCTTGTGGGTCTGTTTAAGCCCCCGGAGGAGCTCTCGGCGGCGGTCACCATGGAGCTGCTGTATTACTACGCGCTCGCGCACCAGGACTCGTTCGACGTGCGCTGGATCTCGAAAGGCACGGTGGCGTCGAGCCTGATCGCGCCGCTCGCGGAGAGGCTGGTCAAGAAACACAAGCTCACTGTCCTGGGCGGCTGCCGGGTGGAGGAGGTGGTGGTGGACGAATCCACCGGTCTCGCGACGGGCGTGCGATTTGTTCGGAGCGCGGGGAAGGGCAAAAAGCCCAAGACGGAGACCCTGGACGACGTCGACGCGGTTGTGCTCGCGCTCGGCGCGAAGGGCATGCGCGGCGTGGTGGGTTCTTCTCCCGCGCTCGCGCGCGCCGCGCCCGAGCTGTCGCGCGCGGCGTCGCTCGGAGGCATCGACGTGGTCACGACGCGCATATGGCTTGACCGGTACGTCGCCGTGGAGAACCCGGCGAACGTGTTGAGCCGCTTCGAGGGTCTGCGCGGCGCGGGGGGCACGTTTTTCATGCTCGACCAGTTACAGAAAAACCACGAGGTGGCTCTGTGGGGTGGCGAGGAACCCAAAGGCTCGGTGTTAGCGTGCGACTTCTACAACGGAGGCGCGGTGGCGTGTCTCTCCGACGACGACATAATCGATCTGCTGATGAAGGAACTTTTGCCCGCCGCGGTGCCTGGGTTTAAAGAAGCAAAAGTCCTCGACGCGCACGTCGTTAGGTGTCCGGGCGCGGTCACGTGGTTCTCCCCCGGCTCGTTTAACTGCCGCCCGCCGTTGAAAACCTCGGTGCGCAACGTGACTTGCGCGGGCGACTGGGTGCGCATGGGCGACAAGGAGCACGGCGCCAAGGGGCTGTGCCAGGAGCGCGCGTTCGTCTCCGGGCTCGAAGCCGCGAACGAGCTGAGCCGCGGCGCGCTGCGTTTGTGCGAGGCGAACGAAAAAAAAGCAGCCTTGCGCGAGCACGTCGTGATTCCCGTGCGCGCGGACGAGACGCAGGTGGTGCTGGGGCGCGCCGCGAACAAAGCCGTGATGGACGCGCTCAAACCGTTCGGGCTCGCGTCGCCGTGGGTGCGGTAACGCGATCGAATCCACCAGGGCGAGACGACACGGAACGAGTCCGCCGCGCGTAGAGGACGACGATACGTGACGCTCGCGATTGTTTTGCATTCTTCTCATCGACGTGCTCGAGAAATTCACCTTTCCATGTCGGAATCGAACCAGCGACCTATGACCGCGAATGCGAATCGGGCCTCGAAACCGCGACCGAGCCCGGGCGCGGGGAAACCCTTCGCCGTGGTTCGCGCGCGATCAGACGGAGACGCGCGGGTCGGAACGCGTCTTTGGTCGGGCATCTCGCGGAGATGACCACGAAGGGCCCGTACGACCAGGACACCTGGTCGCCATGGCTGACCAAGGTGACCTACAAGGCGCCGAAGGCCATGTCGCTGCAGGCGTTCAAGATGGCGCTGCTCAAGAAGCGATTGGCGGAGGCGAAGGCGATTTCCGCGCGCGCCGCCGAGTCGGACGAGGCGCGGGCGGAGGCCGCGGCGGACGTGAAGGCCATCAAGGCGGAGCTCCTCGCGGTGAAGGAGCGCGAGGAGCGCATGAAGCACGTCAAGGCGCACGCCGAGGCTGCGGAGGAGGCCGCGGAGGCGCAGGAGGCGGCGGACAACGCGCGCGCCAAGCTCGAGCGCCTCCGCGAGGAATTCGAGGAGGAGGAGCGCGAGGTGATGGCGAAGAGCAAGCGCGAGCAGGAGTCTCGCGCGAAGGCTCTGCAGGAGCGCGAGCGCAAGCGCGCCGAGCAGAGAGCCAAGCTGGAGGAGGAGCTCGAGCGCCGCGAGAGCGAGAGGCACAAGCAGGTCCTCAAGCTCAAGGACACCTTGAAAGAGCACGCCGAGGCGAAAAGGCAGATTGCCGAGGACGCCGCTCCCGAGGAGGGCGAGCTTGAGCTCGGCGGCGGCGGCGACCGCGCGAAGCAAAGCGCGCCCAACCCGAACGCGAACCCGTTCGAGGACGGACAAACGATGGGCCGAGACGGGATGGTCTCTATGGGCGGGCCGAGCCCGAGGTTCGCGAACGCGAACGCGCCGATGGGCCAATGGGGCGAAGGGCCGTCGCCGAGCTCTTCGCGCGCGCCGCAGGGGACGCCGGGCTGGGGCGTGGCGCAAGGCGGCCCCGACGCGTACGGGCGCCAAACGCAGAACCCCCGTTTAGAGATCCGCGCGGGCGACTGGATGTGCCCCAAGGGGTGTGGGAACGTGTTCGCGAGCAAGATGCGGTGTTTCCGCTGCGGCACGCCGAAGCCACAGGGCGCGCATCTCCACCCGGGCGCGCGGGGCGGAGGAAACGGAGGCGGCTGGGGGGACGGGCGGCGTCCGACGATGGGCGGCGGCGGAAGATGGTGACGATCGCGTAGACTTTAGAGCTCTAAAGAGAAATACGCAAAGCACGAAAGACACATAGTGCGTCGTGAAAGACAAGAGACGCGCGTCTCGAGCATCAGGTACCTACGCGTCACACACTATCGTACGCGCGCGCGCGCTCGTCTTTCGAGCGCGGCGCGTCTCGGACCGCCGCGCCGTTCGCTCGCGCGATGACAGCGTCTTCTTTTCTCTTCGCGCGAAAAAAACGTCGTCACTCCGCGCGCTCCGCCGCGAGCGCTTCCTCGGCTTCGAACGCCGCCACAGTCTTGAGGATGTCCCCCACCAACGTGTCGACGTCCAAACTGTCGGGGTGCCTCCCTTCGCGGTCGCTCGCGCCCACCGCGCGCGCGCGGCACTCCACCACCTTTCCCGCGCGCGCCGCCTGCTCGAGCGTAAGCCGCGCCTCCGTTTCTTCGCGCGAAATTTCGCGCGAACCGTTCGCGTCGTCGTCTCCGTCTTTCCCGTCCTCCGCGCCTTCCGCGCGCTCGGCCTTCTTCCGCGCCGCCTGCTTCTCCCGCTTCTCCACGCGCTTGCTCCCAAGGTGCTTGTCGTACAGCCCGTCGTAGTACTCCAGCAGCCCGTCCGCGACCGCGGCGAAGTCGCCCTCGCGCAGCTTAACGCGCAGAGCTTCGGCGCGCTCGTTCCCTAAACGCTTTCTTAACTTTCCCACGCTCTCGTCCATGGCGTCTTGCCACGCCGGGTCGGCGCGGTGCGCGTCGTTCGCGTAGTCCTCCACCAGCGTCCGCAGACGCGTCGCGCGCGACGCGACCACGTTCACCACCAGCGGCGCGTGCCGCATGCGCGCGAACAACCCAGGGTCCACCGAGCACTTCCCGACGTGCGGGCCTTCGTCCTCGACGAAGATCCAACGCGGAGCTTTTTCGGAGTCGTCGGAGGGCGCGTTTGACCCGGCGGACACTTTGTCCATAGGCGGGCTGGTGAGCGCGACCCACTGCATAGCGACGAGGTTGCCGAAGTGCTCGCTGGTGGGCTGCGCGGGCGGTCGGCCGACCCAGCCGAACGCCGAGCCGCTGTGCGCGGCGAGGCCCTCGAGATCGATCACGCTCTCGCCCGCGGCGCGCAACCCGAGAAGCGCGGCTGTTTTCCCGACACCCGTGCGCCCGCCGACGACGCACACTCTCGGCTCCGGTCGCTTCTCGGCGCTTTCTTTCTTGTCTTTCTCGGCGTCGCCGGACACGCTGGGGTCCTCGAACAGGCTCGAGTTGGTCGAGACGGAGGACGCCATGGAGGAGGAAGACGAGGCGCGCGTGAGCGAAGCCGGCGTGTGCCACCGAGTCAGCACGAACCGCCGAAACGCCTTGTACCCGCCGCGCACGACGCGCACGTCCAGCGACCCGGGCGGCAAGGCGTGCAGCAGCAGCCACGTCAACGAGCTCGACCGCATGCCTCCCCGCCAGCAGTGCACGTACACCACCAGCGGCGCGTGGCCTCGCGCGCGCGCCAAGGCGGAGCTCGGCTCAGCCTCCTTCGCCTCGACGAGGCGCACCACCTCGTTCACGAGGCGCTCGAGTTTAGGTCGGACCGCCTTCATGCCGAGCACCAGCGCGACGCCCCTGCCCTGCTTGGCGAACGCGGTGCCCACCTTGGCGCGCTCGTCGTCCGTGAACAGCGGGACGTTCAGCGCGCCGGGGACGTGGCCCCTCGCGAACTCCCCGGGGGACCGGACGTCCACGATGAGCGCCTCCGCCGCGCGGTCGGCGGCTGAGCACGCCACGGAAGCGCGCACGAGGTCTTCAACCTCGGCGCGGCACTCCGCGCCGCCCGCGGCGAGGTCCAGCTTCACCCCGGAGGCGAACGCCTCCATGGCGTCCGCGGATAACGGCGCGGACTCATCACGCAGCGCCGCGAAGAGGTCCGCCGTCGACGGACCCGCCATCGCGCCCGTCGACACTGCCTTCCACCACGACATCGCAGTCGAACAAACCCAAAAAGTGCGGCGCGTCGCAGGTCACGTTATGCCCCTGCGTATGAGCATTTAGTCTGAGCGATTGTCGGACAGCGCGTTCGGAAAAAACTCGGAAAGCACGACACGACACGGAGCGGAAAAAGAGCGTTTCCTTTTTCGACGACGCGCTTTTCACAACTCGCCGCCGTGCGCGCTCCCCGCGCTCGCCTCTCTTCTCTCGTTCCCCGGACCGTCTTCGCTCCGAACACCGCCGCCGTTTTCCTCTTCGGCAGACTCTCGCGCGTCGAACGCGTCGAACGCTTCGCCCGAAGCGCGCGCCAGACAATCGCGCGTCTCTTCCAAAGTTCGGGCGTAGCGCTCGCGACAGGTCTCCTCCGCCGCCGCGTCGTCGAGCTCCTGCACGAGCAGGCGCGCCGCGCTCAGCAGCGTGCGCTTCTCGAGCACGCGCATGGCTACCGCGGCGCGGTACCTCGAATCTGCCGCGTCGGAGGAAGCGTCGCGGCGGATTCGCGTTCGCGTCTTGTCTTCCCGCGGGGTCGCCGGCGCGTCTCCGGTTCTCCGCTTCTCCGCGCCGAACACCGGGTCGTACGGGTTTTCGTGGAGGAATTTATCCATCGTCGCCAGATCCTCCGCCAGCGTCGTCGGGTACCGGAGCAGAAGCTCGTGCGCCGCCTTCAGCAGCGTCGCGCGCGTGACCGCCTCGTTGCGCTCGGACACGACCCCGCCGGCGACGGCGGACGCGACGGCGAGCGGGTCGTCCAGCTCCGTTTCCGTCATCACCTGCACGCGGGTCGCCGCGAGCAAGTCGCGGTCGAGCCGGTTCGGGTAGAAGTGGAAGTTGCGGTTGTTCGGCGAGAGGTCGTGCGACGCGAGCACCTCGCGTTTCCGTCGCCGCAGAGGGTCCTTCTTCGACATTCGCGGCGCCACCTCCACGCACTCGTCCGGGTTAAACCGCGGCACGAACCCGTACTGCAGAAACACGTACTGACTCGGCTTCTCGCCGTAGTTGAACCGGATCTCCTCGCCCGGCCCGCCGAACGCGTCGCCCGCGGACACCACCACCTCACCTCTCGACTCCACGAACGAAATGGACACCGCGGGCGCGTCGTTCAACGCCGGCCTCGACCCGCTCCCCGCGCCGCGCGCGTACCCGTGGTTGATCATGTCGAACAGAGGCACCAGCGCGAGGATCGTCTCTTTTTTTTTCGTCTCGCCGCGCAAAGTTCGCCCCGCGCGGATTGGCACGTGCGCGGCGCGCGACCACACGATGGACATCGCCCACGCCCAGTTGTTCGCGCGGAAGTGCTGTTCCGGGAACGTCTCCGGAAACGCGTTTGTCAACTTTGGAAACAGCGTCTCGCGTTCGGCCATCCACCCTCGCAGCACGGCGTCGCGAAACCCGACCAGATTCGACCCCTCCAGCTGCGCGAGCTCTTTGGGCGCCCAGAGCAACGGCGAGCCGACGTCCTTGGGCAGCGCGGAGACGTACGGCCACCAGTGCGATTCTTCGCCCTGCACGTGCAGCTCGTGAAGCAGGTGGAGCGCCAGCACGGCGTCTATGGTCATCTCCGTCGCGTTCGCCGCGAGCTCCGCCAACGCGGGCGCCAGCCGTGACCGCCGCGCCGACGCCGTGGACATGCACTTCAGCAGCGGGAGCGACATCAGCGTCTCGCCTTTCTCCACGCGCGCGGAGGTCACCAGCCCGCGCCCGCGGCCGAACACCGAACGCAGAACGACGGACCCCACGAACGGCGAGCGGTCGTCGACGTCGTCGTCGACGTCGTCGTCGACGTACGGCGCGCTCGGCGGTTCTCGCACCCACCGCTCGAACGCGCGATCGCGCTCGCGCGGTTCGCCGACGGCGCCCAGGCGTCCCCGCGGAATCGAGGGCACGCCTCCCGCGCCCGCCTTCGCCCCGCCGTCGGCGTCTTCCGCGCCGTCGCCGGCCCGGGCGTCGGAGAAGACGCCCGGGAACGCGCGCTCGAGCACGGCGCGTCTCTCCTCGGGGGTCATGCGCGAGGGGTCCACCTCCAGAGGCGCCACCGCGAGGGGCGCCACCGCGGCGAGGAGCAGGAAGAGCGCGACGCGGACTCGCGCTCGCGCGACGCCGCCGCCGCGCGAGCGCGTCCGCGAGGCGCGCACCGCATCGCGCGGGCGGCCCATAGGACCGTCCGCGGTGCGCCCACCCACTGATGATGAGGAAGCGCCGACGTCAACTTTTTCGTCCTCGGACGGGAAGGAGTGCCGAGTCTTCGTCGCGCGCTCGCGCCCGAAAATGGTCGGCGCGTGGCGCGCCGCAAAAAGCCAGCCGAAGAAAAAACTTCGTCTGGAGAGCACAGTCACCTTGGCCGTGCGAATTCATGAGTCACAGACGGTGGGAAAAAAGACAAAGCCAAATGCGAATCCCGCTGGAGCAGTTTTCAGCCAATCACCGACCAAGAGCGCGTTCCGCAGCTGAGATTCGTTCGTATCAACGCTCGATCCCGCGCGCGCTCCCCATTCCCGCACACACCCTACCCGTTCTTTCGACGAGTAAAATGGCCGCCATCTGCAACGTCCCCGTCGCGCTCCGCGCCACCGCGAAGCGCACCGTCGCGAAGCGCGGCATGTCCGTCAAGGCCGCCGCCGGTCCCCAGCACTGGCTGCCCGGCACCGAGCCCCCCGCGTACCTCGACGGTACCATGGCGGGCGACTACGGCTTCGACCCCCTGCGCCTCGGCCAGAACCCCGAGACCCTCCCCTACCTCCAGGAGGCTGAGCTCATGAACGGCCGCTGGGCGATGCACGCCACCGCGGGCATCCTCTTCACGGACGCCGTGGGTCTGCCCAAGTTCTGGGAGGCTGGCGAGGCCGCGCTCGGCGACTGGGACATCAAGACCCTCGTCGCGATCCAGGTCGTGGTGATGGGCTTCCTCGAGGCTGCGCGCATCCGCGGCTTCATGGCCACCGGCGAGTCCGGCGTGGTGGGCAACTTCCCCTTCGACCCCACCGGCCAGGACTCCCCCGCCATGAAGGTGAAGGAGATCAAGAACGGCCGCCTCGCGATGATGTCCTTCCTCGGCATGGTGTCGCAGTACGCCGTCACCGGCACCTCCCCCCTGGAGGGCCTCAAGGCGCACATGGCCAACCCCACGCAGGTGAACATCTTCACCTCCTCGGTCGGCAACGAGTTCGTCGCCGCCATCATCTTCTGCTCCATCGCGCCCTGCTACTTCGTGCTCCAGGAGCAGATCTCCGACGGCTCGGACGACGAGTTCCGCCCCATCCCCTGGTAAGCGGCGCGCGTCGGAGCGTCGGCATGGCGCGCGACGAAAAGGCGCGACGACCGACGACGGAGACGAGAGTGCGGGTGTTTCCATGGCCGAGCGGTACCGAAGGACGACGGACGCGTGCGGCGAAGACGACGTACGAATAGGAAGAGAAACCGCGAGCGAGGGAGAAGAGGCGGCGTCTTTTAGCGTGGGCGTGTCGATGAACAACGAGAGGACTCGAGTTCTTTGCATCGCGCGACGCGTCGAGTCGCGAACGATCCCCGCGAACGTCACTCGCGACCGACGCCCTTTTCACTGTTCCTCCCACGCGACGACGACGCGTCTGAAAGCGAACGGTAACCTCCGCGGATTGTTATCCGCGGTCTCGCGTCGCGCGCGCTCGAGTCGAACGGCGCTCGTCACCGCCGGGCGGTGCGTTGCGAGCGACGTCGTCATGAGGAGCGCGGCGCGCGCGAGTCGGTTCGCCGTCTCCGACGCGGGAGAAAAAAAAACAAAAAGGCAGCCCGCGTCGTCGCATCATCCGTCGCCTCTTTTCGTCGGTCGCCTCCCCGCGGCGCGCGCGATTTTCTTTAACGCGTTCGAGAGGCACGCAGAGGCACTTAGAGCTCCTCCCCCGACGGCGCGACGTCGGCGGCCTCGGCGCCCTCCGGCGGCAGCTCCGCGCGCGCGCCGCGCCCCCCCGCGTCGCGGCGCATCGCGCTCTCCAGCCCCCCCATGATCTCCGGGATGGTCGGCAGACGCTTCTCCTTCTGCTTGGAGAAGATCACCTCCCCGTCGTAGAACACCTCGAACGCGCCCGTGTTCAGAAGGTTCTGAGACACCGTGTTCCCCACGAACCACGCGCCCATCGTGCTTCCCATCTTGTTGCTCTGCAGGTTGGCGACGAACTCGGGCGTCGTCGTCGCGCCCAGCGCCGCGCACAGCTGATCGCCGAAGTGCGTCAGGCCCATCGCCGCGAACGTCCCCAGGTTCACGGCTTTCGACGCCGCCACCGCGAACGCGCTCGGGGGGAAGTTCGAGCCCACCACCTCGGTGCCGGGGAAACGCTGCTGGATCAAGTTTCGGACCTGCGCGTAGCCCCCGCGGTACTGTCAGGATTGGCAAAACGAGATGTGCACCTTGCCGCCGAGGCTGGCGCGGTCAGCCACGGGAGGGCCCGCGGCCGCCACCGCGCCCGCGGACTCGGGCGCGAACGCGGACATGACGTCCGCGCCTGCGGGTTCGCGGTGGGACAGGGCGGGGGGAGAGGCGCGGTCAGAGCCGAGGCGGGACTCTCGAGGTTTCGGGAAAAGGGTGGACGGGACGAAAAAGCGAGGGGTCCGCTCGCGGACGAGACGCCGGGCGCCTGGGACGCACCGGCGAAGGCGAGAAGAATCGCGACGACGATGGCGCCGGTGGGAAGGCGGCTCGGCGGCGCGGAGCCGCTCGAGGGGCTGGAACCTTCCGCCATGACGTGCGGTCCCGTCCGTGAGACTGGCAAGATGCCGTCTGCGCGTTCCCATAAAAGTTTCATCATGGTCCACCGCCACGCTGGATACGACGAAGTTCGGGGGCTCCCAGGGGCAGGCACAACGACCGACGCGGGCGCCGCGGTCTCCCCCTGCCGTCATGGAGGACGCGCACGCGCGGGACGTCCGAGATGTGCGTCCTCTTCCCCCAGTGGCGAATTTCACCCCCTCGGTCGTTCCCGACGAGCCCGAGCGCGCGACCGACGCGTGAAAGCCGTTCGTTTAACTGCCGTTCGATCGCGAAACGCGCAGACTCGATGGACGACGGACGCGCGCGCGTGCGCCGCGATTGGAACGCCCCGACCGTCCGACTGACCGACCCGATTCCGCGCATTCCACCGCCGACCTCGTTCAGGTCCTCGCGCACTTCCACGTGGACCCCGCGGTGGGCCTGCGCGAGGCGGACGCCGCGCAGGCCCGGCGGCGTTGGGGCCCGAACGAGCTGCCTCCCGATCCCGGGACGCCGTTCTGGAAGCTGGTGCTGAAACAGTTCGACGACTTGCTGGTGAAGATCCTGATCGCCGCGGCGGCGGTGTCGCTGCTCATCGGGCTCGCCGACGGCGAGGGCTGGAGCTCGTTAGTTGAGCCCGGCGTGATCGTCCTGATCCTGGTCGCGAACGCCACCGTGGGCGTGCTCACGGAGACCAACGCGGAGAAAGCCATCGAGGAGCTCAAGGCGTACCAGGCGGATGTCGCGGCGGTGTTCCGCGAGGGGCGGCTGCGGAACGTCCCCGCAGCGGAGCTCGTCCCCGGGGATATCGTGGAGCTCGCGGTGGGGAACAAGGTCCCGGCGGACGTTCGTTTGATCGCCGTGCGCGGCGAGGCGCTCTCGGTGGACCAGAGCATCTTGACCGGCGAGAGCGGGTCCGTGGAGAAGTTCGCGGGCGCCGTCTCCGTCGGGGCGGCGGCGGTGATCCAGGACAAGACCTGCGTCGCGTTCGGGGGCACGGTGGTCACCGGCGGCAAGGCACGCGGCGTGGTGTTCGGGACGGGCGTGCACACCGCGATGGGCAAGATCCGGGACGCGATGCACGACGCCGCCGAGGACGAGGAGCTGACGCCTCTGAAGAAGAAGCTCGACGAGTTCGGGACGTTCCTCTCCAAGGCCATCGCCGTGGTGTGCGTGCTGGTGTGGGTGGTGAACATAGGGCACTTCGCCGACCCCGTGCACGGCGGATTCTTTCGCGGCGCCATCTACTACTTCAAGATCGCGGTCGCGCTGGCGGTCGCGGCGATCCCGGAGGGCCTGCCCGCGGTGGTCACCACGTGCCTCGCGCTCGGCACGCGCAAGATGGCCAAGCGCAACGCGGTGGTGCGCTCGCTGCCGTCGGTGGAGACGCTCGGCTGCACGTCCGTGATCTGCAGCGACAAGACGGGCACGCTCACCACCAACGCCATGACCGCCACGCGCTTCTGCGTCGTCAAAGCCGTGGACCCGCCGGGAAACGGGCCCGCCGCGGACTGCCTCTCTGAGTTTCGCGTCGACGGCGAGGGATACGCGCCGAACGGCGACGTGCGCGCCGGCGTCTCGGACTCCGTCGTCGCGCGCCCCGCGGAGAACGCGGCGACGCTGCACCTCGCCATCTGCGCGTCGCTGTGCAACGATGCCACGCTGGCGTACGACGAAAAGACGCGCCGCTTCGAGAAAATAGGCGAGAGCACGGAGGCGGCGCTGCGCGCGCTCGCCGAGAAGATCGGTTTACCCGGCGCCGACGCCGATCCAAAATCGCTCGCCGCGCTTCGTCCCGCCGAGCGCGCGACGTACTGCGCGTCGTACTGGGACGCCCAGTTCCGCCGCGTCGCGTCCCTGGAGTTCTCGCGCGACCGCAAGATGATGAGCGTGTTGGCGACGCGCAAGGGCCAGGCTTTCCTGTTCACCAAGGGTGCCCCCGAACAAGTGTTGGACAAATGCGTCTCGGCGCTCACCGCGGACGGCGGCGCGGCGGAGCCGATGACGAATAAAGCGCGCGACGCGCTCCGCACGCGCCTCGCGTCGTTCGCGCGTGGGTCTCTGCGCGTGTTAGCGCTGGCGATGAAGCCCGTTTCATCGAAGAAGCGAGTAGTGGACGCGAGCGACGAAAGAGACATGACTTTTCTCGGGTTCGTGGGCGTGATGGATCCGCCGCGGCCGGAAGCGGCGCGCGCCGTATCGTTGTGCCGCGCGGCGGGCATACGCGTCATCATGGTCACGGGAGACAACAAAGCCACCGCCGAGGCTGTGGCGCGCGCCGTCGGGCTGGGGGAGGACGTCGCGCCGCGCGGGAGCCACCCGTCGACGAGGTACGGCGAGTTAAACGACGCGCGCGACGCCCCGGCGGACGCGACGGATTTGGCCCTGCTGGCGCGCAAGATGACCGCCGACGCGGCGGACGCGGGTCTGCCGATGACGGGCGTGATGTTCCCGCCGGGCGTGTCTTTCCGCGGCGCCGAGTTCGACGCCATGGACGACGCCGCGCGCCAGGACGCCGTGCGCTCGATGGCGGTGTTCTCGCGCGTCGAGCCGCAGCACAAGTCCACGCTGGTGCAGCTGCTGAAGAAACAGCAGCACGTCGTGGCGATGACGGGCGACGGCGTGAACGACGCGCCGGCGCTGAAGCGCGCCGACATCGGCGTCGCGATGGGGAGCGGCACGGCGGTGGCCAAGCACGCGTCCGACATGGTGCTCGCGGACGACAACTTCGCGTCCATCGTGGCGGCCGTCGCGGAGGGACGCGCCATCTACGATAACACCAAGCAGTTCATCCGGTACATGGTCTCCTCCAACATAGGCGAGGTGGTGTGCATCTTCGTCGCCGCCGCGCTCGGCATGCCCGAGACGCTCTCGCCGATCCAGCTGCTCTGGGTCAACCTGGTGACGGACGGTCTGCCGGCGACGGCGCTCGGGTTCAACAAGCCGGACGCCGACATCATGCGGCGACGGCCGAGGCGGCCGGACGACTCCATCGTGGACGCGTGGCTGTTCGTGCGGTACATGGTGGTCGGTCTGTACGTGGGGTTCGCCACCGTGGGCGCGTTCGCGTGGTGGTTCACGTCGTACGAGAGCGGCCCGAACTTGACGTGGGCGCAGCTCACGTCGTTTCAAAAGTGCGAGTACTCGTGCGAGGTGTTCAACCGCAAGGTGAACCGGAACCCGAGCACGATGAGCCTCTCCGTGCTGTGCGTGGTGGAGATGTTCAACGCGCTCAACGCGCTTTCGGAAAACGGGTCACTGTTCGTGCACCACCCGTGGTCCAACAATTGGCTCACCGGTGCCATCGCGGTGTCTATGGCGTTGCACTGCCTCATCCTGTACGTCCCGTGGCTCGCGGACACGTTCGCGGTGGCGCCGCTTTCGCTCGCCGAGTGGCGCGCGGTGATTGGCTTCTCCGCCCCCGTGATTTTCGTGGACGAAGTGCTCAAGCTCATCACCAGGAAACACGGGGACAGGCTCAGGGCGGCGCTCAGAAGAGGCGTCTCACTAGGACGGCGCGCGGACCTGCTGCCGCGCGCGAGGAGCAGCGCCAAGCAGGGCTTGTGAGGAGACCGACGCTGCGACGCGAACGCGCGCTGAGTCTCGCGCGAGCGCGACGATAGTTCTAACAAAGCCGATTTCTAATCGCAAAAAGTCGTCCTCGCGTCAAAAGCCTCTACACGTTCTTTCCAATCTTCGGCCCGTAGAGCATTTTCAGGTTCTTCCACACGGAGACGATGGAGTTGGCGGTGAAGAACCCGCTCCCCGCGGCCGCGGGCACGCCGATCCCCGGGTACGTCGAGTCCCCCACCGCCCACAAGCCGTCGACGCCCGTCGCCGGCCCCGGCGCGAGCGACGCGCCGTACAGGTTGGCGCGGGTCATGTCCACTCCCGGCCCGTAGGTTCCCTCGTGCCTCCGCACGAACCGCTTCTGCGTCAAGGGCGTCGCCACCATCTCCACCTCGACTCTTTTTCGAATGTCGGGAATCACTTTTTCGAGCGCGCGGTACAAGTCGTCGGCGGCTTCGCGTTTCATCTTTTCGTACTCCGGCGATCCGCGCGTCGTCGCCGCCCATCGTTTGTACGGCTCGTTGGCGGCGCCGTAGATGTGCACGGTGTGCTTCCCCTCCGGCGCCTGGCTCGGGTCCAGCGTGGTGGGGATGGAGATGTTGAACACGTTGCGCTCGCCGTCCACGCCCTTGCTCCAGTCGTCCACCACCAGGTGGTGTATGCCGAGCTCGCTCGCGGGGGGCAAGCCGGCGGCGTCGATGCCCAGGTGCAGGTGCACGAACGAGTCGCACAAGGGCGTCGTCTCGGTGTGCTTCTCGTCGCCGCTCGCACGCCGTTTTAAACGAACGTCCTCGGGTAACAAATCGTTGACGGTATCCCACGCGCTGGCGTTCGTCACCACGCACGTCCGCGCCCGCACTACGCGCCCGTCTCGTTTGAGCTTCATGCCCACCGCGCGGCCGTCCTGCACCACGATACGCTCCACCGGCTGGCGAAGCGCGACGACGCCGCCGTGTTTGCGCACGCCGCGCGCGAGCGCGTCGATGAGCGCCTGGCTCCCGCCTATGGGGTAGTCGTACACGCACCCCTCTTCCTTGTGGCGCTCGGCGAACGTGAACGCCATGATGGCCGCGGACGTGCGGTCCGCCTTCAGCCCGGAGATCACGAAACATTCCAGGTCGAGCAGCCGCCGAAGCCACTCGTTTCGCACGTGCTCGTCCACGAGCGCCGAGAAGTTCTCGCGGAGCCACTTGGCGTCCTCGAAGCCCTCCGCGCCTTTGGGGCCGCCGCCCAGCGCCTTGACCAGCGGCGCGACGTACTTGGCCATGGTCAACACGACGCCGGAGTCCGCGCGCATGCCCGCGAAGGGAATGGCGACCGCGGCGTCCCCGAGGGGGGTCATCGCCTCCTCGAGCGCGTCCCACTCCTTCACGGCGTCGTCGCCGGCGAAGCGGCGGATGGCGTCGCGGTAGCACTCGCGGTCGGCGACGCACTCGAAGTTCCCGTCCGGGAAGTACATCTTGAGCGAGTTGTAGACCGCCGCGCCGCGGGGCAGCGTCTCGCCCACGGCGTCCAGGACCTGTCGCAGGCCGTTGATGCTCTCGCCCGGCGGCGAGCTGAGCCCGAGGAAGTACGACGGGCCGGAATCGAACTCGTACCCGTCCCGGTGGAAGCCGTGCGCGGCGCCGCCCATGACCGAGTGCGCCTCCGCGACGGCGACGGAGACGCCGTACTTCCCCAGGAGCGCCGCGCAGGAAAGACCGCCGATGCCGGCGCCGACGATGCACACGTCGACCTCGTCGGGGAGCTCGTCGGACACCCAGCCGGCACCCAGCTCTTTCGTGTCGGAGACCGCCGACGCCGAGAAACGGTTGGTGCCGCGCGACGGCCGCGAGCGCGCGCGACGCGACACCCCGCGCGGCGACGCGCGAGCCGCGAACGAGCCGCGCGCGCACGTCGTCGCGGGAACGAGTGCGCTGGACATCGCGGATGAGACGTGCCGGGCGTCCACCCCTAAGGCTGCAAAAGAAGTCTCCTCCCATTTTATTGGACGAAGATCTCGCTCGAACTCGGACTGTCGGAGGCTGCGTTTTTTTTTCGCGGGCTCCAGCGGAGAAAAAAGCAGGCGGAGAGTGTCGGGGACGCCCCGGAGGAGACGCCCGTCGCGACGGAGGCGCCTGCGGCGGAGGCGGCATCCTCCGCGCCCGACGGAGAGAAGAGCGCGGGCGGAGACGAGACCGCGCCCGAGGCGGACACGTCGTCCGCCGACCCGGCGCCCGCGGAGTCGTCCGAAAAGGCACATCCGCGAGAGCGTCTCCCCGTAAAGTGGCGGCGAGGACGGACTCTGGCGTGCCATGTCGCGACGCCCATCGCATCGGACGCGCGCGTGGACAGTTCGATACGGTCGGGGACCCACTTGAACGGGGTCTATCATCAGCCGTCGACGCGTCTGCGTTCTTTCCGAGGTATCAAGTCATCAAAAAGTCATCAAGTTGATGATCTGCAGCCCATAACCTAGTGTGTCGTTCATTCTTTGATGGGCAATTAGTCATCAGAATCACGAAAAGGGTTTCACTAAAAAAATCGAGATTGGGACGTCACTAAAAGCCGAGGCGCCATTTCTCTTCGCGTCACTCTTCGGAACGCTCCGCGCGCTCCGCTCACCGAATCTTCTTCCTCAACACGTACGTCCTCCCCAAGTCTTTCCATCGAGAACCCCGTCTCACCTCCTCTTCGCCTTTACCGCGACGCGGCCGCCGCCCGCGCCTCGGTCGACCGATCTGAGACGGAGTTTTGACGTGCGTTCGACGAGCGAGTCGTAAAAAACGCCATTTCCGCGAGAGCGTCTCCCAGCGCGGCGAGGACGGACTCTGGCGTGCCATGTCGCGCCCGCCCACCGCATCGGACGC
>ENA-OUOG01000766-OUOG01000766.1-marine-metagenome-genome-assembly--contig:-NODE-766-length-40757-cov-5.779204_pt1 | contig 40757 bp, 24 predicted proteins | sample MGYA00248635_ERZ508505 | MGnify/ENA primary metagenome ERZ508505 (study PRJEB26176, sample SAMN06267871) | marine metagenome | isolation source: Saanich Inlet, British Columbia, Canada | place: Pacific... | reverse complement strand
GTATACCGTCCAACAATTGTCGTGCGAGTGCGACGCCGTCAAGACCGCTGCGCCGAGCGTCGACTACTCCAACGTCGTGTGCGCGACCCCGAGCGTCGAGTTCGTCGACGTCTACTCCGGCGCGCGCACGTTCGAAGGTGGCGTGCTTCTCGGCGGAGCCTTGACTCTCGCCGCGTGCGTCCTCGCGTTGGCGTAACCGCGCGCGGCGGACGACGCGGATTCTCGGCGTCGACGACTCGCGCGCGAAACCAGCCGCGTGCGGTGTGCGTAGCTCCTACGTACCTTTTTATAAAAGACTGTCTGTTTCTCCGTACGCGACACGTTTGCCTCGCGCACGACGCGTTCCCTTCTACCTTCCCTCGCGCGAAGCGCGCGCGCGATACGCCGCGTCTCGTCTCGCGACGTCCGCCGCCCATCGCGACTCGGCGGTGTGTTCCGAACGCAGTCGCGCCTTCGCTCGCGTCGCCGCCGCGACCGCGGTTTCGGAGGCGACGCGCACCGTGTCCGCGACCCACGCGCGTCGCCGCGCGTCTTCCGCATCGAGAGCGACTTGCCTGGCGCGCGCCATCGCGCCGGCCGCGTCCGCGCGCCGGTACACCTCCCTCTCGATCCCCACCACGACCATGGCGAGAAACTTCGGGTACAGGACCGCGTTCTCCGCGAACGGGTGATGACACGCGGCGAGCGCCCAACGCGCCTCGTCCGGCCCGAACGTGCGCGGCCCGAACCCCGCGGCCGCCACCGCGGACGCGAACGCGTCCAAAGACAAATACCCGGCGTCCCCGTCGTCCGCGCGCTCCAACGACCGGCGTAGCGCCCCGACGCGCTCGAACAGACGCTTGGCGAGCGACGCGCACACCGCGACGACGTCGTCGTCAAACGCCTCGTCGTCCGCGTCGATCACCGCGTCCGTCTCCAAATCCGGTCCCCCGCCGCTGTCCGCGCCGCCGCGCTCCTCGTTCGCCACGTGCGTCTCCGCGAGCTTCAGCGAGATGACACCCCCGGGCGACGCGCCGGCGGCTTTCTCCTGTTCCACCAACGCCGCGCTCGGACCGCACGCCTCAAGCAACGCGCGCCAGTCGACGCGCAGCTCCGTCTCGCCGGTTTCGCGAACCACGCAACGCGAGCGCGCCGCCGGGAACGCGCGCGCGATCGTCCGCAGGCGCGCGTCCCGCGTCGTGGAGGGCGACGAGCACTTCGCCATGCGCGCGGCGTACCGCACGTTCGTCACGCTCACGGCGCCGCCGCCGCGGCCGCCGCCGCTCGAGACGTCCAGCTCGTTATCGAGCGCGGCGAGGAAACGCGCGAGCGTTCGGAACCCCGCGAGACAGGCATCCACCACCTTGACGATGGCGTCCGCCCCGAACGCCAGCTCCGCGGGGGCGGCGAGGTACCGCAACAGCTCCGTGGGAGTATCGTTCGGGGCCCCACCCTCCAAGTACTCAGCCTCCACGACGCGCGTCGCGCTCTCCGTCCACGCTCGGACCGTCGCCGGGCCGTCGTTCCCGGGCAAGCGGTCGCATCCCAACGCGTCGAGAAGCTCGTCGATGTCCCACCGAACGCGCGTGGAACGCGCGCCGACGCGCGCGAGGTGGTCGCCGAGCGTCGCCGCCTCCAGCGCCGTGATCGCCACGCGGCACTGCGCCAGCGCCAAGCGCGCTTCCGACGGGGTCGCGTACCCGGAGGCGCGCGGGACGCCTCCCGGCGCGACGTCCGTCGCCGCCAGCGCCAGCGCCAAGGTCGGCTCCGGGGTGAGCCTGCCGACGCAGCCTCGGCCCGGCTCGAAGCGCACCTCGAACGCGTGCGGCGCGTCCACGCCGCCCACCGCGGGCGCGCGCTGAGTGGCGTACACGGCCATCTCTTCGCGAAGGCATTTCACGAGCGCCTCGCCTTCCCTTTTCCGTCGCGCGCGGCGCGCGTCGCGAAACGCCGCCTTTTTTTTCTCCTCGATGCGGTCGGCGGCTTGTCTTCGAACGGTCTCCGCCGCGTGCTTGGCGCGCCTCTCGGCGTCGCGAGACGCGGAGGCAGCCTCGCCGCGCGCGCCGACAAAGTCGCTCGCGCCCTCGCGCGCGTCCGTCTCGGCGTCGGCGAACCTCGCGAACCGGTTGAAGTCGTGCACGTGCCACGCGTCGCGTTTTCTGTGCACGTAATCGCTCGAGTCCCACGTCCTGACGTACGCCCTGCACTCCGCGACGGAGAGTTCCCGGACACCGGGCACGGGCGGGTCGAACCGGCGCATCGCCACCAAGACGTCCGACGCGTCGATGGATTCGCAGACGCGGTGATTCGCCCCCGCGGCTCTGACAAACTCCTCCGCGTCGTTTACCAACTTCATCGTGACTCGCGCCGCGACGGTCGTTCGCGGGGTCCGGTCGTTCTCCCTCGTCGTCGCCGGGGGAGGGCACATCCCTCGCCTCGCGTCGAGGTACGCGCGGAGCAGCGCCGGGTCATCCGCGGAGACCGCCCCGCCGCCGAGCGCGGGGCGCAAGTCCACGTTGCGCGTCGCCGCGAGCACCGCTCGCCGCTCCACCCCCGCGTTGACGGAATCGTAGATGAAATCGAACGCCTCGGATTCGAGTCGGTCCGGGGTCTTGAACTTGAGCACCAGCGCGCGTCGAAACGCCCGAAACGTCTCCACGGTCTCCGCCGAGGGAGACGCGGAGGCGGTCTCGTCCGCCCGCCCCGCCGCCGCCGTCATGGCGAGCGCGCCGGCGCGCCGTGGGGATTGAGAGGCAGAGGCAACAACAACCAGCTTTTTCCGTCTCGACCGGGTGGCTCGCGGCGCGTGGCAGCGTCGCAGCGATCAGAAAAAGGAGGCCGCGCCTCGAGATTCTCGACCCGACAATCGTGTGCCTTCTCGCCCGCGGCCTCAGATCCGGAAGCGCTGGAAGGACCGACTCGTCGCTTCGAGCCGCCGATTTACTCTCCGGTAGCTCCACGCATCCTCGCAGGATGGTGCAGTCCGACCCCACGGACGCGCACGGGAACCTGTTCCCCATCTTCCTCCTGTCGCTCATCCAGTTCTTCCTGGTTCCGATCACGCTGTGGCGCGTCGGGAGCTGGGCGATCGACGCGGCGTACGGCGACAAGGAGAAGAAGGGCGCCGCCGCGAGCGCGGCCGCCGCGCCCACGGATGTCTCGTCGGAGTGGGGCAAAGCCGCCGCCGCGCGCGCGGCGAGGAACCGGCCTACCGCCGCGCGTAGGCTCCGCGCGCTCTTCTCCGGCGCCAACCTGTGGCTGCTGGCCTTCTGGGCTGTGTCCGCCGCGCTCGCGGCGTACATCGCGTTCTCGCAGGTGGAGGAGGTGGAGCACTTCGACCCGTACAAGGTGCTGAACGTGCCCGTGGGCGCGGACGCGTCCGTGATCAAGAAGGCGTACCGCGCGCTCTCGCTGCAGTACCACCCGGACAAGAACCCGGACCCCGAGGCGACGAAGATCTTCACGGAGCAGATCACGCCGGCGTACAAGACGCTCACCGACGACGCCGCGCGCGAGAACTACGAGAAATACGGCCACCCCGACGGTAAGCAGGCGCCAAAACTCGGCGTGGCTCTGCCGCAGTGGATGTTCGGCAAAGACGGCACGGGCCCGATCGTTCTGATCGCGCTGGTAGCGTTCGGGATCCTCGGCCCGCTGTTCCTCGCCGTGTGCGCCATCACGCGCATGAACCGGTACGCCGGGTCCAACGGCGTGCTTCGCCAGACCCAATACTTCTTCGCGCGCGAGCTCAAGCCGCACATGAGCGCCGGCAAAGCCGCGCGCGTGCTGTCCGTGGCGATGGAGTACGTCAACATCCCGTACAGGAGTGAACACGAAGAGCCGATCAAAAAGCTCCTTTTGTCGCTCAAGAGCGAGGTGGACGCCAAGGACCCCAAGTTCCTCAAGAGGCACCCCGCCATCGTCAAGGCGCACGCGCTGCTCCTCGCGGCCGCGGCGCGCAAGACGCACGAGGTGGACCCCGCGCTGCGCGCCGACCTGCGCGCGGTCATGAAGCTCTTCCCGACGCTCTTCGACGAGGCGACGCGCGTGTTCCTCTCCCCGGTGAACCAGATCGGCTACGCCTTCGCCAAGCCGGCGCTGTCGCTTCTGGAGTTCTCGCAGTGCGTCACGCAAGCCGTCGCGCCCTCCGCGCGGAAGGACGAAAACAAGGAGGGCTCGGAAGGCGGCACGGTGTCGCTGCTGCAGCTGCCGCACGTGGACGAGAAGGCGGCGCTCGCGCTCGCGCGCAAGGGAAAGGTGAGGGGCGTCGGCGAGCTCGCGAGCCTCGCCGGCGCGGAGAAACGCGCCGCGGCGCTGGCGGCGGCGGGCCTCTCGGCGGCGCAGGTTTCGGACGTGGAGGCGCACCTCGCGTTCGTCCCGCGCGCGGAGATCCTGGAGGGCACGATCGAGACCGACGGCGAGTCCCAGATCGTGGAGTTGGACGTGGTGACGTGCACGATGAACGTCAAGCTCTCGCGCGGCGCGGCGGCTGTCGCCGACGCCGCCGAGGGCGAGAAGACGGAAAAACCCGCGCGGACGCCTCTGGTGGGCGGCGCCGTGGTGCGCGGCAAGGACGACCTGCCTCCCCTGCCCTTCTGCGAGCACTGCGACCGCGAGGAGGGCTGGTGGATCGCCATCGTCGACCACGCCGCGAACTTCATCCTGGCCTACCGCAAGCTGGACAAGAAGGCGGTGCTCGCCGCGCAGCGCGAGCCCCGCGGGCACGTCGCCGAGCTCAAGTTCAACGTCCCGAGCGCCGGCGCGTACGCGCTCTCGGTGATGGTGCTGTCCGACTACTGGATCGGCGCGGACGCGCGGTACGCGGTGAAGATCAAGGTGGGCAGGCGCACGCCCGAGCTGCTCGAGAAGCGCGCGGCGGCGGCGGCGGGGAAGACGAAAGAGGCGGCTGGGAAGAAGAAGCAAGCTTCGGCTGATAAGAACGCCGCCTCCGGCGGGGACGGGGACGTCGCGGAGGACGCGGCGGCGAACGCGGCGGAGGCGGAGTCGAGCGACGGCGACTCGGGCTCGGACTCGGACGACGAGGGGCGCGAGCACGACCCCGACTACCCTTCCGAGGAGACGGGTACGGAGGAGTCCTCGGACGAGGAGACGGAGGAGGAGTTCCTGAAGCGGGGGCAGCGGCGCCGCGAGGAGCAGGCGGCGCAGCTCAAGTCCGACGCGGCGAAGATTTTGGCGGAGAACAAGGAGGGTGACGCGGCTTCGCCCGCGGGGAAATCCGCGGGCGAGGTTGAGCCCGCGGCGTCGGCCAACTGATTTGCCCACGCGCGACACCGAGCGAAGCGACGCGTGTTTGTTTTTCGTTAGATACGAGTCGAGTCATTGTTTCGTTGTTTCAAGAAGCGCGCGCGCGCCCTCCCGACGCGTTCGTCGTCGGCGACTTTCTCGCGTCGATCCTCTTTCAATCGACGTCGATCACTTGTCGGGGATGTCGTACTCGCCCTCGTCGATGTTTTCCTGAATGACCTGGGGGTCCTCGCCGTTGACGGTGCAGCCGGTGGATTTCGCCGTGCCGAGGATTTCCTTGACGGTGCCCTTGAGCTCGCGCGCGCGGGAGCGGGGGCGCATGATGCGCGCGATTTCAATGCAGTCGTCGAGCGAGATGTCGCCGGAGTGCTTCACGTGCTTCACCTTCTTGCGGTCGCGGGGGGGCTCCTTGAGCGCCTTGATGACGAGCGCGGACGCGGAGGGCACGACGGACACCTTCGCCTGGCGGTTCTGCACGGTGAGCTTCACGGTGACGCGAAGGCCGTTCCAGTCCTTCTTGGTCTCCTTGGCGATGTCTTCGCCGACCTTCTTGGGGGACAGACCGAGAGGACCGATCTTCGGCGCGAGCGAAGAGGCAGCGCCGACCTCGCCACCGGTGGCGCGGAGGAACACCTCGATGACGGAAGAGGGATCGAACTTAGGCGGCATCCTGTGACGCGAGGGCGGAGCGAGGTGACGGAAGGGTCAGTCCCGGTCGTCGATCGTCGGGTCGCTCGGCGAACGCGCGGCGGCGCCGATGCGGGCGCGCGGGCGTCGGAAAACGAGGCGGCTTTCCGATGGCTCGCGGAAAATGTTCGCAACCCTCGGGGCCGGCGAACCAGCGTCCCACGAAGCACGCGTCGCCGGCGAGTCGAGGGTCGGGCGTCACGGATCACCCGAACCGAGTGGTTCGAAAGACACGCACCTGCTTGATAGGATCCGTTCGCGTGCGCGTGGAAAAGGGCGAGGGAGAGGGCCGCAGCGTCGTCTTGAGCGAAATGACTTTATTTTTAGGGTTTCGGAGTTTGGACAGGAGCGGGTCCGAGTTTTGGTATCGGCACTAGCGTGCCTTGGGACGCCTGCCACCTGCCTCTTACATCGGCACACCGCCAGGCACCCCCGGACGCGCGGATGATCGCGCGGGCGTGGCGGGGACTGTCGCACACCGCGCGCATCGTGTCCCCGTCCTCCCGCGGCTCAGCGGTCTCCAAGGCGGTACGTCTCTTCCCCCGCTCGCGCCGCGTCGCCCGACGTCGTCCGAACGCGGGACTAACAACACCATTTCGTTCTGTCCGACGTCGCCTTCCCCCTCCGTCCCAGCTCACGCGCGCTCGCGCGGTGTCCCCCGACTCCGCGAAGATGCCGGAGCGACCCCCCGCGGCTCGCTCCGCCGCGTCTCGGCGCGCGAGCGACTCCAGTCCCTCGGCGAAGCGCAAGAAACGCGACCACGTGGAGTTGAAAGTCGAGCATGCGACCCCCGAGCGCGGCGCGCGCGGCGCGTCCACGTCCGCGACGCGCGCGTCTCCCGGCGCGCCGCCGTTCGCGCCTCCCGGCGACTGGCCCGAGGTCCTGCGCCTGATCAAGCAGATGCGCGCGGCGGGCGGCGCGCCGGTGGACACCATGGGCTGCGAGAAGATCTCGGAGGACGCCGCGCCCGACGCGAAAGGCCGGCGGTTCGTGACGCTCGTCAGCGCCATGCTGTCTTCGCAGACGAAGGACCCGATCACGCACGCCGCGACCGCGCGGCTGGTGGCGTTCGGGTGCACGCCGGAGAAGATCGCGGGAACATCCGTGGAGCAGCTGGACGCGCTCATCACGCCGGTGGGGTTCCACCAGCGCAAAGCGGGGTACCTGAAGGCCGCGGCGGCGATCTGCGTCGAGCGATACGACTCGGACATCCCGCCGAGCGTGGAGACGCTCACGGAGCTTCCCGGCGTGGGCCCGAAGATGGCGTACCTGGTCATGAACGTCGGGTGGGGGAAAGCCTCGGGGATATGCGTGGACGTGCACGTGCACAGGATCGCCGAGCGCATGGGCTGGGTGCCTCCCGTGGCGTATTCCGCAAACGGGACGCCGCGGAAAACGCGCACGCCGGAGGACACGCGCGTGTGTCTGGAGAGCTGGCTGCCCGAGGAGGAGTGGGTGGAGATCAACCCCCTGCTGGTGGGCCACGGGCAGCTCACGTGCACGCCGCGCGCGCCGAAGTGCGGGGAGTGCCTGGTGAACGCGCTGTGTCCCTCCGCGTTCGCGGAGTCGAAACCCGACAAGGAGCGACGCGCGCGGGGTAGCGAGAAATGACGCGGGGTAATTGACGCCAGAAAAGTTTGTAGCGAAACGCGACGTTAGCGTGTTACACGTTTCGACTCCCCCACTACACCTCGTCGAAAACTTAGGCGTACGCCTTGGCGAGAATGATGCCGTCGAACTTGGACTGGAAGAACTTCATGGCGTCGGCTTTCTTGAGTTTGTGGGGCGCGCCGATCTTAGACTGCTTACGGCGGCGCTTCGCGACGCGGAACCCGGGGCGCTCCAGCACGACGAAGAAGTCCATACCTGAAAAGAGAGAGAAGCAAAAGGGAACGGGAACGGGTCAGGGTCGTGTTCATAGGGGGTCGCTTTTTGTGCGGTCGGGAAATCAGGCGCGCGTTTGATGTGCCCGTGCGAGTGTCCGGGCGAGCCGGATGGCGGCGCGCCGCGGACCGCCGCGTGGACGGTCGGTGTTGCACCAAGTTCATACTCGGTGGCACACCGGTGAGGCGACGTCCACGAAGTAATCAGCAATAACCGGTGCTTTTCGCGTCGCGAAAGCGCTTCGCGTCCGCGAAATGCGGCGCGTTGGGAAAACCATCGCGCGAGGGAAACGCGTGTCGATGTACGCCACGCGGGCGTTCGCGCGCCACGCACCGTAGATGCCCGTGGAGGGGTCGTATTTAATGCCGAGGTCGATGTGCTCGGAGATGCCAAAGCCGAAGCAGCCCGTCGCGGAGAAGTTGCGCTTGATGAGCTCGAACTCCTTCACCTTGAGGCCGGACTCCAGGATCTGCATCGCCTTGTCGCGGTTTCCGACGGTGACGTGCGTGGAGATCTTCTCGTTACGGCGGATGCCGAACGTGCGCACGGTGTAGCGCGCCTTGGAGAAGATGGGCTGCTGGCCGGTGAGCTGCTCGAGCACCTTCGCCGCCTTGGTGAGACGATCGCCCGACTCACCGACGGAGATGTTCAGCACCAGCTTGTGAATGCGGGGTTCCTTCATGGGGTTCGACTGTGGCGTGAGGGGAAGGAGGGGCGGGGAGGGTCAGCGATCGATGCCCCGAAAACAGACCGCGGAGAGACCTAACGAGTGGGTGTTTTTCCCGACGCGACGCGCGCGACGCGCGCGACCCGCCGCGAACGCGCCCCGACACCGCGCCACCGCCACGACGTCCACGGCGCGGCATTCGGCGAGCGCGATGCCGTCGACGAAGCGTCCCGCGGTCGCTCGTCGTCGTCGCGACGCGCCGGTTCCGGCGTCGGGATTGCGTTTCGCGAGCGCGTAAACCCTAGGCTGCTCGAACCGCGCGCGCGCGATGTACGGCGGAAACGCCGCGCGTGCGGACGCGGCGACCGCGCGCGGGGGTGGGGAGGGAGGGACGCGAACGCCACGCACCATCTCGACGGATTTCTGCGAACGTGGATGACTCCTCGGACGCTGCGCCAGCTAGAAAGGGCCGCCCAGGCGCGCGCTCGCGCGTCAAAAGCCGGAAATCTCCGCAGCTCGAAGCCGAAAAAAAATGACCAAGTCACCCGATACCAAGTATCGGCGAGAAAAACGCGTCCCGTTTCGGCGAACCGTCGCGAAGGAGCCGATCGCGAACCTGAGGCTGAGGTGCCGACGCTCGCGCGAAAATTTCTGCCGCTCCGCCGCTGTCGTCTCGTTACGCGTTTGCGAACAGGCGCGTCGTCGTCCGCGTCGGATATCCGAGGCGCGAGGAGGGCGCTCGGCGCATTCCCGGCCGCACCCCGCGCACGTCCGCACGGTCCCGAGCTCAGCTCAGCCGCGTTCGGCCTCACGCCCGCTCGCTCGTCTCGTTCCTTCCCGGACGCACCCCGGGCGGTTGGATTCGAAACGGATCTGATAACCGGCAACGTCACCTCTTTTTTAACGGCACCCCCCGCGACGCGCGTTCCCGCGACCGGCACGAGCGAGATGTCGACCGTCGAAGTGAGCCTGTCTCGGCTCCCCAGCGCGGACGCCGCGGTCTTGAAGACCCCGGCCACGCCCGCGAGCAAGCACGCGAAGGAGGAGGCGAAGTGGTGCGAGACGGCGAACATCTTCGAGTACGGCGCCGCGGCGAACCCGGTGATGGCGCCCATCCCGGTGCTGGTGCACCCCGCGATTCTGCACGAGCAGGGCTCGACGCGGATCATCCCCTTCGACATCAACGACTGCCTGGATATCGACTCCCCGTGCACCTCACCCAACCTCATGGCGTCCTTCGTGCGCGTCTGCGAGACGGAGTCCATCGACACCAAAGCCGTCGCGACGTCGCAGGCGTTTTACGTCATCCGCGGTTCCGGCGAGACGACGGGCGAGCACGGCGCGGTGTCGTGGTCCGAGGGCGACCTCTTCGTGGTGCCCGTCACGAAGGGCGCGCTGACGCACACGTGTCACAGCGCGGCGAAGGGCGGCGCCGCGCTCTACTGGGTGCACGACGAGCCGCTCATGGAGTACCTCGGCGTCGCGCCCGCCGGGAAGAAGTTTGAGCCCACGTTGTTCAAGCGCGAGCGCATGCTCGCCGAGGTTGAGGAGATTGCGCACGCCAATCGCGGCACGGAGGTGAACCGGCTCGGCGTGCTCCTCGGGAACAAGGCGTGCGACCAGACCAAGACGCTGACGCACGTGCTCTGGTCGCTGCTCAACTCCATCCCGGCCAACTCCGTGCAGAGGCCGCACAGGCACAACTCCGTCGCGCTCGACCTCGCCGTCGCCGCCAAGCCGGGCGTGTACACGCTCATGGGCAAAGAGATTGACACCAACGGCGACATCGTCGATCCCATCCGGTGCGACTGGACCCCCGGCGGCGTGTTCGTCACGCCGCCCGGGTGGTGGCACTCGCACCACAACGAGAGCGACGAGGTGGCGTGGGTGCTGCCGATGCAGGATGCCGGTCTGTACACGCATCAGAGGACTCTGGACATTCGGTTCGTCGACGACGAGCTGGCGTTGCACAAGGCTGGCAAGATCCGCGGCTCGGCGTTCGCGGTGACGTGCCGGCAGTACACCGAGATGGTCGAGCTCGGCGCGCAGGTGCCGCACGAGAAGAAGCAGGGCATGAAGCGCGTGTGGTCCGCGGAGAAAGACATCGCGACGGGCGCCAAGATGGTGGGCATGAAGCGCGTCGCGAGCTACGCCAAGGTCCCGCCGAAGCCCGCCAGCTCGGGCGGCTCGGCGTGAAAAGCTTTGTAAGCGCGCGGCGGTTCGCGTCCGTCGCGAACGCCGGAGCCGCGTCTTCTCTCGATAAAACGCGCGCTGAGACGAAGAACGCATAACACGTAATACTCTTTAATACCCTAACACGACGAGGCGATACATCCCGCGTCTCGTCGCCGCGCCGCGCGCGCGCGACTGAAAATCTGTTTCGTTTTTCGTAGACTGTCGTGCCTGCGCGATGATGTCACAGTCTGCGAAAAGCGCCGACCGTCGAGGTAACGCGGGCCGGTGTTAACACGCCAACGGCCTCGGCGCATTGTCAGTCGGGACCGCGCGGGCGGGACCGAAGTGCCCGTGTGAGGTTCGGAGCCGGCGGACGCCGGGGGACGCTCGGCGCACGTCCCGCGAGCGCTCGTCGGGGCGCTCGCCCCATCCCTGCCGGGTCGTCTGGTCTCGGCCTGCCGTCTGGCGAGCGACGATCGTCGGGGGCGGTGTCTGTGTCGTCGGGCGGAAAATGACGCGCGCGGTGTTCGACCGCGGCCGCTCCGGCAGCGACGAGGTGTGGCGCACGCCCACGACGCTGGCGCGCCACGCGGACGCGAGCTCGGTGCCGATTCGCGAGTGCCTGGCGGAAGTGTTCAAGGACGCGCACGTGGAGAACGACGACCCGCTCGACGCGGTGGACGCGGACGAGATGGACGAGGTGTACGAGAGCTTGGCGAGATCCGAACGCATCGTCGGCGGGTACACGCGGTTCGGGTTCGAGGAGAAAGGCGCCATGCGCGTGTACTGCACCGCCGACCCGGACGCGGTGGAAGAGGAACCCAAAGAAACGGTCGGCGTGCCGTTCGGAAACCCGCTGTTCCGCGCGGAGGGCGAGCTGTTCGCGAACTCCGCGTCCGACGGCGGGACGAACCGCGATCCGCCGCCGCCGCGAGCCTTGGCGCAGAGCCTTCGGACCATCAAGACGTCTGCGCGCGTCCCCGCGAGCGCGCGAGGCCACGCGAGCGGCACGCCGAGCACGTCGCGCGCGCACGCGAGCCTCTTCGCCGCGGCGTCGACGGGGAAGAGGATGTCGGCGACGGCGACGGCGCCGAGGCGCGGCCCGCCGGGAAGCGCGACGACGCTTCCCCGCCGCCCGCTCTTCGCGTCGACCGCGCGACCGCGGCGCCCGCCGTCGCACGCGCGCGCGTCGGCGCGCGCGGACACGCGTCCGCGCGGGTCAAAGAGTCGACCGTCGGAATCGCCCATACGCGCGCCCATGGACCCGGAGAAGGCGGCGCTCGTGGAGAAAATCGAAGCCGTGCTCGGCGAGGTGCGCGCGCGCATACACGGAGACGCCGGTTCCGTCTTTTCCTCTCCCGCGAAGACGACGAGCCTGGGCGCGCGATTCGCCGCGGTGTCGCGCGATCGAACCGCCGAACGCGGCGCGCGTCGCCGCGCGGCGATGCTCGAGGCGCTGGCGCGCCCCGCGCTCGCGCGGTGGCGCTCGGCGGCGAGGCGCGCGTCGGCGGAGCGCGAGGCGGCGCTTTTGGCAAAGGCGCTCGCGGCGTTCGCCTCGACGTCCACGCGCGCGGCGTTCTCGCGCTGGGAGGCGTTCGCGGAGGAGTCCCGGGAGATGCGCGCGCTGCTTCGCCGCGCGGTGGGCAAGTTCGCGTCGAGGACGTCGAGCGCGGCGTTGGCGCGGTGGGTCTATTGGGTGGAGGACCGAAAAGAACGCCGCGCGCTGTTCCGACGCGCGATGTCTTGGTGGAAGGCGCGCTCGAAGACGGCGGCGTGGCTCCGATGGCGCGACGCCGTCGTCGACGCGCAGACCGCGCGATGGGCGGCTCGGTTCTTCGTGGACCGCACGAGGAGCGCCGCGTTCGCGCGCTGGGCGGAGTTCGCGGACGAAGCGAGGGACGCGCGACGGGTCGCGACGCGCGCCGTCGCGCACTGGAAGCTCTGCGCCGCGCGCCGCGCGATGGCGACGTGGGCCGAGCGCGCGGCGGCGCTCGCCGCGGACCGCGAGCGTCTGACGCGCGCGGTGGCGCGCTTTCGGTCGCGAGCGCTCGCGGGTGCGTTCGAAAGGTGGGACCACGTGGTAGTGGAAACGCACAGGTCCCGCGAGCTCCTGCGTCGCGCGGTCACTCGCTTCGAGTCGCGCGCGCTCGCCGGCGCCTTTGGGAGATGGCTGGACGCCGCCGAGGAGGCGCGAGAGGCGCGCGAGACGCTCGGCCGCGCGGTGGGGTTCTGGAACCACCGGAACGTCGCCGGCGCGTTCACGAGGTGGGCCGAGGTCGTGGAGCAGATAAACGCCGGCCGGGACATGCTGCGCCGCGCCGTGGGGAGGTTCGAGTCCAAGACGCGCGCCGCCGCTATGGCCACCTGGCGCGATTTCGCGCGCGAGAGCGCGGCGGATCGCGACGCGACGCTCCGCGCCGACGCGCACTTCGCGTCGCGCGCGCGAGCGCAGGGCATGGGCGCGTTCGTGCACAACCTGGAGGCTGTCCTGTGGACGCGCCACGCGCTGGCGCACTGGATGCACCGGACGGTCGCCAGGGCGTGGGCGCGGTGGCGCGTCTTCGGCGACGAGCGGCGCGCGGCGACGCGCCTCGACCCCGAGGCGTTTCGGTTTTTCCGCCGGCGGCTGCTGACGCGCGGCTTTGCGACGTGGCGCGAGCGCGCGCTCGAGCTGATGCTGGCGCGCGAGGAGTGGCGCCTGGCGGAGGAGCGACACAGACACACCGCGCTGAGGCGCTTCGCGAACCGCTGGATCGCGCGCGTGCGCGAGACGGTCGCCGCCGAGGACGCCGACGAGCACCGCGCGCGCGTCGTCGCCGGCGAGTGCCTCTCCGGCTGGTTCCGCGAGATGCGGATCAGCCACCGCCGCCGCGAGAACGCGGCGCGGCGGTGCGTCCGCGCGTGGCACCGCGTCGCGGCGCGACGGCGCGTCACCAGGGCGTGCCTGTCCGTCGCGCGCGCCCGCATGTACGCCAAGACGACCCGCGCGGCGTTCGACGCGTGGTCGGCGACGTGGCTGCGCGAGGCGAGGGCGACGCTGGGCGCGGCGCTCGCCGCGCGCAACGCCGCGCGGCGCGCGACGCGCGCGTGGCGCGCGGCGGCGGCGGCTTCGTCCCTGGAGCGGCGCGCCGGGGACGCCGCCGATCGGCACGCGCGCTCGAGACTGGTCGGGCGCTCGTTCGCCGCGCTCTCCAGCCACTGGGCGCGCAAAGTTCTGACGCGCGCGTTCGTGTACGGGCGGCAGAAAAAACTCGCCGCGCGCGCCTGGTCGGGCTGGGCGTCCGAGGCGTGGGAGGGTCGGCTGCGTCGCGTGGAGGCCGAGCTCGGGGCGGTGGAGGCGCTCGGACTCGGGGGCCTGGACGCGCGCCGCGCCGCGCCGAGCAAGGGCTCGCCCACGCGCGGCTTCTCCATGTCGCACTCGCCGCCCGGCGGGCCGTGGCTCGCCGCGGGGCCGGGGAAGAACAGTAAGGCGCCCATCGGCGACGCGGACAAGTGGAAGTACTATTAGGGGCATGCCCAGAAGAGCACGTGTGAATGCGCGCGTTGGAAGGTGATCGATGATCGTATCGCGTAACTGGTAGACCACACTCGGATTCTCGCGTCACGACGTCTTCACGTAGCATCTGTGCACGTCGTCGACGCCCTTGACCACGCCGGGCCCGCGCGCGCGCCGCGGGCGCCGCGAGCCGTCCGCGCGAATGCCGCTCTCGGGCACGTCTTCGTCGTCCTCGGGCTCGTCCTCGGCGGGCGGCACGGGCGCGCACCCCGCATCTCGCGCCAGCGTTTCGGTCTTCTCCACGAACGCCGCCGACGCCTTGGCGTCGGCGAACACGAAATACTTCGATCCCTCCACGATCAAGACGCCCTTTCGGTTTCGCTCGCGAGTCTCGTCGCCGTCGACCTCGCCGGTTTCGCCCCCCCGCGTTTCCGCCTTCAGCACCTTCCCGAGCGCCGGAGTGATCCTCTGCGCGTGCCACGCGCCGACGACGGCGGCGTCGAACGCGCCGGCGAACTTGGGCTTTGCGAGGAACGCCTTTTCCAGATCCGTCGGACCGACGATTGCGACGCGCGCCGCGCGCCACGTCTCCTCGAACACCGCGCCGTCGCTGCCGCACCACTCCGCCTTTGACTTCGCGCTCGCGGTTAAACCTGAAGCGACCTCGTCGTCCACGTCAGCCGACCACGCGTTCATGGTCTCCGTCTCTACTCCGCCGCCGGCGCGCCGCCACGGTTTCCCGGCGCGCATCTCGAAGAGACACGCCGCGACGTTGTGTTCGCTCACCTCCACGGCGTTGTGCACGCGCTGCCTGTTCGCGACGCGGAACAGTTTCTTATCCTCCGCGTCCGTGCCGAAACAGTGGTACGGCGAGTTTAAAACGTCCCCCCAGAACCCTCGGCTCTCCACGGACCTCCCTCGGTCCGCCAAGTCGCGGTCCTTGAACTCCTTGGTCTTACCAAACGCCAAACCGAGCAAACTCGGGTTGGTTTTCGGAAACGTCGCCTCGCGCACCGGGTACGCCACGCCGGTGAGCCTGAACTGCGCGAAGTGCTTGAAGTGTATGACGCCCGCGCCCGCGGCGTCCACGCGCATGTTATAGTCCCAGTCCACCACGTTAGCGCGGTGGTCGTAGCGGTCGTCGTAGTACTTCCGCAGGCGTTTATCGCGCAGCGCGTCGGCGTCGAAACGATGAGCGGAGGATGACGATCCGCGGGATCCGCGCGGCTCGGCTCGCCACGACCGGAAACACTCCATGAGCTCGTCCTTCTCCTTGAACTTGAGCAGCGAGAAGTCGAAGACGCGGCACACGCGGTCGTTCGCGATGTCCGGCGCGTCCGCCTCGCCCGCGAACATCGCGCCGACCACGCGCTCGAGACGCGCCGCGCACGTCTCCACGAGCTCCGCGGTGCTCTCGCGGAGCGTGGCGTTCATGAAGATCTCCAGGAAACGTTCGACGCGCTCGGAAGGGGGCAGGTCATCCGACATCAGCACGCACAGCAGCAGCACGTGCCTCGCCGCCTCCACCATGCTGGACTCGTACACGTGGAACGTCATGCTGCGCTCCCCCAGCGCGGGCCCGACGTGCCGCCTCGCGCGCGCCAAGGTGGTGACGATGTGTCTCGGGTCGTTCGTGCCCACCAGCAGCGTCGAGAACGGAGCGTCGGAAGCGTCGGGACGCGCCTCCTCCTCGGCGGTCGCCTGGTCCGCGCGACACCGGCGCACCACATCGCGCAGGTCGAGCGCGGGGGAGACGCCCCAGAAGTTGTGCACGTGGTGCGGGTCCAGGGACATCGCTCCCACCGGCCTCGCGATCTGGCGTTGACTCTTCAGCGGATGCGAACTTCGGCAGTTTGTGACGTGAGACTTGCGGTTTCGCTTGCTTCTTTTAAAAAATGTTTGTTCACTTCTTAGCGGCGGGCAACCAGTCCTCCGCGCGCAGCGCCTGCGCCATCGCCCCCACGACCTCCCTCTCGCACATGTCGCACAGCGGCCTGACCGGCAGGATGCAGAAGGGCTCCTCGATCTCGATGCCGATCTCGTCCACCCCCAGCATGAGCCATCCCAGCATGAAGATGGCGGGGATGGTCGCGAGCCCGAGCGCGCCCCACAGCGAAAACGGGAGCGTCAGCAGCCACAGCGTTAGGGTGCGGCTGGTGTGCCTGGTGTACGAGATGGGGATGGGGGTGTAAAGGATCTTCTCGCTCTCGGACACCACGGACGAGAGCTCCTTGACGATGATCTCGCACTGCTGGTGCATCTGCGTGGACATCCCGAGCGACAGCGCCTTGTTCAAGATTTGAGACATGTCCAACAGCACCTGCGCGGGGATGTTTTCGTAATACGCGAGGCGCTGCGCCTTCTTGGTGCCGAGCGCGCGCGTCATCCCGGGCACGGGGTCCACCCTGAACGCCGTGGGGTCCCTAGCGTCCTCCCTGCTCCTGCCCTTGCGCACGTGGCTCTCCATGGCGTACGGGAACGCTCTTAAGTGCTTCAGCACGTCTAAACGCAGGCCGTCCTGGTTGGGCACGTACTGGCTCATGCGAGTCAAGTCGCGCGTGCACTTGGACATCTTCCCTAGTAACGACCTCGCGTCGATCACGCGACGGTTGCTGTTGTTGGTGCGGAACACTAACGACAACGAGACGATCCCGCCGGAGAGCTGGTGCGCGAGCGGCGCGATCTGCAGGACGGGCATGGCCAACACCCGCGCGAAGTGCGTGTTCCACGCCGCCAGCGCCGCGGCGAAGCACGTGATGAGCAGCACGGGCTCCAGGACGCGCAGGAAGATGGTGCTCTTCCAGGTGCTGAACAGGTGGCGCCAGTACCGCCCGACGCTCCTGTGCCTCTCCCACTCGTCCTGGGAGAAGAAGCGCGAGATGGACGAACCCTCCGAAATCAGCAGCTGGTTCAAGCCGGGATCCGTGCAGTACATGTCCTCGCATACCGTGGAGGACGGCTGCAGCCCGGCAACCCCCGAGCGCGCTTTGCGCACGTACTCGTCGCTGGACCTGCTGGGCACACCCGCACCGCCAACCTGCTCCAGCTCGTCCGCCTCGTCCCACGAGGGGGAGCGGACGGGCGCGGCGGAAGCCTCCGCGCGCACGTCCCGCGGCTCGTCCGCCTCGCGCGGCGCGTCTCGCGCGACGCACGCGCGCGACCGACCCAGGCCGACGCCGGGAACGGGCGTCCGCACGAGCCGCGCGACGTTTGGAGATCTTTCGTCTCCCGGCACTTTCCGAGCGCCGGGGGTGACGCGGTGCGCGGGGCGGCGCGCGCGTCGGAACCGCACCCCGCCCGCGCCGATGGGTGCGACGAGCGAGACGGCCATGTTCGTCCTCTCGGCTTCGGCGGCGACGCGGGCACGAACTGGTGCTCCAGGATAACTCGGGCGCTTTTTCGCAACGGAAAAGGGCGCGTCGCGCGAACGCGCTTGTTTCGTTTGTTTCGTCGGACGTTTCAAAGTTGACATTCTCGCGCGCGCACCCCGGGTTCCTCGCACGTCACGAGAGTCATGCCGCGCCGGTGAGCGCGCACCACCATGGCGGCGAAATCCGCGTCCCGCCGGCGCGCGCCGCCGCGAAACGCGTTCCTCCGGTTGCGCCGGCGCGAAGTCTTCGGTCGGGTTCCCTTCGCGAGCAAAATATACGCCGCGATACCCGCCCGACTGGCGAGTCCTGTCGCGACCCTGGTGGACGCCCCACGCGCGAAGCTCCTGGAGTGCGTGCTCCTCGGCTTCACCGCGGACGGCGACCACCTGGTGTCGTACGCCGCGCTGGACGGGGGCCGGCGGTACGAGCTCCAGATGTGGACGTTTCGGCCGAGAACCCGATGTACGCTCGTCGCTTCCGTGCCCCTGTTCACGCAGAGCGCCGCCGACGCCGGCGCCTTCGGCGTCGACGCGCGCGGCGAGGACGGCATCGGTGGCGACCTGGTTTCGGACTTCGCAGACGCGCACTTGCGCATCACGGTGTGCGAGAGCGCGGACGGCTCGACGCTGCTGGTGCACGGCGAGCCCGCGGGAGGGCGCAGGTTCGGGGACACAGAGGCGCCGATGGCGCGTCGGTGCTTCCTCTCCGCCGTGCCGTCGCCGGCGTTTTTTGCGCGCGCGAGACCGCCGCTGGGCGCGACGTCCATGAGCTACCTGTCCACCAGCGCGCGGCCGTTCGACCCGCGGATCGCCGGCTGCGTGCCCGCCGCGGAGAGCGGCGACATCACGTGCGCTCAGTACGCGGTGCTCAACTCGGGAGACGCGCTGATCGGCGTCCGCGTCGCGCCGGCGGAGGCGTCCGCCGACGCCGACGACCCGACACGCTCGGCGGCGGGCCCGATCCTCGAGGCGCTGCTGTCGGTGTCCGAGGGGCCCACCGCGGCGGTGCGCTGGGCGCCTCCGCGGGTCCCCGTCTCGCGCGAGGGTTCCGAGAGCTCCATCGCGGAAACACTCGGAAGAAGCGCGCCCGCCGAAGGCGACGGCTCCTTCGACGGCTCCGGCGCGCGTCGCGTGATGTCCATGCGTTCGTGGACGGCGATGGAGGCGGACGCCGTGCTGTCGCGCGCGCTCGCCGCGACGCTCCGCGCCGGGTACTGCCTGGTGGACTACGAGGTGCACTTGCTGGACGTCGCGCACGGCGCGGAGGGCGCGCGGACCTCCGCCGTCGCCGCCGTCGTCAGCGTGCTCAGGGCGCGCGACGACGTCGGTCTCACGAACCCGGCGCCGTCCATTAGCCGCGCTCCGCGGGGGAGCGAGGGATGGCGCACCGTCGTCTCCGTGGTCGAGATCCCGCTGGGCGCTCCGCCGCCGCCGCCGCCGCGGCTTCTGTTCAGCGTGGAGGTCCCTCCGGCACCGGACCAGACCCGGCACCACGCGGCGGCCTCCGCGATGGCGGGGCCGCCCACGCTCCGCGCCGTCGCCGCGGCGCGCGCGCGACTGGCGGCGCTCCGCCGCGCGGCGCACGTGCCGTCGGGCGCCGCGCTTCGCGCTGGCGCGACGCTGACGAACGCCGTCGCCGTCGCCACAGGCATGTCCGCCGAGGCGCTCAAGCACCCGACGCAGCCCATCTGCGTGCTCGGCTGGAACGGGATCGGGCGCGGTTTAGGGAGGTAGCGTGAACGTAGTTTCGTCGGCGAACGCGACGTATCGATAAGCCTTAGCGGTATCACACCGTTTTTTTTTACCTCCGCGCCGAGGACGGCGCGGCCCACAGCGCGACGCTCCCTGTGTTCCCCCTGTCCCCCCCCTCGCCCGCGAACGCCAGAACATGGTGCGTGGGCGACCACCGCATGCTGCTCACGCTCCCGCCTCGAACCGGCACGGACGCGACGCGCGCGAACGCGCCCGCCGCGGAGGACTCCGCGTCGGAGACGTCGACGGCGTCGTCGTCGCCCGCCGCCGCCAGAAACGCGCCGTCGTGCGAGAAGGAAACCGCGCGCACCGGCGCCTGCAGTCTGTCCACCACGCTGACGCACACGCACTCGTGCGTGTCCCAGACGCTGACCATGGCGTCCGCGCCTCCGAAAGCCACGCGGTCGCGCGACGGGTCGAGCGCCATCGCGTACACGCTGGAGGTGTGCCCCTTCATCCTGTGCAGAGGCGTGAGCTCGGGAAAACGCAACGCCTCCGCGAATCCATCCGCGGTGGTCAAGTAGAAGACGTCCCCCGCACGGTTCCAGGACGCGTCGTTCACCTGGTACGTGAACTTGGGAGTGGTGCGCGTCACCTCGTGCGTCTTGGCGTCCACGAACGCGAACACGTCGTCGCGGTTGCCGACCGCGACCTGCGCGCCGTCGGGGCTCCACGCCACGTTGATGTTTTCGTCGGTGAGCGCGACCGTCGCCACCGCGCGCCCGCCCGCGCGGACGTCCCAGAAACGGAGGGTCTTGTCCGCGGAGACCGTCGCCAGGCGGTCGGGCGAGCTCGGGTCCCAGCTCACCTGGTCCACGGAGTCGCTGTGTCCCTTGAGCTCCACGTCGCGACCGGAATGCGAGCCGTGCTCCACATCGTACACCCTCGCCGTCTGATCCACGCTGCCGCTCGCCAGCTTCCGGCCGGTGCAGTTCCACGCCACGCTGTGCACGCGCCGCCTGTGTCCGGCGAGCTCGCGCGTCACGAAGTTCGCGAACGGCGCCATCGGCGCGAGGTGTGCCGGGTCGCGCGCGCGACTGTGACGTTCGGGCATTTCTCTTTCTCGTCTGACATCATCTGGGAAGTTTCGGGGCGTTTTCGACGATTTCGACGACGACGCGCGACGGTTCGGTCAGCGCCACGGAGTTCTCTGTTTCAAAGCGCGCGCGCGCGATATCCGACGCGCGCACACACATTCCCGCGGCTCTATCAGACCGTGACGCCTCGTGCCTCACTTCATCCCCATGTCGCGCTTGAGCTTCTCGAGCATCTCGTCCACCGACTCGCGCTTGGGCGGCGGCGCCCTGGAGCGCGCCGAAGCCGAGGAGGCGCTCGAAGACGCGGAGGAACTCGAAGACGTGGTCCTGGACGAGGACGAGGTGTACGACGCGCTCGCCGTCCCGTCCTTCCTCCGCGCGCTTCCCGAGGAGGAGGACGACGTCGTCCGCGTCTCGGTCCCGAACGGGTCCCTCGACGTTCTCGTCGTCTCCGGCGCGCTCTCCTCGAGAAAATCCACCAGCTCCTCGCCGAGCGCCTCGAGCTCCTCCCACAGCGTCCGCGGGCGCCCGAGGTCGGGGCGTTTCTTCTCGAACTCCGCGAACTCCTTCTCCATGTCCGACCAGAAATCGGAGAAGCCGTAGAACGGCTCGTCCTCGGTCCGCGCGCCGAAAGCTTCGCCGCCCGCCGCCGACGACGACGGTCGCGACGCTCGCGATGACCGCGAAGACGACGTGTCTCTCCGTGACGCGTTTCCTTTCCACCCCCCGAACCCTCCGTTTCTCAGCGCGTCGTACCGCCTCCTCGAGTCCTCGTCCGCCAGCGTCTGGTACGCCTGCTTGACCTCGTTGAACCGCTCCGCCGCGTCCGGCGCTTTGTTCACGTCGGGGTGGAACTTGAGCGCGGCTTTCTTGTACGCAGCCTTGATCTCTTTCTTCGTCGCCGTCGAGGGGACGTTCAGGAGCGCGTACAGGTCCCCGCCGCCCGCGCCGCCGGGTCCCGCGCGCGCCACCACGGCGGCGCCGCGTCCGGGGGGGGCGGCGGGGGCGAAGCCGTCGCCGCGGCGCGGCCGGAGCGACCGCGCGCTCGGCCGCCTCGAGCCTGGGCTCGCGCAGGGACATGACGCACGAGCACCCCGTGACGACGACGGGAGCGTGCGCGGCGCGGTCCAAGCCGCCGCGCGCGCGCCTCGCGTCGCGACGAGCATCGCGCGAGCCTCGCGATGCAAGCGGCGACCGCGCGAGGTGTCGACCGCGGCGCGGCGCGGTGCGGTTGGCACTCTGCAAGGTGATGGTCGTCGGACGACTTCCGTCACCAGGTTCACCCAAGACCGCACACGCGGGTGTTGTGAAACACCCGCGTGTGCGGTTAGCTAGCGGTCATTTCCCGCGAAAAAATTTCGCGCGAGAGGCGGAGGAAGGAGGTCCACGAACCGCGTCGTTCGAACGTCGAAGAGCCGCGTCCTTCCTCTTACTCCACCACTACATCGCGCGCGCGCTCGCTCACCCGCACGCCAGCTCAGCGACGGCGTCCACGATGTCACTCGCGCGCGGCGCCGCCGCGCGGGCGGCGCCGCAGACGCCGCGCCACGGTGTCGTCGCGCGTCGCACGCGAAACGCGTTTTTCTCTGGGATGCCGTTCTCGCCCCGCGCGAAAAGGACAGCACGAAGCGTCTCCCTTCCCCGCCGCGCTCGGGCGGAAGGTCCGGGGCCTTCCGAGGATCTCCTCGACGGCGGACCCCCCGCGCGCGTTTCCGCCGACCCTCTCGACCCGGTGCACCGCGCGTTCCTCAGCGAGGATCCCCCTCCCGAGTCCTCGAGGCTGGATGCCGCGGGATCGAAGCTCGGGGAAAATCTCGGCCCGGGAGGCAAAGCGTGCTTGGTCCCCGCGCCCGGCCAATCGCACCGCCCGATCGTGTACCAGACGCGCCCCCTGCCTTCCGTGCTGGTGCTACACACCGGCGGGACGCTCGGGATGTCCTCGCAGGCGTTGGAGGCGCGGGACGACCTGGAAGGCTCGCCGACGGTGTTCAAGGCGGGCACCGGGGGCGACTACACGAAGCCGCTGCAGCCCGGCAAGCTCCTGCTCAACCTGGTGACGGTGGTTCCCGAACTCCGAACGTTCGCCAACCTGGAGGTGAAGGTGCTGATGAACAAGGACTCGTGCCAGATCGGCCCGGCGGATTGGATCACGATCGCCAAGGAGCTGGACGCGCAGCGTCCGCGTTTCGACGCGTTCATCGTCGTGCACGGCACGGACACGATGGCGTACACCGCCAGCGCGGTGTCGTTAATGTTAGCGGGTTTCCGCAAACCGATAATCTTCACCGGCAGCCAGCTCCCGCTGGACATGCCCCGCTCGGACGCCAGACAGAACCTGATCGACGCGGTGACGTGCGCGACCGCGGGGTTTTCGCCTCCGCACATAGCGCTGGAGGAGGTGGCGGTGTGCTTCGGCGGGCAGCTCCTGCGCGCGAACCGCACTAGGAAGACGTCCGCCACGATTTACAGCGCCTTCGGGTCGCCGCAGTACGCGCCGCTCGCGCGCATGGGCGTGGGCGTCGAGTGGAAGCGGGACGCGCTGTTACAGTTCAGTAGCGGGGGAAGGGGGAACGGAGGGTTCACGCACGCCACGTACACGCCGAGGTTGAAGCTCAACCCCAACGTTTTAAGAGTGCCGATCGTCCCGGGGTGCGCGCCGGAAAAAGCGTACGGCGACTTGTACGGAAGAGGCGTGCGAGGCGTGGTGCTCGAGGCGTTTGGCGTGGGGAACATGCCGATGAGTACGGACGACGTGACGGGTTGGATCCCCTGGCTCCGGTCCCAAAGAGACCAGGGCATGATGATCTACCTCACGAGCCAGTGCGAGTCGGGGGACATGCACCCCGAGCTGTACGCCACGGGCTCGCTCGCGCTGGAGATGGGCGCGCAGGCGGGGCCGATGATGACCCTCGAATGCGCGGTGGTCAAACTTATGCTTTGCCTCGCGTTTCCCAACCTGCCGCTCACCGTGCCGCTCGCGGGTGAGCTCTAGCTCGGTAGCTACCGTGTGCTTCGAAAACGACGATTTGGTATCTGACACGTGAACGACACGCGACGCGCCACGCTCACCCCACGTACGTCACGTATCACGCGTTCTCACGCGTCCGCGTCCGCGGCTCTGATGGCTCTCTCGGCGTCGGCGACGGCGGCGCGAAGCGCGTCGAGCGGCGCTTTCGTGAAGAGGCTCGCCGGGTACACCGCGCTCCCCCACTGCGGGTGCAGCACCACCTTGCAACACCCGCTGTTGGTGGTCTGGTAGTTCAGGAGCGTGACGAGCGCGTCCACCTCGCCGTAGATGCTCTGCGAGTCCTTGTGCACCATGGACAAACCCGAGCACGGGTCGATGTAATCCGCCCAGTGGCCGTCGGCGGCGAGCGCATCCGTCACCTTCTTGGCGAAATCCATGAAACGCTCCAAACAGAAATCCTTCTCCTCGTCAACCTTCTCGCCGGTCTGGATGATGTCCATCTTGGTCCTCTGCGGAATACCGGGCGTCGCGCAGGAGGCGCCGCGGAGACGCACAAAAAGAGAGCCGCGAAAGGTCAGCGCGATCGCGCGCGCGCGCCGAGGGACGCGAGGCGTCCGCCTCGCGTCCACTCGCGCCGTCGACGTCACGAAAAGCGAAAAGCCACGCGTTAGGGTTGTTGTTGGTTTCGGAAACGTACCTGGCAGGTGGGGATGACGAGCAGGTCCGACACGTCCAGCCCGGGGAACATCGCCTCCGCCTCGGCCCTGTGCTTCTTGGGGCACGCGTGCACGGAGTACTCCATGCCCCACACCGAGGTGGTCACGGGAACGAGCATCGTGGAGTCACCCGTGCGCGAGGTAAAGTCTGGTGATGTCGTCGTGCGTGCGAAAAGACTTCTTCGGAAGGCTTATGTAAGGCTTATCGACGAAAACCTACGTCACACTGTCGAGTGTGTTGCTTCATAAAAACCATTTACATACCTCATCACACGAGCGTCCTGAATTGCCCCTTGCAGCACTCGATGGTGATGGGCGTCTTGACGTTGACCTCCCCGTCGATACCCACGAGGTCCGTCGCGTTTTCCGTCGCGAGCGCCACAGAGGTGGCCTGCACGTAGCACACCGCGTCGTCCTCGACGTGCGCGCCGCCCGCCTTGACGGCGTCGAACAACCCGACGGTATGAAAAGTGCCGCACTTGCGCACGGCGACGAGGTCGAACATCCCGTCGTCCAGCTTCGCCGACGGCGTGAACGCGAACCCGCGACCGGAGCACCGCGTGTTCTGCGCGAACATCATCATGTAATCTTCGTGCGGAAGGCCTTCCGCGGACGCGGGTTTGGCGACGTCCGCGCTCGCCGCGAGCCGCGCGAAGTTCAGCTTACCCTTCAGGATGTGCCAGAACCCGGCGACGTCGTATCGAACCGGCCCGAGCCAACGCATGCCCTCGGCGGTCTCGGCGGCGTCCCGCGCCATGCCCCAGGTCACGCAGTTCACGGAGTAGGTCACGCCGCCGGGGTGCGTCACCTTCACGGCGTCCACGGCGTGCACGACCCCGCGGTCGATCGCCGCGAAGCAGTCCTCGATGGTTCTTATACGCAAATCGCGCGCGAAGTTGTTCCCGGTGCCGCACGGGAACGCGAAGATGGGGCGGTGCTCTATCTCCGGCCGGGAAGCCATGCCGCTGACGCCCTCGCGCAGCGTGCCGTCTCCGCCCATCACGCCGAACGCGTCGACGGTCGAGACGTCGCACTCGCGAACAAGCGTCTCGCAATGTCCCTCGTGCGTCGTCACGAGCTCGACGAGCGTTATGCCGCGAGACTCGGCGGCGACGCGGATCGCCTTGAGCTCGGACAATCCTTTGCTCTCTTTGCTCTTCACGCCGTGCACCACCAGCACGAGCGTCTTGATGACGAGCTTATCGCCGGACGTGGGGTTGGTCAGGCAGTTCTCCGCGGCGGCGGCGCGCTCGGACTTGCTCGGACGCAGCGCGGAGATGCCCGAGATGTCGTGGAACGCTTTCATCTTCACTCGGCGGGAACGATGCGAGGCGCGTCGGGCGCGAATCCGAGACCGGAGGGCGTTGCCGGCGACGAACGCGGCGGCGGTGAGCTTGACTCCCCGAGGAACGGCAGCGAGCATGCACGGAGCCTCGCGAAGGAGGCGGCTCGCTCGGTGAGAGGCAGAACGGCGGCGCGCGCGACAGTGGCGACCGGGGGACGACGACGATTGATGCTGAGCTGGATATGAACGACGGTGCCAACAAGCCGGAAAGTTTGGCGCGGAAAGAATTTGTCGACTCGTTGTTGACACGAGCGCATACACACACCATACCGCATACACACACCGCGCTCGACGCCTCGCACCGGTCGAGGGTCGCCGCGCGTCGACGCCTTAGCTCATGATGCGCGCGCGCGTCGCCGCGGCGTGACGCCCGAGCAGTAGGCGTCCCCGTTCGGCGCTCAGGAGAGAGGAGGCCTTTTCTCGTTCGGTTCGAATCGCGCCGTGACTCGTCGCGATGCGTCGCGGGGCCACGCTTCGGTTCCTGGCGCTGGCGCTGGCGCTGGCGAGCTGCGCGGCGCCCGCGGAGGTGGGCGCGCAGGCGGTGACCTCGCACGCGCAGTTCGCGTCCGGGTACCCCACCGTGACGCACCACAACGGCACGAACACGTTGACGGTCGCCGCGGCGCTGGACCGAGCGGCGACGGCGTATTTCGTCGTCGTGCAGCAGCCGAACGGCCTGAGCGGAGGCGCGGTCACGGAGCCCACGCCGGATGAGATCTTCGCGGGCGTCGACGCCGCGAACGCCAACACGCGCTCGGACGCGTACGCCGCGGGCGCGCTGGTGTTCACCAGCGCCGACGCTGAGTCCAGCGCGCTCGTGGACGATCTGCCCGACGAGGCGGTGTACGACGTCTTCTTCGCGACGCACACGGGCGATCCGAACGCGAGCCCCGCGACGGGCACGGCGTCGCCCTCCTCCGCGACGGTCGGCGTGACGAACGCGGCGACCATACCGGACGTCACGCCGCCCAGCTTCGCCGCGGAGACGCCGTTCGTCGCCGCCGCGGATGACTCGAGCGTCGTCGTCGCCGTCGCCGCGTCCGAGACGGCGACGGCGTATTTTCTAATTCTCCCGGCGGACGCGCCGCCGCCCGACGGCGCCGGCGACGTCGTGGCCGGCGTCGTGCCCGAGAACATGTCCACGCCGGTGGGTTTCCACGGCTCGGTCACGCCGCCCGTGCGCGCGGTCGCCGCGGCGAGGCCGGCGTACGACGCGTCGCTCAACGCGAGCTCGCCGCTCGGCGGCGACGCGGCGTTTTTCCGGCTCACGTCCGCGACCATGCGCGTTGACACGGCGTACGCGGTGTACGCGGTGCTGGCGGATGTTGCATCGCCCCCGAACGTCGGCCGAGCGGTCGCGGCGATGGCGACGCGGACCTCGGCGTGCTCGCCCTGCGACGCGAGCCAGAACCTGTACTTGTCGGGCTTCTCGTGCTCGTGCGTCGAGGGCCTGACCGTGACGCTCCGGCTGTCGACGACGGAGGCGGACTTCTTGGCCAACCCCGACGTCTGGCTCGCGCACATCGCGCGGACCGTCGGCGTGCTCATCGCGCAGACGCGCGTCGTGTCGTACCGCGCCAGGCAAGGCGCGCTGGAGGTGACCGTGTTAGTGCTGCCCTTGAGGCCGGACGACACGGAGACGGTGGACAAGGTGCAGTTTGCCGCGAACAACGGCGGCGAGACCCCGGCGCGGGTCGCCGCCAACGCGAGCGCCGTCGCGTCCGCGCCGAGCGGCGCGCCGGACACGGCGATCCTGCCGACGGCGCGCGGCCGCCCCCGAGGCAAAACCTCTCCCATGACGGACGACGCGCGCATGCCGGGGCACGTCATCGAGACGCCCACGGACCAGTCGCACGCGACGTTCCGTTGGACGGTGTCTTTCGGCGGCGCGGCGTGCGCGGCGTGCGCGAGCGAGTGCAAGCTCGACCAGGGCGCGTGGGTGAGCTGCACGTCTCCGTTTCGGTACGACGACCTCGAGGACGGCGAACACAACTTCCGCGTGCGAGGTATCGGGGGGGACGCCACCGCGGACCCGACGCCGGACCGGTACACGTGGACGATCCGCAAGAAGCCCGAGGCGCGGTTCGTCTCGCCGCGGCCGCCCGCGAACACCAACGTCGCGACGCGCGAGTTTCGGTTGACGTCGAACCGCGCGGGCGCGACGTTCGAGTGGTCCTTGAACGCGAACGTCACCGGAGGGGGCACGCATCCGTTCCCCGTCTTCGCGTCCCTGGGAAGGGACGGGTCGTTCCCGATAACGGCGCTCAACGTCACGGGCGAGCGCGGCTACAACACGTTCCTGGCGCGCGCGCGCGCGGATGCCGAGTCGTCGCCGACGCCGCTGCGGCACGTGTGGAACTACGACCTGCGCGTGCCGACGACGTCCATCTCGTCCGCGGTGGCCGGCTGGAACAACTCGCGCGTGAAAAAAGACGGGAACGTGACGTTCGTGCTCGTGGGAGACGACGCCGATCCGGAGGGGTTCCCGCCGTCCGGCGTCGTCGGCTTCCGCGTGCGCCTCACCAACGTCACCGTGTTGACGAACGGCGCGAACGCGTCATCCGTCGCGGCGCCGCTCTTCGACTACCGCTTCGCCGCCGACGGCCTGACCGACGACAGCCCGAAGATGAACTCGCACACGCGCCGGCTGACGTTCTCGCTGGGGGACGTCTCGAACGTGACCAACGGCGCGTACGTGCTCAGCGCCGCCGCCGTGGACGCCGCGGGGAACTACGCCGACCCCGACGCTTCGGCGAACCGGTTCGGCGCGAACCACTACCACGTTTTTTTGACGGACGAGATCCCCGGGCCGGCGTTCGTGACGCCGGCGACCACCCTGGAGGATTTCATGACCGCCAAGTACAACGACACGCGGTGCCCGAACGCCTCTGTGGCGTGCCTCACGCAGCTGTCCATCAACCAGGTGAACCCCGCGGACGACGCGTTCACGAACGCGTACCAGATCACGAACGTAACGGGCGGCGCGTTGTTTTACGCCGACGGCGTGACGAAAATCGAGAACGGCGATTTCGTCCCCGCGGGTAACGCCAGCGAGGGGCTGCGTTTCCTGAACGCGCGCGACCTGAACGACGAGAACTTCTTTTTAAAAGGCGAGGACGGCGAGGAGGACAAAACAAAGCCGGCGCGGTTCGGGTTCATCGCCTGGCCCAGCGCGAGTTTCGACCAGCAGGGCGTCTTGTTCCTGCCCGCGTACGGAAACGTGAGCGTCGTGCCGGTGAACGACCCCCCGGTTTTGAACCGTTCTTTGGAGTACCGGCTGGACGGCGTGTACGTGCTGGACTCCTCGGTGACCAACTTCGGCGGGTACGTCAAGGACATCATCGAGCGCGGATTCTTCGACATCGACGGGCCGTTCAACAGCTCGCTCGGGAACCAGGGCGTGGTCGTGCTGAGCGCCGACGAGACGAGGGGCGAGTGGCAGTGGTCCGCGGATGACGGCGCGCGCTGGACCGCGTTCCCGGACGACCTCGCGCCGGAGCGACCGCTTTTGCTGCTGGGCACGGATCACGACCGCGTGCGGTACGTGCCCGACTACCCGGCCGGGGGCGGGCTGCCGTTCGCGGACGTCGCGTGGTCGGCGTCCTTCGCGTTCCGCGCCTGGGACGCGAACAGCAGCCGCGTCACGGGCGAGCGCGGCTGGTGGACGCGCTCCGACAACGGCTCGCGCGTCCCTCCCGACGCGACGGTCCCCGCCGACGTCGCGGCGGACCCCGCGGCTTCGCTGTTCGACTTCAACCAACCCGTACGCGTCGCGGCGTTCAACGCCACGAACGCGTCCGCGGCGTTCGCCGAGGCAAAAGGCTTCGACGCGACGTGGAGCTGGTTCGACGGCGCGAACTACGCGGCGTACGGGAACGAAATCTCGATGGACGTCGCGTCGGTCGCCGTGGACGTCTTCGGTTTAGAGCGGTCCGTTCACGGAAGAGGCGGGAAAGCGGCGACGCTCGCGGCGAAGGAATTATCTCACTCGAAGCTGGTCGAGCTGGATTGCGGGTTGAGATTAGGAGGAGAAGGGCAAGGCGCGTTCTCGTCACAACCTCGTGGCAAGGCTCCTTCGCACGGCGTCGCGTTCGCTATTCGAGCGCAGGACCCGTACGCGTCGCTCGTCTTTGAACCGGCGTGGAACGCGACGCCGCCGGGAAGCCACGCGTTGTCCGCCGTCGCGCCGCCGTGGACCATCGAGGCGTGGGTGCGCCGCGACCAGTCTTTGGAGCAGCAGGCGCTGTTCACGGGCGCGGACGGCGGCGCGATCCTGCTGGAGACGCCTCGGCCGTTCCCGGGCTCGCCCAGCCCTCTGGGCGTGGCGTCGCCGGCGACGATGGCGGCTCTGGCGCGCGCGCGCGCCGACTTTGACGCCGCGGAAAACAACACCGCGCTCGACGCGGCGGCGGCGGCGGTGGCGTCCGCGCGCGCCGCCGTGGGCGTCTTCGCGCAGGACGGCGTGGCGTACGAGACGCCCACGCGCGAGTGGGTGCACCTCGCGTTCGTGGCCGTGCCCGAGGGTACGCCGTACCGAGCGCCGAGGGCGGACGTCCGCCTGTACGTGAACGGTTTGTTCCGCGGCGTCGCCAGCGGCGCCTTCGGCTTCCCGGCGCCCGTCGCCGTCGTCGGCGGACCCGGCCGAGCGGCGTTCGCGATCGACGAGGTGCGCGTGTGGCAGGTGGCGGTGCCACCGTCCGCGATATGGGCGCGCGCGCGCGCGTTCCTGAACGGGGACGAGCCCGGTTTGCTCGCGTACCTCCCGCTGGAGGAGGGGTGTCTCTCGGACGTCGCCAACGACCGGTCCGCGGCGGCGCTCTCCGCCGGCCGCGAGGCGTGGCGTCGCAACGGGACCTACGCGCCCTTCTACGGGTCGGACGCGCCGTACTCGCCCGACTGGTACGACGCGCCCCTCAACTCGTCCACGACGCGCGCCACCTCCTGGGAACGCAGGGAGGCGGACGCGTTCGCGTGCGCCTCCGTCGCGGCGGTCACGCCGGCGGTGATCTCCTCCGCGGGGGGCGACGTCGTGACGATGCACGGCTCCGGCTTCCGCGGCGGCGTCGACCGTCTGCTCCGGTTCCCCACGCCGGGCGACGGCACGACCCGCAACGACACCGCGGGCGCGCGCGCGGTGTGCCGATTCGGCCGCGGCGCGTCCTCGAACGACGCCGTCATCGAGTCGCCCGCCACCATCGCCGCGGACGGCGAATCCGTGACGTGCGTCTCGCCCGCGTTCCCGGACGGAGGCGCCGGCGGCGGCGTCGTCGTGGTGGAGTTTTGCGACCCGGCGTCGTCCTGCTGCTCCGACCCGGAGCCGATGGCGCCGCTCGCATCGCGGTCTCTGTACCCCGCGCGCTTCCTGCCGCCGAGCCTGACCGTCGCCGCGGCGGAGCGCGCGCGGGTCACGTTCAGGCGCGCGGAGGTCACCTCCGTCGCGCCCGTCGCCGTCGACGCGCGCCTGGGCGCCGTCGTCCACGTCAAGGGCTGGGGCTTCGAAGGTTCCGGCGGCGCCGCGACGTGCGCGTTCGCGTTCACGCGCAAGCGCTTCGTCTCCGGCTCGACGAACCGGTTCAACAACTCGGACCCGAACGCGTCCGTGCGCGTGACGGTCACCTCGGAGGCGCGCATCGTCTCCGGCGCCGAGGCGACGTGCGAGCTGCCCGCGCTCGACCAAAGCCGAGCGCCGCCGGGCGCCAGGCTGGCGGTGTCGGTGACGCTCCGAATGCACGGCGGCGCCGTCGCCGCGACGTCGCCGACGTCCATCCTGGCGGTGGCCGCGGACGCGGCGCCCGGCTCGTCCGCGCTCGAGCTCGCGGACGATCTCGTGGCGGTGTCGCGCCCCGCGGCCAACGCGTCGGACGCGCTCGCGTACGTGCGCGGCGCCGCGGAGGGCGGATTCGCGGTGGCGCTGCGGACGCGCGCGCCGGAGGACGAGGGCGCCGCCCGCGCGCCGACGAATTCCAGCGGCAGCGTCGGGTACGACCCGACGGCGACGCGGGAGTTCCCGGAGCTCACGTCGGGCGGCGTCGACGCGGCGTGCGCGTTCGGCACGGTGACGGTCGCCGCGCGGCGCCTGAGCGCGCGCCGTGTCGAGTGCGTCTCGCCCGCGGCGCCGCGCGAGAACGCGACGGCGCCACTGTCGGCGACGGCGCGCGCCGCCGGCGCGCGCTTCGACGTCGTCGGCGTCGGTTCTAGGCGAGCGGCGTTCGAGTGGGTCGGGGGAGGATCGTCGGTCGCCGGCATCGCCGCGCTCGCCGCGCTGTACGCGGAGCGCGCGGAGGCGTCGAGCGACGCCGCGGTCTCCGTCTCCGCGCGCCCCGCGCCGTTCGCGGTGGCGTCGCAGGGCGGCGCGTCCGGCCCCGCGGACGGCGGGTGGCTCCTGTCTCTCCGCGGCGCCGGTTTCGACGGGGGCGCGCGCGACGGAAAAATGTCGTGCGCTTTTTCTCTTCCCGCGCGCGACGGCGAAACCGCCGGGTCCCTCGGCGCGCCGTTCGCCACCGCGCCCGCGCGGCTCGTGAGCGGCGCGCTGATCGTGTGCGAGGTGCCCGCCATCGTCGCCGCGGGGACGCGTCTCGGCGCGCGCGCGACGGCGCGCGTCTCGATTCGCGAGACGTCCAGCCTCGACGCGCTTTTTTCTTTTTCGCCGCCCGAGAGAGAGAGAGAGGTTTCGTTCGTCGAGTTCGCGGCGACCGCGCCGCTCCGCGGCGCTTCGCTCGCGCTCGCCGACCGCGCGTCGCGGGTCGTCGCCGCCTCCGGCGGCTCGGTGGTGGGCGTGGTCGGCGGAGACCTCGCGGAGACCTCGACGGACCGCGCGTGTCGTTTCCGCGCCGTCGTCGTCGCGGCGCGCCGCGGCGCCGACGGCGGCGCCGAGTGCGCGTCTCCGGCGCTGGCGAGACGCGTCACCGCGCTCTCCGGCCCGGCGCCGTTCGCGTTCGGCGCCGCCGCGGACCTGGTGGACTTCGCCGTGGGCGCGGCGCGCGTGGCGGGCATGCTCGGCGCGGAGGCGCCCCGGGACGCCGGACTCGGACTGCTGGTCGCGCCGGCGACGGATGGCGCGGCGGCGATGTCGATAGCGTCGCCGGCGCCCCCGCGCGGCGCCGCCCGCGCGATCGTCGCGTTCGCCAGCCTGGACGCCGCCTCGGCGGCGCCGCTTCGCCTGGCGCTCGCGCTGAACGCCTCCTCGGGCCTCTCGGCGCCGGAGGACTCGCTTTCGCCACTGGATTGGGTCGCGAACCCCGCGCAAAACACGCGCGTCTCGCTGCTGTGCGTCGCCGGGCATCCGGGCGACGCGTCGCCCGGAAACCGCGCGTCGCGTCTCGACTCGAGTCGAGTAAGCGGCGGCGACTTTCCGGTCTCCGTCGCCGTCGCCGCGCTCGGCTTTAACAAAACGCGCGTCGCGCACTCGGCGACGTGCGACGCGCCTCCGGCGCCGTTCGAGCGCGCACGAGGCGGGTTCGCCATCGTTTCCGTTTTTGTCGCCATGGACGGTCCCGGGACGGCCATGGACGGTCATCGTGCGATCGTGCGCGGGCAAGAACGCTTCGCGGAGCTGGAGTTGGAGTGGGCGACGACGCCGCGCGTCGTCGCCGTCGCGTCGTCGCGCGACGCGCACGTCCCGGCTTCCGTTTCGCGCGCGGCGCGGGATCCAAAAGCATCGCTCGCGCGAACGTCGCTTTTAACCCCGGAGTATCTCGGCGGGTTCCCGTTCTTCGTGGCTTCCGGGTCTGGACGCGCGTTTCGCGGGTTCAACGATTCGCGCGCGTACGCGGACGCGGACGACATGGACCTGGGGGGGGCGTGGTGGCACGGCGACGGCGCGTTTTCTCGGCGCGTCGCGCCCGTCGCGCTCGCCGGCGCCGACTTCCGCGGCGGAGCCGGTTCGCGCGCGCGCTTCTTCTGGGCGTCGGCGGAGGCGTCCACGGAGATCACCGCGGGCGTCGCGCACGAGCGCTCCGTCGTGGCGACGTGGTTCGTGTCGAGCGCGCTCGTTCTGGTCGAGCCGCCCTTAATGCCGCCGCGCGTGGCGGACGAACCGGAGGACGTCGCGGTGGACGTCACAAACGACGGCGGCGCGACGTTTTCCGACGCGGCGACGTTTTACCGCGCCGCGCGCGCGCGGGGGGGGTGAATGATCGAATGAAACAAAAAGCTCTTTTCGTAGACTACGATCAGACGACGTACGTGTTGACGGTACAGATAGCGTTTAAAGAATTAGGCATAGTATCGTAGACTATTCATAGCTACGTATGTAGACTATCTTCTTCATCGCTCCCGTATCACTCTCGGTGGTGCTTGATGAGGTCGAGCCGCAGCGCGCGCCGCGCCGCCTCGGCGAAGACGAGCGAAAACGCGAGCTCGCGAAAAGTCAACACCTTGCACGCCGTGCGGCAGTGCGCGAAGACGTCCACGACGTCCGCCGCGCTGAGCGACCGAGGAGGGGTCTCTTTCGTGCGTTTGGCGGTCCCCGCGATCCGTCTCGAGACGAAAACCTCACGCTCGGCGGCGGCGACCCAAAACGCGAGCGCGTCGCGCCATCGCCGGTTCCAAATGGAACCGGCGTTTCCTTTTTTCGACGTCTCGTCTTTGCGGCGCGCCGGCTTGATGTCGGCGTACCGCCGGAGGTGCTCGCACAGACTCGCGAGGCTGTCGAGTCGTTTCAGGGAAACGCCCCCCGCGACGACCGCGCCCGCGTGCACCAGCGCGTCCGCGAGCCTGTGCTCGTCGAACAGCGCGCGGATCGCGGAGCGGCTGGACATGCGCAACATGGCGCCGACGCCGGCGTCATCCTCGACCACCTCCGATCCCGTCTCGCCGAGTCGCGCGCTGCCGTATAGGCAGTGCGCGGCGTACAGCGCGTGGTTCCCGGCGACGTACCCGATGAGCATCCTCCACTTCCAGTCGCGGGACACGCCTTTGCCGGAAGCGAGCTCGAACACGACCGCGGACGCGGCGACGAACCCGAAGCTCGTGAAGAACCCGGCGTCGTGAAGCGCGTCGCGGGTTCTTCGCCTTCTGGACGTTTTCTCGGGCCCCGTAGGCGACGCGAATCGCTCCGGATGCTCGTGCAGGTAATACACCAGCAGGCCCGCGCACGCCGTCGCGGCGACGGTCACTGCGCCTGCGTGTCTGCGTGCCGACGCCATGGCGCCAGCCCGCCGTCGTCCTCCCCGAGCGCGCGGGGCGCTTCTGCTCAGACGCGTCCATCTCTCGGAAGACGCGACGTTTCGTTATTACGCCGTTTGCCAAAGAGCCGTTATCGCGTCGGGCGTTTCCAGTTCACGTGATTTCCGAGACGTTTCGGCGCGGGCGGTCGCGACCGCCACACCGAGACGCACCGAGACGCGCCTCGAGCACGCACGCCGGCAGCTCTCGCGCCGCACGTCCGAACGCCCAGAGCGTTCGCCTCGACTCCAGTCGCGCTCTCTCAGCGCGAGCCCGCGCACCTCCCCGCGCGCATTCTGCTCTTCCGAGAGCATCCGCCGACCGTTCAGCGAAATGTCCGCCTCGGCCGTGTCCCTCGGCGCGTCGTCGTCGCCGATGACGCGCAACGCGCTCGCGCCCCGCGCCGCGCGCCCTTCCGCGCGAACCCCCGCGCGCGGCGCGTCGGTCGTCCGCGCCGCCCTCCCCGGCGCGCGCCAGGGCCACTTCCGCGCGCCCAAGTTCACGCGTGACCTCGGCGAGTGGAGCGAGGGCGCGGACGTCAAGGCTCTGCAGCAGAGCCTCGGCACGATGCGCCAGGATGGCGTTTTCGGCGCGGAGACGGTCGCCGCTGTGCGCCTGTGGCAGCGCGCGAACGACATCCCCGCCACCGGCTACTTCGGCCCCCAGTCGCGCGCGAAGTGGGCCAAGACCAACGGTGGCGTGCGCCCCTCCTGGGCGTCCACCGCGGTGGTCGTGCAGCCCGTGACGCCGGCGTCGCGCGTCGCCGGCGTCGCCGACTTCACCGGCCCCGCGCTCCTCGGCGGGTTCGTGCTCGCGGCGATCCTCAAGGCGCAGGACGACCCGCTCGGCTTCGAGGGCATCTTCGCGCACGCCGCCGCCAAGTGCGCGAGCATCGGCGTGAAGGTGCACGCCATCCTCTTCGGCGAGAGGGAGGCGCCCGAGACAGCCTCTGGCTCCGCCGCGGAGGACGACGCGCTCGACTCGGCCGCCGCGCCGATGCACCCCTCGTGGGCCGAGTACGAGAAGGAGGCTGAGACGCGCGAGTGGGGCTGGGGCACGCCCGGCTTCACGGAGGCGCGTGAGAAGCGCCGCGCGGCGCTGAGCCACGCCGTGGCCGCGTCCATGCGCGGGCCGAGCATGTCGCAGGACATGCGCGAGTTCGCCACCTTTGAGTTTTCGGACTTTGTCCGCGCGCAGGAGACGGTGGACCCGGAGGAGCGGCAGGCGCGCCGCGAGGAGCTGGACAAGAAGTTCCGCGAGCGCAGGGGGCTGGGCGTGACCGCGGGGAGCGCCGCGATGCAGAGCCTGCAGAAGATGAACGTCAACGAGAATCTCGTCGTCGCGTCTTCGAACAACGTCGTGGCCGAGGCGCGGAAAGAAGCGCCGCTGGACGTGTCGGCGCCCGTCGTCGCCGAGGCGGCGGCGGCGACCAAGACCAAGCCGCGGTCGCTGCCGAAGGGCTTCGTGCCCGCGTCGAGCCCGAGCGCGATGGCGGCGTACGAGAAGATGGTGCGCGAGCTGGAGGCGGCGGAAGAGCAGAGCGCGGAGAAGTCGGGGCCGAGGTGACAGCGCGGACCCCGACGCGAGGTCGGGCGTCCGAGGCGCGAACGCCACGTGAAACGGTCGTGTGATACAGAATCGACACCGAGAGGTCGACAGCTCGATTCGCGCGAACGCCGAAACGGCATCGAACGCGCGCGCTCCACGTTATTCCCGATCGTCGGCCACGTGTCAGCGCATCGCGCGCTTCCGAGACCGGCACACGCATCCGCGCGCGTGCGCTTTCCTCGCGCGTCGTCCTTCGGTCGCGTCGCCGGCATCCGAGCCTCGGACCTCAGCACGCTCGCGCGCATCATGTCCGCCGCCTCGTCGGTCCGCGGCGCGCCGGTCGCGCGCGTCCCCGCGACGCGATCGAGGTTGCGCTCGTCGAGCGCGTCCCGAGTCGCTCGACGGAGGTTCGCCGCGCCGGTCGCGGCGGCGTCGTCGGACGACGCGGACGTCGTCATCATCGGCAGCGGCGTCGGCGGCCTGACCGCGGCGGCGCTCCTGGCGCACTACGGCAAGAAGGTGATCGTGCTCGAGTCGCACTACGCCACCGGAGGTGCCGCGCACGGGTTCCAGCGCAAAACGGACGCCGGGGAGTTTCGATTCGACACCGGCCCGTCGTTCTTCGCCGGCCTCACCACCATCAACGCGCTGAACCCCCTCGCGGCGCTCCTCGAGCTCCTGGGTGAGCCTCTGGAGACGGTGAAGTACGACCCGCTGGGCACGTTCCACGTGGAGAAGGGCAAGCCCGGCCTGAGGAGACACGCCGACTTGTCGTTGCTGGTTGACGAAGTCCGGCGCTTCTCGCCGGAGGGCGCCGAGCAGCTGCGCGCGGCGGTTCCCCGCATCCGCGAGATGTACGGCGCGCTCTCTGGTTTGCCCACCCCCGCGCTCCGCGCGGACTGGAAGGTGGCTTTGATGGTCGTCTCGAGGTACATGAAGTCCATGTCCAAGCTCGGGCCGTACGCGCCGGTGCTCCCCAACCCCACGGTGGGCCTGCTGGATTTCCTGAAGATCGAAGATCCGTGGATGCGCCGGCTCGCCGACCTCGAGTGCTACCTGCTCTCCGGCGTGGACGCCAGCGGCACGGTCGCCGCGGAGTTCGCGGCGGTGTTCGGCGCGTCCGACGACCTGAAGCAGAGCGAGTTCCCGAAAGGGGGGGCGGAGGCAATCACGAACGCGCTGGCGCGCGCGGTTTCGAAAAACGGCGGCGAGATTCGGCTCAAGACGCACGTCGAGCAGGTGATTGTCGAAGACGGCGCCGCCGTCGGCGTGCGGCTGAAGGGTGGCGAGACCGTGCGCGCGCCCGTCGTGGTGTCCAACGCGTCTGTGTGGGACACCTACGGCAAGCTCCTGCCTCCCGGCGCGGTGTCTCAGAAGGAGAAGGAGGACGCCATGGGCACGCCGTACAGCGAGTCGTTCATGCACCTGCACCTTGGCATCGACGCGTCGGGTTTAGATCTGTCCTCCGTCGGGGGCCACCACGTGGTGGTGCGCGACGAGACGAAGCCCATCGACGTGCCCGGGAACGTGTGCATGATCTCCATCGCGAGCGTCTGGGAGCCGGACATGGCGCCGGAAGGACACCACTGCATCCACGCGTACACCATGGAACCGTTCGAGGGCTGGGAGCGCGGCGACGGCTACGAGGCGCGGAAAAAAGAACGCGCCGAGAAACTGTACGAAGCGCTCGAGCGCGTCATTCCCGACGTGCGCGAAAGAGTGGTGCTGGAGATGATCGGCTCGCCTTTAACGCACCAGCACTGGATGCGCAGGCACAAAGGCACGTACGGCGCGGCGATCCGCGCGCCGGATATGTTCCCCGGACCCGCCACCGGAATCAAAGGCTTGTACCGCGTCGGCGACTCGTGCGCGCCGGGCGTGGGCTTACCCGCGGCGGCGAGCTCGGGCGTCATCGCCGCAAACACGCTGGTGGGCATCTCGGAACACTTCAAGCTCATGGACGACGTGGACGCGATCGCGAAGAAGGCGGGGCGGTTCGTGGAGCGGTAGACGACGCGTCGATGTTACTGTACGTTCGTTCGTCGTTTTTATTTTGGTGGACGCCGACGCGTTGGTCGTTTCAAATACGCGAACGGAGACGGACGGGACGACGCGCTCGTCGTTCGCGTCCGTCCCGCGACAAAAAGTCCGTCGCGCAAAAAGTCACCCGAGCGCCTCCATCATCTCGCGCATCTCCTTGGCGTTCCCCTGCGTCAGCACCTTCAGCCGCAGCGCGAGCTGCTCGTGGTCCACGGAGGCGTCGACGGCGTCCAGGCCGCGCCTGGCGTGGTCGTAGTGGCGCACCAGGCACACAATCTCGCGCGCGGTGAACCGCGGAACGTCGAACCTAACCAAACCCGCCGTCTCTGGGAAACTCGCGTCGTCGCCGAGAAGAGCCGAGAGTCGCGACGAGAGCGAGATGGTCCCCGACGTCGCGCCCACGAACGTCGCCCCCGCCGCCGTCGCCGCGGCGGCGTCCCGCAGCGCCGCGCCGACACGAGTGTCCCCCGCCTGGATCACGCCTCTTTTGCGCGCGCCGAGCACCTCGTGCATGTCCGTCGGCCCGAACAGAGCGTTGTACTCGTCGATCGCGAACAAAACCTTGTGGGTCCCGTCTCGCGCGGCGTCGCGGATCGCGCCGAGGATAGCGAGCGCGGTCTCCGTCACCGCCTTCGGGTCGCCTCCCTTCTCCAACATCTGCACAGCCTCCGACGCGAGCGACGCCAACGATGAGGACTCGCTCGTGTTTTTGCTCGTCCCGTTCGGTGCCTTGACGTACATCTCGGACATCGCGACCTCGTTCCCGGCGAGCATCAACCGCAAAAGCGCCGCGGCGTGCTCGGGGGTGTCCCACTTCCCACTCTTCTCATCCTTCTGGTACGACGAGTCCAGCGTGAGTTGCTTGGCGGAGGGCACGTACACGACGAAATACCCCGCCGCGCGCGCCCACGCCACGACGTTCGCCAGCGAGATGGACTTACCGCATCCCCCACGGCCGTCCAGAAGCAAAGACACACCGGGTTTCTTCAACGCGTCGCGGATTTGTAAATCGCACGCGCGGAACAGCACGCGGCGCGTCCCGCTGGCGGCAAACTCCGCCGCGAGGCTCGCCGGCGCGCCCTCCGGCATCAGCCTTTTCTCCGTCTCCACGGAGAGCTCCCAGAACCGGTCGACGTCCTTCGCGTCGAACGAAACGACGTCGTCGCCGCTTTTCGTGGCTAAAGAAAACGTCGTGCCCTCCTTCTCGCGGCCGGTCGCCGCCGGCCGATGCGGCTCGACGCCGCCCGTCACGCCAAACGCGGTGTCGTCGGAAGCGCCCTCGTTTTGATCGTCGTCGCGATCGTCCAGCTCGTCGTCCTCCCCAGCCTCGGCGGTCACCGAGCCGGGAGGAGCCACATCGTCGTCCGAGTCGGACGACTCCGAATCATCCTCCATCCGCGTCTCGTGCGCGTCGTCCGCGGAAGCCGCCTCGGGCCGCGCAGCCTCGGCGGCGGCGTTTTCATCCCCGTCGCTCGATCCAGCCACGCCTCGCACCCACGCCGCGGTGGCGACGGGCGGCGCGACGCGCGCCACCGCCGAGGCGGTGCGCGCCACCGCGCGCGCAAGCATGGTCGAACGCGGTGGTGCGTCGCTCGACTCTGTCGCGGGCCTCTCGCGCGCGCCGGTGCGGAGTGAAGGGCGGAGCGGACGCCGGAGGTATAACCTCGGGTGACGAGGTCGACTGCAACTGCCGCACCGAGAGTTCGCCCGCGATCGAAGCATCTGCCAAACGGGAGGCCGCGTCCAAACAAACGTTCACACGCCGCGCGTCGTTGTCATCGCGCGGCATAGCAGCTGGCGCGGCGCAGGAAGCGACTCGCGCGCTATGCAGCCCCCTCCGGGTCCTCCGCGGGGTCCCCCGGGATCGACGGGACCCCCGGGACCTCCCGGGATCGCCCCAGGTACGCGCGACGCTCGCGATCTCGTGTCACTCCGAGCTCGCGAATCCCGTCTCTGCACTAACAAGAGCCGCGCGCGAAATGTCTCTCGCTCGAGAGCGTTCGAGCCTCTCTCCCTCGCCGCGACGTCTCTGACCCGGCACGCCCGTTCCTTCCTCGTCCGATCCATCCTCTCGTCGTGCTCAGGCGCGCCTCCGGGTGTGATGCGTCCCGGCCCTCCCGGAGCGATGCCCCCCGGCCAGACCGGGCCTCCCGCGATGATGCGACCGGGCCCGCCTGCGCAGATGGGCGGTCCTCCGAGCGGACCTCCGATGGGCGGGCCTCCTCCGATGGGCGGGCCTCCTCCGATGGGCGCCCCCCCGATGGGTGGACCTCCGGGCTCGCGCCCCCCCGGCGCGCCTCCCGCGATGATGGGCGCGCCGCCTCCGATGATGGGCGGTCCCCCCGGCGCGATGCCTCCCGCGCAGAGCGGGCCTCCGATGGGCGCGCCTCCGATCTCCTCGGGAGGCATGGCGCCGCCCACGGCGCAGATGGGGCAGATGCGCGTCGGCGGCCCCCCACCGCCGGGCATGGGCGGCCCCCCTCCGCCGATGATGGGAGGGCCTCCGCCCCCCATGGGCGGCGGCATGGTTCCCGGCGCGCCGCCCATGGGCGGCGGTCAAATGGGCGGCCCCGGCGGGTTCGGCGGGCCGCCGCCGCCGACGGGCGCCGGCCCCGGCTTGTCCCCCCCCGGCCCTGGCATGGGCCAGTTCGGGTCTCCCCCCC
>ENA-OUOG01000765-OUOG01000765.1-marine-metagenome-genome-assembly--contig:-NODE-765-length-40760-cov-5.270924_pt1 | contig 40760 bp, 21 predicted proteins | sample MGYA00248635_ERZ508505 | MGnify/ENA primary metagenome ERZ508505 (study PRJEB26176, sample SAMN06267871) | marine metagenome | isolation source: Saanich Inlet, British Columbia, Canada | place: Pacific... | reverse complement strand
CTTAAACCGATGTCCAGTCCCATGGCGACGCCCACCGGCGCGACGTGTTTCGTGAAGACGTTCCAGTCCACCGCGCGGCGCGGTCTCAGCGACGGCGCGACGTACGTCAGGATCAGGCTCGCGAGCATCCACTGCATGGCGAACTGCACGGAAGTGAGTAACAGAGGCGCGGGAAAGCCACCTCTGCGCGCGCCGAACAGGACCTTGTTGTACATCGCGAGCGCCGTGCTCAGACCGAACCAGCACAGCGTCAGGAACGCGCACTTGACGAGTTTCGGTCGGCGAAGATCGCTCGTCGTGAACGGCGCGTTCGCGTCCGCATCCTCCTCCTCGTCGGAACTCTCGTCGTCCGACCCGAGCAAGACGTGGTGCGCGCCGCCACCCACGCCACGCGAGTCCCGCGCGACGCCCTCCTTGCTCGCGACGTGCCTCTTGTCTCTGTCGTCCATGAACTTTCTGAACCGCGCCTGGATCTTCGCGGCCGCCGACCGGGCCGTGGCCTTCCCGTGTAACGCGGGCGGCCCGGGGGACGCCACCCCGGGCTTCTTTCCCGCGCCGGGCAACAGCGAGCCGCTCCCGACGTCCCCCATCGGAACCGCCGAGGCCGCCGCGCCCGCGGCTGTGGGCGGTCCGGCGACGCGGTTCGGAAACGCGTTTTCGTTTTGAAGCGACGGTGCGTTTGTCGCTCTTTGTCGTTGACGACGCGATGCGTTCGTGGAGAAAGTGTCGAACGCGGCACGCCAGACGTGCGCGCGCGAGCGGACGCGCGCGCCCGGGTTTCTCGCGACCGGCGCGATGCCGCTCAACCGCAAGCGCCCGCCGGTGACCATCCAGGTCCCGGAGGTCCCGCGCGCGGTGTACGAGCTCTCCGAGACCGGCACGTTCACGGAGGGAAACCTCGAGATCAGCCGTTCGGGCATGCGCATAGCCGGGGCGCGTTCGGCCGCCGGGGCGGGAGGCGGCGGCACTCCCGGCGCCGGGCCTTCCGGGGACGCGGCCGCGCCGAGGAAGAGCCCGCGGGGACTCGGCGACGGGTCGCTCGGGGACGTCCCGGGCGTCGCGAAGGCGAAAACCGTCGGGGGCTCGAACCCGAAACACGGTCGCGCGCACGACGCCGACGGGGACGGATGCGAGAAAAAAAACGACGCCGGGTCTCTTTGCGTCGTCGGCGACTCGGACGACGCGGCGGCGAAGAAAAACGCGCACGCGCGTGATGCGTCTCATGCGTCTCACGGAGAGAAACATTCTTCGCCCAAAACGCTCGGCGTACGAAAGGGCGAAGACGCGAAGACGTCTTTTGGCGACGCGAACGACGATCCGACGAAAACAAACCGACCCGACATCGAACCCGAGACGCGAACTTTCGCGTCGGACCGCCACGACGGCGTCGGCGGCGACCGCTTCGACTTCGACGTTTCTCTGGACGAGCTCGTCGTGGTGGGCGCGTGCGGCAAGGGCGCGGGCGGTATGGTGCAGAAGGTCGTGCACGTGCCCACCGGCGTGTTCCTCGCGGTTAAGATCGTCCAGATGAACGTGCAAGCCGAGATCCGCAAAAACATCATCGGCGAATTACGAGCGTTGCACTCCACGCGGTGTCCTTACGTCGTCGCGTACAGGGGCGCGTTTTTCGGCGACGGAAGCGTGAGCATCGTCCTCGAGTACGCGGACGGCGGCAGCGTCGGGGACGTGACACGAAAACTGGGTTACATCGAAGAACCGCCTTTACGCGAGATTGCGCGTCAGACGCTTCTCGGCTTGGAGTACCTGCACTGCGAGAAAAAAATCGTCCACCGCGACGTGAAACCGAGTAACGTTTTAGTGAACACGGACGGGTCGGTGAAGATTGGCGACTTCGGAGTTTCGTCGCACCTCGCGAACTCCGTCGCGAAGTGTGACTCGTGGGTCGGGACGGTGACGTACATGTCCCCCGAGCGGATAAGCGGCGAGTCCTACGCCTTCGACAGCGACGTCTGGTCGCTCGGTTTATCGCTTCTCGAGTGCGCGACGGGTCGATTCCCGTACCCGCCGGAGGATGCGACGGAGGACAAAATAAAAGAACCGAAGACGCTCGGGTTTTGGGATTTGCTGGACCACATCGTTCGCGAGCCGGCGCCGAGTCTGCCCGAGTTCCCGTCGCGCGCGGCGTTGGCGAAGAAGCGCGCGCTTCTGGCCGAAGAGGAGAGGGACGACGGGAAAGAAGGAAAAGAGGCCAAAGACAGAGAAGAAAACGAAGGGCGCGTCGCGTTTTCAAACGCGTTCCGAGAGGTGACCGAGATGTGTCTGCAGAAGCGCCCCGAGCGCCGCGCCGGCGCGCGCGCGCTGCTTAAAAGCGCGTGGCTCGCCGGCGCCGACGCCGATTACGGGCGCGCCATCCTCGCGGAAACGGTCACGAGGGCGAGTCGTGTAGCGTGACGCGCGTTATCGATCATCGTGTATTAAAGTGAGCGTTGAAACGCGCGGAGGATGCCGAGTAGTATAAACGCGAGTCGCCGGATACAAGAGCGCGGATATCGGCGTCGGTCGGTAGCCGGACGACGACGAGCGCCTCTCGCTTCGGCGATGCTGTCGGTTTCGTGAACTCGAACATGAAAAAAAAAACTGTCGACGTTCCCGAGACGGCAGATCTCGTCACTCGGACGTGAACGCCCCGCGACGTGGCATTCCGAGGCGCGCGGCGCCATGCGGGATGCCGGCGCGCTGAAAGGCGCGTCTCGCTCGCGACGAGGCGTGGTCGGCGTGTTGCTGCTCGTGGGCGTGGTCGTCGCGGCCGCCGCGCTGCTCGGTCCATCGGACGCGTCCGATGACGACGCCTCGACTTCCTCCGGCGTGACGCTCGCGAAAGGCGCGGCGGCGTGGGCGCGAGCGACTCTTCCGCGACCGGATGCGACTAGTACCGGTGGTGTTTCAGGACGGAGCAGCGATATTAAAGTGAGCGAATCCGACGCGGTTAATTCGCTCGTCTCGACGCGCTGCGTCGCGGACCCCGCGCACGCCCCGAAGATGACGGAAAGAGAGATGGCGACGGTGTTGAAGTACGTCTCTGGTTCGTTCGTCGGCGCGACGTGGCGCGACGGCGAGGCTCGGTATCTGGAGTGGGGAGGCGGAGGAAGCACGAGCGCGTTCGGCACACACGCGCTCTTGACGCACACCGTGGAGCACAACAAGGAGTGGTGCCGGGTGATATCGGAGTGGCCCGAGATGCGATGCATGGAAAAAAGAAACAAGTGGAGACTCTTCTGCCACGACGCAAACGTGGTTTTAAAAAAGTGGGGGTACCCGGATGACGGGTCGGGCGTCGAGCGGTACCGCTCCAGGAAGCCCAAGCCCGATTCGGAGGCTAAGGCGGACTTAATCTTCGCGGAGAACATGCGTGCGTACGTCCAGGCGCCCGGCAAAGATCAGTTCGCGAACGTCACGAGTTACTACGACGTCGTGCTCCTCGACGGGCGCATGCGAAGCGCGTGCGCGTGGAGCGTGGTTCCCTTCCTCAAACCCGACTCGGTTGTCTTGTGGCACGATTTCGGTAAAAACGCGTGGCGCAACATCCCTTTGAAGAACCAGGCGGTCGATGTGGACTCTAAGACGCGAGAGCCGACGTGGCACGGCGACCGCCTGTACTCCAAAGCCGCCGGCAGGCTGTTCGACGGCGTCGAGCACGTCGACAATCTCGCCGTGTTCAGACTGAAACCCGCGGTGTGGCAGCAGACGCGGTGGTTGGAGTAGACACATTAGGGCGTTTAGTAAACGAGTGACAACGTAGTGTACCCCGCCGCATCATCCATCATCACGCTTCCCCGCACGCCGCGATGGTCGCCGCGCCGTCGGCGACGGTCATGAGACGCAGCGTCTCGGCGCTCGCGTCGTCGACGCATCGGCCGATCACCATCGTGTTCGCCAACAGCCTTTGCTTCAGCGACCCGGGACTCTCGCCGACGCGCACGACGGCGAACCGCGAGGCCCCGAACCCGGGACCGGATATCGGGATGGTCAAAACCACGCTTCTCTCGTCTTTCAGCAAGTCCACGGGTTCGCCGTAATACGTGCCACCACCGACGCCGGGGGTTTCGTTCCGAGTTGCGCTCATCGCGTCGCGCTCCACGAACTTACCCGCGCCGAAAACGTGCTTTCCTCGGCCTTTGCAGGTGTACGTGTACTTGCCGGAGTAGGGCTCGAACGCGCATCCCTGGTACGTCAGTTTAGGGTCCACCCCGACGTCGGAGCCCTTGCACAGGCGCACGAAGTTTTCCACCGTCTTGGGGCACAGGTCGGGGCGCATCAGGAACGTCAGGCGACCGGCGGGCTCGCCTTGGATCTCGATTTCCATGTAGCACGTCTGCTGCGCGCGCGTCGTGGGGGCGGAACCGCGACCGGCACGGCGAGACGCGCGGCGACGGGCGAGCGCCGCCGGGGCGCGAAAGGGCGACGCGACGAGCGGCGCGGCCGTCCCGGACATGGTGCGTCGCGTGCGCGGTGCTTTCGCGTCTGGTGAGTTGACATCGAACTTTTCGAGACGAAGTTTTCACCGAAACGAAGATGTGACAACAATCGACACTGACAAATGCATCCACGTCTCAAACCCGCGCTGCATTGCGCGCGGCGCACTCGAGCTCGTTTCTCGCTCGGAGCGCGTCTCAGGAACCCCGAGCGTCGGGCTGGCCCGGGGGATGACGCGCTCGCTCGCGACCTAGGGACTCGGCAGCGCACGCGTCGGAAGCCGAGAATTCGCTCGACCACGACGACCACGACCAAGACGTGACGATGATTCGCCCCGTCGAGCTCGAGCTCGGCGAGCCGCACGTCGACCCCCGATCGGGACCGCCTCCGAGCGCGTCCGGCGACGGTTTCCTGTTCGCGGAGACGTGGGCCGCCGCAGCGGACGCGCTGGCGAGAGACCCCGCGCTGGCGCTCGCGCCCCTGCGTGCGCTCCGCGACCGGCGGTTCGTTCGCCCGCATCCCGGCGCGAACGGGTGGCCCCCCGCCGCCGTCCCCGCGCTCTTCGCCGCGCTGGACGCCTCGCGGGCCTGCGCCGCCGCCTCGCCGACGCTCGCGGGCGAGCTCTGGGGCGCCGCCGCGGCTCTGCTCGCGGCGTGGGCGAGGTGGCACGCGCCGGCCGGCGTCGCCGCGGATGCGAAACGAAAAAAAACGTCGCCGGGAAACGACGGCGTCGCTTCGTACGTCGACAATACGCTCTCGCGAATCGTCGACGTCGTCGCCGGCGACGTCACCACGAATCGGTTCATAAGTCTCCACGTCGCGGGCGGTCCCACGGGCTCGGCGCCCGCGTTGTGCCTGGCGTGCGTCGCCGCGTCGCCGGCGGCGACGAAGGAAACGCGTGTGCGCGCGCTGAAGTCGGCGACGTCCGTCGTCGAGGCGTTGGCTCTCCGCCCGCAAAACGCCTTCGCCTCGGCGGTGGACGCGCGCGCGCTCGCCGCGTCGCTCGCGTACGCGTGCGCCGCCGCGGAGATCCTTTGTGGCAAAGACGACGGAGACGCCGGAGACGGAGACGTATACGCGCTGGAGACTGTCTCCGGCGAAATCGCGCGCGCGTTTTTCCCGCTCTGGCGGAGCGACGGCGTTTTCGACGGCGATTTCGACGGCGGCGGGAAGGGCGAGCCGCCGGAGATTGGCGCCGGGAGCTCGGCGGCGGCGGCGGCGGCGCATCGCGCCGGCTTACTCTGCGCGCGCGCGACGCACGCGACGGCGACGCGTTTCTTCCCAAAGGTGGTCGCGTCGCTCGCGCGGCACGCCAGGGACGTGCTGGTCCGTTCGGCCGAAACGTTGAGCCTCCGAGGCGGAGGGGACGTAGAGATCGTACCCAGCCACCCGGGCGCGGCGTTCGTCGCGACAGGCGCGTTTCTCGCGTGCCGCCGTCCGTTTTCCGTCGAGCCCGGGTTTTCCGGCTTTCCGCTCTACGACGCGGACGCGCTGAGCGTCGCCGAGGCGCTCGCCGCGGAGGCGGTGGAGGCGGCGGCTCTTGTCGCGTCGTCGCTCGCGGCGGACGACGCGCTCGGCGCCGCCGTCGCCGACGCGTGGAGCGGCGCGCCGGGACGGAACGGAACGGTACGCGGTCAGACTAATTACGCATACGATCCCGTCGCCGCGGCGCGCGCGCGGTTGGCGAGCGCCGCGCTCGCCGCCGGCGCGCTGGGCGCGTCGCGGTGCGTCGCCGAGCGCGCGTTCGACCCGGACGCGTTTTCTTTTCTCGTCCCTCCGAGAAAAACCGTTTCAATCGACGAGTCTCGACGCGACGCCGCGTACGTCAGTTATCGCGATCGCGACGAAAAGAGAAAGGAGGCGTGTCTGGCGGCGACCGTCTCCGGCGCGTACCGGTTCGCGTCGACGCCGTTGTCGATTTTGGTGACGTGTTTCGCGAAAAAAATCGACCCGGCGTCGGCGAGCGTCGCGACAAAGGCGGCGTCGGCCGTCCCGCTCGCCGCGCGCGCGCACGCGCTGATCGATCTCGCGTGCGTTGCGTCTCGAGTCTCGTCTCTTCCGGAACCTCTTCCGGAGGCTGAATCACGGAATGAAGGCGTTCCGAACTTCGCGTTTTTCGCGGCGCGCGCGACGCGAAAATTCGCGACGGATTGGCACGAAGGGTACGCTTTTTTCCTCGCGTCGCGCGGCGTCGGTCCGTGGCGCGACGCGCTGGACGCCACCGCGACTAAGTCCGCGTTCGCCAACGCACGCCTCGCGGTGGTCACGGCGTGCGATTATTTGACGAAGACGGCGTCAGACGCCGATCCGCGCGAAGTACCTGACGAAGAAAACAAAAAAAACGCGCGTGTCTCGCTTTTACTCGCGGCGTGCGACGCGCTGGCGCGCGTCGAGTTCGCGCGCGGGTCTGAGGTTGAGAGAAACGCGGACTCGGTGACGAGCGCGCTCGCGAACGCGGCGCGCGCGCAGATGGCGTCCGGGAGGTACGCCTCGGCGCTCACGCGGCTCGCCGCCGCGCTCGGCGCGCGAACTGCGACGGGCGCGGCGTTGAGGGAACGGTTTTTGTCGTCGTCGGTTCCTCTTCCCGAAAACGACGCCGACGCGTCGGTCGATTCCGGTTTCGAAACCGCCCGAGACGATCTCGGCGCGCGTCTTCTACGCGACTCGCGCGCGAACGTGTACCTGCGTCTGTTCCCGTACGCCGCCGTGGAGGTTTCGTTTTCGTTTTCGTTTTCGTTTTCGTCGGAAACGAACCCGTTCGGGTTGGGAAACGCGCCAAAAAACGGCACTCTGTTCGCGAAACGAGCGCTTCCTTTAGCGGCGCACTACGTGAGCCACCAGTCTGCGACGTACGCGCGCGCCGCGCACCTCGCGCACGCCGCGGCGTTTCGCGCCGATCCGGCGGAGACCGTCCCGATATTTTTCGCGCCGTACGTTTTTCGGTCGCTGGAAAGTCTCTACGGAGCGTCCGCCTTTCGTTTTAGCGTAAACGGTGTCGCGAAAAAGTCCGTCGAGGAGGCGTTCGCAGCCACCGTGGGCGTCGCGGCGGAGCGCGGCGGCGCAACCTCCGCGGGCCGCGCCGCCGTCGCGGCGGCGGCGCGCGCCTTCGTCGAGCGCGCCGCGCGACTGGACACTCAGTCTTTAAAAACCGCGAACGAAACGGAGCGACACGAAACCGCCGCCGCCGCGCGGACGTTGCGGCGTCTCGTGTTTTCGCTTCTGCCCCTCGTCGACCACTCTTTGGTGCCTGAAGTGCAGAGCGCCGCGGAAAAGGCTGTGCTGTCGTGCGACAGTGACGTGGTCGGCGGAGGAGAAAAAAAGGCGTACGCCGCGCGCCGCGGCGGAACCGAACCTGGAACCGAACCGCCGCGGCTCGCCGCGTACGCCGACTTGGTGCGGAGCGTGATGGCCATCGGGGACGTCGCCAGGAAGGGCGCCGCCACGCAGTGGGCGCTGCGGCTGAGGGCGAGGATGTAGGTTACGCAGGAGCGTGTATTATTTACCAAAAAATCAAAACCCGGGCGGTTTCGGGAGCATCTTCTCGAGCGTCTTGAGCTCCTCCGGCACCTCCAGCCCTAGGTACTCCTCCAGCGCCCCCGCGGCGCCCTTCTCTCGCACCGCCTCCGCCGCGTTCACCAGCCACGCGCCCGCCAGCTTCACGCGGTGCTCGTCCGTGGGCATGCGGTACAGGTACGCCGCGCGCCGCAAGAGCGCGCCGGCGACGCCGTCGATCGTCGCGTCGCCAACCGGAAGCGCGACCGCCGCGTCGAAAGACCCAGTGGTCATCATGTCCCCGATGTGCTGGTACTTGAACGGCAACGCGGGCTTGTTCGCCACCGCCGCCCACACGTTCCACGACGCGTAGTCCGCCTGCTGGAAAGCCACCTGCGCGGTGCTGGGCAGGTCCGGCGGAGACGGAGGCGCCGCCGCGAACGATTCTCCTTTCTCGGCGTATTCTTCGAACCCCGCGTCGCCGGGACGCGGAGACACGGAAGATGGTTGCGCGTTTGAACCCGAAACGATTCGCGCGACGTCGCCCACCGCGAAGACGTCGTCGTACCCCGCCGCCCTTAACGTAGAATCCACCGCGATCTTCCCGCTCCGATCGCAGCGTTCGAACGGCCACGAAGGAGGACACTGAACGGTCGAACCGACGGTCCAGCACACCGCGTCGTAAACCTCTAACCGCTCGTCGCCGTCCGCGCCGCGCCACGCCAAAGCAGCGCGCGTCGACGGCTCCACTAAACGTACGGAGGCTTTATCGGAACGGGGTTCCGAAGTTTCTTCGGAAGATTCCGGCGCGCCTCGCACGGCGGTGGCTCGCGCGCCCGCCAGCACGGTCACGCCCAGCCGCTCGAGACGCTTCTGAGTGCTCTCGCGCTGGCCTCGAGGCGCGCTCGGCAGGATGCCGTCGGCAGACGCGAACAAGTCCACCCGCGCGGCGGCGCCGTTTCTACACAGGCGCTCCGCCACCACACCCGCGAGCTCGCACCCGGAGTAGCCCCCGCCGACGACGGCGACTTTTGGGACGTACGACTCTTCTTCCGTCTCTTTCTTGAGTCGTGATTCGTCGTCCGCATTCTTTGTCATCATCCGAGCACTCGCACTCCTCTTGGTCTCCATGTCCCGCAGCGCGCCCGCGAGCACACGCGCGTCCTCGAGCGAGTTCAGAGGCACGGCTCTTTCGGCGGCGCCGGGCACGCCGCCGTCGCCGACGGCGGCGCCGACGCCGACGACGAGGTAATCGTACTCCAACGTTGAGTCGTCGTCTAACACGACCACGCCGCCTCTGCTCATCGGTCCGCGTTTGTCTTCGTCGTTCGGGCGCACGTCCACGACGGCGGCGTTCTTGAAGCGAATCTCGGTGGGCCTCAGCAGGTCCTCGAACGAAGGGCACACCTCCCAGTCTTTCATGGTCTCGTTCACGAGCTCGTACAGCATGGGCTTGAACACGAAGCGGTCCGCGCGGTCCACCAGCGTGACGCGGGGAGGCGCGTCGTCCTTCCACCCGTCCTTCCGCGCGTCCAGCTTCAGCGCCGTGTACAGACCGCCGAACCCGCCGCCGAGCACGACGACGCGCGGCGGGCCCGCGTAGGGCGCGCGCGCGGACGCGCGCTCGGAAGAAGCGCCGGAAGACGGCGACCAACTGGTGGACGCGGTGGCTTCCGACGAATCCTCGAAAGCCGCGCGCGCGACAGACCCGCGCCTGTGCGCGTGACGCGCCGCGTAGCGGCCTCCGAGGGACGATGCGCCACGCTCGGGGGTCTTCGCGGGTGCGCGCGCCGGCGCGATACGCGCCAGGGCGTGCGTCGTCATGGCTGCGCGAGACGATATGGCAACCGAGGGGATGACGTCGACGATAAGTCTTTCCTTCTCGGACGACGAAGAGTGAACTGCGAATGTGGCGCATTTTTGTTCCGTCGCTTCGGAATGGACGCCAATCCTCACTCCTCGACGCGCCTCGGCGCGTGCGTGAGTCTCGCGCTCGGCCTCCATGAACGGCGGTTTCGGCGCGCGCGGCGTCCTGCGCGACGCCGCGGCGGGCGTGATGGAGGACCGACTGGGCGGGTCCTCCTTCGTCGAGCACGCGGGGGCGGAACACTTCGCGATGCGCGATGGCGCCTCTCCGACCCGCTTCCCCAACCCCGCGGACCCCGACGACGAGGGCTCGTCCTTCATCGGACTCGTGCTGGCGATGTCCAGCTCGCTCGCGATCGGCGCGTCGTTCATCATCAAGAAACGCGGTCTGCGAAGAGCGGCGCTCGTGGGCCAAAGAGCGGGCTCGGGCGGGTACGGCTACCTCAAGGAGCCTCTGTGGTGGGCCGGCATGGGCACTATGATCGTCGGCGAGTGCGCCAACTTCGCGGCGTACGCGTTCGCGCCCGCCATTCTCGTCACGCCCCTGGGCGCGCTATCCATCATCGTCGCCGCGGTTTTATCGCATTACCTGCTGGACGAAAGACTGAACCCGTTCGGGTGGCTCGGGTGTTTGCTGTGCGTGCTGGGCAGTCTGCAAATCGTGCTGCACGCGCCGGAGGAGAAATTCGTCAGCGGCGTCGCCGAACTCGCAAGTTTAGCCTGTAAACCGCTCTTCTCCGCGTACGCGGTTTTCGCCATAGGCACCTCCACGTTTTTAGCGGTGAAGATCGCACCGGTACACGGCGATAAAAACCTCGTCGTCCCGCTCGCGATATGCAGCTTGGTCGGTTCGCTCAGCGTCGTGTCGTGTAAGGCGCTAGGCATCGCGCTGAAGTTGACGTTTCAGGGAAACAACCAGCTCGGCGATCCAAACACGTGGCTGTGCGTCTTGGTCGTGTGTGTCTGCGTCGTGACGCAGATGAACTACCTGAACCGAGCGTTGGACGTGTTCAACGCCGCGGTGGTCACGCCGGTGTACTACGTGTTGTTCACCACCTGCGTGATTTTCGCGTCGAGCGTCATGTTCGAAGATTACGCGCGCCAAACAAACGTCGCCGTCGCGTCGCAGCTGTGCGGGTTCTTGGTCATCCTGTGCGGCGTGTTCGTGCTGCAGGTCACGAAGGACGTGGACAAGGGCGGGCTGGGCGCGCCGGGAAGCGCGGACAGGCGACGACAGTTTCGCGGCTTTTCGAAAAACACAGTCATAAGTGACGAGGAAACGAACGGGCCGCGGTTCGGGACGGAGCGCGTTTCGGCGTCCGCGCCGGCGCGGCGCGACTCGGGAGAGTTCCGCGTCGCGTACCGTAACTCGTCGGGTGAGCAATTGAACAACATCTGATACACGTAAGGCGTGCGTGTTTTTTTTGTGAGTCTCTACTATGACATAGCTAGCAGTTAGCGTTCTAAAAACAGAAAAAGTCAAAGTCAGACGACCACCGACGCGTCGCGCGGCGCCGTCGCGAAAGTGAGGTGTTTATTCTTTCGCGTCAAAAGGTCCCTATCGACTCTCGGGCTTTTTCATCATCCAGCGCTCGCTTTTTCGTCGTTTCGCGTCTCCGTTTCTTTCGCGGCGTCTCCCGTCGCCGCTCCCGGGAGCTCCGTCTTCGCCACGACTCGCCTTGTCTCCGTCGAAGGGCCTTCAACCTGTTCGCTCGTATCCGTTCGAAGCACGGGCTCCGGGTCCATCGGGGTCTCCGCGTCTCTGGGTTCCGCGAGATTCTCGGCTTTTGTTTTCGCCGCCGCTTTGTACAGCACCTGCTTCGGGTCTCCTAAGATGTGCGCGAAGCAGAAGGTGGTGAGCGGCATGGGTCTTTCGCAGCACCCGTTTTTTTCGCACTCGCTGAGCTGCGCCGCGCCCGTCTTCTCGCGCGCCGCGGTCTCCGCCGCGGCGTCCTCCTTGCGGCCGCCGTGGCCGTGGCGCAGCGAGAAGCGGTAGTGCCTCTTCCGCAGATCTTCCAGCAGACGCCAGTACTGATCCTCGTACAGCGCGTTGAGTTCCTTCATGCGCCCGAGTCTGCGCCGGATCAGAGCCTCCTGGGGAATCACACCAGCGGCGAGGTCTTTAGAATCCGAACCGTCTTTCCGGACACCCGCCCGATTCGAGTCCTCCTCCGCGCCCGCGTCGGTGTCGATCTCATCCTCCAGGTCGTCCGATCCGAGCGTCGCGTCGTCGTCGGAATCGATGGCCAGCTCGACGGCGGCGTTGCTGCCGTCGTCCAGGCGCGCGCGCCGAGCGGCGTCCCCGAGGGTCTCCGACCCGACAGGGGGGTCCATCTCCGACGCCGCGCGCTTCATGGCTCGCGAGAAGGCCGGAACCCTGCCGCCGTGACCCGAGAAGTGACAGGGCAACCCTAGAATTCGACGCGAAGAGGGGCTTTCCTCTTCCTTTCGCGCTCGTCCGAACCGTCGCAAAAGGCAAAACAGCAAAAGCGCCACGCGGCGAGAAATATCAGCCGACGGACGGCGCCCTCGCACAGCACACCCCGCAGGTCTCCGACCCCCCGCGCGCCGATGGGTCTCACGGACAACCGCTGCGCGAACCGCGTGTTGACGGGCGTGGCGCTGGGCGGCACCGTCGGGGGCGCGGTCGGCGCGTGCTACGGCACGTACGAGGCATTCTCCGCGGGGATCCCGGGCATGCTCAAGGTGCGGCACGTCGGGCGCACCACGGTGGGGAGCGCGGCGCTGTTCGGGCTGTTCCTCGGCGCGGGGTCTCTGCTGCAGTGCGGGAGGAGGTGAGCCTCCCGCGCGGGAGGCTGCTTCGGAGGCTGCTTCCCCGTGTTCTCCGATCGGGAGGACGTAGAGCGCTCGGGAGTCGCGCAGCGAGCGACCGATGGACCGATCGACCGATCGCGACGGACGATGGCACCGGCGACGCGAGATGGCGAACGTCGCGAGTAATACCGCGTGACCGCGCTAAAAATAAAAAATACCTTCACACAACGTCTCACTTTGTGTTTCTGTCTATGAACTCCCTGTTGATCTCCCGGCACGCCTCCTCCTCGCACCCCACGACCACCTCTATCCCCGCGTCGAGGAGCGTCTTTATGCCGCCGCCGCTCACTCTTGGGTCGGGGTCGACGAAGCCCATCACGACTTTTCGCACACCCGCGTCCACCAAGGCTCGCGAACACGGGGGCGTTCGGCCGAAGTGGTTACAGGGTTCCAGGCTGACGTACGCGGTGGCGCCGCGCGCGTTCTCACCCGCAGCGCGCAACGCGAAAACTTCCGCGTGCGGCTCGCCGGCTTTCGGGTGGTACCCCTCGCCCACCACCTCGCCGTCGTCGTTCACGATCACGCACCCGACTAATGGATTCGGAAAAACATCCCCCGCGGCGATGGACGCCAACGCCAAAGCGCGGAGCATTTGTTTCGAGTCCTCTTTCGTGTACTCTGTGTGTTTTTCGTGTTTGGTGTGGTGTCCGCCCGGTGTTGTCGGGAAGGCGTTCGAGTGTTTGAAAAAGGAGGAAAAAGGACGACGACGTGAGTCTGACTTGTCGAGGTCGCCGTCGGCGGCGCGCGCGAACGAAAAAAGACGAAACAAACGAAACCGCGTGACGAGCGAACGAAAACGAAAACACCCGAGACGTCGTCGCGCGTCTCCGTGCGGTCGGAAATCTCTTGTGGAAATGTGCGTTGCCCACCGCCACCTCGGAAGGGGCATCGCCCAGCGTCGAGTTATCGTCATACCGCGCGTGCGCGGAGGTCGGGCGGCGCGTGTCTCGGGAGCGTGGGGGTGAAGATGCGCGACGTCGGGCGCGAAGCGAACGAGAGGGATGAGAAACTCGACCCACACGCACCGGTGCTGGCCTCGAGGGGGGCTTTCGTCTCCGCGTCGGGGGCGGCGCGGGTCACGACCCAGCGCGTCCGGGGACGCGCGGACGCGCGGGACGTCCGCGGCGCGATGCGCGCGATGCCGCGCGCGGGCGCCACGGCGAACGCGCCGAGCGCAGAAGTCGATGACATCACGCGCGTGGGGGGCGTTCGCGAGACTGCACGAAGTCGCGATTGGCGTCGCGTGAAATCGTCGCCGTTCGACGAAACAAGTCAAGAGTCCGTTCCCGAGTTCGCTCCGGACAACGACTGCGCCCCACAGTGCGCCTCGCGCACACGCTCGCGCCCGAGCATGCTCGAGGCGAAGACCCCCGCGTCGGCGTGGAAACCAACTCGGGCAGATGGAGAGGAGGAGGCCGCGGACCCCGCCGCGGTCGACGACGACGTCGGCGCCTCGATGGTGAAAGGCCGCGCGCCGGGGGAAGCGCGCGAGATGCCCACCTCGACGCCCCTTCCCGTCCCCGAAGTCTCCTCGGACGACGGAAGAGCGCGGAACAGCGACGCGCCCCGCGTCTCGCCGCCGGGCGCATGCGAGACCGCGTGGTGGGGCGAGGACCTCGCGGCGCGCGTCGCGGCGCGCGGCGACCCCGAGGCGGCGATGCGCGATGCGCTCTCCGCGTCCTTCTCGGGTGCCCAAAAAAACCATCGGCAAAACGTTCCGTCAGACCACCATCTCGTGCATGCTCCCTTTTCGGCGGCGCGCACGTCGCGCGGCCGCATCGCCGGCGACGGCGCCGTTCGGTGCTTCGCGTGCGGTGGCGAGTACACTAGAAACGAGATGGTTGTTCTGTCCAAATGCGGCCACCCGCTGTGTTTAGAGTGCGCGGAGTCTTTCGCGGAGAAGCGCGGCGCGCGATGCGCGACGTGCAAGAAGATTTTCGACGGGTGGCACTTCGGCGTGCGAACGAAAAACAAGGACGGAAGCTTCGCGGCGTGGAAAGTCGCGTTTCGCGCGCTGAAGCCAGAACCAAACGCGGACGCGAACGAAGAGGTGGGTGGCGCCAAGAAGCGGAAACCGGCGCGGTCGGCGCGCGCGCTCGCGTTCGACGGCGTCGCGGAAGGCGGGGACGGGGACGGGGACGGCGCGCGCGGGTACGGAGCGTCGAGCGAAAACGAAAACGAAAACGCCGCGCGTTCGGGCGGGTCCGGGAAACGGCGTAAGCCGAACGTTTCTCCGCCGGAGGCGACACTCTCGCCCACGCACGTTTCTCCCGGGGATCCCTATCCCTCTTCGGAGCCCGAGCTGAACGACGAGGACGAGGACGAACTGCTGGCGGCGATGCGCGAGGCGGGTGGGGCGTCGTTCCAGACGCCCGCCGCGGGGAAGTCGTCCGCGAATTTGGGAAGTCGTTAACGAACTTTTTGATCGGCCGTCGCGAAGGCGCGACGCGTATAGGCATAGTCTACTGCGTGTATCAACTCGTAGCTAGCTATCAACTCGAATCGTGGCGAACTGCTACCGGTGGGTAGGAGTCGCGGGCGCGACACGTTTCTCCTCGACGTCTTGATGCGATGATTCCTTGCTTGAAAGGGTTCTTTTCCCAAGAAAAGAAAAGGGTCACTCGTTCTGCCCGAACCGCACGCTGTCGCCGAACAGCTCCAGCTCCTCCGTTGTGGGCGTCGGCAAAGTCACGCGAAGAAGATCGGCGCGACCGGTCGTCTCGCTCCCGAGCTCCGAAGCGTCGGACGCGTCCGATTCCGAATCTAAACCTTCGTCGCCTTCGTCGCTGTCCCAGTCGAGCGCACCACAGAGCAAACTCTCGCACGGCGATTTATCCGCTCCGTCGACTAAAAACGCGACGCGGCGGTTCGGAATGTCGTACACCACTCGGCGCGTGTTCAAAACGTTCGCGCAAAGCAAACCAACGCTGTGCTCGCTCAAGTCGAACCCCGCGTCCGCCGCGAGAAGCACGTTGAGATTCTCGAAGCGACCGCCCGTGCCTTTTTTTAAAGGGCGTTCGCTTTGAGCGCTTTGAGAAGCCTTTTCCTTTTCGCGAGACTTACTTCTTTTGGACGTAAGTTTCGACGGCGAAAAAGGCTTTGCATTCGCGTCGTCGGAGAGAGCCGTCTCGTCGTCCAACCGCGTAGGCGCGGAGACCTTGTCCAGCTCGAGCCACCGAAGCTCGCCGCGAAACGCGCGGGTCGCGCCTGAGCTCTCGCCGTCGCTCCCCCCGACGCCGCGCACGCGAGACGCACCGCGCGCGCCCCCGCCGGCGGGCGGGGGCATCAGCCGCCTCAGGCCGAGCGCCTCCACGGCGCGCTTGTGGAAGATGGCGTCCGCGCCGCCGGCGCCGCTGTCGATCATGAACACCGCGGATGACTTTTTCGGTCCACGATTCACGGCGTCGTCGAAATCGGCTTCGGAAGAACAAGAACTCGACGTTTCGTCCTCGTCCTCGTCCTCGTCGTCGACCGTCGAAAACGTCGCGAACGCGTGCGGCACGTTGCTGACGAGCGCGATGGCGTGCCACGCCCAATTCGCGTCCGGCTTGAACGTCCGCGGGTCGTAGATCCTAACGGGCGCGCCCCCCGGCCCCACCTCGACGATCGCGGATTTAAACGCGTCGAAGCCCACGATGCCGGCGACCGGCTCGACCGAGCCGCTCACGATGCCTCCCAGCGCCATCTCCATGAACACGGGCTGGTCGATCACGATCGGCCCGAGCGTCATGTGTGACGCGCGGCGGAAGCGACACGGCACCTTCCCCGAGACGCCCGACACGAACACCTCGCCGAAAGAAGCGCAGTCCGCCAGTTTCGCCGCGGCGGCTTTGGTTATGACCAACCCAGACGCGCCCGTGTCCAATATGAACGGACCGACGTCCACGCCGTCGATCAGCGGGCGAACCAGCACGTGCGACGACCGCGCGCGCTCGATCACCACCTCGGGGGCGACCCCGGGCGCGAACGAGACGCCGCCCGTGAGTTTGTTTGCGCTTTTTTTGGTCGACGTCGGAGACGTCGAAGGCTCCGTTTTCAAAGGCGCGCGGTAAAACGCGGTTGGATTTGTCGCGCCCGAATTAAATCGCGCGCGCGTCACCCGGAACGTCTGCTTACCCCCCGCGCTCCCCTCCAGCACCGTCAGGCCGGGGTACATCGCGCCCGAAGCGACGGTTTTCTTTGAAGACGACTTACCTGACGAGTCATACGACGGAGGATTCGAATCCTCACCGCTTTTGTGACGAACGAAATCCGAAAGTCGCGCCCACTCGTCGAAGGTCCACTTTTCGGTATCGCCGCACACGCGCGCGGTCATGCGTTTGGGGAGGTACGTCTTCGCGTCGATGAAAATCGTCGCGTTCAGTACGCCGTCGTGTAAGCGAGCGCCTATCCGGATGGTTTCGTCATCCTTGTCGGAGTCGTCGTTAGCATCGCAGTCGGAGAATTCATCGTCTTGTAGAATCTCCAGTCTCAACCACTTCCGCGCCGAAGGTTTACACCAGAAGTGACTCCGCGTCCACCCGAACAGAAGCGCGGCTTCGCGATCGTCCAGCGCCAAGACCTGCGTGTACCCGCTGAAGTCCGTCTCCCACACCGTGTTTTGGTGTTTTTGGGTCAATGACTCGTCACCGGTAAGGACTACGTAGTCGCACCCGGAGACGTACGAGAGCTCGGGCCCGATCGCTTCCTCCAGGAACCGCGCGCCGTCGTGGCGCAAGCACCAGCGCGTGGGCATGCCCAGGTTCTCGCCTTCACCCCAGATCATGGCGCTGTCGTGCGCGTCCGAGTCGTCGCCGGAAACGCCCAGCGCCGCGCGGACCTTCGACAGGAGCTCTTCCAGGCGCGCGTCCGGGGCATCAATCGGCGACGACTCGCCGGCGCGACGAGGGTGACGCGACACACCGCCGGCCACGGCGCGCGGCGCGCGGAGGATGGGCGCCGCGCGCCGGCGGCTGAGCCCGAAACGCCCGAACACCTTCGCGGTCGCGCGCGGGAACCCAGCGGGGCGCGCGGCGGCATGCGCGCCCGCGGCGGCCATGGTCCCCATCCGAGAGTCGGCCCCGCCGCCCCTACGCCGACGGCGGACCGACTCGGAGGTGCGACAGCCCGCGCGTGCGGTATGAGAGGCGACGCGGAAGGGCTCGATCTGTTTTTCAAACCACCTGCTAAAAAAAAAGGCTGACGACGCGACGGACGACGCGCGTCTACTACGCGCGCGTGACTATGACGTCGTCTATGAACGCCTCGATACGCACTTCGCGCTCTTCTCCCCTCCCTACGTTTCGTCGTACGTGCCCCTCCTCGCCGCGTTCCAGACCTCCTCGATGGCCTTTGACACCTCTTTGTCTTCGTTTGGCGCGCACTTAAACGTCGTCTCTCGAAACACCTCGCTCGAGCTGCGCTCTAAAAAACCGAGCTGCCGAAACAAGTTGTTCGACTGGACGTTGTCGTGGCCGATTTTCGCGACAAAAGTCGTCACCGCCAGTGACTCGACGGCGTACCCCATCATCAGCCGAAGCGCCTCTTTCGCGATGCCTTTCCGTCGAGCCGAGACGTCGGCGATCATGATCTCGATCTCCGCCGCGTTTGAATCGTCGTGGTCGTTGAAGTACAGGTTCACGTCGCCCACCATAGACGACACGGACGCGGGACCGCGCACGGAAGCGGTTCGGTCCGTTCCGGCGCACACGATGATGAATGTGCACTTTTTCTCGTCCAAAGCCCAACTCGCCTGCATCTCGTACTCTTCGTCAAGGCTCAGGGGCTCGGACGCGGTCGCCTCGAGGAGGGAAGCATCCTGCATCCACGCGTGGTAGGTCGGCACGTGCTCCTTCCGGTAGGGCACCAGAGCGCACTTCGTGCCCACGAGGGTCAGGTTCGCGTTCGCCCTCATCGACAGTTCGCGCAAGCGAAAAGTGAAGAGGGGGCAGTGTGTTCATCGAAAAAAACCCGCACGGCGTTTCCTTTCCGCGGAAACGGGGCGGTGCGCGGCGCGTAAAACGATGCGCGGCGCGACGCGACACACGAACGCGTTTGGAAGAAATACGATAGATTCAGACTCAGACGACGCGCGACAAAAAGTCGTCGCGCCTCACCCGCTCACATCTTCTCCCCCCTCGCCGGACGCCTTTTCGTCCTCAACAACCCGTGCCTCCGCTTTGGCGCCGCTCGCGCCACCGCCGTTCACCTCGACGACGAGCTTCTCGACGCGCGCGACGATGTGTTTCCCGTAGGACACCTTCTTGACCGCCTGCAGGTGCGCGCGCGCCGACGCCAGCAAGCGCTCGCGCTGGTCGTCGTCGCACACCTCGAGCAGTTTCTGCACGACGTAGTTGGCGAACTGGTCCTTCATCATCGCCTGCAGAGGCGGCACGGGCGCCACCGGGGCGTTCTGCGACGTCCCGGGACGCGCGTCCGACGAGCTTTTGACCGAAACCTCGACCGAAGGTTTCGCCTCTCCCTTCGCCTCTCCCTTTGCCTCCGAAGCCTCGACGCCAACCTCGTCCTTCGTCGTTCGCGAACCTTCGACGCGGAGGTCTCGTCGCGCGGACGGCCCGACGCCGAGAATTTCCCCAATCATGATCTCTCTTTCCTCGGCGCCGCAGTAGGTGAGGCACTTCTCGACGACGTTGCTGGCGAACTTGTGCTGCGCCAGCGGCACGATCTGCCCCGCCAGCGTGGAGAGCACGGATTTGCGCGACACGTCGTCCCCGTGCTGAAGCACGTGCTGCACGACGTAGTTCCCGTACTGGTCCTTAGACAAAGCGCCGGCGTCGCGCAAAATCTCCAGCGTAGAGAACCGAACGGTCGAATCCGTACGTTGTTTCGCGTTCTCCGAAATCTCCGAAATCGCGTTCCCAAACGCGTCCGGCGTCGGGCAGTACGGTTTACACCGCTCGAGCGCCCTCTGGATGACGCGGCACCCGTAGGGGTGCGCGGAGAGCGCGCTGACGTGCCCTGCAAGCGCATCCAGCATGAACCCTAACCTTCCCAACTCCACCACCTCGACGCACTTCTGCACGACGTGGTTCCCGTTCTGGTCGCGCACGCACCGTAAGACGTTTCCGTCCAGCTCAAACGCCAACGCCGCTTTCGTTTCGTCGTCCACCAACTCGAGCGCCTTCTGCACGACTCGGCACCCGTACGCGTGTAGGGACAAACGCAAAACGTTCCCTCGTAAACGATCAACGAGCGCTTCGCGCACAGCGTCGTCGCCGCGCTCGAAAAACTTTTGGACCACGTAGTTCCCGAACACGTCGGCGGCGAGCTCCGTCGCGTCGGGCAGAATCTCCTCCAGCGCCTGCGCGATCTCCTCGCGACTCGCGGTTTCCAGCCTCTGCTGGATAAACCGGCTGCCGTGCTGGTCGCGCGCGAACTCGGAGACGTGCCCGGCGACGTCCGCGAGCGAAAGAGCCTCCGCGCCAGTCTTTCTCGCGCTTTGCTTGAACGCCTCCAGAAGCGCCGACGAAGGTTTCGAGTCGCCGAGCGGACCGCCGCGCCCGGACCCGGAGCCGCGCGACGAATTTCGCGCGCCGAAAAAACCGACGTCGCCGCGTGTCGCGACGTCGCGTCGCTCGCTCCGGCGCGCGCTCCGCCCGTTTTCGCGGCGGTTTCTGCGACCACCGCCGCCGAGACGCGGCGACGGCGGTTTCCAGCCGCCGGCGCCGTCGCCGTCGTACGCGCCGCGCGCGTACGGGTAATTACCCATAGCGCCGTTACGGCCGCTCGCGTTGGCATGCGGCGCGTGCGCGTCCGCGTCGTGCGCGCCCCACGCGCGCGCGTACCCGGCGTGCTGCTGCCACTGCTGGTGGCGCGCGTCGCTGGGTCCCACAGTCCAGCCGGCGGCGTTGTTCCCGTACGCGGCCGCGCGCGGGTCCCACATCGGCGCGTGCATGTGGTGCGCGCCCATCTGCGAGAGCTGGTGCATCTGCGCGGCGTACATCTCCGCCGAGAAGTGCGTCGGCGCGCCTAGATTGCCCGCGCCGCCGCCGCCGGGTGCGTCGACAGGGCTCGAGGACCCCTCGAGAGGTTCGGCGGGGAGGCTCGCGCGCATCGCCTTCAGCGCCTCGGCGGCTTGCGGGTCGCCCGACTCGGCGGCGGCGCGGTAATACGCAAACACCGCCGCCGGGTCCGTCTGCTGGTGGTACAGCATGGCGGCGTGCTGCTGCTGCATGGCCAGCTCCGGGGACAGCATCCCCGGCATCCCGGGCATACCGGGCGGGACCATGTGTTGGGGATACATCCCCGAGGGGACGGGGACGGGGCCCGAGCTCGCTTCGTACGCCGTCCCCGAGGGGTACCCGTACGCGTTGTAGCCAGGGTACGCGGCGTACGCGCCGGCGCCCGACTCGGCGCCCGCCGCGGTTCCCGGCGCGCCGTCGGGCCCCACGACGCCGGGGGTATGCTCGGGACCGGGACCACCGGGACCCCCGGGACCCCCGGGACCCCCGGGACCCCCGGCACTTGTCCCCAGGCTCAGCGCGTCCAGCGAAAGCCGCGTCTCTCGGTCCGACTCCGCCGCCGACGCCGAGTCGCCGGGCGCGTCGGCGTTCGCCGCGACGGCGTTTGTGTCGGCGCTCGGCGCCGCGCCCGGGGCTCGAACCTCGGACGCCGCGCCGGCGGTGCCCTTCTTAGCCACGTCCGCGAACAGAGGCGGCGCGGGCGCGCGCGACCAGTACCCGCCGCCGCTCGCGTCGGCGCTGCGAAGGGAAAGGCAAAAGGGGAACAGAGGTGAGCGGCGGTTCGCGTTTCTTTGTCGAGCGCAGCGGGGAAGACCAGGGAACTCAAAAAAAAAAAATCCTGAAATGTCGAACACCTGAACACGGCTGCCGGAAAAGCGCGCCGCGGCGCGCAAGTGTCTGCGTCGTCCGAGGTTGGTGACGTTGCCGACCTCCCGCGCGCGCACGGGGGGGGACGGGGAGACGCCGTCCCGGGCGGGGACGGGCCCGCGCGCGCGTCTCGCCGGGTGTGCCGCGCGGGTGCGGGCCGCCCCGCGGCGTGTCCCAAACCGAGGTGGCGCGCATTCGGGGCCGACGCGCCACCCCCTTCTTCGCTCGAGAAAAGGCGGGAACGACATAAGGCGAACGCTTCATTTTTCGCATTTCGCGCGCGGGGGGGTTGGCGCGGGCGCGCTTTCCGGTGTCGCGGGCGCGCTCGCTCGTGGCCTTCGACAGTGGACGCACCCTTCCGTTTCCGTGCCTCCGGAGAGCACGTTCCCTATGGCCTGGTGCTCTTCCTTCGCGTCGAAGGGCGCGGTCGCCATGACGTGACCGACCGCGCGAAACGACGCGACGCCCGCCCAGAGTTTTCACGTGTACGGTCCGATTCGCTCCCCGCGGGTCAGCCGAGCCGGGTTCGGTGGGGTCCCAGCGCGCCTCCTCTCCAGGAGCTCCGCGCGACTGGGCGCGGGCCTTCTCGCGAGCGCGCGGACGCCGTGCGCGGTCGTACTCTGCGGCGACCGCGCTTTCCGGGGCGACGATGCGTCGGCGAAAGTCTGTCGGCCAAAGAAGTTCCGAGGACAGATCCCTATGCGCCACAGTCTTCGAAGAATCTCAGAAGGGTACATTTTGCCGTTTTTCAAGACTCGTTAACATACCCTTTGGTACACACTTTCCGATGTCGAAGAGAAACGCCTCGCAGGCGAAAGGGAGGAACAGAACGCGGTGTTGGGTTTTCCTCGCGACGCGTGACCGATGAACAAGAAGCAGATCCAGCTCAAGAAGAAAGAGAAGGAGCGTAAGGAGGCTGCTGGCGTGAAGTCGGCGACGAGCAAGGAGAGCCTCGCGAAGCAGGCGAAGGACGCCGCCGCGCACATCTGCCAGAGTTGTCGCCAGACCTTCATGGTGACCGCCAAATCGAAGCACCTCATCGAGCACTGCGACGCGAAGCACGCCAAGCTGCCGAGGGAGCAGTGCTTCCCCGAGCTCCCGGAGATGCTCGCGAACGAAGCCGCGGGGGGAGGCAAGAAGAAGTGAGCCGAAAACGTGCGTGAGGCACGTTTGTAGCATGGAGAGCGTCATGGGTACACGACTGATTGAGTCTAACTAAAGGAACTTTTCACAAAAGAAAAAAAAAAACATCACGCGCGTCACCTCCCCGGCCTGGCGATGATGAACGCCTCCGGGGTGACCTGTTCCGGCTTGCGTTTCGCGGGCGAGTGCGGGGACGCCCGCTGACTGACCCGCGCGGATTGGGGTCCCCCGCGGCGCGTCACACGCGATGGCGACACAGGCGCACGCGCGTTCAGTCGAGCTGTCGAAATTGAATGGTCGAACCGGCGAGGACCCGACGCGCCGAAAACGTCGACGTCGCGCCGCGACGCGCCGCGTCCGGAAAATCCCCGCGGGGACAAGCCTTGTCTCTCCGCGCGACTTTCGTTCGGCTCGTGAAGAACCATTCGGCGGTTTTTGTTTTTCTCGGACGCGCCCGAACCGTTCGCGTTCGCGCCCGCCTCGGCGCTTCGCTCGCGCAGCGCGAAAGCGTCCCGCTGCATCAAACGCAGACGCGACCCGGAGCCGTGCACGCCCGACGCGGAGACGGGGGGCTTCCGGGGCGCTTTCGATTTTCCCGCGACGCCGCGAGTATACGCGCGCGCGGAGCGTTCGGAGCGTTCCCGGAACGATAACACGGAGACGGCGGAGCTCGTCGTCGCGCCCGAGCTCGCGCGGCTCCCGCCGCTTCCCGCGCTCTCGCGGCTCTCCGGACGCGGCGTAGGCTCGTGTAGGCGCTCTTCTTCTTTTTTGTCCCCACGCGCGCGCGTCTCGGACTTCGCGACGTCTCCGCGCGCGCCGTTCGCGCGAAGCGATTCAGAAGCCGAAGAAGAAGAGAGCCGTCGACCGCTCCCGGCGCGCCCGCCGCCGCTTCCCGGCCTACGCGAAAGACTATTCCGCGAGTCTCGCGCGACCGCGCGTTTCCCAACAAGCGTCTGCTTCCGAGAAAGCTCGACACGCTCGACACGCGGAGAGACATTTCTCGACGCGTCTTCGTGCGTCGCGCGTTTCGTCTCGTTTTCCCGTCGCGCTTTTTCGTCGCCGTACGCGTAAGCAGTCTCGCTCGCGCTTCGTTCCGCCGCGTGAACGTTCGCGTTCGTCGTCGGGGGCTCGAACTGGTGGTCCCAGAACGCAATTCGGCGTTCGCCCAACGCTTTCTTGCGAAGCGCGTCGGAGACGAGCGCGAGCGCTCTCTGTCGGTCGTTCTCTGAAGCGGGGTTCAAGAACTCGCCGTCGGCGCGATCGCGAAGCACAAAACCGCGCGTCGCCTCGACGAGCGCGTCGATGGCGTCGCGCTGCTCGGCGATGACGCTCTCGCGCACGTCCAGGAAAAACTCAGCCTCCGCGGCGGCGTTCTCGGCGTCTCGCCCGCGGAGCAACGCGTCCGCCAACGCCGACGCCACCGCAGCGCGAGACTCGCGATCGTCTTCGTTCCCGTCGCGTTCGTCTTCTAAGCGCGCGTCGCGAGAATGGCCGAACCCGAAACCGGGGAGAGCGGACACCAGGTCTTTCGTTCGTTCCGCCAACGCGCGCGCCGCGCGATCGGAGACGTCAATCTCGGTGCGGTAGCGAAGACACGCGGCTTCGTTCTCGGCGACGGCGACGACGCACTTCTTACGCTCCGCTTCGCTCTCCGAGGCGCCGTCGCTCTGAAGAAAAAAACGCACGCGAGCGTTTTCGTCCTCGTGCTCGTACAGGTTCTTCTGCGTCTCCAGGCGCTCCTCGGCGTTTTCGCGAAACGACTCGAGAAGACGCTCCAGCGCCGCGCGAGAAGGCGGAAACGCGACCGGTTTCCGGTTCGGGACGTTTTTCGCGTTTGCGACGGAACCGGAGATGAGACGGCCGTCCGGCTGACGCGCCGAGAGAGACCCTACGAGCGTCGACGCGTCGCGGGACGTCGGGGACGCGTCGCGGAACTCAAAACCCCTTCCACCCAAACCGCCGGCGCTTCTTCGCGAGACCGACCGGTCGTCGTGGTCGTTTCGAACCGCGTTCGCCTCCGCCTGCTTGACGCGCGCCTTGAGTCGCACAACCTCGCCCTGCAGGTTATCGATGAGCCGCTGGTAGTCCCCGATGTGCGACTCCACGGTTTGCAGGTTCTGCACGACGTGCGTCCGGATCTCCTTCGCGCGGTCGGCGTATTTCAGAGTGTTCACGGTGTGCGCGTACTGATCCGATCCGCAAGACACGTTCGCCACCATCGCCGTTCTTGAGTTCCCGCTCAGCGACTCCTTCAACAAACGCGTCAGCTTGCTGTTGCGGAAAGGCACGTACATGTTCTCCGCGTGTTTGCCGTGCGCGTTGCTCTTCTTGCCGAGCGCGTTGATGCAATTCGCGAGCGCTAACAAAGAGCGGTTGATGTTAGCGCCGTCGCGGAGTTTGTGTCCGGTGTTCAGCGTCTCCGACGCGCGTTCGCTTCCCGCCAGGTCCACTAAAGACAGTTTGCCTCTGCTCTGCACGCTCGTGTACCCCGCGTGGCGTTCGCGACGCACCACCTCGATCTCGAGCACGGCGTGCGACCGGCTGGACGTCGCGTTCGCTTCCGTGGGCTCAGTCTTTCGCCGCGCGTTTCCCTGTCTCAAGAGCTCCATCACGTCGTCGCCGTCCGCCACCTTCACGCGCTTCAGCCCCGCGACAGTAGCGCCGCGCTCGGGGTCATCGCGCAGTTCCAGCGAAGTGGACGCGTCCTCGTGCGTCTCGCCGCTGAGCAAATCGTAGATGAGCTCGTTGTACACCTCCAGGTACGAGCACGAGACGTCGTACGCGTACGTGTCTCCGTGACGCCGCACTTCGTGGAAGATGTCCGCTAACGAAAGCAGCATCATGCCCGGGTCACGCTCGTCCCCCACCATCGTGTGCGTCTTGCCCGACCCCGTGGCGCCGTACGCGAAGACGGTGCCGTTGCGCCCGTTCAACACGCCGTCGATTAAAACCTTACCAGTTTTCTCGTACACGTCCTTGTTCGTAGCGCGCTTACCGAAAGCGCAGTCGTAGGTGTACCGCCGTTCTTTCGTGCGGCCGCCCCGGCGGTCGAGGTACCTCTTGTCGTCGTCGGGATCCAACACGACCACCGTGCGCTCGTCGATGACGCGCAGGATATCCTTGCGCACGCCGCGGAGCTGCTCCTCGGCCAGAACGGGGCGCGTGCGCACCGCCACCGTCAAGGAGCAAATCGAGTTCGGTCCGTCGGACGCCGTCGTCGACGCGTGCGTCGGCGACGTCGGCGCGACGTTAAAGTCGGCGACCGTCGCGTCGCTCCCGTCGCGCGTCACGCCGCGCGCCGGGTCCCCGGCGTCGCCGCCGCGCGAGTGGGACGCTTGAGACTGGAATCCCACCGCGAGGTCGGTCGGCGCCCCTCCGCGGGACAAGCCGAACACGCCCATCGCGTCAAACGCTCGCGTTTCCGAAACGCGAGTTTTTCGATCACCTCTCGGTGACGATGACCTCCCGTCTTCGGATCCCAGACCCGCGGCTGGTCCGGGGCGGGGTCGGGGCTCGCGGGGGCGCGCCGGGGGCCGCGCGGCTTAGTTTCTGCGCGTCCCTCCGAGCTGCTCACGGGGTATCGGACGATGCGGACCTCCCCGCGCGGTGCTCGCCGAGGCTCTCCCCGCCCGCGTACCGGATTTCCTTGTCGGCACTGCGCGTCCCGAAAAGACCGAGATGTCGAAGCGTCGCCCCTACGGACTACTCGGTTCGACCGCAACGACCGGCGCCGCGCGGTATCCGACCGTCTCGACCGACGACGGACCTTCACGTATCTGCTCACGCGCTCCCCGCGTTCCGCGTGGGCGCGCGCGCGCGTATGGCGCGGCCGGCCTCCGCGCCCGAGAGCGGTGTCTTCGCAATTCGCTTCCCATAATCGCGCGTCCCTCGGAGGCAACGACGAGACGCGCAGGTTTCTCTCCAGTTGACTCAAAAAACGCGCCGCGTTCGCCTTCTCGTCACAACACCACCGTCCCTTCACCATGGGCGTTGAAGTCGAGAGCATCACCCCCGGGGACGGGGTCACCTTCCCCAAGCCCGGCCAGACCGTCACCGCGCACTACGTGGGTGCGTGCCGGTCCGACACGTCCGCGACGCCCTCGGAATCTGCCGATCTTCGCGACGCGCGCATTATGGCGTTTCCTTCCCCCAGACTCTCGCGATCGAGAGGACGGACGTCGCGCGCGTGGGTCCCCGGTGCCGCCCCTCGGCGAGCGCGTGTACGCTCGCATCAAAGCTCACGACTCGCCATCTGACCCCACACCACACCCTCACCCGTTCGGCGTCCCCTGTCCACCAGGCACGCTCGCGGACGGGAGCAAGTTTGACAGCTCCCGCGACAAAGGTCGCCCCTTCCAGTTTGTCATCGGCGTCGGCCAGGTGATCCAGGCGTGGGACGAGGGCATGCAGAAGATGAGCGTCGGCGAGACCGCCAAGCTGACGTGCACGCCGGACTACGGGTACGGCCTGCGCGGCTTCCCGCCGGTCATCCCCCCGAACAGCGACCTCACCTTCGAGGTCGAGCTTCTCGGCGTGCGTTGATCGAATTCGACGTTCCGACGCAAACGCCGACGGCGATCATCTGATAAATAAAAACAATCGAGAGAGCTCCCTCACGGTTCGTCGTCGTACGTGCAGTCCACCGTCGCCGCGTGAAACGCACCCTTGAGCAGATCGTCCACGCTCACGCCCATCTTCAGATCGTACTCGCCACCCCCGAGAAACAAGACGCTCTCGCCGCCGTTTTGGAGGTTTGCGATTTTGTGCGACACGAGCGTCGGGATCGGGATAGCCGTCGCGAACGGAGCCACCGCGCCGTGTTTGTACCCCGTCAAACGCAACGCGTCGTCTGGTTTCGCTAAACGCATGTGGAACTTACTCTTGCCAATCTTACGCGTAAGATGTTTTGGTCCGTTGTTGAGCGCGTGCAAGTACTTCTCCAGCTTCTGCTGAGAAAGACGCGCGGTGTACTGCACGACGACGAGGTACCATCGCGAGTTGATGGGATCTCCACAGTCCTCGTTCGTGCACTTGGTGTTCTCCATGCATATGGTCTTGCACATGTGCGCCACGGAAGGCGCCTTGACGCACTGCGCGCGGAACGCCAGGGGCTCGTCGTAGTAGTTGGCGGGGACGCGGACCCAGTGAAGGGCCTTCGCGGCGCCGGCGGAGACGAGCGCGGCGTCGAGCCGTTTCGCGGTGTCGCACTCCGGGTCGGGAAGGGAGGTCTCGGGAGGCCCCGGCGGGATCCGGGACGCCTCCGCCGAGCCGCCCGCGTCCAGGGACGCGAGTTTCGAGGCGAGCGCCTCCGCGGGAGGCGCGGCGTCGGCGGACATCGGGGCCGACGCGTCGGAAGAATGACCGAGCGAGGCGAGAGGAACGTCGTCGCTTTTCGCCGCTGAACGACTGCACTCTGAAGACCGAAGTTTTGTGAGTTGAAACGGGAACCCGGGAACCATCATCACTCGTCCACGCGCCGCGGCCCGTCGACGCACACACGCCACGATCTTTAAGGCGCGCGCCTCGCTCGCCGCGGCCCTCGCTCGCGCGACCGTCCGCGCGTCGAGCTCCCCGGTCTTCCCGGCGCCCCGCTTCGGATCTTCGGCGTTTCCCCTCTCGTCCGGAACCCGACCGATGGCGAGTTGGGCCAACGCCATGTTCGGCGACGTGCTCGTCGGCAGGGACGGCACCGAGCACGACACGTCCACCGCGCTCGCCGGCAAAACCGTCGGGATCTACTTCTCCGCGCACTGGTGCCCCCCCTGCCGCCAGTTCACGCCCGCGTTCGCGCGCGCGTACGAGAAGCTGACCGGCGAGATGGGCAAAAACTTCGAGGTGATCTTCGTGTCGAGCGATCGCGACGAGCGCGCTTTCGACGAGTACCGCGACGAGATGCCCTGGCTCGCGATGCCTTTTCGCGATCGCGAGTTAAAAGCCAAGCTGTCCAAGACGTTCAAAGTCACCGGCATTCCCTCGCTCGTGGTGTTGGACGAGACCGGCTCTGTGATAACGACGGACGGCCGACGGGTCGCGCTCGACGTCGAAAAGTTCCCGTGGACGCCCCCCGGCGTCGACGAGGTCCTCGGCGACGCGTTCGTCCGCAACGACGCGACGAAATCCGCCGTTACTTTGCGCGACATCATAAGCACGCGTGGCGGCGAAGGAAGTACGCACAACAACGAAGACAAAGACAAAGCGACTAAGGGTGATAAATACGTCGGGATCTACTTCTCCGCGCACTGGTGCGGCCCGTGCCGCCAGTTCACGCCCAAGCTCAAAGCCGCGTACGAGAGCCTTCGCGCGCGGGGGATCGATTTCGAGGTGATCTTCGTCTCCTCGGACCGGTCCGAGGAGGAGTTTACGAATTACCAAAGCGAGAGCATGCCCGATTGGCTCGCGGTGCCCTTTAACGATGCCGAGAGACGCGCCGCGCTCGCCGAGCACTTTAAAGTCACCGGCATTCCGCGTTTCGCGATGCTGGATGGGGACCTGAACGTCGTAAACCCCGACGCGCGTTTGATCGCGGCGCGCGACGACGAAACCTTTTCGCACTTCCCCTGGCTCCCGCCGCTGGTGGTGGACGTGGACTCCGAGGAGATGGACGCGGGCATCAACGACACGCCCACGCTGGTGGTGCTGATGGAGGAGTGTGGGGAGAAGTGGGATTCCTTGAACGAGGCTCTGAACAAAGTGGCGAGACGAAGGCGGGAGAAGGAACAAGACGCCGGCTTGCTTCGGAGGCAGACGCTCTTCGCCACGGTGACCGAGACGGGCGGCGGCGTCGGCGGACAGCTGCGACGGCTCGCCAAGTTGGGCCGCGCGTCGAAGACGCCGCAGATGGTGCTCCTGGACCTGGCGAACGGGGGCTACGTCGCGCACGCCGAGGATGCGGAGGTTGACGAAAACGCGATGGAACGCCTGGTCGACGATTTCGTCGCGGGGAAAATCGAGCTGACCGAGGTGAAATGAACACTTAATCACCTGATCGCTATCGAACGAACGTGACGAACGTGACCGAACATGAACGCTCTCTTTTGGCGTCCCTCCCCGATTCGATTTCAGATCAGCGACCCGCCTCCGCCGTTGGCGTGCCCGGGAGAACCCGTCGCGCCGGCGCCGGCACCGAAGCCGCCCATCGTCGCTCCGGGCGCCGCGCCGAATCCGCCGCCGCCAACCTGGGCGTGGCCTCCCGCGCCGCCCATCGGCATCCCACCCATCGGCATCCCACCCATCGGCATTCCACCCATCGACACGCCGCCCATCGGCATGCCGCCCATCGGCGCGCCGCCCATCGGGGCCGTCATCCCGCTTTGTTGCATCCCGAAGCCTCCCATTGCGTTTTGCTGCTGCGCGTACGCGCCTCCCATCATGCCCTGCTGCGCGCCGAAACCCGGAACCGGCTGCATCTGCGGCACGCCTCCCATCATGCCCCCAAGGTTCCGGGCGGGCATCTGAGGCGGCGCGGCGTACAGCTGGTCCAGGTCCATCTGCGGCGTCGCCGCGGGACCGAACGCGCCGAGCCCGCCGCCGCCGCCCATCGCCGGAGGCGGCGCCGCCGCGGGCACGTCCAGGCTGAACAGGTCAGGCGTCGCGGCCTGCGCGGCGGCGGCTGGCGGATTTGATGCGGCGTGGGACGAAGCCGCGGGGGGCGCCGCGGGGGCGCCGAACATGTCCCCGAACGGGTCCGCGGGCGCCGCCACGGGCGCGGGCGCGGGCGCGGGCGCGGGCGAGGTCGCCATGCCAGCGAAGAGCTCGTCCAAGCCTCCGGCGCCCGCGGCCGTCTGCGCGCTTCCGGGCGCGGCGTTTGTTCCGGGCGGCGGCGCGAGCGCCACGACGCGCGCCGGCGCGGCGGAGGGCGCGGGCGAGAGCACAACCTTGGGGACGTACCCGCTGGCCGACGTCTGCGCGGGCGTATCGTCTTCGAAGTCGCCAAAGTCAGCCTGGAAAGGCGGGGGCGCGGGATCCCGCGCGGGCGCGGCGCGCGCGGCGGGCGCGGGCGCGGCCGAGAACGCCCTGAACTCGCGGTCGCCGTTGTCTCTGTCCCTGGAGCTCGGAAGTCGGTCGCGCGAGGCGTAGTCGTCCCGTCCGTCCCGGACGGCCGCGCGATCGTCCCTCCACCCGTCCCCGGAGGCGTACCGGTCTCCGTCCCGTCCGTCCCTTTCGTACGAAGACCCCCCCCGTCCTTCCGGTCTGTTGTACGACCCGCTCCGCACGTCGTCCGCGGAGATGCCCGAGTACTTCCCCCGGTTCCGTCTCGCCTTCTCTCTTGCCTCGGCGATGCGTTCGTCGTCTCTCAACAAAGACACCAAAGTCGCGCTCTTCTGCCGCACGTTGATCCCCTGGTCGCGGCCGCTCGAGTCTTTGAACTTGAAGGTGTCGAGGTACTCGATGGACCGCACGTTCTGCTTGAGCTCCTTCACGCAGCTCTCGTGGCCGTGCGCGACGAGGTACTCGATGACGTTCAGAGCCTTGTAGCAGTGCCGCCACTTCTCCTCGCGTTCCTCCAGTCTCAGCCACAGCGTCTTCATGATCAAGTACATCTCCTCGCGGTTGTGCGTGGCGCGCGCTAAAACAGCGAGGTCCTTGCCGTGCGCGCCCCACGGGTCGGAGTTGGTGCACTCTCTTGTCTTGATCTCGATCTCGGACAGACCCTCCATCTGGTACTTCGCGCTCTTGTACACGCCCTTCGCCGCCTTCAGGCCGGACTGAAGGTACTCGTTCAGCATGGCGATCGGCGGGCGCGATTTCGCGTCGGACGCGGTGACGTTCGAATGCGCCGACCGGACGACTCGGGCGACTCGGGAGGCGGCGGGCGAGGAGACCCGGCCGGGAGCGGAGGCGGGGGCTGCGCTCGCGTCGGCGAGATGCCTACGTGCGCTCGCGCGCGGGTCGGTCGAACGCCGGAGCTCACCGCTCTCGGCGCGTCGTCGAATGGAGGCGCGTGCCTCCGAGGACAGGTGTACAGGCGCGTGCCGCCGCGGCCTCTCTTGGAACTCGATTTGAGCATTTGACCCGCGACGCGTTCGCCACTCGTGCGTTCCCGCGCGAGCTCGTCGGGGACAAACATTTTCGAGGCGACGTCGTTCTCCCTCGCCAGAGCTCGGGTGCCTAGGGCACGACGTCCGGGGTCTCCGTCGTCCGATGCCGCGCGAGGCGACGAGCGGCGCGCGCTCCAGCCTCGGCGAGTCCCGCGTGCCGCGCGATGCCGCCGCGCTCGTCGCGGCCGCGGCGAGGCTCCGCGGCGCGCTGTCGGATGCCGAGGCGGCGAGAGTAGGCACAGCCGAGATCTTGGCTCTGCTGCGCGCCCCGCGCGATGCGGACGCGCCGAGTCCGCGGCGTCTGCGCGCGCGGTGCGGCTGGGCGCTGGACCACGGCGTGGTGGACGCGCTGGTGGAGGCCATGCGCGCGCACGCGGACTGCGTGCCCCTGCAGACGCTGGCGGCGACGTGCCTGGCGGACGTCGCCGAGGCGTTCGTCGACGAACACGAGGCGGTCGAGACTCGAGACTTTTCTGCGAAAAACGACGCGCGCGACGAAAACGAAACGCGAAATCCGTTTGACTCGCCGAGCGGGGTCGTGACGAACGCCGACCTGTGCGTCGACGCGTTTCACGCGCTGGCGATGCGAAGACACGAACGACACTTAAGAGGTGCTGTTTCTGATTGTATGGACGAACGTGTACGATCCGCTCCCGGGTTCGATCCCGGGTCGTTCGGAGAGACGGACGAATTACTCGTTTGTTTGGCCGAAGCAAACACGAGACACGCGCCGTTTTTCCGCGACGAAGATTCGTTCGCGACGCGACGCGCGCTCGTCACGCGTGCGACGACGCGTTTCGTACCACCGCACGGAACGTTTCGTGTGGAGACCTTAAACGACGATGCCGACGATGCCGAAAAACAAAAACAAAACGACCGCCCGGTTTGGAATCGAACCCTGGTGCTTCGCGGGGACGTCGTTTTTGCGGCGACGCGCGAGACCTCCGACGAGACCTCCGACGTCGATGAAACGACGCGCTTTTTTTCACGCGCGCGTGAAGGAAGAAACCCAAACCCAAACCCAAAAAAAACCACGCCGCTCGAAGCGCCGCTGTTATCCGAAGAGGGACCGTCTTTTGAGGACCTTTGTTTGTTTCCGGAACGGCAAGCGCGCTCGCGCCGCTTCGTCGCCGGCGACGCGCTCGACCCGGGATCGAACCCGGGAGCGAACCGTTCCGGCGCGGCGCGCGTCTTTCGCGCGGGCGCCGAGGGGTGCGTTTTGGTCACCGCGCCTGTCTGGCCGCTCGAGGCGCGCGCGGTGGCGGACGCCGTCGACGAAGGCCTCCGCGGCTTCTTCGGCGCCGCGGAGGAGGAGGAGGAGGAGGAGGAGGAGGAGGAGGGATTCGGGGCGGAGCGGGAGGCGCTTCGCGACGCCGGACAAAAGAAACAAACCTTTATCGACGGCGTCGACGACGAATTCCATTCGTCTCGCGTCGAAAAAAGCGCGCTTCTCGCGACGCTTTTCGAACAAAAAAACCACCACGGCGTTTCTTCGCGTCGCTTTTGGTGTTCGCCGCACGCGCGCTTGGCTCGCGACGGCGCCGCGGACGCCGTGCTGCACGTCGCGCTGCGATGCGCGGGCGCTGGAGCTCGTCTGGATACGGCGTATGCCGATGAAGATGACGGAACGCGTTCGAGCCGCGCTCGGCTCGCGTCGGCGTGTTTTTCGTTTTTGGAAAATCTGGCGTCGCCTCCGTGCGACGTCTCCGTCCTCAAGTCTCTCGGCGCCGACGGCGCGATGGACCGCGTCGTCGCGACGAAAGCTGCGTTTTCGTGTGAGGCAAAATCTGAGGCAGACGAAGACAGAGAGACACAGAGAGCGCTGGCCTGTGCCGATCGCGCGTTGCGCGCGTTGGCGCGGTGCGAGCAAAACATGCGCGCCGCGTTTTCGCTCGGCGCCGCCGAAATCGTGTGGTGACGACGACGCGGTACCTACGGTAGTTCTTCTTACTAAAAGAGTTTCGTCGTTTATCATACACGTACTTGTAGTGACTAGAGACTACCCTTTCGGTCACTCACAAGTACCCCACGGGCGCGACTTCCCTGAGTCGCGCGGCGAGATCCTCCGCGAAGGGCGTGACGTTCGCGGCGCGTTCGAGAAACGCGTGCGTTTCAGCGAGAAGTCGTCTTCCCGTTTTCTTCTCAAACGCGCCGACGCGGCAAGCTCGCGCCGCGGTCTCGCCCGCGGCGAGCGCCGCCGCGGGGAGCAGGCAGTGCGTGGCCGCCTTCAGCCTTACGAGCTGGTCGCCGCACACCTGCTCGAGCAGGATGATCGCCTCGGCTCTTTCGCCCGCGCTCCACAGCGCCTGCGCGGCGAACGCGCGGCAGCACACGTACGCCGGGAAATCGCGGCTGCTGGCGCCGCCGAGCGACGACGGTCCGAGACGACCCCGCGGGTCATTCGAAACCGGCGGCGGCGTGCGCAACGGTTTGTCCTCGACGATGACGTCGAAGTGTGAGCTTGGTTGACCGCGGTTGTTTCTGTGACCGACGCCGGTCCGAGACGACGATTTGTGTCCCTCGGAGGAAGCGCCGCGCCGGTTGACAAACGTCGCGTCCGCGAAGGACGCGTCCGCGTACGCCGCGGCGCCCAACGGCACCGCGGAGAAGGGCACGCGTCGCAACGCGTCGCGCCACGTTCGCGCGGCGGTCGCGTACTCAGACGCGGCGGTCAATGACGCCATACGCAACGCCAGAACCCAGGGCCCTAACTCGCCGTGGTACTCGCGGTCGTGCGCGATCGCCTTGGCGCTCGCCGCGCAGCTCTCCCAGTGCCCCAGGTGCGCCTCCGCGGCGGCGCCCAGGACGCGCGCGACGTCGCACAGACGCAAATCGGACGCGCCCGGCTTTTCCAAAAGCGCGGCGGCGGCGGCGGCGGCGCCTCGCGCCGCGAACCAGTCGCCGCGCGCGCACAGAGCCATGGCTCGCGCGACGAGCGCGGTTCCCGCTCGTGGGCTCGGAGGCGTCTCCGTGAACTGCACGCGCTTACCTCCCAGCGCGCGCTTCGCGAAGACGCCCAGAGAAACAGACCCCGTGTTCGTGTTCTCGGTTGACGCGTTCCGACCAGTTCCCTGAAAAGCCTTTCTAGACGCCGTGGCGGCCATGACGCGTTCGACGGGCGCTTCCGCAAACGCCGCGCGGTTGGAACGCGCGTGCTCTTGCGCGTCCGCGTCTAAAATCTCCTCCGCGCGGCGCAGCGCTCGTTCTCTGTTATCGCCCTCGGGCATGATGGCGGCGCACAGCGATAGGAGCGTCGCGGCATCCGTCGGCGAGGGTTCCGGCGCTGACGCGAAACACTTCGCCAAACGAACCACCGCCGCGGCGGCGAACGCGGGGCGACCGGCGAACACCGCGGCGATCGCGACGTTTTCCGCGACGGCGTAGGCGAGCTCGGCTTGTGCGAATTTTCGCTCAGCTTTGCTGGAGCGGGGATAGATCTGCGCGGCGTACTGAAGCGCGTCCCCGATGCCCGCGCGCATCTCGCACAGAGGCGAGATCGAACTGTTTTCAACACCGATCGTCTCCCGAGAGTCTCGCGAGACGCCTCCCGGAATCGCCGTCGCCGGAACCGAAAACGGGTTCGACTCGTCGACGCCGCCGCGCGTCGACCCGCCGCGCGAGAGGGACCCGCCTCGCGTCGACGCGTCCTTCCCCGTCCCGCGCCCAGTCTCCGCGAGCCGGTGGTCCTTTTCGTGGTCCACCTCGACGTGCGCGAACAGCGAACGCACCGCGCGGCGAAGCGCGGCGTCCACGCCGTGCGCGCCGGGGACGGCGCGTTCGGCGAATTCGCCTTCGCCGAAACACGACGCCATCCCGCGACGTCTCCGCGCGTTTTTTTTCGTCATCCGCCTCGTCTCCTCGCCGTCGCCGAGAAAAACGTCGTCGCGCGCGCCGTCCGCGAGTCGATGACCCAGGAACGCCGAGGGTAACAACTCGTCCGCTTCTCTCGCGGCGTTGCTCTCGGCGATTTGAAACGCGGAACCCGAAGCGGCGATCGCGTCGAACGGCCACTTGAGCTCGACGCCGAGAAACGCGCGCCGCGCGTGGTGCAGGGGCGACCGTCGGTCGCGCGCCAGCGCGCCCTCCGCCGTCAAAAACGGCGGCGCGACGTCGCCTAGATTTAAAACCAGTCTCGATATGGTCAACGACCACGCGGCGCTGCGCACGATCAGGTTCTTGCCGTCCTCGTTCGCCAACGCCATTTGCTCCACCAGCCTCGGGTGTCGCTTCCCGAACGCGCGTCTTAACTCCTTGGAGATCTCCGCCCACGCGGCGGCGGCGATCGAGAGCGACGACGCCGAGAGAATCGCCGAGCGTATCGTCCCGCGGCGCATGTGCGCGGTCGTGACGTCCTCGTGGAAGCGCACGCGATGCCACAGCCCGGAGGCGGCGAGAAGAATCTCGCGAGGCGATATGCCGGCGTCGGACCAAGCCGCGGCGGTGTTCGCGAAAGACGCACCGATGGTGAGCGCGTTCGGTTTCGAAAAAGCCATTTGCCCATACGACGATCGTCGCTCCAGCGCGCGCTCGGCGGCGACAACCGCCGCCGTCGCCGACGAAGGTCCGTCGAACGACGCGCGCGAATGAGTTTTTTCGTCGGCTCGGAAAAGCGGGGCCCCGACGGAACCCTGGGTTCCGCTCGATCCCGGAGACACGCCAGCCGCCGCGGCGTCCTCGGCGGTTCCTTGGACAGTCGACAACGCGTTGGAATTTTGGTCGTACGCCACGAGCGCGGCTCGGTCCACCGCCTGCGCCTGCGCGAGGTGTTTCGAGGCGAGCTCGTAGACGAGCGCGAGCGTCGCGACGTCGTCCCCGACGCAATACTGCGCCTCGTCCCGCAAAGCGCGCGTCGCGTCGAGGTGCGCGGCTCGTCTGCGCCACGCCGCCTGGCTTTCGTACGCGAACACGCGCACGTCGTCGTTGGCGAAAACGAGCCAGGGAACGCGAGGCGATGAGCCGCGCTTGGTCCACGCGCTCACAGCTCTTCGGCCGCGAGGACGAGTCATTGAATCGCCGCTCCGAAGGCTTCGACGCGTCGACGACGACGCGCTCGCCGACGCTTTTAAAGCGTCGTCGTGTAAACCGAGTCCCGTTCCGGATTTGGATTTGGAGGAACCGCTCGGTTTCGAGTGCGCGCGCGACGGACGCGTCCGATTGGACGCGTCCGTCTCGAGAAGATCTTTCTCGCTTGGCGTTTCGCCAGACAGACGGGCGTCCAAATCCGCGAGGGGGAAGGGGACGTCCGCCACGGCGAACGCCACGGCGGCTTCCGCCGCCGCCGCCTCCGCCGCCGCGCGCGCGTCCTCGTGCGCGCCCCAGTCCGCGGTCAGCACGCCCGCGCGGACGAGCTCGACAATCGCCGCCGACGCGCGCGGCGCGCAGCGCGCGGCGCCGTACGCCAGCGCCACCGCGCGCGGGTCCGCGACGTGCTCCACAAGACGCTCTTTGTCTCCACCCTCGCCGTCGGCGTTTCCACCGTCGGCGAGGTTCCACGGCGTCGGCAAGAGCGCAAACGACCCGGCGTCGTCCACGCCGACGGCGAGGTTGGAGACGAACTCGCGCCGGAACACCGACGCCATGGACTCGCGCGACTCGAGCCGCTCCTTCTCTCGCGTCGCCAGGCGGCGCGCCACGAGCGCGTGCGCCTGCGCGGCGCGGATGCGCCCACCGGACGCGGCGAGGGTCTTGAGCGCGGAGAAGGCGTCCGGGGAGAGCCGGCGCTCGAGGCTCTCCATCGTCGCGTCGCGCGCGTGCATGCGCGCCACCGACGCCGACGAGAGCCCCTCGTGTTCGCCGTCGTCGCCCTCGGGCCCCAAACCCTTGACCACCACCTCGGGGACGCCGCCGACGCCCTTCTGAATCACAGAGACGGCGCCGCAGGACACGAGCAGGTTCGCGAGCGACGCCGCGTGCAGAGGGTCGCCGCCCGTGTTCTTGTACAGCTCGGCGTGCACGGCGCTGGGCAAACCCACGCTGCGCGCGCCGCCGCCCGCGCGACGCGTCGCAAAGGCTGACTTGGCCGTCGACCGCGGCGGAAGCGGCTTTGTCTTTTCTCGCGTCGCGAATTGCTCCGCGTTCGAATCCTCCGCGTCGGCGTCGTGAAGCTCATCGCCGCGCGCCGGAATCGCGCCGGAATCGCCTTCCCGGGACGCGGACGATTCGTCAGCCCCTCCGCGCGGAGGCTCATCGCTCGGTCCCGAGCTGTCCCGCTCGCTGGTGTCCTCGGAAGACGAGTCCTTTTCATTCTCGAACGGCGCGGTGCTTCCGCCCCGCAACGCGCGCGACGCGCACTCCTCTACGAACACGCGGAGGTCCGAGCGGCTGAGCGGCGCGACGTCCACCACCGTCGTTGAATACAACTCCAGCATCCAGTCCAGGTCTCTGCGGAGCCACCGCTTGGTGTCCATCGCCTCGACACGCGTCGTGGACAAACCAAGGCCGGCGCCCCAGACGTCAACGCGATCTAAACCGGAACCGACCCCTCCCGCGGCGCCCGAACGCGCTGAGGCCTCCGCGGAGATCGTATCGCCCGCGGAAGAGCTCGCGTCGCCGGAGGCATACAAACGCACGCCTCCGTGCGCGGACTCGTCGACGTCGTGCATGGACTCGTCCGCGCGCCCGACAGATCGAGCGTCGACGTTCGTCGCGTCCGGTCGAGTGACTCGCGTTTCGGGAACTCCCGAGCTCGCGTCGTGCGCCCCGTGCCCGCTGACGTGCGTCATGACGACGACGAGCGGGATGGAGCATCGCTCGAGGAGCGCTCTTATTAACCCCATGGAGTACGGGTCGAGCCACTGCGCGTCCTCGACTAATAAGATCCAGCCCGGTAGAGAGGGCTGCGCGGGCGCGGCTTGCGTGGCGCGCCCGAGAAGCAGACGCTCGAGCATGAGCGCCATAGTCTTGCACAGGCGCGCGGCGCCGTGCGTGGACACCAAGATGGACTCGAGCGTGTTCTTGCGGCGCTGCAGGACGGCGCGGAACCTTTTGTTGTGGTCGCGGCGTTGCACGCCGTTGCGCTGGCGCGTGAACGCGACGGCGCCGCTCAGGCGACCCATGATCACCGCGCGAGCCATCTTGGCCTCCGCCGAGGAGTCATGCTGCTCCGAGTCATGATGGTGGTGGTGAGGGTGACGATGATCGTCGTCGTCGCCGCCGTCGTAGCCGTCGCCGCCGTCGTCGCCGTCGCGCGCCTCGCGGCGGTCCGGTCCCTCGCACCCGTCGTGCTCGATGTCCACGCCGTCCCCGAGGAGCGCGTCCATCGCGCCGGAGCAGAGGTGCCGGGTGGCATCCTCCATCGCCGCCGCGCTCACCGCATCCAGGAACCCGCCGAGCCCCTCTCTTTCGCCTCGTTCGCGAGAGGCTCTCTCGCCCGGGAGAGGCTCGCCGATCTGCGACGCCTCGCTGCGGTCGCGCGCGAGCCCGAGACGGGAAGCCTGGCGCGAGGGTTTGCGCTTCGCGGCGACGGCTCCGTCGGCGGGGGGCTGGGATCCCGATCCCGATCCCGATCCCTCGGCGTCTCCGTCCGCGGCGGGCGACTCGGGCTCGAGCGACAAGCCTCCGCGCCGAGACACGCCGCCACGCGTCGAGCGTGATTTGCTCGTCACGCCGTGCGCCTTGCCGCTCGAGACGGCGTCGGAGGAGGCCCTGGACTCTAAACGCATTTTGCCGGTGGAGCCGTTTGACAGACGCGAGGACCCCCGGTCCGACCCGAGCACCTCCTCGTCATCCGCGCCGCCCTCGTCCGCGCGCTCGATGCCCAGGATCTCGAGGATGGGCTTGGCGTACCGCCCGAGCCGCTCGCGCTCCTCGCCGCAGCCCTCCAGCAGAGCCACCACTGCCGCCTTGCGCTCGCGCGAGGTGGCCTCCGGGGAAAACCCGAGGAGCTGGTGGAACAGTCCCCGGAACGATGCCAGAGCGAACGAGCCGCTGCTCAGGATGGCGGCGCCGCCGCCGCCGCGCGGGTCGCGACGTACAGCCTCGTCCACGGCGTGCGCGCCTCGCGTGCGCAGAAGCCACATGCGGCGCGCCTCGGGCAGGTCCAGCACAGCCGCCGCGGCGCGTGTCTTTCCGGCGCGCGCCGGGCCCTCGAGGAATAATAAACGCGGCGCCATAGCCTCCTGCGCCTCGGCGATGACGCGCTTCGCCGCGAGGAGCGTCGTCTCGTGCGCCACCAGCGGGGGAGGCGCAGGGAGCTTTCCGTGGCGATCCCACAGCAAACGCAGGGTCTCCGCCGTCGCCACGGACGCCGAAGCCAGCGACAGAGCCGCCAGAGCGCCGTAGGAAAGGCGACCGGCAGCCGTAGAAATCGCCTCAGCCTCCGTCGCGCGCCGCGCCGCGTCGTCCTCCGCGGAACTTTTTTGTTGGGTCTCGGACGCGACATGACCGTCCGCATCCTCGCTCTCTCGCGCCTCGCTCTCGCTCTTTTCTTTCTCGCGCAGCGCCCTTCTTTTGGCAGAGGCGTCCCCGAAGTTCTCGCGCGTGCCCTGCGGCATGAGGATGCACGGCCCGGGCGCGACGCCGTCGCCCGCGACGGCGCCGCGCTCGGTGAGCTCCAGGCGACCGAGCATGGATGACGACGCGAAGTCGCCGCCGCCGTCGGAGACGAAGAAATTCCCGCCGCCGCCGTTCGCGTGCCGCCGCGAGCCGCCGGCGATGCCGACGATGCGGTCGAGGTGGCCGGCGGAGAGGTTCCGCGCGCAGACGACGTCGTCCCCGGAGACGTGCGGCAAGGGATCGAAGTCGATGATGCCCGAGGACGCGCACTGCTTCACCACCAGCAGGTCGCAGAGCACCTCGGCGTCGGCGGACGCCGCCAGGCGCTCGGCGCGCGCCACCACGTCACCCGTCACCGTCCACTCGCACCGGCGTTCCGCCGCGCCCGCCGCCATCGTCACCGCGCGCCCCGAGGCGACACCCACGGAGGCGCCGGCGTGCCCGAGGTGCGCCATCGCCGAGCGCGCGGCGAGCGCGAACGCCGTCGCCGCCGCCGCGGCGGCGGCGCGGCGCTCGGAAAGACTCATCTCACCCGCGGCGACGTCGTTGGACGCCTCCGGCCGCGCGCCGCCGCTTTTCGTCCCTCTGTCTCTCCGCGCCTCCGCCGGCTTGGGGAGCGGCGGCGAAAAGT
>ENA-OUOG01000763-OUOG01000763.1-marine-metagenome-genome-assembly--contig:-NODE-763-length-40798-cov-5.055696_pt1 | contig 40798 bp, 35 predicted proteins | sample MGYA00248635_ERZ508505 | MGnify/ENA primary metagenome ERZ508505 (study PRJEB26176, sample SAMN06267871) | marine metagenome | isolation source: Saanich Inlet, British Columbia, Canada | place: Pacific... | reverse complement strand
CAAGCGACGAGAGGCGCAAGCAAAGAAAGAGGCAAGCGACGAGAGGCGCAAGCAAAGAAAGAGGCAAGCGACGAGAGGCGCTGGAAAGAGAGAGTTAAGTCAAATTTTGTTGGTGGATGAAGACGCTAAGCATTGCTACTTTAGTGGGAGTAATATTTAGCAATTGGATGTATGGATGGTTTGCCATTTAGCATGACGAGGCAATTGAGACAGATTCCATAGCATGCGCGAGGTTTATGACGCCCCCGCGCATGCCTTGATTATAATAAATTTAGACTCTGTTATTAGAACGCTTTTTGGTAGCCCAATGTGGCTTGCCAGTCATGGCTCATTTGAGGGCCATTTAAATCTTCATATATGGGCTTAGAAACATCAAACCCGATACGATGACCTGTTAAGACGCCACGTGTCCCTATCCAGTTTAACCCTAAAGAAAGCTGAACACGTTCACCTCCATAGAATATGGTTTGGGCGGACTGTACTGGTTTATCAATTAAGACATCCTTCCCACGAATGTCTTGCGCGGCGGTCGCAGATAATAGACCGGAAACACTGATATTCTGAGATAAGGGCTTAGCGGTCCAAATATTAAGGAACTGTTCATTTCCTAAAGCATAGGATTGGCTATTTTCGCCAATTCTAAATGTTCCACCCACCTGCGCTCCAAAGGAAGCGGTTGGTAGCGTGAGATTATAGGTCAGGGCTGGTTTGAAATCATAGGTGCCGGAACCAAGTTGCATAGCATAGGGAAGGCGCGACGAGATAATAGTGTTCATAGGGGAGAGAACAAGGCCACTTTCTTTAATAGACCCGGTTGGTAGGCTCAAACCAATGGAGGTATGAAGTCGATCCGAAATCTTAATTAAAGCTTTGACTGTGGTATCAGACCATCCTTGAGAACGCGTTGTGAATGTCCCATTTAAATTACCCATCATGGAGTAGGAGCGGGCAGTCATCTTATTATCTTTAAACGCCGTCCCGATCATCCATGTGAGATTATCATTAGGGGCATACATGGCGCCGATCATGGTCATATCCATAGACATTTTCTCAGGGACAACGCGAAGCATCGCAAACATGCCACCATTGGTGTTCTGTGTTGCCAACACTTGGCTGTCACTCATTGAGTCACGGCCATTTTTAGTGCCTCGCATATGCATCTTCATTTGGCGAAGGGATACCATAAATTCACCCGTTTTATGCATATGGTCGCCCATGACACGTATGGGTGCATGGCTATCTGGTCGAGTGGTGTAACTACTATCCGTATTGGTAAGTGTGTCGTGAGATATGCCATCTGCGTGTACATGGGCAGATGTCATCGTGAGCGCAATAGCTAGCGCTGAAGCTAATTTAATCATTATCTTAATCCTATAATATAAAAAAATTTACGAAGTGAGGATTAAGGCTGGCGGTGCTCTGGGTAGGGCTATGTGATAGGGGAGATCAATTAAACGCTCTGAAATATAGCGGGTCAGGGCAAGTATGGAGAAAGGGGCAAAGTAGAGTTCTTCAAGGCGCGAACCCGAAGCCATGGTTTGTGGTGCAAGGCAGCATTCATGTTCACAGCTGGGTGTGTTTTCATCCTTATTCGTAGCATTAGGGATATAAACCGTCTTTAGGCCAGAACTACTGCATATCGTTAACATATGCCCATAGCTTTGCCCCACAGACGAAAGTCCGGAACTGACGCTAAAGAACAAAGCTATTATAAAAACATTAAGCAGCATGTTAAATTTATAAAACTAGGGCAATAAGTTAACAATGGACATCTTGCCACATATAGGTGAGCGCTCATCAGGACAGCATGCGCACTGCGCGTGAATAAAAAGAAAAAGCCATGACGGACTGGGAGAAAAGAGGGAACTGTGTTAGGGACCGTTCTTAATTCATTAGCCAATAGGGCTGTCATTCCTCAAACTGAAATAATTATAATGTCATCTTTCACTTCTAAGTTTCAAAACTTTCTTCTTGGCGCCCCACAAGGTGAGACCTCGAACACATTATCCTTTGAGCAAATACGCATTGATATACTTGCCGGCATTACGGTTGCCTTAGCACTTGTACCTGAGGCGGTGGCCTTTGCTTTTGTCGCAGGCGTCGAACCATTGGTGGGGTTATATGCGGCCTTTATTGTTGGTTTGATAACAGCTGCCATTGGCGGTCGTCCCGGTATGATCTCGGGCGCAACTGGCGCACTCGCTGTTGTCATGGTTTCGCTCGTATCGCAACATGGGGTTGATTACCTCTTTGCAACCGTTGTCTTGATGGGGGTATTACAGCTCACAGCCGGGATCCTGCGATGGGGGAAATTTATTCGAATGGTTCCCCATCCGGTGATGCTTGGTTTTGTGAATGGGTTGGCAATTGTCATTGGCCTTGCTCAGCTGGAGCAGTTTCGAAAACTTGACGAGAATGGTGTGTCACAGTGGATTGCCGGTGTCGAATTATGGATGACCTGCGGCCTCGTTGTTGCAACGATGGCTCTTATCTGGTTAACCCCAAAACTGACCAAAATCATTCCCGCGCCATTGGCCGCGATTGGCTTGGTAACGGCACTAGTCTTAGGGCTTGATCTCGGCGTATCACGCGTGGGTGATCTTGCAAGTCTCTCTGGTGGTTTGCCGTCATTTTCTATCCCTTCTGTTCCGTTCAATCTAGAAACATTATCAATCATTTTTCCCTATGCGATCATTCTTGCCGCTATTGGCTTGATTGAAAGTCTGCTTACGTTAAATTTGGTTGGAGATATCACTAATCAACGCGGCGGCGCATCACAAGAATGTGTTGCTCAGGGTGCGGCTAATGTAGCGACAGGCTTCTTGGGCGGGATGGGTGGTTGTGCGATGATTGGCCAGTCAATGATAAATGTACAATCGGGTGGGCGGTCACGAGTAAGTGGTCTGTCCGCATCTTTATTCTTACTGGTGTTTGTTCTTTTTGCATCTGGATGGATTGAACAGATTCCGATTGCTGCGCTTGTTGGCGTCATGTTCATGGTTGTGATTGGTACATTTGCATGGAACTCAATTAAAACTCTGTTCAAAGTTCCAAAATCTGATGCCTTAGTGATTATTGTTGTAACTGTTGTGACGGTTGCAGAGGATTTGGCAATTGCCGTGGTGGTTGGCGTAATTATGTCGGCCTTAGTATATGCTTGGAATGCTGCTAAACGCATTCACGCATCCAAGCGGCCTTCAGCGCGCGAAAAAGGCGCAATTGTCTATGATATTCAGGGTCCTCTCTTTTTTGGATCGGTCACAGGATTTAGAGAATTATTTGAAATTGAGGATGACCCAGATAAGGTCATAATTGATTTTGCAGGATCACGTGTCGTTGATCAATCAGCGCTTCAAGCGATTGAAGATGTTGCAGCAAAATATAGCGAGGCAGGCAAGACTGTAATGCTGCGTCATCTAACACGTGATTGCCACAGGCTGCTTCGCAAGTCAGGGCAATTAATTGTCGATAGCGATGATGACCCAGAATATGGGGTTGCTGTTGATTATGAAGTCAAGCTTGGCGTCTTATAGGTGTATTGCGATGGGCATAAGGTCGGTCTTACCGCCTATGCAATATGGTTAAGTGTCGTGTTTAAAGAGCAAGCTGCGTAGGATGAGCCAAACAATAGGCACTGTTACAAGTACCAGGAGCGCGCGCGCTTGGCTGGCATCTAGGCCGGGCATAACACTGAGCAACCACGGTAAGACATCTTTCGCCAGACCTACGAGATAGTAACTAATGGCGACAACCGATATGCCTTCGACAGTTTGCTGCAATCTTAATTGACGCTTTGCGCTCTGATTGAGCGAAGCTAGAAGTTCAGCATTCTGTGTTTGCAAAGCGAGCTCAATTCGAGTTTGCAAGAATGTCGCCATATTATCGACTTGATTAGCCAAATCGCTTCGCTGACGCGAGGTTGATTGGTAAGTGGCGACGGCAGGTTCAAGTCGGCGCTCTAGAAAAGCTCCGATGGTTAAGCGTCGATCGAGCGGCATTTCATTCAGTGAGGTTAAGCGAGATTGAACCAGCGACCAATAGGCCTGACACGCGCTAAAACGAAACGATGTTCTTTGCCATATCATCTCTAATTCTGTCGCAATGCCATTTAAAACATGAAAGCGCTCTTCCGCAGCTTTGTTACTATTATCCATTGAGGCATTCATCGAGTCGCGTGGAATGCGATAAGCGATATTGGCTAATTCGCTTTGGACTTCACGGGCGATAGGAAGACCAAGTGCTGCAAATGATCGATAAGTCTCAATTTCAATGACCTGCAGAGCCACGCGCCCAATCGCACGAGCAGACGCCTTGGCTTCAAAGTCGAGAAATATTTTTGTGTGACCATCTTCTGCTACTTTAAAATTAAAATAGCCATGGGCGAGACCGCCTTCAAGCTCACTGGCGCAAACCCATTGCGGCTGGATCTCTTGCCGCTCTCGGCATTGGCAGTCAACGGCAACCACAATGTCTCCGCGAATACGTGTGTGCCAATCGGATGGTAATATGGAGGAGGCAGACATTTCATCGCCATGCGGGCTAATCAGAGTTAGTGAGATGAACTCCGTGTGGCGTTCAATATTGACATCTATATCTTTATATTTGGCGTGTATGAGTTTGCCGCGCGTTGTATCTTCCCAATCAATTGATGGCAAAAGTTCTGTGACAAGCTCTTGTATTGAAGAGAGTGCATCGCGCCCCCTAAGACAAAGCCTAAATATATTTGTCGGAAGCTCAATCTTAGGAAAGGGTCGCGCGTTTAATTCAGCCGTGACCTGATGTAATTTCCAAGGTGCGTCAGCTGGGCTTGTCTCTGCCTTTGATTTGAGATCGCGGTTTGTCATTCTGCAGCGTCGCGTTGGAAGAAAGGTTTATCTCCCGCAATGGTAACGCGCTCCATAACGCGCACTTTTGGGAAATAATCAGAGGCTGCAAAATGTTGACAGGAGCGATTATCCCAAAAGGCGATTGAACCAGCGCGCCAGCGGAACCGGCACTGTATCTCCGGGTTCCAAGCGGATAAATAAAGCTCGTTTAAAAGCGCTTCACTTTCGATTGGGTCCATGTCCTCAATATGGCTTGTAAACGCGCCATTGACATAGATAATATTTTCTCCAGTCTCGGGATGCGTTCTCACAATCGGGTGGGACATTGGCGGATATTTTTCGTAAAGCTCTTCAGGCGTCTTGTTGAGGCGTTTAGCAAACACTTTTGCAATATCATGAACTGCCCGCCGGTCTTTAATTCTGTCTTTGGTTTCATCTGAAAGGCGATCATAGGCCATGGCCATATTGGCAAAAAGCGTATCTCCACCCACCTCGGGTACTTCAACTGCCTTTAAAACCGAGCCCAATGACGGGCATTCACGCCAAGTTACATCTGAATGCCAAAAGTTCTCAGATCCACGAGATTTGGGGCCATGAGCAAGGCGAAGTACTTCTTGATGTTCTTGATCGGCTGGCGTTGCGGGGTGAATTTCGAGCGGGCCAAAAGCGCGCGTGAACTCTATGTGTTGGCTTTGGCTGAGGTTTTGGTCGCGAAAAAATACGACACGATATTTTAATAAGGCAGCGCGCACGTCTGTGATGAGCTCAGGCGTAATATTTTTTAAATCTACATTGAGGAGTTCGGCACCAATATTGGGCGATAATTCATAAACGTCAAAATGTGTAAATGAAGACGGTTCGACCTGAGTACTCATATTTCACCTCTAGCATGCATCGCTTATGATGCCTCGGACAGGAGCGCGCGTCAATCTACTAGGATGTGCCCGTTTGGTCATCGGCAGCCGCAAATACGACCAAGTGCTCCACATCTAGACGGACGCCAATCTCTTCACCAATCGCATGGTCATGGTGTGAAGGCGCAAAGCAACCCAGTATCACACCATTATCAAGGCGCACATCATATAAGTGGTGCGCACCCCGAAAATGCTTTTGTATGAGGGTTGCATGATAATCTGAAGCGTCATCGTGGATTAAATCATCAGGGCGTAAGAAAAGGCGGACAGGAGTGCCGGCAGGAAAGGGTAGGTCCTGATCATTTGTCAAAATGCCCAAAGGGCTCGCGACGGAACGGGCGCTATGGATCGTTGCTTGGATCATTTCTCCCGGTCCAACAAAATGCGCCACAAATGGGCTTGTTGGCTCATGATATAAATTAAATGGTGTGTCAAACTGGAGAATATTGCCACTTTGCATGAGGGCAATACGGTCCGCAAAGTCGAATGCTTCGCGTTGGTCATGTGTGACGAGCAATGAGCATATGCCATCCGCTTTTAAAATGGATCGAACCTCGCCAGCCAAGCGACTGCGCAATTCGGTATCTAGGCCAGAAAAGGGCTCGTCTAATAAGAGAAGGTTTGGCTTGGGGGCCATCGCGCGGGCGAGCGCAACACGCTGTTGTTGTCCGCCGGATAGTTCATGGGGAAAGCGATTGCCAAGACCGCTCAGGCCAATTAAGGCGAGCAATTCGTCTACCCGTTTATTGCGGCTGACTTCAGCCCATCGCATTAGCCCAAATGATATATTGTCACTGACACTTAGATGCGGAAAGAGGGCGACATCTTGAAATACCATGCCGACGCCACGGTTTTCCGGCGCCATGGCCGATTGTGCCGAAGATAGCAATTGATTGTCGAGCCAGATCTCTCCTGCCATGAGGGGCTGAAAGCCAGCAATGGCACGCAAGAGTGTTGATTTTCCGCAGCCGCTTGGTCCAAGTAAGCAGCCAAGCTCTTGAGGCTTTAAGGCCAAGGATAAATTATCGACAACAGTTGTGTCTCCGTAATTAAGAGAGACGTCTGTTATTTTTAATGCGGACGTTTCCATGACTACTCCTTTGTCACCGAACGATTGATCCAAATGACGGGTAATATACCAACAATGACAATTAAAAGAGATGGGAGCGCGGCGTCAATTAAGCGTTCATCATCGGCAAGCTCATATGCTTTCACCGCTAAAGTACTAAAATCAAAAGGTCGCAAGATCAAGGTCGCAGGAAGCTCTTTTAATATGTCGACAAAGCAAACAAGCAGTGCCGTTAACACGGACCCACGCATTAAGGGCACATGAATGCGTACCAAGACACCCGACTGGCTGAGGCCCAGTAGGCGGCCGCTTTGATCTAGACTGGGGCGAATACGAGATAAGCCGCTAAATACATTTCCGTTTGCAACTGCGAGAAAGCGGACAAGATAAGCAAAGACCAAACCAAATACACTACCTGAGAACCAAAGCGATGGTGCGACGCCCAAAGGTGCTAATGCCGATGATATCCAAGCATCAAGGCCGCCAAATGGGATGAGAATGCCAACAGCGACAACAACACCGGGCAAGGCATATCCAAGTCCAATCAGCAATGTGAGATGAGATAACCAACGTGCGGGATATAGGCGATTAGCATAAATAACGATTAAGGCCACACCGACAATCACAATGGATGAGCCTCCGGCGAGTAGAAAACTATTTAACGTGAGGCTCCAAAATGATTGGATCTCGGAATAAAAGAGCGCCCAATAGACGAGGAGTGCCGAGGGAACCAGAAAACCAAAAAATATAGGTATGAAGCATAATAGCTGAGCGATCATGGCGTTGATGCCGCTAATGGTGACACTTGCTTGCTCTAATTTACGAAGGCGGTCTGAGTAATATTCAATGCGGTGACGGGATAGACGTTCAAAGAGAACAAGCAGGGCAACAAATCCGAGGAGCACCGAGCTGAGCTGGGCGGCACCTACCGTGTCACCAAAACCATAATAAGTGCGTACAATACCCGTTGTGAAAGTTTGAACGCCAAAGAATTTGACGGTGCCAAAGTCTGCAAGTGTTTCCATGACCGCCAATAATGTACCTGCGGCAATAGCTGGCCGCGCCATGGGAATAACGATACGACGTAAAACTTGGAAGCGACTTTGTCCCAAAGAATATCCTGCTTCCATGAGGTTTGCTGACTGTTCGAGAAATGCAGCCCGCGATAGTAAATAGACATAAGGATAGAGGACCAGTGACAGCATTATGGCTGCACCGGGCAAGGATCGGACATGTAAAAGGGGCTCCATTATCCAGCTCGGTGCATCGATCGCCCGCATCCAAGTTAAGACAGGCCCTGCGTAATCCAAGAGACCCGTATAAGCATAGGCGAGAATATAGGCTGGATAAGCCATGGGAAAAAGCAGGAGAAATGACAGTAGGCGGCGCCCCGGAAACCGATAAAATGAAACGATCCAAGCCGCCGGAACGCCAAGTGCGACAACCCCGATAGCGACAAGGATTGATAGCAAAAACGAATTAAAGGCATAGCGTATGAGGAGCGTGTCCACCAAGTGGGACCAAGCTTGTGATTGACCTGTGACTAAGAAGCCAAGGACAACGCAAATTGGCAATGCAACGCAGAGCGCTGCAAGTGTTGTTAAGATGAGAAATCCATTCGGGCGCAACTTACGTAAGTTACGCCACAAGATTGTATTCATTACCAAGCCTTACGTTCTATTTGCTAATAGTATGTTTTACGTTTCTACCACGCATATTTGGGTTCATTATATTTAAAATATAAATTTGACCTGAGGATGCTGTGTTATTGCCAGCCGACTCTGTCCATCAATTTCACGGCATCTGTATTATATACGCCGAGCATACTGAGATTAACTGTATCTGATGTAAACTCTCCGAGCGTCTTGATGGATGTTGAGACTGAGGCGGAGGGAACAACAGGATATTCGTGGTTTATCTCTGCATAATATGTTTGCGCTGCATCAGACACCATGAACTCTAAGAGCTGAATAGCTTCATCACGGTTTTTTGAATATTTGGTGATTGCAGCACCAGAGACATTGACATGTGTTCCTCGGTCGGATTGATTGGGCCAGAAGACGCCAACCTTTTCAGCAGTCTCTCGATCAGATTTCTTTTCTGAATCTAACAGCCGTCCATAATAATATGTATTGGCGATTGCGAGATCACATTGTCCGGCAGCGACGGCGTAAATTTGATCAGTGTCTCCACCTGTGGGCTTGCGGGCAAAATTATTGACCATTCCACGTGCCCAATTTTCAGTAGCCTCAATGCCGGTTGTCGCAATCATCGATGCAACAAGGGATTGATTGTAAATATTCCCCGAAGAGCGAATACATATTTTACCATGCCACTGGGCATCGGTGAGGGCTTCATAAGTTGTTAAAGTCGAGGGGTTCACCCGGTCTTTGGCGTAGAAAATGGGGCGCGCGCGTAGCGTTAACCCAATCCAGAAGCCTTCGGGATCACGCAAGTTAGCAGGCACTCTTTTATTAATGATATCGCTTTTTATCGGATCCAGTACGCCGGCTATTCTCGCACGGTGCAGTCGGCCCGCATCAACCGTAATAAAAACATCAGCCGGTGTTGCCGCACCTTCTGCGGCAATGCGACTGAGCAAGGCATCCGCCTTACCAGTGATGAGGTTGACCTTAATGCCCGTTTCTTTGCTAAATTGATCGAGCAATGGCGTAATCAGCGCATCTTTGCGCGCCGAATATACATTCACATCCGCGGCGTCAGCTGGCAGGCCAACGACAAGAGCCATAGCAAGAGAAGCGAGACCTAAAATTGAGCGCATAATTTTGAACCTTAGTTATATGGTTTGCCCGCCCGATTATGAGCGTAAATTTATATTACCATATTATGCTCTAAATGCAATCCATTCTCATTAGCATTAAATGTCGCAGGCTGTCCGCTTGGCACAAAAAGACGCATGCCTATTCTACAAAATAATTATGTGATATCGTAAAGTGTAAATTAGGAATTATTAGCATGTCAGCGAAACCAGAAATGAGCATCAAAGCTTTTTACGACCAGCAAACCAATACGGTGAGTTATGTTGTGTCCGATGACAAGACACGTTCGGCAGCGATAATTGACCCCGTTCTGGGGATTGATTATGCCGCAGGCCAGTTATCCTATGCCGAGGCGGATGTCATTGTTGATTATGTTAAATCCACAGGCTTGCAAGTGGCGTGGCTCATAGAAACGCATGTTCATGCAGATCACTTATCGGCTTCCCCCTATTTACAAAGTCTCTTGGGTGGCAAAATTGCGATTTCGGAGAAGATTGTTGAAGTTCAGAATGTTTTTGGCAAAATGTTTAATGCCGGCACCTCTTTTGAGCGCGATGGCCGTCAATTTGATCATCTCTTTACAGATAATGAGACCTACCAGATTGGGCAATTAACGGGGAAAGCCTTGCTTACACCGGGCCATACGCCGGCCTGTATGGCGCATTATATTGGTGACGCTATATTTGTTGGTGATACGTTATTTATGCCTGATAGCGGAACAGCGCGCGCTGACTTTCCCGGGGGTGATGCTCGTACGCTTTATCGATCTATCAAGCGAATACTATCTATGCCGTCTGAAACACGGATCTTTGTCTGTCATGATTATGCACCCAATGGGCGGGATATCGCTTGGGAAACGACTGTCGGAGAAGAGCTTGCTCATAATATCCATATTGGGGGGGCAATTTCTGAAGACGATTTTGTTGCGATGCGAGAGCACCGCGACCAAGGCCTTGATATGCCACGCTTGATTATGCCATCCATCCAAATAAATATGCGGGCTGGCCATATGCCGCCACCGGAAGAGAATGGACAAGTTTATATTAAAGTGCCGGTGAGCGCCCCCCGCCAATAGCATTAATCTCTAAGAGGGCCTCCTGTAAAACACTGACATAAATTACTAGCCTTCGCGCATTGCTGTGATAACATTTTATAAAAGTTAGACATCAGCATTAATTATTCGTAGGGGGAACGGATTTATGCATATGAAGCAGGAGCTCGCCGAAGCGCTGGTTGCGCCGGAAACTTATAAAGATCTAGATCACATTCATGCCATTTTCAAGGAGCTGCGAAATAGCACGCCGATCGCGCTGGCCGCACCTGTAGGGCACGAACCATTCTGGTTTATTTCAAAATTTGCAGACGTCCAGGCAATTGAAAGCGACACGGATCTGTTTCATGCCGGAAATAAAGCGACAGTTCTTGTCGATGAAGAAACAAATCAATTAACCATTGACGAGATTGGAAGTCCGCATCGCTTTTTAACTCTTGTTCAAATGGACGGCGAAAAACATAAAGCATATCGCGACCTCACGGCATCATGGTTTGGGCCACGCTCACTTCGCAACCTCGAGCCACGTATTCGAGGGTTAATGCAACAAACACTCACATCAATTGAACAACAAGAGGGCGCGTGTGACTTTGCGCGCGATATCGCGCTGCGCTATCCATTGCGGGTAATTATGGATGTGCTTGGTGTCGATCGTTCTGTGGAAGAAATGATGCTACGCTTTACGCAAGAGGTTTTTGGCAGTTCAGATCCAGAAGCAAATGGCACAGGCCGGGCTTATGGCAGCCCCGCAGAACAACAGCAGGCAATCTCGGAAATATCTATGGAGGCCTATCAGTATTTTACGTCTCTGACACAAGCGCGCCGCGCAGAGCCAAAAGATGACCTCGCCAGTGTGTTTGCCAATGGCATGATAGATGGTGAACCAATTGGTGAGATTGAAACATTTGGTTACTACGCCATCACCGCAACGGCGGGCCATGACACAACATCAAATTCAACTTCGGCGGGCATGATCGCACTTTGTGAGAATCCAGACTTGCTGACACAACTCCAGAATGACCCATCACTCATTCCAAATTTTGTTGAAGAAAGTATCCGATGGGAATCGCCCGTCAAACATTTTATGCGCTCGCCAACTCGGGACACGCAATTACGGGGAATTAATATCAAGAAAGATGATTGGATGATGATTAATTTTGCGAGCGCCAATCGAGATGAGGAGGTTTATGAAAACCCATTTGTCTTCGATATAATGCGCAAGCCAAACCGTCATCTGGCACTTGGATATGGTGCCCATGTTTGTCTTGGCCAACATTTAGCTCGTCTTGAGATGCGTATTTTTTGGGAAGAACTTTTGCCACGCCTAAAGTCGGTCACTCTGGCAGGAAAGGTAAAACGTGTTGGTGCTAGTTTTGTGTCAGGCCCGCATTCAGTGCCAATCGAATTTACGCTTAGAAGTTAACCAAAGGCTAACGAGTATAATATTACTGTCATTAATAGTTTTGCAAAATAAGTGTCATGATTATGTCATAAATCAGTTCTATGGTTAGCCATCCTTAAGGGAGCCATAGATGCAAAATTTTATAAGAACAAAAATAATAAGAAACGGTGACATTTCTAGCCCAACAATTTTAGTTGATCCTAATCTGCCAAATATCCTTGCTGTACAAGGAGAACTGTGTGTCCGCCTAGCACATAATAAAGAAGACCTAAAAGCAGTTCAGGCTCTACGTTATAGCATTTTCTATAAAACATTAGGGGCTCATCCGAAATTAAGCCAACGCCTGACACGCCTTGATCGTGATCATTATGATGACATATGCGAGCATTTATTGCTGACCACACGCGCTGTGGTACAAGGCGCTCCCAAAAAAACACAACTTGCAAATGGCGAAACAGTTGTCGGGTGCTATCGTCTTTTGCGCCGAGGAATTGCCGAACAGTCTAGTGGTTTTTATTCAGCCAATGAATTTGATCTGGCCCCATTCCTATCGGGCATTGGGCGCGGCTTAAATATTTTAGAGCTTGGACGCTCATGCGTGGCGCCGGCCTTTCGGTCGGGAAACGGAATTTCTCTCATGTGGCGAGGGCTAGGTGTCCTTATCAAGACCTATGAGGTAGATGCAATGATTGGCTGCGCTAGCTTTGCAGGGACAAATCTTGAAATGTTGGCTCAGCCATTAAGTTATTTGCACCATTTTCATAGTGCGGAAGGAATGTGGCGGGTACGGGCTCACCAAGAACGATATATTGATATGAATATTCAGGCGCTCGACGAGATCAATCCAAAAGCAGCATTGCGCGCATTGCCCCCTGTTTTGCGAGGCTATCTAAGATCTGGCGCTTTGATCGGCGATGGTGCTGTGATCGATCATCAGTTTAATACGACAGATGTATTCGTAATCATGCCGCTGAGCCAATTGTCGGAAAGATACCGAGAGCGTTATGTCGCTGAATAAGGTCGACTATGTGTCAGTCTATTAATTAGATTGAACTTAATCGGTGTGTGAGCTAACGGACTCGCGGACCCGGCTATAGCTGGCGAGCATTAAGCAGCCAGCGAGAATACCTATATTTTTAAAGAAATTCTGCATCTCATGCTTGGCTTCAATACCGACCATGTTCCAAAAGTCATGAAGATAGAAATTAATGACAATAATATAGGCAACACAGCCATAGGCAGCCATCCACACCAGCCGATTGGAGATTAAAAGGCCGCCTAAAACCAAATTCGCAATGGCGGCTATGAAGAGAAGGGGCTCAATGAGAGGCACATTATGATGCGTCATTAAATCGACATGCATTTGCCAATCTAAAAATTTAGCAATACCTGGTCCAATGAAATATAAACCCAATAAGGAACGCCCAATAATTAGGGCTGCATTATCTAATTGGCTCATCTGTCGCATCATGGTCACGCCACCTTCATTATATATTATAATAGTCACAATAAGACATTAACTACTCCGGCATGTCTCTGATTACATCGTGGCATAGCCCGAATAGGCTGACAAGTTGCTGAAACGGCAAATATCAACGAACCACGCCCTTAAGATAAAAGGCTTTGACGAATGAAGAAATCTGTAATCCGCTTTATCTCGTATTGTGGTTACAAAATCGCACCTTGGAAAGAAATGTTAAGGCCGAGAGGTCGGTTCATTTGTTGCGCAACTAACATTATCATCTCGGTAATCATATGCGATTTAGATGATGTGGGCTGATACTTATCCATAAGTGTTTTCAACCCTGCTATTTTCTTTATGCGTCATTCGGCATCACGTTCTTAGCAATGCCTTTAAGAGAAGAGGTGAAATCGATTTGAGGGTCATGTTCATTCATCACAAGCGCTGGCTTGTCAGCAACAGTTTTAAGCATAATGGCCAGCAGCTCTTTCTTCTGGGCGTCATCACCAAATTCTTCAATTTCATTCTTGAAGCTATGATAGAGCTGCATCACACGTTGTTTATGGTTGTATTCCTCAAAAAGACGTCTTTGCGTTTTTAAAGACGACCAGCCAAAGAGGCTGACAGGAATGGCTGGCGTTGAGATGGCAAGTTTCATCAAAACAAGTTCCAAAGTTGCGCCGCCACCATTGGGATCGCTGGCTATTTGTGCAAGATCAGAAAAATGCCATGTGACAAATATCAGTGGTGCAATGAATAAAACATAATGTAGAGCATTGCCGCTATGACCCTTTAGTAAGTTTAAAAAAGCAAAAATTGCATTCCAAAGGGTCACTTTTTCCTCATAGGGCAAAGCGCCATAACGTGCTTTGGCTTGAGCATAGGCGCTAGCAAGGCCAGCTGCTCCAGCGCCGGGGAGGAGAGATCGAATATCTGCCTCAAGCATATTTTTGAGATCAGCAAATTGAGCTGGTTGTTCATTTTTGAATTTCTCAACTTCCTCTATCGAGTCCAAGATTTGCTGGAAGAGTGGTGCCTGAGTGGCGCCTTCTCCTTCTTTGGTTGAGGAGATCTTTTGCAAGGCGTTTGTATTTGGTTCATTTCCAAAGAGTTGGCGATGAAAGGTTTGAATTTCTTCTAAATGCGCATCCGCTGCCGTTTTCGCGCTGGCAACTTGCTCGACTTGATTTTGCAGGCCATTAATAGGCTCTTCTAATTTTGCAACGGAGCTTTGATGCGCGTTCAATTTGGCCTCGATGTTACTGATCTCGGTTTCTAATTTATTCAGCCTTTGTTCGATGTCTTCGCCCATTTCGATTTTAGGTCGGATATGGGTTAAGACCTCTTCGAGGTCACCTATTTCAGCGAGCAGATCTTTTTTGCGTTGTTGAAGGTTTTTGACAGAGGTATTTGTCATAAGGACATATCTCCTCTTTCTCTATCCCCATTGTGATGCGAAGAGCGGTGGATTAGTAATGATGATTCAACAAATATTTTCTCGCATGAACAAAGGGCTGTGAATGTTATTGAAAACATTAATGGCGCTTTCTTTTTATTATTTTTAAGCACTATAAGCGTCGCAAAGGGCGCGCGAAAAGTCAAGCTGACACGGGTCTGTCGCCTTTCTTCATAATTTCAAAAATGGATCTTGATTGCGTGGCTAAACAGCAGAAGGACAGGCATGGGCCGGCATGGGCTTAATGCCCAGACGGTCAAAAAGCGCTTCATCTTTAGACAATGCCGGGTTAGCCGCAGTTAAAAGTGCTTCGCCAATAAATATTGAATTTGCACCAGCGAGAAAACACAAAGCCTGAGTTTCGTCTGACATCCATTCACGGCCAGCCGATAAGCGTACAACAGATTTTGGCATCATGATGCGCGCAACAGCAATGCAGCGAATAAAGTCTATGGGGTCAACAGCTGGGCAATCGCCCAAAGGCGTACCCCCAATAGGGATCAGCATATTAATGGGTACAGATTGGGGTTGTGGGCTGAGATTGGCCAAGGTCATAAGCATGCCCGCCCGATCACTAATCTGCTCGCCCATGCCAAGAATGCCGCCGGCGCAAACATTAATGCCTGCGTCTTGCACATATTTAATGGTCTCTAGGCGATCATCAAAGGTTCTCGTGGTAATGATCTCGCCGTAAAACTCTTCAGATGTATCAATATTATGATTGTAATAATCAAGACCAGCTTCTTTTAGTTGATGCGCTTGATCTGGTGTAAGCATACCGAGTGTCATACATGTTTCCATGCCTAAATCGCGCACACCTGAGATCATTGCGACGACACTATCCATGTCGCGGTCTTTTGGCGAGCGCCATGCGGCGCCCATGCAATAACGTGACGCGCCAGCGGCCTTGGCCCGCGCCGCGCCTTCCAGCACAGCCTCAACATCCATTATTTTTGTGGCTTTTAACCCTGTTTCAAATTTTGCACTCTGGCTGCAATAGCTACAATCCTCTGGGCACCCCCCGGTTTTGATTGATAAAAGTGTGCTTTTTTGAACTTCATTTGCATCAAACCATTGGCGGTGAACCGTTTGTGCCTGAAATATAAGGTCATTAAAGGGGAGGTCAAATAATGACTCTACTTGTTCTCTTTGCCAATCATGGCGGGGCATGGCGATATGTGAAGTGGTGAACGATTGGCTTGGGGAAGAAGTTTGGGACATAAAGAACTCGCTTTGAACAGGTTTGATAGGGGGGACTATAGACACAATTCGATGTGGCACAAGGAGCGAGCTTTAAAGGCTTCATCATTTTGCGCAATAGACCGAGAGCGTTTTCCGATTGCCGCCCCGACGCAGAATTTCGCAATGGTCTTTGTCGATTTTAATCGTATTATTTTATAATGTGACGTGCCAGTGGCCTGGCAAATTGGGCCTAAGCCTTTTTATTATGTGATTGTGAGGAGCGGTTATGACATCCATCAAGCACCAAGTTGAAAATGAGCCGCTCTATAATCAAATTGGTTCGGGTTACGCCTTGACCCGTCGAGAGGACCCAGGCCTCTATGAGAATATTCTAAATTCTTTGGGAACCTGTGACACTATTGTCAATATAGGTGCGGGTACTGGCTCTTATGAGCCCAGAGATCGACAGGTTATTGCCATTGAACCAAGCGACGTAATGATAAGGCAACGCCCCTCTGGGAGCGCAATCGCTTTAAAAGCGACCGCGGATCAACTTCCTTTTCAGGACAAGTCATTTGATGCGGCAATGACCGTTATTTCAATTCATCATTGGCACCCCGACCAGCAAAAAGGAATTGAGGAGATGCGCAGAGTAGCGCGTCAAAAACTTGTTATCGTGACCATAGATCCGAGAGTTTGTGGACGGATGTGGCTTTTGGCCGATTACCTAACTGAAGTTGCTGAAATGGATCATCAAATCTTTCCATTGCCAGAAATAATATGTGACTGGATTGGACCAACCGCTAAAATCGAAACATGCCCCGTGCAAAAAGATACGCCGGATTGGACGCTCATGTCTTTTTGGGCACATCCCGAACGGGTGCTTGACCCGCGCGCACGTGCTGCGACCTCAGGGTTTTCAAGACAACCAAGGGACGTGGTCACGCGCGTGGTCGCTGACGTTGAGCGTGATTTGAATAATGGGGATTGGGATAGAAAATATGGTCATCTTCGAGACCTAACTGAATTTGATGCAGGACTAAGGGTCATTACAGCCTCTTTGGATGAGTGATTTAATGCATCTCTTTGAAAGGGCTTGCTCAATCCTGATGGGCGTACCCGAAAGGTTTTGAACCTTACTGGCATGAGGGAGACCTCTGCATTCGGAATGTGGCAGATGACAGAGGTGTTGTCATCAGGACGTTACAATTGGCCATTTAAACCAGTAGATGAAAAGTAGTTAAGTTAGAATGTGCTTTGTCATTTTGGACGAATGATATATTTGAGATAGAGGAAGCACACTCGACAGATCAAAACGCGCTATCTGACCCTATTGGAGATTAATTCTCGTAAGATGGATTCGGTTGCCACATTTATTAATAAGGTTATAGTTGATTATGCGTTTATTTTTAGTTTTAGCAATTTCTACAATTGTATTATCTGGTTGTCAGTCCTTAACAGACACCCCCATTCTTGATAGCACTTCCGAGAAAATAGAGACTCTATCGGTTGCATCTGTTCAATTGATTAATGTTGGCGATGGTCAATCTGAAGTAATAAAGTTATTGGGAATGCCCAATATCATTACCAAAAGCACTTCGGGAAATACGTCATGGGTATATGATAAAGTTGGCACCTATTTCGAGCTTGTTGAGGCGTCAACAGATGGGGGGCTTAGACTGTTTGGTTCTCGCAAAGAAACAGGAACTGTGACTAAATCGGTTGTAACCTCAAAAACATTTATCATTATCGTTGATTTTGATGAAAAATCTAATGTGGCAGAGCTTTCTTACAGATATACGCAATATTGATCTAGGATAAGGATATTCGCCATGCTCCGATTACCTAAAATGGTTATTTTATCAGTGGCTGCAATAGTTATGAATGGCTGCGCGAAAGATCTGCCTGCGGTTGTTCAACCTAATGGGGTTGGCGTATTAGTCATTAATGGGCTTGAGGATGAGCGTGATAAATTAGCGAGCCAATTTTGTTTTAAATCTTTTGGCTCGTTTTATGTATCCCAATTGTCTAGGGAAGGTCCTTATGCTGCAATGCCTAATTACTCGTCTTATATGTGCAATGTTCGCCCTCAAAGAGAGGTCACTGGGTTGCAATTAAAGTCCATGCAGATGAGAGCCTTTAAAACTTCAGCCGGAACCTTAACAAAAGGTATTATTGAGCATGGTCTTGATAGGTCTGGAAGTTGTACAACGCAAGATGAAATATCTCACTTGAAAAAAGGGATGGGAAGCGAAAGTGGATTTCGCTTGGTCTGCAATATAGGTAGAAGCTGGTACCAGCATCACATAGATGAAAAAAATGGAAAAGCTTATTTAAGAACGAGACTGTCAATGCCTAATGGACAACAGTATTCATACGTTATGTCAGTCACTGGGGTGCAGATTACTGAGTCGGAACCTTATCAGAGGTTTTTTAAGGAGGTCGCTGATCAATTGTTCATAGAGGCGATCGAGCTTACTCCCGCAGAAATGCGATAATCTGCGAATAATTTTATCATAGAATATAATAATCAATTTTAACTTCATGAAGTAATAATGAAACGGCCAAGTACAAGCATAACTTTCTTCATTGAAATGATTGGCGCACGGCAAGGGCATTCGTTAGCACTGACTTTCAATGATATAAATAGGCTATAATTTATATAGGCTGACGCAAATTCTGACTTGGATCATTTATCGGATCTACGAAGTAAGAAAATGATTACCAGTTTAAAGGATCGTGAAGGATATGTATCTTGAGGCTTTATAAGAACATGTGCAGTGTCATGTTTCACATAAGCTAGCTGTCTGTTATGCACCATAAAATTGGCGAAATGATATTTCATAAATTTGTAATATTACCGGTGTAAAAATTTAACATGAAAAACATTCTTATTCTCTGTACTGGTAATAGTTGTCGCTCGATTTTGGCTCAGGCCTATATCAACCATAAAAGTGAAGAATGGATTGCTTATTCGGCTGGCTCGCAGCCGACCGGTAAAGTGCATCCTCTGGCTTTAGAAACATTGGAATCGGCGGGGATCGACGCAGGTTATGCGAGGTCAAAAAGCTGGGATGAATTCACCGGCCCCAATGCGCCAATCATGGATATAATTGTTACGGTTTGTAATGATGCGGCGGGTGAATCCTGTCCTGTTTGGCCAGGTCACCCAACCACTTATCATTGGCCATTTCCCGACCCAGCAAAATTTTCAGGTTCGGAGGAAGATGCCCGTGCTTATTTTCGGGAGGTCTTTCATATGATAAAAAACCGCATAGATGATTTTCTGACAAGTGAGCGCTGACTATGTTTCGTAAATTGGTGGCGGAAGCACTTGGAACCCTTCTTCTGGTTTGCACAGTGGTCGGCTCGGGAATTATGGCTGTCAATCTGGCGGGTGGTAATAATGCTGTCGCGCTGCTCGGCAATACGCTAGCAACTGGAGCCATTTTGGTGGTTCTGATTACAGTGCTCGGACCTTTATCTGGTGCGCATTTCAACCCTGTCGTATCTTTAGTTTTTCGGCTGAAGGGCCAGTTAAGCAATGGTCAGTTCGCCGCCTATGTGACGGCGCAAATGCTGGGCGGGGTTATTGGGACCGTTTTGGCGCATGCCATGTTTGAATTGGCTTTAATGACCCCATCAGTCAATATCCGCACCGGGCATGGTCAGTTTATAGCTGAAATTGTTGCTACTTTTGGTTTGGTGATGACGATTTTGGGTGGCCTGAAATATCGGGCGGAAGCTGTGCCCACTCTGGTGGGTCTTTATATTACAGCCGGATACTGGTTCACCGCCTCGACCAGCTTTGCCAACCCCGCCGTCACTTTGGCGCGTGGCTTAACCGATAGTTTTGCCGGCATTCGTCCGATTGATATGCCTCTGTTTTGGATCGCACAAATCTTGGGCGCAGTCTTGGCATTTTATGCTATGGGCGCACTTATGGCCGATGATGAGCTGTCATAAAAACATCTCAAAACTGAAATAAAACTGTCATCAAATCGGCATAGCTAGATGAGTGTCAGAATTTGTAAGTAAGAGTGTGGTAAATGATCTCGTCAGAATTAACATTGTCTGAACAGAAACCAAAAAATTACAAAGCTATTTTCATATCTGATATTCACCTTGGTTCTAAAGCCTGCCAAGCTAAGCTCCTCCTCGACTTTCTCAAACATAATGACAGTCAAAAACTCTACCTAGTCGGCGATATTGTTGATGGCTGGCGGTTGAAGCGTAAATGGTACTGGCCACAAAGCCATAATGACGTGGTGCAAAAAATTCTTCGAAAAGCCCGTAAAGGTACAGAAATAATTTACGTTCCTGGCAATCATGATGAGGGATTGCGCCGTTATATAGGCACACATTTTGGCGGCATTGAGGTTAGGAATACAGATATTTATGAAGCCGTTAACGGCAATAAATACTTAGTCATACACGGTGATAATTTTGATAATGTCATGCTCTATGCGCGATGGCTGGCCTATTTGGGCGATTATGCCTATGACTTTGTACTCAGTCTGAACAACGTCTTTAACGGACTACGACGGTTGATGGGTCTGCGCTATTGGTCCCTTTCATCTTATTTAAAAATCAAAGTCAAAAACGCCGTTCAATTTATTAGCGAATATGAGCACGCCATAGCAAATGAAGCACAAAAGGCCGGCGTCCAAGGTGTGATTTGTGGCCATATCCACCATGCCCAAATGAAGCAATATGGTGATATCATTTACATGAATGACGGCGATTGGGTGGAAAGCTGCACTGCTTTGGTCGAGCATCTTGATGGGACATGGGAGATTGTTTTCTGGGCCGATATCGTGGCGCAGCGGCAAACGATCTCTGAAAATAGCGACGATTCAGAACAATTGGTAGGTGCTTCAATTCCAGAGGCTGCCGAGTGACTAAAATATTAATTGTGACCGATGCTTGGGTACCCCAGGTCAATGGTGTTGTCACTACATTGCAGACCATTATTTCGCTTTTGCATGAAAAGGGCCATGAAGTAAAAGTCATCTCTCCTGATATGTTTCATACTGTGCCCTTGCCAACCTATCCGGAAATCAAATTGGCGCTTCTGCCAAAGCGCAAAATGGCTCGTTTAATTGATGATTTTGCGCCTGAAAAAGTCCATATCGCCACAGAAGGACCACTTGGCTGGGCTGCGCGCGCCATTTGTCTGAAACGTGGGTGGCGGTTTTCAACCAGCTATCATACAAAATTTCCTGAATACGCAAATGAGAGCGTAGGTATACCCTTGTCGCTCGGTTATCGTATCGTTAAACATTTCCACGGTAAATCAGCCGCAATGATGGTCGCGACGAAATCATTGGAAGAAGATTTGAAAGCGCGTGGTTTTACAAATCTTGTCACTTGGACACGAGGGGTTGATACAAACTTGTTCAACCCTAAATGCAAACCGGCACTTAAATTGAAACATCCGGTCATGGTCTATGTCGGCCGCGTTTCTGTTGAAAAAAATATTGAAGCGTTTTTGGACATAGATATGCCTGGCAGTAAATTGGTTGTTGGTGGCGGTCCGCAGTTGGAAAAACTGAAAAAAAAATATCCCGATGTTACCTTTACCGGCCCAAAATTTGGTGAAGAGCTGGCCGCCCATTATTGCAGCGGTGATATATTCGTTTTTCCCAGCAAGACTGACACATTCGGTTTGGTTATGCTGGAGGCAATGGCTTGCGGTGTGCCGGTGGCGGCCTATCCCGTAACTGGACCGCTTGATGTATTGGCAGGATGCAAATCTGGAATAATGAATGAAGATCTGGCCCAAGCCGTAAAACAGGGACTGGATGCCAACCCAAAAGCGGCACGTGACCATGCACTTAAATTTTCTTGGGACGCTTGTGCAAATATTTTCCTTACCAATTTGGCCCCTTTATAAAAGAAACGATAGTTCGATTGATAAGAAAGATCTAAGGCACAATCGAGCGCTTTCTGAACCCACGCGCGCGTGGTCGCTGACAGTGAGCGTGATTTGTATAATGGGTATGGGAATAGAAAGTATGGGTAGCAACACGCAATACCCGAATTTGATGTAGGATTAAGGGTAATGAGAGCCTCTTTGAATGCGAGATTTAATGCATCTCTTAGAAAGGACTCGTTTAATTGTGATTGGCGCACCCGAGAGGATTTGAACCTCTGACCTCTGCCTTCGGAGGGCAGCGCTCTATCCAGCTGAGCTACGGGTGCATGGGTGTTGTTATAGCTTGGAAAAACCAAGCTGACCATAAATAGTTTATTTTACCTGAAATCCGAGGCCGACGGGGGGCTTGGCCTGGATTTGTGTTGACGGAGGTGGTTCAGCAAGGCAGATTTGCCAAACGAAAAGCGATTGAGCTATTCAAGGCACATTATGCCGGAATATAGGATCGCGATCGCGCAAGATCAGTTTTCTTGGAATTGATTTAATAGGCTTGAGGGTCTTGGGCCTTGAGGGTCATAAGAAAAGAACGAGGTGCAGGGTGCAAAAAAACGGACATAAGGTTCTAATAACAGGTGGGGGGCGCGGTATTGGTCGCGCCTTAACGACACGATTTATCGATGCGGGCAATGAGGTTATTGTCATTGGGCGCTCACAACCGGCCGACCTTCCGACTGGGGCGATTTTTATAGCTTGTGATCTCAACGATCGCGCTGCGCGCGATGATCTCATCGAGCAGATTAAATCGGCCCATCGTGATTTATCTGTGCTGATTAATAATGCTGGCCTTCAGCACGAGGGTGACTTTGCGCGCGATTGGCATTACGCCGATTATGCATCCGAGATGGAGACAAATATGGATGCAATGGTTCATTTATGTGATGGGCTATTTCCTCTCTTAGAGGCGGCGCCACAGGCAGCAATCGTTAATGTCTCCTCGGCGCTTGCGATTCAGCCAAAGCAGGATGCGCCTATTTATTGCGCAACCAAGGCCTTTGTCCGCTCCTTTACAAAAACACTTCGTTACCAGCTTGAAGCATCATCTATTCGTGTATTCGATTTGGTGCCACCTTTGGTCGATACAGATATGACGCGCGGACGCGGAACTGGTAAAATTTCACCTGAAGATTTGACGACTATTTTTTGGAAAGCATGGCTTGCTAACCGAGAAGATATTTATGTCGGCAAGGCGGGCTTATTAAATATGATTAATCGCCTCTCCCCACGTTTAGCGTCGCGCATTGTGCGTCACGGATAATGGGCGATAGGGCGCAATGAAGAATGAAAGTCAGGGTTTTGACGTCATCGTGATTGGTGCTGGTGCCGCTGGCTTAATGTGCGCGGCAATTGCAGGCAAGCGCGGGCGCCGAGTACTTGTGCTGGATCACGCTCGTAAGATTGGCGAGAAAATTCGTATTTCTGGTGGTGGTCGTTGTAATTTTACAAATATACATACGCGCGCCGATCATTTTATTTCACAAAACCCACATTTTGCGAAGTCAGCATTAAGGCAATATAGTCCGCAGAATTTTATAGAACTCGTTGAACGGCATAATATTGCTTATCACGAGAAAACTCTTGGCCAACTTTTTTGCGATCATTCAGCGCAGGACATTATTGATCTTTTATTACGAGAAGCGCGGGATGCCGCGGTCGATATTCAAACTGAAACAACGATTGAAGAAATCAGCCATCGAGATGGGTTATATCATTTAGAAACAACGCGTGGCCGCGTTTATGCACGATCACTCGTGGTGGCGACTGGGGGCTTGTCTATTCCCAAAATTGGTGCGACGAAATTTGGCTATGAAATTGCCCGTCAATTTGGTCTGGCAATTTGCGAGACGCGGGCGGCATTGGTGCCTCTGACGTTCCAGGATGAACTTTTGGCGCGTTGCAAAGCAATGGCAGGTCTGTCTCTTGAGGCAAAAGTCAGTTGTGCAGAAGCTGCTTTCTCGGAAGGATTTTTGTTTACGCATCGCGGATTGTCGGGTCCTTCTATCCTGCAAATTTCCTCTTATTGGCGGGAGGGGCGTTCCATCATTGTCGATTTAGCACCACAAGTTGACGTCGCATCCCATTTGCTTATGGCCAAGAAAAACGCAACCAAACAAAGTGTCACGGCGACGCTTGCTGAGATTTTGCCCAATCGTTTAGCGCAAAATATATGCGATGCGCTCAACGTGAAGGGAAGACTCGCTGAGTGTTCCGATAAAGTTTTGCGCCAGCTTGGCGAGGCGGTAAACCGCTGGCAGCTCACGCCTGCAGGGTCAGAGGGCTATCGTACTGCGGAAGTTACTTTAGGGGGCGTGGATACAAAACAGCTCTCGTCAAAAACAATGGAGGCGATCAAACAGCCAGGGCTCTTTTTTGTCGGTGAGGTTGTGGACGTAACCGGGCATTTAGGTGGTTATAATTTCCAATGGGCTTGGTCCTCAGGTTATGCGGCGGGCCAAGCCGTATAAAGTGCGCTTAGGCGCCCTTATCCTTTTGAGCTTTTAATTTTGCGATCATAGCTTTCACATCATATTCATCATCACCTTCATATCGTGGAGCGAAAGTGGCAAAGGCGTCTGAAATTTCTGCATGCTGTGCATCTATGTGCACTTTGTTAAATGCGTGTGAGATGACGTAAGGCTCATTGGCTATGATTTGTGGCATAATTGTTTCTGCAAATTTATCTGCATTCATAGCGTAGCCAGCGCTTAATGGACCGGTAAGAGGTGTCTCGACAAAGCCAGGAAAAATAGTTCCGAGATGAATAAAGGCTGGCATGTCATGACGCAAACTTTGCGTTAGCCCAAAGACAGCGTGCTTGGAGGCAATATAGGCGGGGCTTTTGGGCACGGCGACAAAGAAGGCATTTTCTGAAGCAACATTATAGATGGCGGCAGGCGTTCCTTGTTGAAGCATGTATTTGCTAAAGACGGCACAGCCATGCCAGACCCCAAAGAAATTAACATCGAAAACATGTCTTGCTTCATCGACATTAATTTTATCAATCATGCCGCGAGGACCAGAAATACCCGCATTATTAATGAGTATGTCGACTTGTCCATATGTGGCCCATGCAAATTCGGCAAAAGCGTTGAAACTGCCGATATCTGTAACATCTAGTGTGATGGCGCTAGCATCAATGTCGGCCGCGTGGAGTTCAGAAAGTGCTTTATCTAAATATTCTTGACGCGGCTCACCTATGACAACCTTAGCGCCATGTCGCCCCATTGCTTTGGCCAGCGCGAAGCCGATACCTGTCGCGCCACCTGTTATGGCGACAACTTTATGAACCAATGTTTGTGATGGGTTACTCAAAACTAAAACGCACGCTTTCTATCTCGTTCTAAGCAGCAGATTTGCGGGTGAGTTTAACAAAGACATTTTCAAGATCAGCCCCAATGGTTGTTAAGTCATTGATGCTAATCTTGGCATCTGAGAGTTGTTTTAGAATATCACCAACATGAGTTTCTGCGGGGTTGAAAGTTATTTCTAATAAGCCATCGGAACTGAGTGCGCAAAGGGCATTGGTTAATTTCGGCGCCGCTTTTAATGCACTGTCTGTTCTTATGTGAAGCGTCTTATTATCAATTAAGTTCAAAAGCGCTTGTGTATTGTCACAGGCAACCAACTGTCCATTGTCGATAATGGCGATGCGATCACATAGGGCTTGAGCTTCCTCCAAGTAATGCGTGGTTAAAACGATGGTTACGCCAAGTTTATTCATCTCCACGACGCGCTCCCATAATTGTTTGCGCAACTCAATATCGACACCTGCTGTGGGTTCGTCCAGTACTAAGATGGGAGGGTTATGAACCATTGCTTTGGCCATTAAGAGTCGACGACGCATGCCGCCTGAGAGCGTGCGGGCATATGCATTTGCTTTGTCCTCTAACCCCATTGCCGTCAGAATTTCCATGGTACGCCGTTCTGATTTGGGAACACCATAGAGGCCGGCTTGTGTTTCCATGGCTTCAGCGGGGGTAAAGAATGGATCAATATTAAGCTCTTGGGGTACAACCCCAATAGAAGCGCGCGCTTGACGTGGGTTTTCATCAATATCAAAACCCCATACATCGACATTTCCGCTTGTTTTCATGACAAGCCCGGCCAAAATATTGATAAAGGTCGATTTGCCAGCCCCGTTAGGCCCGAGTAATCCGAAGATAGATCCCTGAGGAATATCGAGGTCAATACCTTGTAGGGCGTGTTTGGGTGGCTGGTTATTGGCCGCTTTATATGTTTTTTTTAGATTACGCGCGCGGATCGCATTTTTTGTATCGGACATAGATTGTCTCCTTTGACCCAATCTAGCATTGCTGGAGTTTAGGAGCAAATAAGATGTGAATGGCACGCAGGGAGGGGTTTTGTTGGTGGCGACAAACTGCGATGATAGACAACAAAGAGGAGCAATTATGACCAATCCCGCGACCGGCACCCTAACCAAAGCTGACCATCTCTATCTTGTCGATGGATCAAGCTATCTCTTTCGGGCCTATCATGCTTTGCCACCATTAACACGCAAAAGCGATGGTTTACCTGTTGGTGCTGTGTCTGGGTTTTGCAATATGTTGCTGAAATTACATGATGAGATGGTTGGAGCTGAGAGCCCAACTCACCTCGCAGTCATTTTTGATCCTCCGGGCGGTAATTTTAGACATGAGATTTATGATGCCTATAAAGCCAACCGCTCAGAGACTCCAGAAGATCTGATCCCTCAATTCGGCTTGGTCCGATCAGCAACCTCTGCCTTCGGTGTGCCGGCTGTTGAGCTTGTTGGATTTGAAGCAGATGATTTGATAGCCAGTTATGCCGTTGCGGCAGCAGCCCAAGGTGCGCGCGTCACGATTGTGTCTTCGGATAAAGATTTAATGCAATTGGTGGGCGGCACAGTCGATATGCTCGACACGATGAAGAACAAGAAAATTGGCCCAGCTGAGGTTGCTGAAAAATTCGGTGTCGGGCCCGAGCGTGTTATCGATGTCCAGTCATTGGCAGGTGATAGTATTGATAATATTCCGGGTGTGCCTGGGATTGGCATCAAGACAGCCGCTCAACTCATTGAGGAATATGGAGACCTTGATACACTTCTGGCCCGCGCGAGTGAGATTAAACAGCCAAAGCGCCGAGAGAGCCTGATCACATTTGCAGATCAGGCTCGCTTAAGCCGCGAGCTTGTCACCCTGCGAACCAATACACCTCTGCCTTGTGGTTGGGATGAAATGCGTCTCATCACCCCCCCTGCTGAGCAAATTCTGGGTTTCTTGAAGGCGATGGAATTTAATACCATTACCAATCGCATTGCGCGTCGTTATAATATTAATCCTGATGATATTACCCCTGATGCCTCTCTTGTTGCGTCCGGGTCTTCGTCTAAGACATCATCTCTCGATGATGATATAGATGCTAGCGCAGTTTTAGAGAATGTTGCGCAAGAGCAGTCGGCTATCGCCCAGTCTTTTCCAAAGATTATACATGATCAATATATTTGTATTTGTGACGAAGAGACATTGTCGACATTTATAAATGAGGCAATTTCCACCGGCCATGTTGCCGTTGATACGGAAACCGATGGTTTAGACGCAATGACATGTAACTTGGTAGGCATCTCGCTTGCGACCCGTCCCGGGCGCGCGGGTTATATTCCGCTAGCACATGGACTTAATCAGCTCGATCTTGGTGAAGATGTTTTGAACGGAAAAAAACAACTGGCTTTAGCCAAGGTTATTGAAATGCTTGCCCCAGTTCTTGCAAGAGAAGACCTTTTAACCATATGGCAAAATGCTAAATTTGACCTTCAAGTTCTGCGACGCCACGGGTTTCAAATTGGCGCGCTCGATGACACAATGCTAATGTCTTATTCATTGGATGCTGGTTTGCATGGACATGGCATGGATGAGCTGGCGCGTTTATGGCTAGATCATGAAGCGATCTCAATTAAGTCTTTGCTGGGCACGGGCAAAAATCAAATCACATTTGACCAAGTGCCGATTGATCAAGCGACAGCTTATGCTGCTGAGGATGCCGATATTACGCTTCGTTTGTGGCATGTCTTGAAGCCGCAATTATCAGTCAACCAGGTTGCCAAAGTCTACGAGTCGACGGAGCGGTCTTTGGTTCCAGTCATTGTTCAAATGGAGTCTCACGGAATCCGGGTCGATCGAAATGTCCTTTCGAACCTGTCGAGTGAGTTTGCGCAGAAAATGGCGATGATGGAGGATTCTATCCATAAGCTCGCCGGCGAAAGCTTTAACCTCGCAAGCCCCAAGCAATTGGGTGAAATTCTCTTTGATAAACAGGGGCTACCTGGGGGTAAAAAAACGAAAACAGGCGCTTATGCAACGGGCGCAGAAATTCTGGAGGGGCTTGCTGCAGATGGGCATGCTTTGCCGGCTGAGATTTTAAACTGGCGTGGACTGGCTAAGCTGAAATCAACTTATACAGATGCGTTACAAGATTTTATCAATCCAGATACGGGGCGCATTCACACCTCTTATTCTTTGGCCGCGACAACAACAGGACGGCTGTCTTCGTCTGATCCTAATCTGCAAAATATTCCGATACGTAGTGAAGACGGACGGCGCATTCGAACGGCATTTATTGCTGACCCCGGAAATGTCTTGGTGAGTGCTGACTATAGTCAAATTGAGTTAAGGCTACTGGCGCATATCGCAGATATTCCAGCTCTTAAAAATGCCTTTGCAGAGGGTCTTGATATTCATGCGATGACCGCCTCGCAAATTTTTAATGTTCCGCTTAAGGATATGACGTCCGATATTCGGCGCCGTGCGAAAGCTATTAATTTTGGTATTATTTACGGCATTTCAGTTTTTGGACTTGCTAATCAACTGGGCATTTCTCGGCCGGAGGCCAGTCAATATATCGATGCTTACTTTGAGCGTTTCCCGGGCATTAAGGATTATATGGAAACGATTAAGGCTGAGGCGCGCACGCATGGTTATGTTTCAACCTTATTTGGTCGCAAAGTGCATGTAAAAGATATTGCGGCTAAACAGCCTGCATTGCGGGCATTCGCCGAACGCGCGGCTATTAATGCGCCAATTCAGGGAAGTGCCGCCGATGTTATTCGGCGCGCCATGGTCCAAATGCCAACCCGTTTGGCCGCGCTGCCGTTTGAAGGGCGCATGCTTCTGCAAGTTCATGATGAACTTATATTTGAAGTCTCTGAGGAAAATGCTGATGCGCTCATTGCCTGTGCGCGTGAGACCATGGAAAATGCATGTGCGCCCAGAATTAAACTCTCTGTGCCGCTGACGGTTGATGCACGGGCGGCAAAGAATTGGGATGAAGCACATTAGGAAATAGACCGCTATATAAAAAACCCCACCGGTTAGGGCGGGGTTTTAAAAGCGTATTATTGAATGATGGATGTTTATTCTGCGGCAGGTGCAGCAGCGCGCACATCATCTCCAACGTGATTAATGAATTTCTCAAAATTGGCGATGAACATTTTGACCAATTTTTGAGCCTGCGCATCATAGGCATCTTTGTCGGCCCATGTGTTGCGTGGGGTTAAAATGCTGCTATCAACATTAGGAACTGAGACAGGAACGTCAAAGCCAAAATTTGGATCGCGCTCAAAGTCAACATTGTTCAAGCTGCCATCAAGTGCGGCAGATAAAAGAGCGCGGGTCTCTTTGATCGGCATTCTGTTGCCAATACCATAAGCGCCACCTGTCCAGCCAGTATTGACTAGCCAGCATTGTGCGCCATGCTCAGCGATCAGGTCACGCAACAAGTTGCCATATTCTGATGGGTGACGCGGCATGAAAGGTGCGCCAAAACATGTTGAGAATGTGGCTTCAGGTTCTGTAACCCCTTTTTCTGTGCCGGCTACTTTTGCCGTATAGCCAGATAAGAAGTGATACATGGCTTGGCTTGGTGTCAAACGTGAAATAGGAGGTAAGACACCGAATGCATCAGCTGTTAGCATAATGATTGTTTTTGGATGTCCAGCACGACCTGTTGGTGACGCATTTGGAATGAAAGAGAGCGGGTAAGCTCCACGTGAATTTTCAGCCAATGAATTATCATTGAAATCTAATTCGCGCGTTTCAGGGTCCATTACCACATTTTCAAGAACGGTTCCAAAGCGCTGGGTCGTCGCATAAATTTCTGGTTCAGCTTCAGCAGAAAGATTGATCATTTTTGCATAACAGCCGCCTTCAAAGTTAAAGACGCCGTTTTCTGACCAGCCATGCTCGTCATCGCCGATCAATGTCCGGTTAGGGTCAGCTGACAATGTGGTTTTACCTGTACCACTTAAGCCAAAGAAGACAGCGGCTTGGTCGTTTTTATCGACATTAACCGAGCAATGCATTGGCATGACGCGCTTGGCGGGTAATGCATAATTTAACATTGAGAACACAGACTTCTTCGTTTCACCAGCGTAAGATGTGCCGACAATTAGAACAATTTTCTTTGCGAAATTAACCGCAATCATTGTTTCTGTCCGTGCGCCGTGACGCTCTTTATTTGCTTTGAAACTTGGCAAATTGATGATTGTAAAATCGGCCTTGAATGTCTCAAGCTCTTCCGGAAGAGGCTCAATCAATAGGTTTTGAATGAATAAAGAGTGCCATGCGAGTTCTGTAATCACACGTGTTGGCAAGCGGTGGATTGGATCAGCTCCACCAAATAAGTCTTGGACAAAGAGTTCTTTGCCTTCGGCATGAGCAAGAACGTCGCTATGGAGCGCATCAAACTGCTCAGATGTGATCGATTTATTATTGTCCCACCAAACATTGTCTTCAGTCGTTTCATCGCGAACAATAAACTTATCTTGCGCGGATCGACCGGTGTGTTGTCCTGTTTTAACGAGAAGTGGGCCGTTGGCGGCGATTTCAGCTTCATTGCGCTCAAGGGCGGCATGGTAAAGCTGTGCGGGGCGAAGGTTCCAGTGGGCGGCTTTAAGATTGTTAAGCCCTTGTTCTTCTAAACCAAATTTACTTCTTTTATAACCTGACTGTTGCATCACAAGATCCTTAAAATACGTTAATTTGCGGGGACTATAGGCATTTAGGCTTAATTACGCAACTCTGCCATTGCCCTCAATTGCCTTATCAATGCCATATTTTTTAGGCTGAATGAGGATATTGTGGACAAAATATTATGATAAAAGCCGTATGATAGGCTTATGATGGCTCTGCAATCGCTTAAAAGCGCGGGAATTGTGGCTTAATGGAGGTATTCTTTGGAACATATCGTTCTGGTTGATGATGAAGCGAGTATTTTAACCTCGGTCAAAATGGCCCTTGAAGCAGAAGGGTTTCGCGTTTCCACCTATACAAATGGCCAAGATGCTTTGGCAGGCATTCCCACGATTTCAGCTGATTTGGGGGTGTTTGACATTAAAATGCCACGGATGGATGGTCTGGAATTATTAAGGCGTTTGCGCGCCTTTAGCGCCATGCCTGTTATTTTCTTAACTTCCAAAGATGATGAAATTGATGAGTTCTTTGGCCTGCGTATGGGCGCAGATGATTATATTACCAAACCTTTCTCGCAGCGCCTTTTAATAGAGCATATTCGTGCCGTTTTACGGCGCACCAATGCGCGAAGAGGGGACAGCCCCTCCTTAAAAGCCTCAGATGTTCCTGCCGATAAGGCGTCGGATCGCTATTTTCAGCGGGGTCGGCTGGTGGTGGATGCTGAACGTCATGAAACATTATGGGATGATGCGCCAGTTAACCTGACAGTGACCGAATTTTCATTGCTTGAAGCTTTGGCAATTCGCCCAGGGGTTGTGAAAAGCCGAGATGCCTTAATGGATGCGGCTTATGATGAGCAGATTTACGTGGATGACCGGACCATTGACAGTCATATAAAAAGATTGCGCCGTAAATTTAAAGCGGTTGATCCGCAATTTGATGCCATTGAAACGCTTTATGGTGTTGGTTATCGGTATAGGGAAACTTAATATTGGCCCTTTCAAGATATTTACCCAGAAGTCGTTTGTTCTTCCGTATTATCCTTGTTAACCTTGTCGGTATTATTGTGCTGGGCGCTGGCATCTTTTTTGTTAGCAATGAACGTGAGGCGCTTGTTGAAGCGCATAAAGCGAATATTTTATCTCAGGCCCGCATTATTTCGAGCGCTCTAAGTGAAGCAGCCAGTGAGGGACAATTTCAGTTCTTGCCCGGGCCATCATTGCTGGGCTCGCATTTGGGAGATCGAATGACGCCAGATTGGCGCGTTGTTGAGGCGGCTCAAATTGTTGCCCGCCTGACAAACAAAACCAATATTCGTGTCCGATTATATGCGCGCAATGGCCGGCTTCTTGTTGACTCTGAGGGTGTCAGCCGACGGGGTGGTGTCGTCTTGCGCGAATTACCACCTTTGGGCAGCGCTGAAAATTCTTTCTCTTGGGTCGCATTTGAGAGTGCGATCCGTAAGCAATTTGGGTTTCCAGGCATTTCTATTCTCACCGATGATCTGGCGTTAAATGGCGCGAACCTTGAAGAGGTGCGGCTGGCGCTTTCGGGACGAGCCGCGACCGGTCATCGGCGCGATGAAGCTGGGCAAGATATGGTCACGGTCGGCATGCCTGTGCAGGCTTATCGTGCGATCATTGGCGGGCTCTTTGTGACGAGTAAACCAGGTGAGATCGATCGCATTATTTATGCGGAGCGTATAAACTTTTTAAAATTAATCGGGGTCGCTATTTTGGTGGCAATGATCACCTCGCTCTTTTTGGCGCGAACAATTAGTGTGCCAGTCTCTAAACTATCGCGCGCTGCAGGGCAATTTTCCAATCGTGTAGGCGCCTTGCCGTCGGCCGATGTTATTCCTGACTTTTCAGTACGTGGAGATGAAGTCGGCGATCTGTCGGTGACATTGCGTGCGATGGTCAAAGAGCTCCTTGAACGGCTTAATACGATTGACCAATTTGCCGCTGATGTGTCGCATGAATTAAAAAACCCCTTAACCTCGCTCCATAGTGCGGTGCAAAGCCTATCCAATGCCAATAACCCAGATGATCGCGAAGCATTAATGGCAATCATTGAGCAAGATGTCGCGCGTCTTAATCGGTTGATTAGCGATATTTCAGCGGCTTCGCGCCTTGATACTGCGCTCTCTCGAGATCTTTCGGAGCGATTTAATCTGTCCGAGCTGGTGGGAGAAATGTCGTCTATTCGTGCCACAACAATTGCCTCGCAGCAGAATGTCGCGCTTACGGTTGATGCTGATGAGGCGATTATGGTTGAAGCACCCAAAGAGCAGATCGCGCAAATTATTGATAACCTTATATTAAACTCAATTTCATTTGCGCCGTCGGGCACCTCCGTTAAAATGATTGTGCGACGCAATAATGGGGAAGCTGAATTGCTGGTGATCGATGAGGGTGCAGGCTTAGTTGACGGCACAGAAGAGCGCATATTTGAACGCTTCTATACAGACCGCTCGAATGCGGTTCGACATGATGCACGTTCTGGACATTCGGGACTGGGGCTAAGCATTTCTCGTCAGACTGCGCGGGCTTATGGGGGTGACTTGGTCGCATATAATCGTCTCGATGGAAAAGGGGCCTGCTTTCGGTTAAGCTTACCGCTCAAGCTCGAAGGCTGAGGGCTTTAGAGCTAAGAGAAGAGGAGCCTTCCTATGCGTCTTCATGCAAGTTGCGTTTATTGGCCTCGCGGCGGTGTTTTGCTACGTGGTGCGCCAGGCCGGGGGAAGTCTGATCTTGCTTGGCGGCTCATGGCCGAAGCCGAGGCACAGTTCATTGGTGATGATCAAATTGAATTGCATTTATCAGATGGTGCCCTCATGGCGCGGCCCTGCGTGCCTGGGTTGCTTGAAGTGCGGGGACTCGGTTTGGTGCGGGTTCCATTTCGCGACCAAGGTGAGGTAAAACTTGTTATTGATTTAACCGATGACATGCCGCGTATGCCAGAGCCGCGCTTTGAACGGTTTCTTGGGATTTCTCTTCCTTGTTTGTCTTTATTATCTTTTGACATTAATGCGGTGCGGCGTATTCATCTCGCTTTGCATACGATTGGCCAAAATGGTTTCCCCGATGATGGAATAATTGAATTTGATGGCGCGTCAGGGATTGCCTCGGCGGCCATCAAAGGGCATTCTGCCAATAATAAGGAGTAAGAATAATGATAGGCATGGTGTTGGTGACACATGGCCGTTTGGCCGAAGAGTTTCGGGCGGCGTTAGAGCATGTTGTGGGCGCCCAAGAACAGATCGACACAATATCGATCGGGCCCGATGATGATATGGAAAAGCGCCGGACAGATATTGTTAAGGCGATTAGTAAAGTCGACACAGGCCATGGTGTGGTTCTGTTAACAGATATGTTTGGAGGGACGCCCTCCAATTTGGCCATCTCATTGCTCGAGAAAGATAAAGTTGAAGTTGTCGCTGGCATTAATTTGCCAATGCTCATTCGCCTAGCAAGTTTACGCGGGAAAGCCTCCTTGCCCGAGGCCATTAGCTCTGCCCAAGAGGCTGGGCGGAAATATATTTCAATTGCGAGCCACGTTCTGTCTGGCGAAAATAGCTAAAACTTATGGTTGGTGCGTTGGTCTCAATTGTGAATAAGCGCGGTCTGCATGCGCGTGCCTCAGCTAAATTTGTAAAATTGGCTGAAACATTTGATGCCGAGGTTCTTGTCGAAAAAGACGGCGAAACCGTTAATGGAACATCGATTATGGGTCTTATGATGCTCACAGCTTCAATTGGCACCTCTATTCAGATCTCTGCTAAAGGCTCAGACGCTGAGGCGGCCGTTACGGCCCTGGCGGCACTTGTGATTGATGGGTTTGGTGAGATTGATGAGTGAATCCGGGCTCATATAAAGATTTCTTTATATGAGCTTGATTTGCGGTGCTGTGACTGATACAAGCATTTATATTCAGAAATTTGAGCCAAAAAGGGATTAGCCATGAGTGTTTCATCAACAGATTACAAAGTCGCAGATATCAGCCTCGCAGATTGGGGCCGTCGCGAAATCGCGATTGCAGAAACTGAAATGCCAGGCCTCATGGCGTTGCGCGAGGAGTTTGGCGCAAAAAAACCTCTAAAAGGTGCCCGTATTGTTGGGTGTCTTCATATGACCATTCAGACAGCTGTGTTGATTGAAACATTAACCGCTCTTGGCGCTGAAGTACGCTGGTCGTCTTGCAATATTTTCTCGACGCAAGATCACGCAGCTTCTGCAATTGCCGCTACGGGTGTGCCGGTTTTCGCTTGGAAAGGCGAGACAGAAGAAGAGTATTGGTGGTGTGTAGAGCAAACGATTGAAGGTCCTGATGGTTGGAAGCCTAATATTTTGCTGGATGATGGCGGCGACCTCACACAGCTTCTTCATGAAAAATATCCTCATTTGTTAGATGACGTCGTGGGTGTTTCAGAGGAAACAACCACGGGTGTTTTACGTCTTTATGAAATGGCAAAAGCCGGCACTTTGCGAGTGCCAGCCATTAACGTGAATGACAGTGTGACAAAGTCAAAATTTGACAACCTTTATGGTTGTCGTGAAAGCCTTGTCGATGGTGTGAAGCGTGCGACAGATGTTATGATTGCCGGTAAAATTGCAGTCGTATGTGGTTTTGGTGACGTTGGCAAAGGCTCAGCCGAAAGCCTTCGCAGCCAAGGCGCGCGTGTGTTGGTGACGGAAATTGACCCAATTTGCGCACTTCAAGCGGCTATGGAAGGTTATGAAGTTACGACGATGGAAGACGTTGCGGCAACGGGCGATATTTTCATTACCGCCACTGGCAATAAAGATGTCATTACACTTGATCACATGCGCCAAATGAAAGACCGTGCGATTGTCGGTAATATTGGCCACTTTGACAGTGAGATTCAGGTTGAGGCTCTACGTAATTTGCAGTGGCATAATGTGAAACCGCAGGTTGATGAAGTCGAATTCCCAGATGGCAAGCGTATCATTTTGCTTGCTGAGGGTCGTTTATTGAACCTTGGTTGTGCAACAGGACACCCGAGCTTTGTGATGAGCGCTTCTTTTACCAACCAAGTGCTTGCTCAAATCGAGCTTTGGACAAATGGTAAGAGCTATGGCAAAGACGTTTATGTCCTTCCCAAGCATTTGGATGAAAAAGTGGCAATGCTTCATTTGGAGCGTTTGGGTGCGCGTCTTACAACACTCAGCGATGACCAGTCTTCTTATCTTGGTATTTCCAAGCAAGGTCCTTATAAGCCCGAACATTATCGCTATTAGAGTCTTTCATTTTTTCAAAACTCTCTGCTTGCTGAGCGACGGCGTGCGCATTAAAACCCCTTTATGCGCACGTCAACATTAGAACTCGAACTTAGTTGCGAAGATGACACAAAAATTTTGGGTCGCGCTTTAGCACAGCTTTTATCAGCTGGGGATGTCGTTTTTTTAAAAGGCCCAATGGGCGCGGGAAAATCGGCTCTGGCGCGCGCGGCAATCCAATCATTGAATTCTTATGGTCTGGCTGTGCCAAGCCCAAGCTTCACATTGGTCTATCCCTATAGCGATGGTCATAAAGGGGTCTATCACGCAGACCTTTACCGCCTTACCGATCCTGAAGAAGTTTATGAATTGGGGCTAGCTGACTGCTTGAAAGACCATGCTTTATTCGTGGAATGGCCCGAGCATGGGGAGGGCCACTTGCCCAAGCCAACTCTCATTATTGATATAGAGCCAAGCGGCATCACGCAGCGCCGCATCACTGTTATGGGTAATGATGAAGCGCGCTTGCATCAATTAGAAGTCGGCTTTACCCGTCATCATTTGATCGCGGAATTTCTAGCAAAGCATAATTTGGCACAGGCTCATGTGCAACATATTGCCGGCGATGCTTCGGCCCGCCGCTACTTGCGCCTATTTACAGGGGCGTCGGATGCTTTAACCACCTATGTGCTTATGGACTGGCCGCATGGGCCTGATGGCCCGCCTGTTTATGACGGTCAGCCTTATTCAAAAATAGCTTGTCTTGCTGAGGCAACGCCGCAGTTTTGTCAAATGGTGCGATACTTAAAGGCATTGGGATTATCCGCGCCCAGTCTTCATGCCGCGGATGAGGATGCGGGGCTTATTTTGCTCGAAGACCTAGGGGCCAAAAACCTTCAAGATATGCCAGAATCTGAGCCCGTGCGTCCAATCGCTCTGGCCGAGAGTGTCGCGACATTAACGCGATTACATGAAGCGACGCCTGCGTCATTCTTGCCGCAATATGATGCGCAAGTGATCTGGTTTGAGACCACGCTGTTTCTGGACTGGTACTTGCCGGCGATTGGCATTCAAATATCGGAAGAAGCGCGTCAGGCGTGGAAAGACATGTGGCATCAAATTGTCTATCGCGATTTAACATTGCCGAGCGTGACTGTGTTGCGTGACTTCCACTCACCCAATATCATTTGGTTGGGTGATCGCCAAGGAAGCCAGCGCATAGGTTTGATTGATGTGCAAGATGCACTTATTGGCTCTCCGGCTTATGACTTGGCGAGTCTGTTACAGGACGCTCGGGTTGACATGGATCATGTACAAGAAGAAATCGGGCTTTCGCGTTATTGCGAATGGCGCCGCCTAAGTGCTGATGTGGCAGCTCAGTTTCGCGATGAATATGATATATTGGGCGTACAAAGAAATTTAAAGATCGCTGGGATATTTCATCGGCTTAACACGCGCGATGGCAAACCACATTACCTGAACCATTTACCGCGCATTGAAGCCTACCTCGCGCGGGGTCTGGCGCGGCCAGCATTAGCCCCGTTGCGGGAATGGCTTGTCGACTATGCCCCAACATGGGATTGGAAAAGCGATGAGCATTAAACCAACCCATGCAATGGTTTTAGCCGCCGGCTTAGGCACGAGAATGCGCGCAGGTCCAAATGATCCCCCAAAGCCACTGGTCAAAGTGGGCGACAAAACGCTTTTAGGGCGAATGCTCGATCGATTACGTGAGGCGGGTGTCACAACCATCATCGTCAATGTGCATCATTTAGCAGACCAAATAGAAGGCTTCCTATCGGTATGGGGCAAAGATAAGCCCGATGTTACAATTCATATATCGGATGAACGGGATCACATTCTTGAAACAGGTGGTGGCGTTAAAAAAGCATTGCCACTGCTTAGCGATTACCCATTCTATATCTGCAATGCCGATATTTTATGGCATGAAGAGCAAAGCAATTTGGTTCATTTGGCATCTGAATTTGAGAGCGGCAATATGGATGCATGTTTGATGCTTGCGCCGCGTGAAACAGCTATGGGCTATGATGGGTTAGGCGATTACGCCTGCGCTCCAAATGGTTTATTGTCCCGTGTTGATGGGTCGGCCCCTTATATTTTTGCAGGTGTTCAAATAGCGACCAAAGCCGCTATTGCCAAATTACCGGAAGGGCCGGTGTCCTTAACCCATATGTTTAATGATGCAATCACACATGGCCGCCTATATGGTTGCGAGCTTCAAGGCCAATGGATGCATGTTGGAACACCCGAAGGCCGCGCCACGGCTGAGTCATATTTATTAAAAGTTTGAGGCAACAGACCTAGAATAGGTGTAAACTAAGGCATGAAGACAATTGTGCCGCGCGTATATAATATTCCTGCTGGAGAACCGTTTCTAAGGCGTTTAGCCGAGACGTTATGCGACCCCGTTCGGCGCAGCACTTTGTTTGGTGATCACCCCCTAGAGGATATAACTATATTTTTGCCAACACGCCGCGCCGCCCGGTGGTTGGCCAATGATATGGCGCATCTCATGCGGCACAATTATCAACGTTCAGCAGTTCTTTTGCCAGCCCTGCGAGCAATTGGTGATGTTGATGAGGAGGGTGCTGAGGGTGGTCATTTTGATGTCGCGCTTGATGCGAGTATCGCACCAGTAGTGGGTGTTTATGAACGCATTTTCTTTTTAAGCAGCAAGATAACAATCTGGATGGAGAAGCGTGGCCGCTTTATGTCGGCCAGTCAAAGCGCGGCCCTTGCCTCAGACCTTGTGCGCTTCTTTGATCAAGCTCAGGGCGATGATGTGCAATGGGAAAAATTGCGCGACATTGTCCCGGATGAATTCGCTGAGAATTGGCAAGAGACAATCGATTTTCTCAATCTTATTATTCAGGATTGGCCAGATTACCTTAAGGATAAAGGGCGGTTAGACCCGGTCGCACGGCGAAACTTGTTAATGGATCGACTGGGGGCTTATTGGCAGAAAACGCCACCTTCAGGTCCCGTCATCGCCGCAGGTTCAACCGGTACGATGCCGGCCACGGCAAGATTATTATCGGTCATTGCGCATTTGCCAAATGGTGCTGTTGTTTTGCCGGGGCTAGACCAAACAAGTCCCAATCATGTGTGGGATGCTGTCATGGATGACCCCTCACACGCACAGCGCTCGATGGCTGGATTGTTAAACAAGCTTAACCTCAGCAGAAAAGAAGTGGCCATATGGCCGGGAGCACAAAACGCATCACCGCGTTTTTCGTTATTATCCGCGGCGATGGCCCCAGCCTCACAGACCGGCGATTGGGCAAGTTTGGCGAAGAATTTAAATATCGAGCTTGGCACGAAGGGGCTTCATCTTTTAGAGGCTCCCGATGCCCCGAGCGAAGCAGGCGCGATAGCTGTCATCATGCGTGAGGCCTTAGAGGTGCAGGATAAGACCGCTGCCCTTATTACGCCTGACCGCAACTTAGCTCGCCGCGTTGCGGCTGAGTTGAGACGATGGGGGATTGAGGTTGATGACTCAGGTGGGCTTGCATTGCGGCAAACGCCGGCTGCAGCCTTGAGTTTGCTTATCCTGGGTGTTGTCGAAACAAAGGCGGATCCCGTTCAATTGCTTGCATTGCTGAAACACCCGCTTTGTCATATGGGCCAGGCGCGAGCAACACATATTCGACATGTGCGGGCGATGGAAAGTTTAATTTTTAGAGGCCCTGTGCCATCACATGGGATTGGCGCTTATAAGAAAAATTTATCACAGCGCGCTAATGCCTTTCCCCTTAAAAGTTTTCCAGACGTTTCAGAGCATGATATTCGAGACCTGCTCGATCGTGTTGAGCATGCATTGGCGCCAATTATGGCGATTGCGGCAGAGGCCTCATTTGAAGATTTTTGTTTGGTGTTCAAGCAGTCAATTTCTCAGATTTGTTATGATGGGGAGCGGGATAATTTCGTGCAAAATGAAGCTGGCCTTGCCGTCTTAGCTTTGCTTGACCAAGTGGTTGAACAAGCCGAGGGGATGGCATCTCTCTCGCTCAGTGATTGGCACCGCTTGGTGCAACAGTGGATGGATCAAATGAGCTTTCGTCCCAAAGGAAGGGTTTATAGCCGACTAAACATATGGGGTCCGCTTGAGGCACGCCTCCTTCAGACGGATTTGGTTATTCTTGGTGGTCTTAATGAGGGCGTCTGGCCGCCAGTTCCTGAAACCGGTCCGTGGCTTTCCCGGCCGATGCGTTCGGATATGGAGATGAGTTTACCAGAGCGCCGCATTGGTCTTGCTGCGCACGACTTTATCCAAAATGCATGTGCGGCCGAAGTGATTATGACCCGGGCTAAGAAAGTCGATGGAACGCCGACAGTTGCTGCACGATGGCTGCGGCGCCTAACAACCTTGGCGAAGAATATTGATACAAGCTTTCCTCATATGCGCTTGCATTGGTGGCGGAGTTTGGATGCGCCTCATCAGGTCATACGTGCGCCGCGGCCAAATCCTCGCCCCCCCGTCCATGCGAGGCCCAATCGATTATCTGTCACGCAAAT
>ENA-OUOG01000759-OUOG01000759.1-marine-metagenome-genome-assembly--contig:-NODE-759-length-40907-cov-5.533578_pt1 | contig 40907 bp, 44 predicted proteins | sample MGYA00248635_ERZ508505 | MGnify/ENA primary metagenome ERZ508505 (study PRJEB26176, sample SAMN06267871) | marine metagenome | isolation source: Saanich Inlet, British Columbia, Canada | place: Pacific... | reverse complement strand
CCACTGAGTGTATGATTGTTGCTCAAGGTGCCTGTTTTGGCAAAAACAAAGGGTTCGCCGTTTGCTCCCGCGTACCACTCCTCCAGTGTGCCTGAAAGTCCTCCTTGAGGCAATAGGTTAAAAAGCCTTTCTTCAGAGTAAGTGGAGTAAAGACGTTCGAGTACTTCAATCATTTCATTGGGTGTGAACATATTATAGCGTGACAAGCCGGATCCATCTACCCAAACCAATGGATCATTCGTTGGGCCATCAGGCTCTGCTAATAAGCTTTCATTGACCTGTTTGATGAATGCACTTGAGCTCAAAGTATCAGAAAATGAACCACTTGCCATCAACAAGAGCGATTCTGCAAAAAGGTTGTCACTTGGTTGCAGCATCCATTTGAAAAGACTATCCGTCTTCGCTCCAGACACTAGTTCAAAAGATAAAGGTCTTTCGAAGGCATCGATCTTTTCGATGTCTTTCCCAATAGCGCTACCGAGAAGCTCAATAAACAGTTGGTCACTGAAGCGAAAAGGTATGACCAAGGTATCGATAGGTGACTCATAATTAATGGTAGAATCAAAGCGAACCTCAAATTCATTCCAAAACTCATCGCGTTGAATCCGTGCTCGATTGGATAGCTCATTACTCACTTTGACCTTTAGGCCAGGATGCTCTGGTTGCATCTGAACCGTTTGCTTGGCATTGTCAACGATGAACTGAATGCTGCTTCCGTATATGGGAAATGCCGATTTTTCTGCTCCATAATATCCACCGAAGTCGTCCCAGCTCCAGCCTGGGCCATAACGACCATCTTCAATAGGCCGAGGCCAGTAATAGAGGTCTTTTTTTGTCTTAGAGAGGAAATCGATGACCGTACGATCTGGATGATCAGGATGGAGAGTGAGTGGATATCCAGTACTCCAAAATATCAAGGAATCATCTCGAATGACATATTCTAGTGCGGGTAGATTTTCCTTGAAAAACTTTTGTGTAGCATAAAAGGTGAAGAGCTTTGTGTTGCTAGCAGGGGTCATGTGTTTATCAGCAAATTGTTCTGCTAGTATTTTGTTTTTTTCTGGGTCATAAAGAGCAAAACCCAAAAAAGCATTTTCGAAACCTTCCAATTGTGCAAGATCTTTGCGTATATGCCTTTCTTTATAGCGTTGCCCCCAAAGGGACGTAAAGCAAAGCATGAGAAGAAGTGCCCAAATAAACCTATGCATAGAACACAGCCACCTCCTCTAAGGCTTTTCTCTTGTTATTGGGGACATAAACTTCTTCAGCTTCATAACCGACAGGAAGTAATAAAAAGGCCCGTTCATTGCTTGGACGTTCTAAGATCTGTTCTAAGAATTTCATCGGACTTGGTGTGTGTGTTAGGGTGACCAATCCAGCATCATGAATAGCGGAGATTAGGAAACCACAAGCCAAACCCACAGATTCATTCACGTAATAATTTTGATGTTTTTTACCTTCTTCGTCTAGCTCATAAGGCCTTTTGAAGGCAATAATTAAATAAGGAGCCGTTTCTAAGAATGGCTTGTGCCAATCGGTCGCCATTGGTTTTAAGTCATCTAACCATTCTTCGCTCATGCGTTTGGTATAGCTTTCATATTCTTCTTTTTCAGCCGCTTCACGTATCTTTTTCTTCAATTCGGAGTTACTCACCACGCAAAAGGTCCAGGGTTGTTTGTGGGCTCCAGAGGGCGCGGTAGATGCAGCCTTGATGATGTTCTCTATGACTTCTTTGGGTACCGGTTTGTCAGAGAAATCCCTCACAGAGCGCCTAGTTTCCATCCATTCATAGAAATCACTACTACGTGTGATCATTTCCTCAGGCGCATAATGCACGTGGCTGTATTTAATGTGCTCATGGCCATTGATGACCTTGACTTCCTTTTCCATAGTTGCAAATTAAAGATTTAGCGCAAGTGGTAAATGGAATGGGAACCGATATTTTATGCTTTTTCCCAACGCGATTTTCTCCATTCCACTTGTTCTTCTTTGTTTAAAAAGGTCCAAGCCAATATTCTGCTCGATTTGTTGCCTTGTGTCATATTGATGGTTCTAAGCTCAACCGCTTGGTGATAATCTAGTGAATCTTCCAAGGCTTTCAAGTGGGCAGCTTTTGATACTAGTGAAGTGAACCAAAAACATTGTTTGGCGAAATCTTTACTTTCATTCACAAGGGTACTAATGAAGCGTTTTTCTCCTCCAGGGCACCATAATTCATGTGCTTGACCACTAAAATTTAGCTTCGTTTCGAGCGATCTTCCCTTATTTAAATTCTTCACTTTTCGGTCAGCATTTTCTTGTGCATCCTCGGCTGATCGATGAAAAGGTGGGTTACAGATGACCAGATCGAACTTTTCCTCTGCTTGAAGCACACCTTGCAAAACAGCATCTTTGTTTTCTTGTCTCCTAAGTTCAAGTTGCTTCGTGAGTCTTGCGTTCTTTTGGATAATGCCATTTGCGTGTTCAATGGCAAATGCGTCAATCTCCGAGCCAACAAATGACCAATCATAAAGCGCGGTACCAAGAATAGGGTAGATGCAATTGGCGCCAACACCAACATCGAGCAAGTGCGCTTTGGGTATCTTACCAAAGTTTTTGCCAGCCAATAGGTCAGAGGCATGATGAATATAATCTGCTCTGCCGGGCACAGGCGGACATAAATATCCCTCCGGTAATTCCCAATAGTCGATGTCGTAATGCGTAAGAAGTAAGGCTTTGTTCAATAGCATGACCGCCTCAGGCTCAGCAAATTGAACCGTGTCTTCCCCTTTGATATTTTTAATGATGAACGCCTTTAGTTGGGGTACACTTTTCACTAAGGTGCTGAGGTCATACTTTTGGTTATGAAGATTTCGAATGTGAAGTTTCCCCTTCGTCGGCTCCTGATGTTTTCTGGATTTCTTTGTCACGCAGCTATCGGTTTAATCACTTGCAAGGTAGCATTAATCGGGGGTAAAGGTAGGGTTTTGGATCTGTTCCAAAGGTTAATTAATACCAGAGCAAAGAGATCAATGCGACAAGTCGTACGATGTTTTTTCAAATAGCTCCATCCACTGGCTACGCTCATTCAACACGAAATCGTAGTGCTTTTGATTCGTTTTTATGCGCAAGCCATTGTTCAACAGTTTTAAGGTTTTCTTCGTCTGAAGAGCTTGGATCTCTTCCAATGGAATTTCTAGAATGGAATTTTGGATATTGAAGCCATTTGGAACAAATACGATGTTTTCTTCAGTGATTAAGAGCCCACCCCCAACAGCCTCCCACCCATAAAAGCAATTAGCGGGCCCTTGAGCAATGCATTTTTCAAATGCTTCATGCTTTGTTGGTTTCGAAAAGAGAATACGTGTTCGTAACAGCTTGGTGAACGGAACAAACCCATAACCGAAGAGTAAACCAAAGAGGACGAGCCGAAAAAAGTAGTCGAACCAAGATTGTGAAGAATTGACGTCAAAACCTTCAACAAAGACAAAACATGTCGCGAAGAGAAATCCGTTGATCAATGAGAACCAAAGCTTTTCCTTGTGCGTCAGTTTTCTTTCTGTTCCCCTTTCTAAGGGTCTGTTCATTAGAATCAAGATAATCATCTTGAGTAAAAGGAGAAAACTAATTCTTCCAAAAATGAAAGGATAGATGGTTTTTAGATCTAAGATGCTTTACTCGCTGACTCCTCTACTTCTTTCAAGAGTACTTGAACTCGTTCTTCATCAGCATCCATGATCTGTAGCTCAGCCACAAAAGTTACCATGTAATTCATCACCTGTGTGATATTTTCATTTTTGATAAAGCAAGGAATATCATTGGCCTCAAGAAGTCCTTTTAGCGCCATTAGTTCTGATGGGTTGTGAGCTTTTTTAATGGTGATGAATTTCATAACATGGAAGATTGATACAGTTATTATACGTTCTTTAGGTAGCTAAGTTTTTTTGAGAAGCTTGGTCAATAAAAAAGTAACCCCAGCCATTACTGACCAGGGCACGATTTGGATGTATAAAGTTCCAATGCTGGAACACTCTAAAGACGATTGTTTTTTCAGGATGTTTCTTTCGGTTGTTCTTTTTTTCTCACCTGGATCCATGCGATTACGCAAAGACATAAGGCCACGAGCACCCAAGCGGCGTATAGATTAACATAAGAAAAAGGAATCGAAGCAAAAATGAATACCAAAGCAGTGATAAAAAGTATGTCTTTTCGCGGCTCTTTCCGCACCCGCTCAAGTGGCAATTGCGCTGGTTTTGTATCGGTAATAATGAATTTGAGTTTGTGGTAGTCGATGAAGAGCAAATAACTATTCATGGCTAAAAATACTGCATTTACATAAGGAGTACCTTGCCATTCTAATGAGATGGTCACCAGTAGAATATTAAGGAATAATGGGAAACTAATGATTGCACCTAAAGTGGCAAATCGCTGGGTCAGTAAAAGAATACCTGCCAATACCTGTGAAAAAGCGACAAATCGGGCAAAAAGTGCGAGACCATGTTCGGCTAAGCGTTCTTCTAACCAGACCGGGCCAATGATACCAGGAAACGCATGTTCGAAATACAGTTTTGACATGCCAGCACCGAACAGGATGAAACCGAGAAATACGCGGGTGAGGATAACCAGCTTCCTGTGTCTTAAAAAATTGAGCATATGATTTGTGTTTAGTGAAGAGACGATGCTGGGCTCAAAAATGTCAACAAATTGACCAAGTCAAATCGGATTTGAACGAAAACTTACAACCTTTTTAATTAAACCTATGTTAAGCAAGCAAAAGCATTAAAATGGCAAAAGCAAAGACCGCAACAAGTCCTGAAGAAAAAATTAAAAAGGCATACGTTGACTATGTATTAGAGCATGGAACAAAGCCGCCATCCATCTTTAAATTTGTGAAGGAGTTAAAGATCAAAGAGGAGGTCTTCTACGATTCTTTCAATTCATTCGAAAATGTTGAAAAGCACATTTGGCTAGGGTTATTCCAAGAAACGATCAATAGGCTGCATTCCGATGAAGTATTTGCAGAGTACAGTGTTCGTGAAAAGCTATTGGCTTTCTTTTACACGTGGATCGAGGTATTGAAAACACAACGCAGTTTTATTTTGGAAACCTTGCCAAAAGGTCAAAAACCAGACTTGAAGCCAGCTTACCTTATGGCTGTGCGTGATGCGTTCAAAGAATTCGTGACAGACTTGATGCTAGAGGCCAAAGAAACAGAGGAGGTAAAAACAAGACCTTACATATCGGACCGCTACGAAGATGCCATCTGGGTGCAATTCTTGTTCCTGATCAACTTCTGGATCAAGGACGAAAGCATCGGTTTTGAAAAGACAGATGCAGCAATCGAAAAGTCAGTGAATTTGGCTTTTGATCTGATGGGTACAGGGCCATTGGACACAATGCTTGATTTTGGGAAATTCTTATTTCAGAATAGATAATATATGAAGGAGCAATCGAAGATACCGACTTCCAAAGTACAAAGAGCGGCACGTTTTGTAAAAACAGGTGCTAAAGTAGGGGGGAATTATGTGAAGCATTATGCGAAGAAGGCGGTAAATCCGAAGCTGACGAAAGAAGGTTTGCATAGCGATAATGCACGTGATATTTATAATTCACTAAGTGAATTAAAGGGGAGTGCATTGAAAGTAGCGCAAATGATGAGCATGGATAAAAATATGCTGCCTACGGCTTACCAAGACAAGTTTTCGATGGCTCAGTATTCTGCGCCACCGCTGTCTTACCCGTTGGTTGTCAAGACCTTTCAACAGCACTTTAAGAAAAGCCCTTCTGAAATTTATGATGTGTTTACCAAAAATGCGGTCAACGCGGCCTCGATAGGTCAGGTACACAAAGCACGTCAGGGAGATAAACAGTTAGCCGTAAAGATCCAGTATCCGGGTGTGGCGAATAGTGTTCGATCAGATTTGAAATTGGTCAGACCATTTGCTGTTCGCTTAATGAATCTCAACGAAAAGGATCTTGATCATTACATGGAAGAGGTTGAGACAAAGTTGATTGAAGAAACTGACTATAAACTAGAAGTTAGGCGCTCGATCGAGATCTCTAAAGCCTGTCGACACATCCCAAACCTAAGATTCCCTCAATACTATCCCGAATTATCATCAGACCGCGTCATCACGATGGACTGGATGGAGGGTCATATATTGAAAGAATACATTAAAACGAATCCTTCACAAGAAGATCGCAATAAGGTAGGACAGGCCATGTGGGATTTCTACGACTACCAGATCCATACCCTTCGCCAAGTTCATGCAGATCCTCACCCAGGTAACTTTATCATCAATAAGGATGCGGAATTGGGTGTGATTGACTTTGGTTGTGTGAAAGAAATTCCGGATGAGTTTTACGATCCATATTTCAGTTTGATAAGAAAAGACATGCTCACTGCAGACGATACGCTGATGAATACATTCAAGCAGTTGCAGTTTATCTATGACAACGATAGTGAGGCAGACAAGGTCTATTTTTCAGGTATCATCAAAGAGATGATGGCCCTTTTAGGTAAGCCTTTCCACCAAGAGGAGTTTGATTTTGGTGATGACAACTATTTCCAGCAAATCTTCTTCTTAGGGGAAGAGATCTCGGCTTCGAAAAAATTCAGAGAATCGGAGAAGGCTAGAGGTGCTCGAGACGGCCTATACATCAACAGAACGTACTTCGGGTTGTATAATATTCTCAACGAACTAAAGGCGAAAGTAAGAACAACGAAACCTGAGTGGGCAGAGAAAATAGCTGTATAAGATTCCTTAATAGAAGTATTGAGCAACAGATGGCCTTGGGCTTGCATTGATTCCTTGGTAGTGAGGAAGATGTGCAGAATGGTTACCGAATTGTGCGACTAGTGGTTGAGGATTCTCTTAGTTTGCAGTGAACGCAAGCATCTACTACTATCTTAATTGGATGTTTGTATTCACCATTTTGACTGACAGGTTTTCGGCATCAAAACGGGCTGTCAGGTTCTCGGTTAAATCCTTTGGGTCTTCAATTGTGCCTAAATATTCACCTGAGGGCGTATACAGCTCGATCTTGATCAGGCCATCTCTGAGTAGCATCTGCATATTTCCATAGCGTTCGTTGTTTTCTTGAAGCTCTCTACGCTTTTCTGAACTCAAGAGCTGATAAGACATATTTTGTGGAATCAGCTCCTTACTGAAGACGGACAAGGTAAATAGTGCGATGGATAATATGTAGGTATAAAATCTCTTCATTTTAGTCGATTGAATCTTTTAGCGTTTCTTTTTAAAGAGTTTTGATCGATTGACATTTCCTCCGTGGAAATCACTATACCAAGGCATGTTGCTGTTCTTCTGCGCGAAGTCAATAAAGTCAGGATAGGCTGAGATGATTTCTATCTTTTCTGCGGGATATTCCCAGATTTCAGGAATCATGACTGCCCATGGTAGATTTCTTTTATTGACATAGTACTGTCCATTTTTTGAGTTATCTGCAGCTGTTCCAAAGTAAGTACGATTCACTTTCCCGGTGGGGTGTTTTCCAGCGACATGGACCTCTCGGCCTTCTTCACCGTTGATGCGGATAAAGAAGTCATAGGCGAGGTCATTTCCATTGGCTTTGTATTTCTCATTGACTGTTGAGGTGATGGTGAAATCTAGTGGTTCAAAGTACTCATCAGTTTCGACTGTATTGACGAATCCATTGGTTCCAAAGGCTGATTTGATCTTTTCAAACCGAACTTCTGTGATGCCATCATATCCTAATACTTCGTAAGCTAAAGAAGCGTCAGATACTTCTATGGTCAACTGATCTGCGGGAATATCGATGGTATAGCAGAAGTCATTATTATAACCTGCACCAATAGCCAATACTTTAAAATGCGTCTCCACTCTTGCCAATTGATTCTTTTTGGACATGAATTTGTTGAGATTGAATGAGACCACCAGATCATTAAAGTCATAGTCGCCCTCACTAGGCCAGGCATCTTCAAAGCCGATCGTATTGAAAGATTCAAAGGCTGGGATATAAATGGCCTGCGCTACGAGAGGATTATTGGGTTCTAGATCGTCCTTATCCTTTACTCCATCACTATCGGCATCGTCTTTATCTTTTTTATTGGCTGCAAAAGCGACACTGCCAACACCTTCGCAACTAAAACTTTCCTGATTCAGGCTTAGGGTCAACGCTTCATATTTTTCAAATGTTTTATTGGCAACTCGATCGTTCCAATAAGCAGTGATTTCAATATCTTCTTTGTGAAAAGGAAGGTCGAAGTTAAAGGGCGTGGTACCCGGGTTGATCACTCCTTCAAAAAGCCGGTCATTGTCAGAACTGATGACGACGCGCGCATAAGAAGAAGTGTCTTCAAGATCTAAATTAATGACGAGGTCGAATGACTCTTCGGATTTGAATTCAAAACCATCTGGAACACTGAGTTCAGACATGTCATCAACTGGCAGAGCGCTAAAGTCGGGTTCTTCAATACACGCGAAGAGTGAAAAAATAAATAGGACGGAAATTGGGACAATCTTTTTCATGACTTCTGTATTTGAAGGCAAGTTAAAGAAGTCCAAATCGCTAATTTTCAAGTTTCGATGAGTGACAAGAAAGAAGGGATGAAAGAAAGGGATTCCTTAAAAATTAAGTGCAATAGGCCTAATCGAAGCGTAATCCAGAAACACTGGTCACCGTTTTGATGGAGAGGTTTTCGACACTAAAACGGAGGGCAAGATCTTCAGTCAGATCTTCTGGTTTTTCTATGGTACCAACATATTCACCCGACGGCGTGTACAGTTCAATTTTGATCAAACCCTCTTTGACAATGGCTTTCATGTCCGCATGAAGTTCCTTTTTGTCTTTTAACGCATTTCGTTTGACCGGACTCAATAGTCCATAGGAGATATTTTGGGGAATCAACTGCTCACTGAAAGCACAGCAGAGAAATAAAACTATTGTTAATATGTAGGTGAAAATTCGCCGCATTACATGCATAATACCAACGAATAGAACAAAACCCTACCTCATGATTTACAAAACAAATTCTTAGCTTTCAATAACTCTTTTTGACTGATGGATTTTGACACAAGAGATTCCTTGTTTTTCAAATCTTACATCAGGCACAACCCTGAAGCCAAGTTTTAAATAAAAATCAAGTGGTGAAGGATATGGACTACCGTCTGTTTTAATATCACGTTCATGATCTACAACCCACCCTTGCAGATTTTGTTCTCGCTGCATCACATATTGTAATAAATGATTACCCATTCCTTTCTTCTGGTGCTTAGGTCCAACAATGATTGAAAACCATCTTCCACCATTTCTATCAAAACTCAATAGCCATGCACTAATCATTTCACTCTCTTTGATTAAATAATGCTTCTTATCACCTAGAGGCGATAAAAACTCAAGGAATGCCGCAAGATCAGGATAGGAGATCCCAATAGGGTATTCTGAATTCCATAAGTGAAATATTTGTTGATATTCCTCGGTAGAAAGCGCAGCTTGAGGGCCTATGACATTATCCATACCTAGACGTCATTTTAGCATAAGAAGAGTGAATTAAATCATGTAAGACTTCAAGGTTGACGTCCGACAGTTTGTTGATGTAAAGACAAGATTTACCCGTTTTGTGTTTCCCTAGTTGACTTAATAGCGTATCGTAGTTAGAAAATCCAGTCATCAGATAGAGTGAGATGTTCTTTGCGCGAGGAGAGAAGCCCGTTTTCAAGAAATCTCCTTCTCTGCCACTGTCATAAACATAATGATAGGTGCCAAAACCAATGATCGCAGAACCCCGCATTTTGGCAGGTTCACCAGTGATCTTTTCCATGATTGCTTTGATCGCAAAGCTGTCTTCTCTTTTTTGATCATCCTTGATCGTATTCAGAAAATCATCGACGCTACCATCTGTTATTTGGGTTTTGTTTTGATTTTTTGCCATGCTTATTCTTTGTCTATGGGAAGGTTGAACTTGGGGTTTTGTGGTTTAACATGAGCAGCCTCCATGATGGCTTCAATTTTCTGTACAATTTCAGGATTTTCTTTGGACACGTCTTTTGATTCTCTTGGGTCAATTGACAGATCATACAATTCAATAGAGCGGTTGCCATCGTTCATGTTCATGCGAATCCCTTTCCATTGACCATAACGCACTGCTTGTTGGCCATTATAACTAGGAAATTCCCAATAGAGGTAGTCATGTGCTTTTTGTCGCGCTTTTCCTGTTAGTGTGGGTAGCATACTGATACCGTCAGTATGTTGATCAGGTTCTCCTCCTGCTAATGCCAAGAATGTAGGAAAGAAATCATAAAATGAACCAACGTAATCGTTCGTACTATTGGCAGGTATTTTGTCAGGCCAAGCCGCGACAAGTGGGACTCGTATTCCACCTTCGTAGGTAAACCCTTTTGTTCGCCCATATGGGTTTGGAAATTCACCTGCACTGTTGAAGTATTCAGGGTCGACTCCGCCTGCATAGGTAGGGCCGTTGTCACTCGTAAAGACAATGAGCGTATTATCGTAAATTCCTTCTTCTTTCAAGCTTGAGATCAGTTCACCGACTTGCTGATCGAGGTACGTGATCATCGCCGCATAGGTGGCGTTAGGGTATCTGTTGGGGAAGTAACCTCTTTGACCTAGATAAGGGGCTTCATCACCCAATTTATTGACATAGTAGCGAACCAAGTCTTGCGGTGCTTGAAGCGGGACATGTGGTAAAGGGCTGGCGTAATACAAGAACAGTGGTTTTTCCTTATCTCGCTGACGAATAAATTCAAGTGCTTTTTCATGCATTAAGCGAGGTGCGTAGGTATTCTGCTCAAAAAGGTCATAAGATTCATTGGCATAAGGGTCAGCCGTTGGTGCTAGTTTTGTACCAGGAGCTACCAATTGATTGTTCAGTACTACCTTCTCTTCATTTTCCCATAAATGTGGAGGGTAGAGGTTATGCGCTTGCCGCTGACAGTTATAGCCGTAGAAATAGTCAAAGCCCAATTGAGTAGGAATACCTTCCGTACCTGGTGCTCCTAGTCCCCACTTGCCAATCAGTGCGGTTTGGTAATTTAGAGCCTGGAGGCTTCTCGCAATGGAAGGACTGTTGGCAGGAATTGGTCGTTGACCCTCAAGCCGCGGATCCGCTGATGCCTTTTCGTAATTCCAAACCTCACCACGTTCTGCCCACTCATCGTTGCTTCTTATGTAGGCATGTCCTGCATGGAGTCCTGTTAAGAACATCGCGCGCGTTGGTGCACAAACGGGAGCTGGGGCATAGAACTGAGTGAATTTCATACCATTCGCTCGTAATTCGTCTAAATGAGGTGTTTCGATGAGTTGTTGTCCGTAGCTGCCAAGCTCGCCATAGCCTAGGTCATCCGCTAGTATGAAGAGAATATGTGGAGGACGTTCAGCTTGCTGACAACCCCATAGTGCACAGCTAATGATAAGGCACACAAAAAGATTCCGCATAAAAAAATCGTTTCTCCAATTTAGGAAAAACGATTGAGATGTATGGGCTGAGTTTATTGGCCTAGCGCCGCTTTAGTTGTTCTTTGCCTCTTTTAATTTTTTCAAGAGCTTTTTGGTGTCTTTATTCAATTTGAGCGTAACCTTGATCAATCCATCTTTATCTTCTGCCGCGTAGGCTTTTAATTCTTCTTGCGTTTTGATGACATTGATGGATTCAATATCATTTGGATCAATCTCCGATAAAAATTTTTGTTGGTCATTTAATATGAATGTTTGTCCATCAATTTGAATTTCTAGCAGGATGTTGGCAAAACTTGACTCATTGAATCGCACCTTAACCTCCTTCCCTAAATCCTCTTTCTGAATGATCTTTAAGGTAGCATCGTCACGTTTTGCCAATCCTTCAAAAAAGGCAAAAGCTTCTGAAGTGCTTTTTAAGGTAATGATGATCACGCCTTCAAGGTTTCTGTTTTCGTAAGGTTCAAAAAGTTTGCCTGAGCTTTTTTTGATCACGTTCATTGAGGCGATCATTTCTTGGTTCATTTCAGCTAAAATGTTTTCATCACCTGAAATTTCAATTGATTGTTCGTCGTACTGGATCACATAAAGTATTTCCTCCACGAAGGGCTTTTCACTCAGCGCATTGAGTTGTCCAAATCCAAGAAGTATGCTAAGCGTTAGGAGCAGTTTCATATATTTTCGTTTGTGCCTTTAGGAGCAAATATAAGGCCAGAAAATCACCAATCCGATAATGCAGGCTGTTGATGAGATAAACAGCACAGCACCTGCGGCCATATCTTTTGCTTTACCAATAGATGGGTGATGATCTGGATGCAGGGCATCCATCATGTGTTCTAAAGCAGTGTTGATCAATTCTAATCCGATCACTAAACCAATACACAAACAAATGACTATCCACTCAATGGCTTCAATTTGAAAATACCAAGCTGTCAGTAAGACCACCAAGGCGGCAAATGCATGAATCTTTAGGTGTAGCTCTTCCTTGAAGGCTATCGTGATTCCTTTTAGGGCAAAACCGAATTTTTTCCAAACACTATACTTTACCTTTTGCTTAGAAGCCATAAGTTTTGATGCTAATTTCGTTGGTTAATAACGATTCAGTTTAAGATTAAATCCATTATGAAACAATTGATCGGTGGTCTACTCGTGGTATTGTCTATTTTTTCTTGTGAAAGTGATGAAACCAAAGGAGCTCGTTTTTTCATCAAAGGAAATGAAGCCCTCAATAAAGGGGAGTTTAAAGAAGCAATCAGATTCTACACCGAGGCAATTGATAAATTCCCAGCATTGGAAGATGCCTATAACAACAGAGGGGTAGCCTACTATAAGTCCGGCGAGTATTTCAATGCCATTCAAGATTACTCCAAGTTGATCTTAGAAATGAATGATGAGCATTTTAATGCAAGAGGGAATAGAGTAGATGCCTACATCGCATCAGGAAGGAATGAGGATGCCATAAGAGATCTGAAATGGGCAAAAGAGTACTTTCCAGATTCAGCCATGGTCGATTTTAAAATGGGCTTGGCCAATTTCGGGTTGAAAAATTACCAGGCTTCAGCAACTAATTTCAACGAAGCCTACACGAAAGACCCGAAAGATGTTGAAGCGGTAGTCAATGCAGCCAATGCCTATTATTTCATGGGAGAGTTTCAAGAGGCGGAAATCAAACTACAAGCCGCAGAAGCGTTGGATCCAACAGAAGCGAATATTTACAATACCCGGTGCATGATGTCTATTGAAAAACGAGACTATGATGGTGCGGTAAGTCACATTGAACAAGCCTTGTCCTTTGATTCGAATAATGGCATCTATCTGAATAATCGAGGTTTTCTGAAGCTCATGAATGGGGAGATCGAGGCGGGAGGAAAGGATATCGACCGTGCGATTGTGTCAGATCCCCAAAATGCCTGGGCCTATAGAAATAAAGGCATCTATTACTTTATGAAAGAGCGATACGATGATGCCTTGCGCAATTTTGTGCAAACTGCAAGGATAGAAGAGGATATGAATTTCCTTCATTATTATTGGGGCGCGACCCTCTTGAAATTAGACAAGCAGGGTGAAGCTTGTCAAAAACTGGAGCAGTCGCTGGAGCGTAATGAGCCAGAGGGGAAAGGGTTGTTTGCTCAGAATTGTCGGCGCTCATAGCCTTTGACATCTTGCTAAAAACCACTTAACAGAAGCCCAGATCGGGCTTTTTTTATTTTTTTAACTTCAACTGTTAACATAGTGTAAAACGCGGTCGTCTTGCAATTGATTATGGATGTAACAGGCTTCAAAGAAGAGGTGCTACCACTGAAGAATAAGCTTTTTCGCTTTGCCTTGACTTTTGTCAAGGACGAGGAATTGGCGAAGGATGTGGTGCAAGAAGTCCTCATCAAAGTATGGGAGAAGAGAGCCGAAATGGTCTTTGTTCAAAACCTGGAAGCTTGGTGCATGCAGATCACAAGAAATAAGGCGCTTGACAAATTGAGGTCAAAGCATGTGAAAAGAACAGATCAGTTCGAAGTACAGCTTGACACGAGAAAAGAAAGAGATACGCCTTATGCAGTTACCGAACGATCACAATTGATGAATAGAATCCAAGGGTTGATCGACGCACTGCCTCAACGACAACGAGAGGTGATGCAGTTGAGAGATATAGAGGGCTATTCATACAAAGAGATTGCAGAAAACTTGGACATCGACATCAATTTGGTGAAAACGAATTTGTTCAGGGCAAGAAGAAAGATAAAAGAGAGCTTAATAAAAGTAGAAGCATATGGACTCCAAGCTGGATAAACTGTTAGAAAAGTACTGGAATGCGGAAACCGATCTGCAAGAAGAGCAGGAGCTAAAAGCCTTACTCAAGGAGTCGAAACACCCTAGTAGAGAAAATGAGGCAGCTTTAATGGCTCATTACGAGCAACAAGCAGCCCAGGTGCTGGATGATGCCTTCGATTCGGAGATTTTAGCGGCTATCGAAAAGCCAGAGACAAAAGTGATCAGCTTTAGTAGTTATGTGAATAGATACGCTAGCATTGCGGCAGCAGTACTTGTGATGGCGATCAGTTCAATCATGTTCGTACAGAATCAAGAGTCATATACTTCAGAAGACACATTTGAGTCGCCAGAAGAGGCCTATGCAGAATTGAAGAAGCAACTACTGATGGTCTCAAATTACATGAACAAAGGGAATCGAACAGTGAATGAACTCAGTACACTGGGGTCTGCCGCAGATGAACTATCGGCTATCGGCAAAATGAGCAGTGCCGAAACAAGCCTGGAATTGCTCGAAGAAATGAATGTAAACAATTAAGAAAACGATAAAAATAGATATGAAAAAGTTAGTTTTAACATTAGCCTTGGCCGTTTTCGCTTTGAGTACGAATGCTCAGAGTACGGCAATCACTCAGTATTTCGAGAAGTATACTGAAGACACCACGTTCATGTATGTGAACTTTAGTGGAAAGATGTTCCAGATGATCAGCAACATTGAATTTGAGACTTCTGAGGAACAAGCTCTAATGAAAGAGTCATTAGGGAAGATAAAAAGAGTGCAAGTGCTCGGTAAGGAAAAGAACGTTGACGGAAGAGCGATGTATCAAGAAGCCATCAAATTGGTCGAAGGGAAAGGCTTTGAAGAGTTGATGTCAGTGAGAGAAGATGATAAGGACATCCGATTCATGATCAAAGAGAAGAACAATAAGATCGATGAACTTTTCATGGTAATGGGTGGAAACACTGAATTTGGCATGCTGAGCATTGTGGGCGACGGCATCGACTTGAATGCCTTATATAAGCTCTCGAAGTCAATTGGAATGGACGGTTTCGAGGAACTTGAGTTCCTAGATCAAAAGGGGGGTAATTAATCCCCTCATTGGTCAAAACTCAAAAACAACAGGATGTATGAAACGATTTTTAGTAACTTTTTTAATGATTTGCGTGACGTTCGGCGCTTTTGCACAAAGCAAAAGTGTCGAGCGTTTCTGCAATGAATATACCCCAGATCTCAAACTCTTTCTTTACAAGAGTACCTTAAAAATGTACTCACGCATCAATTTAGAAGCCATTAGCGGTGGCGTGGAAAGCGATTTTGGTGAAATGCCACCCCTTGCGGACCTCATCGAAGGAATTGAAAAGGTCAAATTCTTTAGCTACGAGGTGGAAAACCTTTCAAAGGATGGTCAACTATTCGCTCAATTGAAAAAAGATGTCATGGCTGAGGACTATGAAGTACTCATGACAGCAAGAAGCGATGGAGCCAATATGGAGGTAATGATGAAGGAAAAAGGTGATGAACCTGAGGGTTTTGTGGTATTGATCAGGATGGAAGATCGAATCAGTATTTTGGACATCGAAGGCTATCCTAATGTCAATAATATATTGAAGTTCTCTGAATTCATTAACAAAAGCTCGGCTGGTTTGAACTGGCAAGATGCCTTCAATTAGCCGCAATTTTTAAACTCAAAACAACACGATTTGGATACTGTATTAACAATTAACAACCTTTCTAAGCATTATGGTAAGATCAAGGCGGTCGATGAGTTGAATCTCGAAATTAAGAGAGGCAATGTATTCGGGATCCTTGGGCCAAATGGTAGTGGGAAAACAACAACCTTGGGCATGCTCTTGGATGTAATCAATCCCACAACTGGTGATTTTGAATGGTTTGGTCAGAAAGGGGATCAAAACACCAGAAAGCGTATTGGAGCTATTTTAGAGCACCCAATTTTTTATCCCTATCTCTCAGGAGTGCAAAACCTAAAAATTGTTTGCGACATCAAGGGCGTTTCTAAAACTAGAGTGCCTGAAGTATTGCAGCAAGTGGGCTTAGTCAAGAGGGGAGAATCTAAATTCAGGACCTATTCTTTAGGTATGAAACAACGTCTAGCGATAGCTTCTGCCTTATTATGCGATCCTGAGGTCATGATTTTGGATGAGCCAACCAACGGATTGGATCCAGAGGGAATCGCTGAGATCAGAGAGCTTATCATTGATATTGCTAATAGTGGCAAAACCTTTATCCTAGCAAGTCACCTATTAGATGAAGTTCAAAAAGTTTGTACGCACTTCTGTGTTTTGCAAACTGGCAAGCTTATTTACTCTGGATTGGTTGAAGATGTAGGTAAAGGCGATTTGACAGTGGAGGTAAAGGCAGATAGTGACGAACTACAGGCCGTTCTTGAACGATCAGAGATGATCAAGAGCGTGAAAAGAGAATTGGATAAGTATACGGCCACAATGGTCAACGGCTATGGCGCGAAGGACATTAATGCGTATTTATTTGATCAAGGGATAACAGCCAAGCACTTGATGATTAAGACCAAAAGCTTGGAGAAACAATTCTTGGAGATTTTACATGGTGAAGAAGGAGGTCAAAAATGATACGATTATTAAAAATTGAGTTACAAAAGCTTTGGCCTAACCGTGCCTTTAAATGGTTAAGTAGCCTTTATTTGATCGCTTTGACCATCATCGCCGTTGGGGTCATGCCGTTCTTGAATTACTTGAAATCCAAGATCGAAGATTTTGATATTGATGGCGTCGATCCAACGATCATTCCTTTTTATGAGTTTCCGGATATCTGGCAGAATTTAACCTCCGTTGCGATCTGGTTTAAACTTCTGCTTGGCTTGAGTTTGATCTTCTCTATTGCCAACGAATTTAGTTACCGAACCATCCGGCAGAACGTGATTGATGGATTGAGCAAGTATGAATTCATTTGGTCTAAGATCATTTTGGCGGGTTTTCTGGCAGCAGCATCTGCTATAACACTGTTCGTACTAGGATTGATCACCGGGTTGATCTACTCATCTGAGATCTCCTTCGTGCTGGTCTTTGAAGATGTTTATTTCTTGCTTGTGTTTTTTCTTCAACTCTTTGCCTTCTTGTTATTTACATTGTTCGTCGGTACACTCATCAAAAAATCCATTATCGCGATGGGAGTCCTGGTCTTTTGGATATTCGCTGTCGAGAATGGATTTTATATCTGGGGTCAGGTGAAAGAACATGAGTGGATAGAGTATTTATTGCCTGTGAAGTCGATCAATGCCCTGATTCACAACCCATTTCCAAAATACATCTTCATGGAGATTCAAGATTTTGTCACCTTCCCAGAGATCGCCTTAGTAGCTGGTTGGGGCACCTTGTTTTATTGGGCCATCATTAGGCTAGTGGTGAAGAGAGATCTATAATTTTAACGTCATTGCGAGCATCCCGATGATGATCGGGAGACGAAGCAATCTTTTTTATTGAATAAAGACTGCTTCGTGTCTCGCAATGACGCACACATTATTTGTATCATTACAATTCAAATTGTAGATATATGATACGCAAAGCCCTACTTGTTCTCTTCATTACATCAACACTTTTTACCTCCTCTCTCTATTGTCAAAAGACAGGACCTCATCAAATCAGTCGTTTTGCTGATATTACGGCTATTGAGAAAGAATTCACCGTGGGGAATGTGGCAGCACGCATGGTGGAGGGACTAGGTTTTCGATATTATTGGGCTACTCAGGGGCTAAAAAAAGAGGATTTGAATTATCGACCGTCTGAATCGGGTAGGACTACCTTTGAAACGATCCAGCATATTCATGGGCTGAGTGAATTCATGCTATCATTTTTAAGAGAGTCGTCTGTAGAAGTTAGTGATCTGGATGATTCTGAAAAAGTACGATCAGCAACGCTTTTAAACCTGGAACGCATCGAGAAGAAATTAACAGCAATGTCTGCAGAGGATTTTGAAAATTATCGTGCTGGTGAGGTCACGTTTTGGCAGTTCATTAATGGTCCTGTGTCCGACGCCATTTGGCATTCTGGCCAAGTGGTAATGATGCGTAGAGCATCAGTTAATCCAATCGCAGAAGGAGTGAACGTGTTGATGGGAAAGAAACGTTAGTTATTTTTTAGGAAGAAGGAGCTGCATAGTCCCCAATTCGATTTGATCTACATGGCCCATCATTTTTTTGTCAGCTGTGATCAAATGAAGATGAATAAAACTGTCGTGGTGGGTGAAGACACCTTTGTGTTCAGTTGAAAAGAATCCTAATATTTCTACTTCTTTATCCTCTAATTCGTAATCGATTTGGCCTTGATGGGCTTCTTGTGGCGACGATACTTTTGTTCCATCAGGTAGATTTTGCAAATGGACGGTGGCACTTTCGATCGCTCCAACTAGTTTGAAAGCAAAGGGTCTTTTTTTATCTATGGTCAGTTTGTCCAAAAAACTTTCCAGTGATTTTTGATCAGTAACCGATTGAGGTAAGCTACTTTTTGCCCATTCATTCACTTGCGCATAAACAAAGAAAGGTGCACTGGCTTCCGCATCCACTTTCACTAGCATGGTAGTATCCGACCTTACTGAGCCTACATAAGCTTTTCCGTCATTTAAGAGTATTTCCCCTTTTAAATAGCTCAAAGGACCGATTCCATAGAAATGATCATTGGACAACGTATCTAGTTTGATCTTGCCTTCAAGCGCTCCATTCCACATGACCTCGCGCATAGCACCAGTCACTTGTACATCAGGATAATTATCGATGTGTTTTTGACAACCTAAACTGATGGATAGCAAAAGCAGTAAGCACAGTTTCTTTTTGAGCATTCTAAGCATCATGGCTGGGCCTCGGTTTCAGTGCTGGTCAGTATTAAGGAATCCATTTGACGTCCTTAAAGTCGGGTTTACGTTTTTCCAAAAAGGCGTTTCTACCTTCTTTGGCTTCGTCCGTCATATAGGCGAGGCGAGTGGCTTCACCGGCAAATACTTGCTGCCCCACCATGCCATCATCAGTGAGGTTAAAGGCAAATTTGAGCATTTTGATTGAGGTAGGAGATTTCTGTAAAATCTCTTGTGCCCAATCGTAAGCGGTGTCTTCTAGCTCCTCGTGAGGAATCACCGCATTGACCATACCCATATCGAAAGCTTCTTGCGCAGAGTAATTTCTGCCTAGGAAGAAAATCTCTCTTGCTCTTTTTTGTCCTACCATTTTGGCTAAATAAGCAGAGCCGTAACCACCATCGAAGCTGGTGACATCAGCATCAGTTTGCTTGAAAATGGCATGTTCCTTACTGGCTAGCGTAAGATCACAAACGGTATGCAGGCTGTGTCCTCCACCAACTGCCCAGCCAGGGCAAACACAGATGACCACTTTCGGCATAAAACGAATGAGACGTTGCACCTCCAAAATGTTCAAGCGTGGCATCCCATCATCATCTACATAGCCTTGGTGTCCACGTGCATTTTGATCACCTCCTGAACAGAATGCCCATCCACCATCTTTAGGAGAGGGACCCTCCCCAGAAAGCAAGACTACGCCAATAGATGTGTCTTCACGAGCATCGAGTAAGGCTTGGAATAATTCACCTACTGTTTTTGGGCGGAATGCATTTCTCACCTCGGGTCTATTGAATGCAATACGGGCTACGCCATCACCTGATTTTTTGTAGGTAATGTCTTCATATTCTTTAACGGTTTGCCAGTTGACTTTGCTCATGATCTAAAATTTGGGATGGAAATTAGTATATCCTTTTTTCATAAAAAAAAAGCCCAACGTTTTGTTGGGCCTTTTCTTAAGATCTGTCTTATTTTTTAATCGGTTCGGAGAAGTCTTTAAAGAAATTGAGATCAGCACTTTTATAGGCAGACTCAAATTTAGGCCACTCATTATCAAAGAAATTGTTGACGATGGCCATGGCTTCGTTCATCATTTTTTCACCGTTTTCAAGTAAGCTTCTTTCGTTAGGACCTGGTGCCGTTAACCTTGAGCTCGCATATCTTCTTGCTTGCCCAACCCATTGGCCTGCATTAGGATAGTCAACTCTTGCCGCTGCCTGTCCTCTGTCTCTCGGAAGACCGATGGTTACTTTTCTGACTTCGTTGAATTTTTCCTTCATCTCGTCCATCATCTCCTTCAAGTCTTTTACTGCATCTTTGTCCGCATCTTTCATGCGAGCTTCGACTTTTTCGATGATCTGGTTTGCTTCAGAAACTCTGCCAGTCACCTTAGACCAAGTTTGTGTCATTTCCAATACTTGATCTTCAAAGGCTTGTTTCGCCTGAAGGTCTCTCATGTTCACTTCAATTCTAGGATCGTAGTGTACTTTCACCATCTTCTCGATTTTCTCTCCATTGTAGTCGATGTGAATTTTGTAGTCGCCAGGCATCACTGAGCCAGCAGCTTGCTCGCGGTCTCTGCCTGCATTGCCACCACCAAAGCCGCCTCGGCCTCCAAATCTTCCACTAGCAGCAGATCTTTTAACCGGATAAGGGTTTCTTCTTCTTAAATCCCAAGTAAGCGCATTCATTTCGCCTTTTTTAACGGTACCTGAGCCTGTTCTAATGGTGTCACCAGCCATGTTCAATACAGTCATACTGATTTTGGTAGGTAATTTCTTTGCACTTGGAGCTTCTTCTGCGTCAGCTTTTTTGCCTCTTCTGCGCTTACCTTTTGTCTCTTCAGCAGGCATTTCTGCAGTATCGTCTTTGACAAAATACTTAATCCTTGCTGATCCAAAGTACTTGTTCTCACCTTCAAATGGACCACCACTTGCAGGGAAACGCATGCCAGCGGGCTGTCTATACGTCATTTGGTAAGCATCGGCTACATCAAACACAACGATGTCTTCTTTCATGGCATTCATGGCGCCACGTGTAGCGAATTCTCTCAAAGGACGAATGTCATCCAACACATAGAATGCTCTACCAAAAGTACCAATTGCTAAATCATGCTCTCTTTCTTGAAGAGCTAAGTCCATTGTCGAAACCGACGGGTATCCATGCGTCCACTTATTCCAAGTTTGTGCTTTATCAAAACTAACGTAAAGGCCATTTTCAGTCCCTAAGAACACTAAATTTGGTTCAATCGGGTCTTGAAGGATAGAAAGCGTATAGCCAAATACATCACTGTCATCAACAATTCTTGTCCAAGTGACACCGTAGTCTGCCGTATGGTAAGCATAGGCAGACCAATTGTTTCTTCTGTAATCATTGGCAATTACCCATGCTTCACCAGCATTGTATTTTGAGGCTTGTATTTGTGGAATCCAGCTTCCCGCAGGTAGTCCAGGCAGATTAGCAGCCACATTAGTCCAGTTTGCTCCTCTATCTTGTGTTACCTGTACATTTCCATCATCTGTACCCACCCAAATCACATTTTTGTCGACAGGGCTTGGCGCAATGGCTAGGGTAGTGGTATGGTTTTCAGCACCTGTTGCATCAATGGTTAATCCACCACTAGCATTCTGCTTCTGTTTTTCAGGGTCATTGGTTGTCAAATCTGGAGATAGTACTTCCCAATCATCTCCTCTGTTACTACTGTAATGCAAATGCTGTGATCCATAATAAACGCCATCAGCATCATGTGGGTCTATGGCCACAGGAGCGTTCCAGTTGAATCTTAATGTAATTGATGTGTCCGGCGAGGTCGGTTTCACTGTTTTATTATAACCAGAAACCTTATCGTATCGTGTAACATTACCTTGCTGCGACATGGTATAGCCATATCTAGAGTCTCCAGGAATCGGGGCTACATCAAATCCGTCTCCGAAGCTTAGTTCTTGCCAATCATGGTTTCTTACGCCAGCGTAGTTAAAGACATAAGCAGGACCTACCCAAGAGCCGTTATCCTGCATGCCACCGTAGAGGTTATAAGGCATTTCATTATCTACATTGATATGATAGAACTGCCCAACAGGTATTTTTTCAGTAAACCTCCAGGTATCACCCATATCACGCGTGATGTTTAGTCCTCCATCATTGCCATCAACCATGAAGCTTGGATCTTCTGGGTGGATCCACCAAGCATGGTGGTCTGGATGAACACCAGAGTAAGGAATAATTACTTCCCAAGATTTACCGCCATCTTCTGAACGAGAAACGCTTGAATAAAGGCTGTAAAGTCGGTTTTCGTTTTTTGTATCCACATAAATTGAAGAGTAATAGAAAGGTCTATTCCCCATATTAGGTTCTTCAGATGAAGCGGCTCTTTTTTCCCAAGATTTACCACCATCGGTAGATCTCCAAAGACCATTCGCTTTGTTTTCGATAAGGGCATAGACATAGTTTGTGTTGCCATGTGCAATGGCTAAACCTACTCTTCCATACTCACCTTCTGGTAAACCACCTTCTCCGCTAATATTTTTCCAGGTTTCACCACCGTCGAGTGTCATGTAAATGCCTGAACCTTCACCGCCAGATTTGAATGTCCATGGCCACCTCTTGTGCTCCCACATAGAAACAAAGATTTTATCCGGATTGCTTGGGTCAGCGACCATGTCAGCAACACCAGAAAGGTTGTTTGTGAAAAGCACTTGTTTCCAAGTCTTACCGCCATCAGTGGTTTTATAAACGCCTTTTTCATCATGTTCTCCCCAAGGAGAGCCGATAGCACCCACTAACACCGTATTAGGATCGTCAGGATGAATGATGATTCGATGGATATTTCTTGTTTTCTCAAGCCCCATCAATTCCCAAGTGTCGCCACCATCTATTGATTTATAAACACCATAGCCTGAGCTGACAGAGTTTCTTGGGTTACCTTCACCTGTACCCACCCAAATGACATCTGGGTTTTTCTGATAAATATCGATGGCACCAATTCCTTGAACTGCTTGGTCGTCAAAAACAGGTTCCCAATCTAGTCCACCGCCTGTAGTTCTCCAGACACCACCAGATGCCGCACCGGCAAAAATGATTTCTGGATTACTCTCCACTACATCGATAGCTGTGATTCTGCCACTCATGGCTGCTGGACCAATGCTACGGGCTTTCATGGCCTTAAACATGTCCATGTCTACTTTTTGGCCAAAGAGTATTGTGCTCATCGCCAAAAAAGATAAAGTCAAAAGGTTGCGTATGCTTTTCAACGCATATAAAGATCTGATCATAGGTTTGTTTTTACTAAATCCTGATGAAGCTAGAAGAACTAATCTTTTAGACCAAATTTTAATTTAAGAACGTGAGTAATGGGTTATAAATGGTAGGAAAGACTACAAGGCATTATAGAATTCTTCTAGGAAGGTGTCAAAATAGAATTTGAGACCAATACCAAAGGTGACATGATTGAAAGCAGATGATTTCGTATTGAGGTCGTACCAGTTGGTGGTACTATTGAATTCCACGCTAGAAGGAGTCAAATAGTCGATGCGTGTACTTTTGATGGTTCGAAAGAATACATCCAGTATAACAGCATCCGAAAGAATGAACTCATTGCCAACACCAAATCCATACATAAAGGCCCATTCATCAAGCTCAAAGAACGTTTCAATGGGTTCGTCAAAATAGGATTCCCTGATGTTGGTGCGGGTATAAACGTAACCCGGGCCTAAGACCAAGTCGAAATAAGGAAAGATGTTTTCACCGCAATCTGGTTTGAATCGAAGAAGACCTAATAGCTTGATGTTCTCGAAATTACGCTTCACACGTACATCTTCTAGGCCGGGTCCATGGAACCCTTCGCGCACTTTTGAACCAAAATGATTCCATTCCATGATGCCTCCTACATGAAATGGTGACTGCTTAATGCTAAATGACCCTTCAATTCCAATTCCTAAGCCACCAATCTCTGAAGCGTCTCTTTTCAGTTCACCTGTTGGAAGAAATCCTTGAAAATTCACCCCTATGGTGTTTTGTCCGTTGGCATGCAGGCTGAATAAGATGAGGGAAAGAATAATGAGTCTTTTCATATAGCTTATGCTATTGTTGGCAAATAATAGTCCAATTTTTAGCTAATAATCTTATCATTAAACTAAAATATTTAGTTAATTGCGGTAAAGCAAAACCGATGAGCATTGTTTCTGAAAATATAAAGCATTTAAGAAAGTTGAACGGGTGGACACAAGGAGAGTTTGCAGAAAAGATAGAAATCAAGCGATCATTGGTAGGTGCTTACGAAGAGGGAAGAGCAGACCCACGTTTGAATAACCTGAGTAACATGGCGACACTTTATGGGCTAACCATTGATCAATTGATCAATCAAGACCTCACAAGGTTTGGGCTAGAACAGATCAAGCAGTTGAATTCGGGAGAGCAAGGTGGAGGTGCCAAAATATTGGCGATCACGGTTGATTCTCATGATGAAGAATTGATCGACCTTATTCCACAAAAGGCATCGGCTGGCTATTTAAATGGATATGCCGATCCAACATACATGGAGGAACTTCCTAAATTCCAATTGCCTAACTTGCCCAAAAATGCCACCTACAGAGCCTTTGAGATCAGTGGTGATTCCATGTTACCTCTCAGACCTGGGACAGTGATCATCGGTAAATACATTGATCATATTGATGACATAAGAAATGGTAGATGCTATGTGCTATTGACAAGAGAGGAGGGAGTAGTGTATAAACGGGTATTTAATTACACCGAAGAAAATGGCTACCTTTTTTTAGTCTCTGACAATAAAGCCTACTCTCCCTATAAGGTCAACGCGCAAGATGTGCTTGAAGTATGGGAGGCTAGTGCATTCTTGAGTCTGGATATACCAGAACATGCTCATGATCAAATGTCCTTTGATGACTTAAAGAATATTGTCTTAGAGCTTCAGCAAGAAGTGATCAAATTGAAAGAGTAGACCAAAAGTGCTCTCTTATCCATTCATCTAAAGGGAAATTATAGTTTGGGAAGATGTCCAATTCTAATTGAGACTTCAGCTCCAGAGCCAATAAGAAAACGGCACCTAAAAAAGCCATTAAAAAAAATAGTTGAAAAAACTCCTTGAATGTGGACACGTTCAACCGGAAGACTTTGGCACTCGTCATGTGTAGTACAATTAAACCACTAATTTACAGATATTTCCTGAGATATGGTGCCTTTCATTTTAAGATTTAACGGCCCAAAATATAGGCAGAAATGTCGTCGAAGGGAAAATCATGATTAGGGAATATATCAATCTGCAGTTCTCTTTTTAGCTCAACCACTGCGATGAATGCTGCAAAGGTGAATAAGACCATCAAAATGGCCTTAATCAGATTGTTGACCCAACTGAAGTGACTATTGAATTCATGTGTCCGTTGTAATATCATAGCATAAAACTAATCACCTCAACTAGCTTCTTACTAGGTGAATTACTAAGAAAATGAATTAAGAGAATCTACGATTAGTCAAATAGGTATCCGATACGAATAAACGAAGTGCTGAAGTTTAGATTTCCTTGATCGAGCCAGGCTGGTGAGTATTGAAAATCAATGAACCAAGTTGCTTTACGGTGATAATAAAATCCGGCTCCAAAATTTAAACCCGGTCTGAACCGTGTGGCTTCAATCCGAGAATTCACACCGAGTATGACTTGCTCGTTTTGGATCACTTGACCATCAATTTGGCTATTTTGAGACAAGGCATAGGTTGGGTTAAGGCCGCCGTTGATTGAAAAGGTGAGGCGCTTGGAGGGGAAATAGTACTTTAAGTTCAATGGTAGCGAAATGACATGTTTATCGAGACTTAAGGTATTTCTTAATTCATAATCACCCTGAATACCTAAATCTGCGGCAAATAGCCCAATGTTAAAGCCGTTCGATATGATGGATTCAGGGAAGGCAAAGTCCTCTGACGAAAAAACGACGTCTTGATAAGATTCCATATGATAACTGAGGTCAACATCTAAATGGAGACGACCCGTTCCGCGTGAGATCTCCTTTTGAAACTTGACACCCAAGCCGAGCGTGGTCGTTCGTTCTTGGTCATCAAAACCATTTAAGGTCAGCTTCGATCGGCCGAGTTTAATGAATGGGGCAATTCTTGGGGGCCATCTTTTTTTGTAGCCCTGAAAGATCCGCCCCTGAAAGGAGGCATACCGTTCATCGTAGTCAAGTAAAAGATTAGACAGGGATTTGTGTTCATAGTCTACATTTTGAATTTCATCTGCAATCAATTCGCTTTTAGGCAGGGTTTCTTTGAGCACATCTTCGAATATTCTTATGACTACCTTTTTACTTCCATTCCTTAAGGTTTTTTGACGTAGGATCTCAAAGGCTCCTGTGGTTGGATTTTCTAGATAAAAGAAGTTTTTCTGGTTGCTATCGCGGAAGGCATAAAGGATGAGTGTACCCTGATAAACCACCTCTAAGAATTGGGTAGTTGTCGATCCGATGGCTTTGGATCTAAAGTAGAGCTGATCTTCAATGATGTAGCCAAAAAGTTCTCCGGGTAAAAAAGTTGTTTCTCTTCCTGTTGTATCTCTGAAAATACATTTAGTTGAGGCCTTATTGTAGCTGGTGTATTTGATTTCTCCTCTCACCGTATCGAAAGGAGAGGTCAGAATTGCCCCTTCTTTGTACAGAGATTGTCCATGCGATATACCAATAGCAGCCAACATGATCGTTATAGAAATAGCGATACTCCGCATGTGATTAATTTAACCAATAATCATACATTTGAACAACTTTTGTACTTTCCCGATGACACGTTATTACGCATTAACACTATGTTGGCTCTTTTGTCTTTTTCCTTTTTTGGTGGAGGGTCAAATTGCTCTACCTAGGATTAGTCCAGCATCGAGGGTGCAACAAATGATCGGTCTTACTGAGGTTGAGGTAGCATATTCAAGGCCGGGAAAAAGGAGTCGGGAATTGCTCGGAGAACTCATTCCTTATGGAGAGATCTGGCGTTTAGGTGCCAATGAATCTACTAAGTTCACCGTCTCGCAAGACATACTAGTTAATGGCGACTCCCTAGCTGCCGGGACATATGCTTTATATGCTTTGCCTCAAAAAGAAAAGTTTCAACTCATTTTCCATGCAGATACAAGCCTATGGGGTGATGGGCGAGAGTCGTACGATCCCACAAAAGATGTGTTGCGCGTGGAAACACCCGTCTATTTTGAGGAGTTCGAGGTAGAAAACTTTCGAATTGATTTTCAAGACCTTCATCATGATCGGTCTAAAATGGTGTTGGCTTGGGGTAATTTTCGTGTGGCATGTGAGCTTTCGGTTTTTACAGATGCATACGTCATGCAGGATATCGAAAAACAAATGTGGACGAACCCTACAGCAGAGACCTATTACCAGTCTGCGCGGTATCTACAGGAGCAAGGCAAAGATCAAGTAAATGCCTTACGCTATTTAGACATGGCCGAAATTATTGGAGGACCTACCTTTTATATTTATCGCATCAGGGCTTTAATTTTGGCGCAACAAGAAAAGTATGAAGAGGCGATAGAAGCAGCCGAGGCGTCTAAATTGTTGGCAGAAGAACAGGGCGATATTGAATTTGTCAGGTTGAACCGCCGATCCATTCGACTTTGGATACGATTGATTAGAAATTAAACTCCTTAATACTGCTTGCTGCTGTTGCAGACCTATCTACTTTGTTGCTTCCTGTAAAAACGATCTGATGGCAGAGATACCATTTTTTCGGAAAATGATATTTAGGTAGCTTCTCCTTTAAGACTTGAGCATGTGCTTTCAGATATTCGATAAAAGCGACCGAGTCACTTAAGCCAATGAGTTTTTCTCCTAGGAGTTCGTCTGCTTCTTTCCAATAAAAGCAATGTTGATCAATGCTACCCAACTGTTCATTCAATGCGGCTTCTGCCTTTTCCATCTGAATTTTTATTCCAGCCGAATTGACAATCATATCAAATCGGCCTATCCATCGAAATCCATTGTCAATGATTTCTACAACATCATTCGTGCTGATCCATTCTCCTCTGGTGACACTGCCCTTTATCTGCAAGCAACCTCTTTCATCGGTCGCTATTTGATTATCACCGACAAGGAAGTACGCGTTACTCTTTTGTTCACCATTCAATGTCCTTAGTGCTATGTGCGATACGGTTTCAGTCATCCCAAAGGTGCTATAGCATCGCGCCTGAATATCCTGCAATTGCACGATCAAGGATTCAGATACTGCAGCACCTCCTATGATCACATGACTAAATCGATTCAACAGACCTGATCTCTGGTCATTGAACAGATTTGTTATTTGAAGGGGCACCATCGCAGCGATGTCATAATTGGACCCAAATTCTTCGGTATGGAAGTGTCCCTTGGGTTCGATCAGATGAACATGCCATTTACCGAGGAGTGCGCGAACCCACATCATTTTACCACCTATGTAGTCTGAATTGATGCAATGTAAGGCTTTAGCTTTTTGTGGGATATGCAGTGCAGCCATGGTGTTTTCTGCACTGATTACCATTTGTTCTTTTGTCAGCAGGATTACCTTTGGTTCGCCAGTTGAGCCAGAAGTTTGTTGAGGAAAAGTTCCGCTTTCGCCTTCCCATGCTTGAAGGAAGGCTTTTGCTGATTGAGCCCAATGCGGGAGTTCCTTATCCCTTAAGCCAATGAATGCTTCGGTGGTATAGTTTTTGTTCTCAAAGGTGATGGTCATTCCCATAACTTAGCAACCAAGACATGAAATTAAAGTTGTTGTTCACCATATCATTATTATTTGTCATTAATTCTTTATTCGCTCAAAGTGCTCGATACATCATCTCTGGGGTTGTCCGTGATATGGATACCAAGGAAACGCTCCCTTTTGCAAATGTTTTTTTAACCGGAACTACTTATGGAACCACTACAAATGAGGATGGCGCCTTTGAATTTAAGGTTTTTGAGCCGGGAAGTTACGAATTGGTTGTAAGGTTTGTGGGTTTCGACACCTATGTGCGGGCGATCACATTTACAGCCCCTGAAGCATTGGCCTTTGATATCCAACTCAAGCCCCAAAGTGTGAATTTGGGAAGTGTTGAAGTAACTGATCGCTTGGATGAAGAATGGCAAAGAAGTTTAGAAAGCTTTAAAAGAGACTTTCTCGGACTCTCATCCAATGCGACCAAATGCGAGATTTTGAACGAAGAAGAGATCAATTTTTATTTCAATAAAAAGGAAAGAACCTTGCAGGCTTTTTGTGATGGACCGATAAAGATCAGGAATACGGCATTAGGATATGATATAGATTATTACTTAGAAAGCTTTATTGCTGACTTTAAAAAAGGCTTTGTGACTTATTATGGGTTTACCCAGTTTAGCGATTCGAAAGCGGGTAATAGTGCTAAGAAGAGATTTTTGAAACGACGCTTTGAGGCTTATCATGGTTCAAGAGAACATTTTTTCAAAGCTTTATACAACGATGAGTTAGATATGGAAGGTTATGAGGTCATGATCGCTAAGGATGTCAAGGGCTTTGGTCGGGTGACCACTGGGCAAAACGTGAATCTTTTTGATTCTTTAGAGATTATTGAGAACCCCTTGTCTAAAGCACTGGGTTTTTCCGATTATGTTTACATCACTTATCGCAATGAGAAAGAGGCAGAGGAATATGTTGGCATGAATGCGCCCCAGTACCAAAAGAGCTGGATCAGTCTGATTGATTCGGAATCTCCTATCGTTTTTGAATCTAATGGATATATCATCAACCCGATTTCATTCTATGCTAACGGTTATTGGAGTTTTGAAAAGGTAGGAGATATGCTGCCTACCAATTACAAACCTCCGCAGCAATAATACGTATTCAGTGCTACTGATACTTCCTATTATATGAAGGTCAATGGCTCGATTAAGGTATTGCTGAGGGTCTTTTTTGGACTTTATGCGGGTGTTTCTGCAGCCCAGAGTCCACGATATATCATATCTGGTGAAGTAAGGGACAGTTTAACTCGTGAAACCCTTCCTTATGCTAATGTTTTTCTGGCAGGAACCACCTATGGGACTATCTCTGATGAGAATGGCCGTTTCGAACTTAACGTTTTCGACAATGGACATTTTGAGCTAGTAGTCAAGTTCGTTGGTTTTCAGACCTTTCTAAGAAAAATTGAACTGAAGACCCCTGAACTGCAGGTAATCAGAGCTGACCTCATTCCTGAGGCACAAAATTTGGGTACAGTTGTGGTTTCAGAAATGACGGATAGAGAATGGAGAAGGCACTACAAGGTTTTTGAGCAGGTTTTCTTGGGTAGGTCGATAAATGGCACTCGGAGTGTAATCAAGAATAAGTCTGATATCAATTTCAATTATGATAAAGAAAGCCAGACGCTCTTAGCGTCTATCGAAGGCCCACTACAAATCCATAACAGAGGGCTTGGCTATTCTATTGATTATTTTCTTGAGGATTTTATCATTGATTATAAAAATGGTTTTTCGAAGTATTATGGTTTTTCGTTCTTCGCTGATTTAGACGCTGTTAAGAGTAAAAAGAAGCGGATAGTTAAAGCAAGAAATACGGCATATCGAGGTTCGGTAGAGCATTTTTTAAGCGCTGCTTATAATAACCGTCTGGAGAAGGAAGGTTGGATCGTTCAAACTGCGGATGGGGTAGATAGTAAAGGTAAGATCGTCGGAGTGGAACCTATAGATTTGGATAGTGTCATTCATAAATCACCTGAAGTTTCATATCAAGTATTGACATTTGACGGATATTTGTATGTCACCTACACCGGAGAGTTAGAGAGTGATGAATTTTTGGGAATTACACACCAGCAACGTGCAAATCAATTAATTAATAGAGGTCCACAAAGGTCATGGATGAAATTGGTCAATATCAATCAAGGGGTTGCTTTTGAGTCCAATGGTTATGTTTTGAACCCAGTTTCATTTATTGTTGATGGATACTGGGGATTTGAAAAGGTAGGTGAAATGCTTCCCGCTAATTATCTAAACAATTAGCACTAGAGCTTTTTGAGTTGCTCTAAACTAGTTGTGTTGGTTTCAATTGTAGAGGAGATCTCTAAGATTTTTGGTTTGTCGGAAGGGTTGAAGAAGGTCGTAAGTGTTGTTTTTAAATCTTCAGGTGTACTTGCTTCATAATGGATCATGCCAAACTCCTTAGCTAAGAATGATGCATTCAATCCATGAGGCGTTAAAAAGAGTTTTTCATGTGCGCTTTGACCCTTTGGACCCGGAATCATATTAAAAATGCCGCCACCATTATTATTTAATAGGATCACACGCAGATTGGAAATATCTTCTTGATGCCAGAAGGCATTGCGATCGTAGAAAAACGCCAGATCCCCAGTTATCAAAATGTTGAGTTTGTCGGTCACCAAGGAGGCACCTACAGCAGTGCTGTTCGATCCGTCAATGCCACTCGTTCCGCGATTACAGTAAACAGCAGTAGCAGGAGGGATTCCACCTAAGTAATTTACATACCGCACACTCATGCTGTTGGCTAAGTGCAAATTTGTTTTTTGGGGGAGTCTTTTTAGCACTTGATCTAAGGCACTCAGCTCTCCAAAACCTACGGTTTTCAGAAAAGCTTCTTTCTTTTTTTGTATCTCGTCCTCCAAGCGGTTGAGAAGACTCTTCTCCACTGAAACGGATTGAAGTGCTGGTGCTAATTGTTCCAAAAATACATGAGGTGACACCGGAATTACTGCCGTTAGGTGTTGCAAAGAGTCATTAAATCTTTCACCTCTTTTGATATGCCAATGTGTTTTTGGTGGATGCTTTCTTAAGAAAAGTTTGAGGCTTTTAGAGATCAATGAATTCCCTATTGTAATCAATAGGTCAGGGGTGGGGATCAGCTCGTGATTTGTTCCTTTAAAAATCAGGTCTTGATTAACTACCACCTCTGGTAGATCATGCTGGTTGCCCGTTACTTCGTTGATGATAGTGGCACTGCCCATCAATCTTCTCAAGCTGGCTGAGAGTTTGTCGTTTGGAGGCGTTTGACCAATAATAATCCATTTCTCTTTGGCTTTTTCCCATGCATGAGCATATTCAATAATGGTCTGGTCCGTCAATTGAACAGTCGTTTCTGCACGAAGAACAATTCTGGGGTCAGTTTCAGGGGTGATCTGCTCGTTCTTTTCAGGATAAAAGGGCTCTCTGATGGGCACATTGATATGTACTGGGCCAGAAGGTGCATCCGTAGCAGATAATATGGCCTGATTCACAATTCTATTCGCATGCCATTGGGCATCTCGGTGTTGCGGATCTACAGGAAATTGAAATGAGGACAATACATGAGCGCCATAAATACCTTGTTGATTGATCGTTTGGCCATCGTATTGGTCTATCCATTCTGGGGGTCGGTCAGCTGTCAATACAATCAACGGAATCTCCTGATAGTAAGCCTCTGCTATGGCAGGAGCATAATTAAGGCTTGCTGAGCCTGAAGTACAGATCAAGACGACGGGTCGTTGTTGCTGCTGTGCCATACCCATGGCAATGAAGGCTGCCGATCGCTCATCAATGATCACGCGCGTTTTGATGCTAGGCTGTGCTTCGAAAGCTAAACTAATCGCCGCTGAACGAGAACCAGGAGAGATGACCGCATCAGTGATTCCTTGTGCCGCGCAGATGTTAGCAATTTCTATGATGTGGGGAAGTATCAAATCTTTTGGTTGATCTTATGAAGCAAAGTATTGCACTTCATTTCGGTTTCAAGATACTCTTTTTCAGGAATAGAGTCCTCTGTTACGCCTGCTCCTGCATACAGAATTGCCTGGCTCTCCAGAAGTTGCATGCATCTCAGATTGACAAAAATTGCTGTCTTGTTTTGCATATTGACTGGACCAAGGTAGCCAGAGTAAAACCCTCTATCCAGTCCTTCATGCTCTGCTAGAAAATCTAATGCGGGCGCCTTTGGCATTCCGGCAATGGCAGAAGTAGGATGTAGGAGGTCGAGCATGACAGAAGGCAATTCAGGGAAATTGGTTTCTTCCATATCGACTTTAAAAGTGGTTTTAAGATGGAGTAAATTACCAGCTACCGTTGTTTTTGGGCCTCTTTCCTCATATTCTCGGAGACGTATTTTTTTGAAGCAATTGATGATATAACGGCTCACCATTGCTTGCTCTTCAATCTCTTTTTGATTCCAACTTGTTTCGCTGATGGGTTGATATGCTTCTCTTTTCCTCGTCCCGGCTAGCGATACAGTGGTAAATAAATTGTCTTCTGTTGCGATCAGAATCTCTGGACTTGCACCTACCCATGTACCTTCATGAGGCATTGAAACAAAAGAAACGAAGGCGTTTTCATAGCCTTCACACAGGGCTAGAAATAATTCTGCCGCGTCAAATTCCTCTGATAAGGACACGACTTTAGATCGTGCAGGCACGACTTTCTCAAAATGGCCATTTTTGATGGCATCAATTGCTTTTTCAACTAAGCCATTGTAGTCGTCATTCGTTTGAAAGGAGATCTGGTCATTTGTGAAATAAAGTGGTCGATTCGTTTGTTGCGAAAGCTTTTCCTTTAATAATCTCCCAAACTCAAGCCCCTGACCTGAGGTAAGGCCTGCCGTGAGTGTTTCTTCATAATCGAATGATATTTTGACATCGCTTTTGATGAAATATTTTCCCTGGCTAAAATTGAACTTGGTAAATACAAACCCTGAAGGGAGTTCTTTCAAATCAATGCGTTCAAGTAGCTCAGCTTTATTGAACGAACAGATGAAGTTGATCTCATGCTGATTAGGCGATCGCCACATGGCCATCGGAAGACCAAGGTCATAAGCACTCGCAATGCATGCCTTAAATACCTCGACTTTTGTAAAGGCCGACAGGTCAACTACCTCCGTTATAGTGTTTGCGTCTAATTTCAATGCTTTTTATCCATTATGGCCATGGTGATTCTGCTGATACACACCAATTTTTCGGCATCATCACTAATTTTGATCTCCCATACTTGGGTCTTACCGCCAATATGGATAGGAGAGGCAACCCCGTGCACATAGCCATTTTTAACTGATCTGACATGATTTGCATTCACCTCCAGCCCTAGAGCATATTGCTTTTGCAAATCTAAGGTCATCGTAGCGGCTATGCTACCTAAGGTTTCTGCCAATACCACTGATGCTCCACCATGTAACAAGCCTAGCGGCTGATGTGTTCGGTGATCCACTGGCATTTTTCCTGTGAGTGACTTGTTATCAATTTTAGTTATTTCAATACCCAAATGTTCAACCAAAGTGTTTTGGCCTAAGGCATTGATTCTTTCTAATGTAGCTTCTTTAGGAAACATTGATTTTATGATTTAAATCTTAGTTTTGCCGCGGACTGAGCAAAAATAGGAGAAAAGCATGACCAAAAAAATATACCTCACTAGGCATGGCCAAACGGATTACAATAAACGAGGGGTTGTGCAGGGAAGTGGCATTGATGCAGATCTAAATGCGCATGGCAGAAAACAAGCCGAAGCCTTTTATCAGCAGTATCAACATCATCCTTTTGATAAGTTGTATGTATCGAAGCTCAAAAGGACATCGCAATCCATGGCACAGTTCATTGCTTCAGAACTAGTTTATGAGCAATTGGAAGAACTCAATGAAATTTCTTGGGGGAATAGAGAAGGAGAGGCCTTTAATGCCACCAATGATCAATACTACTTTGATATGATCAATAAATGGAGATGGGGGCAAACGGATTTTGCGATTGATGGTGGTGAGAGCCCTGAACAAGTAGCGCATCGATTGAAAAAGGGTATGAAAAAAATCATGGCTAATGCGCATGAAAAAGAAGTGCTCATCTGCATGCATGGCCGTGCCTTACGTATTTTACTCACTGTATTGTTGAATTATCCCCTGACTGCAATGGATATGTTCGAGCATCAAAACTTGTGTTTGTATGAACTAGAATATACAGGTAGCATCTTTAAACTAAATCGTTTTAACGATATCAGTCATTTGCGTCATTTAGCCGTTTGATCGCAAGGTTGGCTTTAAGACCAATACTTTGTTCATACGGATATCCTCTGACCTGTAGCGCCTTTTCATAGTATGCCAATGCCTCGGTCACATAGTTTTCCTCTTCAGCAATGAGACCCAGTTGTAGGAAAGAATAGGGTAGGATGTAGGCGCCTTTTAGTTTGTTTTTTTTCTTCTGTGACTTCATTGAAATATATCTTCGCTTTCGTAAGCGCTCCCGTGAGTTTATAAAGTCTTGCCTTTCGGTAGGTCAATTCCAGCACTTCCTTTTCTTCCATGTCGATAATTGACAATGCTTTGACTAATTCCTTGGCTTTTTCGAATGCACCTCCATCCAGATAGTACCGCAATTGAAGGAGTTGAGGTCGAATTTCTTCTAGTTCACTCAAGATCTTGCTGGCATTACGATCGATCTCTGTCGAACTTTCTTCCTCTAACTTGGCTTTTTCGAAGTAATCTTGGGCTATTTGCTCTGGTAGGTCTTGAAACCAATAACAAAGACCCGATTTGATCAAGGCATCTTTCCGGTACTGTGAATGATTTTTCTGAAGAAATTGCTCGTAGTACTTCAGGGCGTCATCGTATTGACCAAGCATAAAATGTGCTTCAGCAAGTAAATAAGGTGTCACACTCAGACGCTCATTTAATGTCTCGAAATGTGAAATTGCCTTTTGGGCTTGTTGCTGTTTCATTGAAACGAGTCCCTTTACATAAGCAAATAAGGGCTCGTCGGGTAATAAAGCATAATCGACGTTTTGCTCTAAAATATAGGCATCGATCAATGAAAGGATCAATCTGCTTTCAAGCGACCACTGTTTTTCGAGCCGAAGTGTAGTTGTCAGTTGTTGATAACCCTCTTCAAAATCTCCCTCCATCCCGAATAAGGTCAACATCCACTGCCTATTCCTCGGAACTATGTCGAGCACTACATTGAGTAGGCCAAGTGTTCGAAGGTTTAATTCATAATCAGGGTAGCGTTCGCGGTTTTTCTTAATCAGAAGCATCGCCTTTCGAAGTGTCCAGAATGCAGTCCAGTGATCACCGTGTTTCGCCGCAACGAATGCCCATTGTACTCTAATTTCGGCAGGATAAAAGCCCTTAGCTGCCTGCTCGGGGAAGCTTTCTATTTGTTCAATTCTTTGTTCAAAACGGTTGGAAAACAGTCTGTAATCTTCCTTATTTCTATTTAAGATAAGATCTGAACAATCATTGAGATTGTCGAGATAGACATCATGAAGGTTTTGGTCCTCTTTTGACTGAAGTATCTTTCTTGTCTGATCAAAAGATAGCTCAGTAAATGAGTCATAGGCCGATTGGCTTAACATGTTGAAGGAAATGAAAAGCATAAAAAAAGGATAAATCAATAGACCTATCCTTTTCTTCATATGATATGCGTTGACCAACCTTAGGCTTTTGCTTTTTTAGTGGTCGTTGCTTTTCTGCTTCTTCTTGGTTTTTTCTCTTCGGTAACGATCTCATCTGTTACTTCAGCTAAGATTCGGCCACAATGCTCACAAACGATCAGTTTTTTATTCTCTCTGATGTCAGCTTGTCTTTGAGGAGGAACCACATTAAAACAACCACCACATGCACCTCTGCTTACGGGCACAACAGCTAAGCCGTTTCGAGCGTTATCTCTTAGTTTTTGATAAGAAGTTAAAAGTCTTTCTTCTATCTTCTTCGTCGCTTTTTCTCGATCAGCCAATAATTTTTTCTCATCGGCTTCACTTTCTTTCGTCAGTACCTCGAGTTCGCTCTTCTTATTGTCCAGATCTTTTCCTCTTTCCGAAAGGATTTCTTTCGTCGTGTCGATCTCAATTTTTTTGCTTTCGATCTTTACACCTGATTCTTTAATTCTTTTTTCAGAGATCTGGATTTCTAAGTTCTGAAGCTCCATTTCTTTGGTGATGGCATCATACTCTCTGTTGTTTCTCACATTCATCTGCTGCTCTTGATATTTTTTAATCAAGGCTTCAGAGTTTTTGATTTGTGTCTTATGATCAGATATGTTGCCTTCTAATTCAGCAAGTTCAGTTTCGAACTTTTCGATTCTTGTTTGGATACCTGCAATCTCGTCTTCAAGATCTGCAACTTCATCGGGTAAGGCACCTCTTACTTTTTTGATCTCATCCATCTGAGAATCAATAGATTGTAAAGATTTTAGCGCGTCTACTTTTTGTGCAACTGTATTTTCCATTGAGTAAGTTTTAGAAGTATTTTACGGGATTCGTATTCACCTCTGTCAAATAGGTTGCAATATTACTAAATTTTTCACTCAGAAACTTACCAATTAGGTCTTTTGTAAATACTTCACTTTCATAATGACCAATATCGGCGATCATCGTTTTTCCTTCCCCATCAAAGAATTCATGATACTTGAAATCGGCAGTAATAAAAGCATCGGCATTTTGGGCTATTGCCGTTTTGAGTAAGAAGCTGCCAGCACCCCCACATAAGGCTACTTTTTGAATGCTATCCCCATCAAAAGCCGTGTATTTTATGTTGTTTAGATTCATTGAGCTCTTGAGGTGAGTCAAAAAATCTTGTATAGATAGCGCTGTTGGCAAATGGCCAACCATTCCACTGCCAACATCTTGGTTTCTGTTTTGGATGGAAGTGATGAAGTGTGCCACCTCCTCATAGGGGTGGGCCTCTTGCATTGTTCTAATGATAGTTCTTTGAAGGTGACTGGGGAAAATGACCTCTACACGGTCTTCATTAACATGCTCTTGCTCACCTTTAGCGCCAATTATTGGCTTGGCCGACTCGTTGGGTCTAAATGTCCCTATGCCGTTTACTTTGAAAGCACATTGTGTGTAGTTACCAATGTTACCGGCCCCTGCACTATGGATGGCATCAAGTACTGTTTGTGTTTGTTCAACAGGTACAAAAAACTCGAGCTTGGAGAGAACACCTGCTTTTGGTGCTAAAATCTGAACATCCTTAAGGCCTAGTTTTTCAGCAATCATGGCATTCACGCCATCATGTACATTATCAAGGTTGGTGTGGAGGGCATAGATCGAGACATTGTGCTTAATGGCCTTAATTATGGTTCTTTCAATATAATTTGTGCCAGTCAGTTTTTTCAGTCCACTAAAAATAATTGGATGATGTGCAATGATCAGATTGGCGTCTTTGGCAATTGCCTCGTCAACAACCTCTTCAATACAGTCTAAAGTAATGAGGATGCCCTTGACCTGATCATTGGGGTTTCCGGTAAGTAATCCTGAATTATCGTATGATTCTTGATAGCTTTTAGGAGCCCAGGATTCTAGGGTATGTATGATATCGCTGATTTTTGACATATTTGACGAATTCTTTCTTGCTTAAAAGTAATAGCTATTCGCATGAAAATACTAAGATGGTTGCTCTTTCCCTTTTCTCAGCTCTATGTGCTGGTCATGGCCATCCGTAATTTCATGTTTGATATTGGCTTTTTAGAGCAAAAGCAATATCCAGTACAAATTATCTCAGTAGGGAATTTAAGCACGGGAGGAACAGGTAAAACGCCTTTTATTGAGCACCTCATCGAGCTCATTCCTGAAGAAAAAAAAGTAGCTGTCTTAAGTAGAGGTTATGGTAGGCGAACAAAAGGATTTGTCTTGGCAGATGAACATGCCACTGCCGAATCTATTGGTGATGAGCCCTTTCAAATAGTCAAGAAATACGGTGATCAGGTGCTGGTGGCCGTAGCAGAAAAAAGAAGGGTTGGGGTTGAGCATCTACTCGGACTGGAACATAAGCCAGAAATAATTTTGCTTGACGATGGGTTTCAGCATCGCTGGGTCAAAAGAGATCTGAATATCTTATTGACCTCATATGATCAGCCGTTTTTCAATGACCTGACACTACCTACAGGAAATCTAAGAGAAACACGATTTGAAGCCAAAAGAGCAGACATGGTAGTGGTGACAAAGTGTCCACAGCTTTATCCATCGGACAAAGAACACTACGAGAAACAAATCAAGGGATTGGCGGGCGATGTAGCGCTTCTTTTTTCAACAATAGCCTATGGTGAGGTTGCCTACGCATTTGGTCAAAAAAAGCTATCCAATAAAGAGGTGATCATTCTGGCAGGAATTGCAAATCCAAACCCATTTATTAAGTTTCTTGATAAACAATATCAGATTCAAGACCAGCTGATTTTCTCAGACCATCATGCCTTTACGGTGCTCGAATTGGATAAGCTGAATGTTAAACTTTCAGAAAATTCTTTTCCCATTATTACAACAGAAAAGGATATGGTAAGACTTTTGATGTTCAAGGAACATGACCTGTTTAAGCAACACGAACTTTTTTATCTACCCATATCAATGAAAATTGATAATGAAGAACTATTAAGTCGGCAGGTAATGAAACACTTCTAATAGTCTAAAAAGTAATTCGAATTAGTATTTTTGGCCGTGCATAAACATGTATTTTGGTTGATCGGGATGCTGTTGGTTTACCAATTGGCTGACGCTCAAAACGTAAGGGTTCAGAGTCAGGATGTCAATAGAGACTCCATTGCTGCCCTGCGCAATGCGAAGAGTCTGCTCAATCCGGAAGAAAAAAAGAATTATGGGCCCAATAGTACCCGCTATACCTACGAAGAGAATTTTAAGTACAATGACATCGTATTCAATTCTCTGGATACATTGCCAGAAAACACACATCGCTTCAACGATTTAGCTGAATATGATTTCTTAATTCAAAATTTAGGCAACCTCGGCACTGCCATTCGAAACTTGGTTTGGGACCCTGATATGAATACGGGTGCAAGTGCAGGGTACAAAAGCTTCGATCGTTTTTATACCACCCCGGATCAGATCAAATATTTTGATACCAGATCACCCTATACCTCACTTAGTGCTGATTTTGGTTCTGGTGGGCGTGCGAGAACGAATGTCCTCTTTTCATTGAATGATAGCATCAATTTTAATTTTGGTTTTGCATACAATAACATTCGGGCAGATAAGCAATTGGCCTATTTGCAGCGTGGAGATTTTCAAATAAAAAGTACCGATTGGAACATGTTCGGTTTTCTTCGGCCGAAAAAGTTACCTCAATACCTGTTACTCTTTAATTTAACCCAATTTCGACATGAAATTGATGAACAAGGGGGGATTTTAGACCCAGCGATCAATCCGAATGATACCACTGATATTTGGGATTATCGCGACGAAAATGTCATTCTGGACGATGCCACGAGCCTTGAAAAAAGAGGAGGGCTTCATATTTATCAGCAGTTTGAGCTAGATTCTATCTTTCAGTTGTATCATGCCGCTACCTATCAGGAGCAACTGGTTCGTTACTATGACGTGTATGACCTCAATGATTCCGATTCATTGTTGTACACCGCAGGAATTTCAGGCTTAGCGAATGATACGATAAATGAAAGAACTACTTTCCGAGTGGTTGAGAATGAAGTAGGTTTTAAAGGAAGAACCGAGAGATTTTCCTACACGCTGAATTATAAGAACAGGTGGCTTCGGAATGAAATTGCTCGGACAGGAGAGCAAATCAATGAAGTAGAGAATTATGTAGGGGGTACATTAAGGCAACAGATCACCCCGAAGGTTTTTCTTAGGGCTTCAGCCGAACTCGGTCTTCAAGGGAATTACGCTGTGGCAGGTAATTTCACCAGTGCCTTTTTTGTGGCAGAATATAAGCGGGTAAGCCGACTGCCCTCATTTTTTGAAAGAAGGTATGTGAGTCAACAACAGGAGTGGAATAATGACTTTCTCAATCAGACAAGCGATAATTTTTATGGAGAATTGAGACTGAAACTAGGGGATGTGCTACTGCAGCCTTTCACACGTTTCAATGTAATATCAAATTACATCTTCCTCAACGAACAAAAGTTTGCCGAGCAGGCAGGAAGCGAGATCGTACTGCTGAACCCTGGACTGAACCTTCGTTGGCAAAT